>Ga0182737_1000796_pt1 | contig 37407 bp, 22 predicted proteins | sample eDN5th30CBELigOP_FD_128878 | JGI IMG/M metagenome (GOLD analysis project Ga0182737, IMG submission 128878) | Enriched Organic Plus compost microbial communities from Emeryville, California, USA - eDNA 5th pass 30_C BE-Lig OP (version 2) (version 2) ... | reverse complement strand
TCATGGCGATCCAAGTGTCGGGGGTTGACCAAAGCCGTTGTCAGCGACGAAGGTGCATGTATGCACTCGCTGTGCCAATGGCCGGGATGGTGTGCATCCCCGCACAACCACTCGAATCGCAAGCGTCCTAGATTATTAGACTTGCGTTGCTCTTGGCCTCGCCAGCAGAGGCAGTGTGACGGAATCCAACACTGTTGTCTTTTGGCAACGCTGTTTACTGGCGGCAACACGCCCGTGGCTTTCCGGCACATTTGTTTGCTTATTCGCCAGTCTGAGGGAGAGTTGTCTAGCGTAGTAGACAATAATCGCGGCGCGCACGCGCGGCCCGGTACGACTCCCTTCATTTTTCATCGCACCAGAAGCCATGCACGTTCGGCGCCTCACCCACGTCATCGAACTGCACAGCCTTGCTCAGGCCTGGAACCGCCTGGCCGGAGGGGTTCCCTTCCGCCTGTGCGAGTGGAACGCCACCTGGTGGCGGCACTACGGACAGCAGGGTCAGCTCTATGTGTTGGCCGTGATCGATCCCACGGGCGACCTCATGGGTTTGGCGCCCTGGTACATTGAACCCGTGCGAGCCCGGGGGCGTGTGCTGCGGTTCCTCGGTTCCGGCGAAGTCTGCTCCGACTACCACACGATCTTGAGCCGGCCGGGCGACGAACACATCGTCGCCAGTGCCCTGGCTGATTACTTGTGTAACGAAATGATCGAGGGCGACGCCCTGGACGGCGGATCGTGCGAATGGGATCTGCTGCAAATGAGCGGCGTCCCGCACAGCGATCACACGCTGCGATTGCTGATTACCGAAATGGCCACCCGGGGGGCCACCGTCCGCGAGGAACCTACGCTCAACTGCTGGCGGATCGCCTTCCCCCCAAGCTGGGAAGAGTACGAAGCGATGCTCTCCAAGGGGCATCGCAAACAGGTGCGCCGGCTCCAGCGTGGCTTCCTCGATTCGGGCCGAGCGGTACTGCACACCGTGGAACATCGCGAGGAGTTGCCGCTGGGCTGGGAGATTCTCGTCCATCTGCACCAGCGGCGCTGGATCACGCAGGGCGAACTGGGCGTATTTCATTCGTCGCGGTTCACCGATTTTCACCGCGACATCGCCGAACAGTTCCTGGCCAAGGGCCGACTCCAGCTGCATTGGCTGGAGATTGACGGCAAACTGGCCGCCGCCGAATATCACTTGGCCGGCGACGATGTGGTCTTTGCCTACCAGGCAGGCGTCGAACCCGAACTGCTTGACTTGCAGCCCGGTAGAATCTGTAACCTGGCAACGCTCAGAAAAGCACACGCGGGCGGGTTCAAGCACTTTGACTACCTCCGCGGCGACGAACCCTACAAGGCACACTGGCGGGCAGAGCCCCAGCGGTGCGTCAATGTCGAGATCGTGCCGACTCGGCTCGGCGCCCGGCTCCGACACGGTGCCTGGGAAGCAGGCCGGCTGCTGAAGCGTTGGATGGTGGGCAACACGCCCGCACCCCAAGATTGACCGACGATTGCCACCGAGTTGCGGGGAGAACGAGGCAATATGCAGAACTTGAAACGGCTGCTGCTGGGGCCGTACTACGCCGCCACCTGGCCCTGGCGCGCGTACCGCAACCATCTTGCCGTCCACGAGGGCAAAGCCCCCGTGATGGTGGTCTATTACCATCGCATCGCCGACGACAACGCCAATAGCTGGACGGTATCCAACCGCGAGTTCCGCCGGCATATCGAGTGGCTCCAGCGGCATTTCCGCCTGGTCAGCCTGGAAGAAGCCCAGCGGCGAATCGCTCGCCCCAGCAACGACGAAGCCGTGATCAGCATCACGTTCGACGACGGCTACGCCGAAAACTGCGAACAGGCGCTGCCCTGGCTCATCGAGCAGGGCGTGCCCTGCACGTACTTTGTCACTACGCACTACGTGTTGTCGGGCGAGCCGTTTCCGCACGACGTGGCGATGGGCAACCGCTTCGCTCCTAACACTGTGGCGCAGCTGCGCGAACTGGCGGCGGCCGGCATCGAGATCGGAGCCCACACTCGCACGCATGCCGACCTGGGGGCGATTCGCGAACTGCCTCGCCTGGCCGACGAAGTGGTGGCGGCCACGCACGATCTGGCTGACGCCGTTGGGCAGCGCATCCGCTACTTTGCTTTCCCGTTTGGGATGCACGCCAATCTGCAGCCGGCCGCATTTGGGCTGGCCCGCGAAGCGGGGCTGGAAGCCGTCTGCTCGGCGTACGGCGGGTACAACCGGCCCGGCGACGATCCGTTCCACATCCAGCGGTTTGGCGGTGAAGGGCCGCTGGTACGGCTCAAGAATTGGGTCACGGTCGACCCGTTCAAGGAGCGGCGCATCCGCCGCTACCAGTATCACGCGGCGGGGGCCCAGTTCGCCCTGGCGCCGGCCGAACCCGCCGGCGCGTAGCACGCCGGCGGCGGTAGCTCAGTCGGGCAGGGTGATCTGGAATTCCTGCCGGAACGCCGTATCGAAGTCGTACACGTCGTCGAAATCTTCGCGACGGTCCTGAGGCGTCTTGCGCATCATCTGCAAGTCGATCAGGTTGTACACAATCTCGCCAAAGTCACCGGTGCGGGTGATCCCCCAGTCCTTGAACACGGTCTTGGCCATATAGCCGAACTGTTCCAGAGCGAAGACGCGGATGGCTTCGCACAATTCCTGGCCGGTGAGGTGGCGCTGGGGTTCGTCGTCCTCGTCGCCTTCATCGTGCGAGGGCTCCCGCACTTGCCCCATGCCCAACTCTTTTTGCGCGTAACTCAGAGCTTCGAAAACAAACTGATAGGCTTCGAGCTTGTACCGGCGATCGCGTCGCACGAATTTCAACAAAGCATCCATCACAATTTCGATACGTCTAGCGGGGATTGGCAGGCTGGATTGATCGGTGGCATCAACGGGGGGAACAGAGAAGCAAACCGCATTGGGAGGGAGAGGTGCGATTTTACTTCTTGCCGGAACGCTTGCCCAGCACGGTCAGTACGTCGCCGGCGGGGATCAGCAGCCGGCGATGATCCTCCATTTCGACCAGCAGTTGGCTGGCCAGAATCTCCTGGCCTAGCACGCGGCCGCGGCCGACTTTGGTGACGACGTCGGCCCCCACCGGCGGAAGCTGCTTTTGCAGCTCCTCGTAGGTATCAAACTCGTAGCGCAGGCAGCACTTGAGCCGGCCGCAGCGGCCCGAAATCTTGGCCGGGTCGAGCGTGGCCTTTTGCAGCTTGGCCATCTTCATGGAGACCGGCGGCATCTCCGACAGGTGCGTGTTGCAGCACACCGGCTTGCCGCAGTCGCCGTAATCTGCCAGCAGCTTGGCTTCGTCGCGAACGCCGATCTGGCGCATCTCGATCCGTGTCTGGAACTCGCTGGCCAGGATCCGCACCAGCTCGCGGAAATCGACCCGGTTCTCGGACAGGTAGTACACGATGATGCGCTCGCCGCCGAAGATGTGCTCGACGTCGACCAGCTTCATCGGCAGATTCAACTCGGTGATCCGCTGCCGGCAGGTTTCGAACTCCTGCCGCTCGTGGGCGCGAAGCCGGAAAACCTCTTTCTCGTCGTCGGGGGTCATGCCTCGAATGACTTGCCCCCGCACCGGATCGGTGAGCGCCTTAACGGCCGCCTCGGTGGCATCGCAGAGAATCTCGCCGACTTCCAGCCCTCGATCGCTGCGGGCAATTACCCGTGCGCCGCGAGTGAACGTCTCGCCCTTGGCAGTGGCAAAGACGCCCAAGCGGCGCATGGATCCAAAACGCACGATGTACTTGGGCATGCAATGAAACCAGCGTGAATATTCAGGCAAGGTTGCCGCACGCAGCGCTTAGCCGTGGCCTCTGTGCTTGGGCTACGCCGCGCAGGCGACCTTGGTGGAAGGTATTAGCACTCTCATGATACCGCCTTGCCAGACGGCAGCAAAGAAACGTCGGGGCGGATTCCCCCCACCTGCGACCGCTGGCACTGCCTGCGGCAGTGGCTCACTTTCAACAGCGCTGCTTGATGGGTTGGCCGATTGGCACCACGGGTTGCTCGCGATTCTGCCTGTCTCACAGGTCCCCTTCCGCAGCGGGGCTGCGTTATACTAAGGGCACGGAACAGGGGTGGCTACTAACGCGCCGCGGCGATCCGCCTGCAATTCCGGCAGCGCCGGCGGTGCAAGGAGTTCAAAGGGTGCGTGCAGCTACGTCGATGATTCTGTTTGCCGTGTTGCTCGGCGCGAGCCTGGGCATTGGGCTGGCCGTTCCCGCGCCGCTGGCTGCCCAAGCGCTCGAACGCTTGGAGGCCACGCTCCAAGGCAACCGCCCCGCACAAGCGGCGGCACCGGCGAACGAGCCGGGCTATCTGGGCCTCATTACGGATGATCGCCAGGATCGCGGTTTTGGCGTCCGTGTTATGGAAGTCATTCCCGGCGGCCCCGCACTGGCGGCCGGCTTGCAGGAAGGCGATTTGATCATCGCGGCCAACGGTGCCAAGGTGCGTTCGATGGACGACCTGGCGGCCGTCGTGCAGAAGACGCCTGCCGGCGGACGGATTGCCTTCGACCTGTTGCGCGGGCAGCAGATGGTGCAGGCCAACGTAACGCTGGGCAAGCGCCCCGCCCCCGGTGAACGGCGTTTTGAACAGTTCGGCCCCATCCCCAGCAACCAGGGCGGCGCACGTCAGGCACCTGCCGTGCCGGCGGACCGCGGTCAGCCTGGCAACTCACCCAGCGAGCCAGCAGGGCAGGGCGGTGCTGCCCGCGAACCGCTGGGGATTACCGTAGGTCCGGCCACAGCCGAGGACCGTCAACGGCTCAACCTGGGCTTTGTGCAAGGCGTGCTGGTGGTCGACGTGGTGGCCGGTTCGGCGGCAGCCCGCGGCGGCATCCTGCCCGACGATATGATCCTCTCCATCGGCGGCGTGGCCGTCACCTCGGCCGACGATCTCGCCAAGCAGCTCGATCAGATTGCCGGCGAAGAGTTCGGTGTGGTGGTGCTTCGCCAGAGCCGGCCGGTCGAACTGCTGGTGCGCTGGGCGCCGGCTCAGCCACAGGCGGCAGCCGCGCCAAGACCATCTCCGCCGCCGCAAGTGGTGGCACCGGGCGACAGCCAAGCAGCCCGCATCGAGGCACTCGAACGGCGAGTCGCCGAGCTGGAAGCCCAACTGCAAGCCTTGCAACAGCGGCTGGACAAGCAGCCATAAACCGGCCCGTCCAACCGCCCCCTAACTTCACTTGGGAGGTTGCCGATGCTGTCGCGAGCCGCCAGAGCTATCGTCGCTGGTTTGTGTGTGATGGTTGCCGGCTCGCTGGCACTCTCAATCGCGGTCGCACACCCGCACTCCTCGCGCGACTTTCTTCAATCGCGCCACGAAGCCGAAGCCAAGGCGGCGGCGTTTGCCGAACCGGCGCCCACCGAAGTGGCCTTGGCTGATGCGCCGGCTTCTGACAAGGCGGCTGCTTCTAACGACGCAACGCCACCTGGCTGCCGGCTGACCATTCGACTGACCGATGCCGCAACGGGCAAGCAACTGCCAGGCCTGATCCGCGTGACCAATCTGGCCAGCGGCAAGGCAGTGGAACTGCGTGGCCCGATCAAACGCGACATGAACTGGTACGCCATCGCGGAACCGGCTGCCGTGCTGGTTCCACAATCACGGCTGAAGATCGAAGCTCTGCGAGGGTTGGAAACCGAGCTGACCGAACACGAGATTGACGTCACCGGCAAAGCCGAGGCCACCCTCGAACTGCCGCTCAAGCGATTTTACGATACAGCCGCTCGCGGCCTGGTTGCCGGCAATACGCATCTGCACCTGCTGAATCTCACCTACGAGCAAGCCTATCGATACTTGCAGATCGTGCCGCAGGCCGATGCGCTGGACCTGGTTTACGTGTCGTACCTGCGGCGAGTACCAGGCGATGAAACGTACATCACCAATGAGATGGTAACCCGCAGCCTCGGCGGCGGTGGCGACCTGGCCCGGCTCTCACAACACGGCGTACTGTTTGGCAACGGCGAGGAACACCGCCACAACTTCGGTCCCGGCGGCGAAGGCTACGGCCATGTGATGTTTCTCGATCTGCTCCGGCTGATTCAGCCCGTCAGCATTGGGCCGGGCATCATGCAAGCCGGCACCGACGCCCCGCCACTGCGACAGGGCATCCTCGCCGCCCGCCAGGACGGGGCCACGATCATCTGGTGTCACAACAAGTTTGGTTTCGAGGACGTGCCCAACTGGATGGCCGGCCTGTTGGACGCGCAAAACATCTTCGACGGCGGCGCCCACGGCAGCTACGGCGATACGTTCTATCGCTATCTCAACTTAGGCATGCAGGTGCCGTTCTCGACCGGCACCGATTGGTTCATCTACGACTTTTCGCGCGTCTATGTGCCGCTGCGAGGCCCGCTGACGAGCAAATACTGGCTGGATCAGTTGCGGCAGGGGCGAACCTTCATCACCAATGGGCCGCTGATCGAGTTCGCGGTCGAAGGCCACACCGCCGGCGACGTGATTGAACTGAGCAAGCGAGACAATCCGAGCCAACCTTTGGAAGTCACGGCCAAAGCGTTTGGACGTTGCCACTTCGCCGGGCTGGAGCTGATCCACAACGGCAAGGTGGTGCATACGGTGCCGTGCCGGCGGCATGAGGGGCACTACCGCGCCGAACTGAAACATCGGCTGCCCGTGCATGAGCCCGGCTGGCTAGCCGTGCGGATTCCGCTGGAGGCCGGTACCAACGAGTTCGATAAGCCGCTGTTTGCCCACACCAGCGCCGTGTATCTGCAACAGAATGGGCAGCGGCGATTCGAGCCGGAGATCGCTCAGCAGCTCATCGCCGAGATGAAAGCGAACATCGATGCGATTACCCGGCAGGGTACGTTCGCCAACGACGAAGAACGGGAACGCGTGCTGGAAGTTCACCGGCGCGGCATCGCCACGCTCGAAGCACGCTTGCAGAAGTACGAACAGCAGCAGCCCAATCAGCCGTAGCCAGTAACGAGCGCGCGGCTAGTCGAGTTGCAGTTCCATGTTGTCTTCGCCCATGACCACGTTGGGGAAGATCTTGCGGGCGATCTCGACCTGGCCGTCGCAATCGGTCATCAGCGCGGGGTCGAGATGGGTGAGCACCAGCATGCCCACGTCGGCCGCCTTCGCCACTTCAGCCACGGCGCTGGTCCAACTATGGCCGGTGTAGCGGGCGATTTCTTCCAGCTCGTCGGGGAAGTTGCACTCGTGGATGAGCACGTCCACGCCACGGATGTGCTGCAGATAGTCGGCATCGAGCGACGCCGTAGTATCGGTGACGTACGCCAGGCTCTGTCCCGGCAGATCGAGCCGGTAGCCTACAGCCCCGCCTGGATGCTCCACGGGAAAGTGCCGAATGGTGCCGCCGGCTGCCAACGGCTGCTCGTTTCCTTCCAGCGGCCGCAGTTCAAAGCGAGGCGGAACCGGGAACAGCAACTCGGAAAACAGGTGCTGGCGAACGGCCTCCAGCTTGGCGGCCTCGCCGTGAACGACCACTTCTTCGACCGGTTGCTGGTACAGCACGCCCAGCAGGAAGGTCAGTCCGGCAACGTGGTCCAAGTGGGCGTGCGAGAGATAGATATCCAGCCGCGGCGTCACCACGCGATTGCGAATCCGAAACAAGCCCGTCCCGGCATCCAACAGCACGCCCAATTCCGGAAGCATCACGCAGGCGGTGTGCCGCGTGTCGTTGGGATGGTAGCCGTTGGTGCCCAGCAGGACGAGTTTCATCGGCATCTCAGCTGGTGAATCCGTGGTGTTGGCAGTTCTACGCCCCCGGCGGGCGGCCGCTTCCATTGTACATCGTAGTCAGCCGCCGGTGGTGCTACCGTACAAATCGGCCCAAGAGGCTGCCGCGCTTACCGGGACGCCGCGGCGACACCAGCCGTGGCACATAAAAAGCCTCGCCTTGAGGGGCCGAACCAACGACCTCCCCAAAGCGAGGCTTGACCAGAGACATTTCATGGCGCTGTTGGCAACGGACGACGCGATCTGGTGATGCAATCCTGCGGTAGGTACCGCCCGCGGCATTGCATTGGCGGCCATACTCATGGCCCGGCCGCACCTCGCGTACTTACCCCGTTACGGCAACAGGAAGACCAGACCGGTCACGGCACCGCCTTGAGCCAAGGCGCCCCGCAGGCTCAAAGGAGCCTGGTACCACATCTTGGGAGCACAGCTACCCGGGCGGTAGTAACCCAGCGGATAGATGCACTCTCCGGGCGGATGGACGCCCATCTGGTAGGGCAGCAAGGCCAGCGAGCCAAAGAAGTGGGCACCCGACACCACCGGCTGGGCAATGCCCCAGCTGTGGCCGTACCGCTCCACGCTCATTTCCTCGAAGTACAGCGGCTTGTGGCACAGGGCCGATGCCTTCCAGGTGTAGGTCAGGCAAGCCCAGTTGCGGTGGTACACGTCCACCGTGTAGTTCGGGAAGATGGCTTCTTGCGGCAGCGGGCAGTCGGGGGGCGCTTCGCCCTTCACCGAGATGTCGATGCCAATGCTGCTGAACTGCGTGGGATCGTAGAAGCGATCGAGATCAGCACAATCCAGCGGACCAGGACGTCCGCCGCGATCCTGCGGCACCGGCTGCATCCCACCGGGGCCCGGTTGCCGCACCGGGAAGGTCATCTCCTCGGGCGCCGGACGATTCATCCGCGGCATGACCGCGGGGCGCTGTTCATTGGGGCTGGGCAGCAGCTCTTCCAGGGTACGGTCGACATCCTGGGGATGACGCTCCAGGTCCTGCCCAGGCATCACCGGGGCCGACATCCGCTCGCGGTAGTCGCCGCGATTGGCCGGCGGAATCGCTTCGAAGTCGTCGGCCGGCATCGAACGCACGGTGCCGGGCACCGGCTCATAGGCCGGTTCCTGCTCCAAGCGAGGAGCGGGGAGCTGCTGATTGCCGTAGCGGCTAGGTTCTTCCACCGCCCGCCAGTCACTGGCAGGCGTATTCAGTGGCTTGGGTTCGCGGTGATTCACCTGGAGGATGCGGAGCCGGTTGCCCGACTGGCCGTTCTGAGCCGCGGGCAATTCCGAGGCCCAGGCGGTGCCGGCCGCCTGCCCCAAGCAACACCAGGCCAGAGCCAGGGCGCCGGCCTTGCGGAGCACCGCCGCCGGCAGCGCGTCACTTTTCGGCGCGGCCAAACTCGGTGCTGTAGTTAGGTGCTTCTTGGGTGATGGAGATGTCGTGCGGGTGGCTTTCCCGAACGGCAGCCGCCGTGACCTGAATAAATCGCGCATCCCTTCGCAACTCCTCGATGTTTCGGGCTCCACAGTACCCCATCCCGGCGCGGAGCCCGCCCACTAATTGGTAGACGAACGGCCCCAGAGGGCCTTTGTACGGTACGCGTCCTTCCACACCTTCGGGCACCAGTTTGTCGGGCCCGCGTCCCGGCGCCTGCCGGTAACGCTCGCTCGAGCCGGCCACCATGGCACCGATCGATCCCATCCCGCGGTAGACCTTGAAGGTGCGGCCACCGAACAGGATCCGCTGGCCGGGGCTTTCCTCCAGCCCCGCCAACAAACCTCCCAACATCACGCAATGCGCGCCGGCCGCAATCGCCTTGGTGATATCACCCGAGTAGCGGATACCACCGTCGGCAATCACCGGCGTGGCCGTTTCCTTCATGGCCTGAGCGACGTTGTACACGGCGGTAACCTGCGGCACGCCCACCCCGGAAATGACCCGCGTGGTGCAGATCGAACCGGGGCCAATGCCCACCTTCACCGCATCGGCGCCAGCAGCGACCAGGTCGCGGGCACCCTCGGCGGTGGCCACGTTGCCGGCCACCACGTCGATATCCCAGCGGCTTTTGATGTTGCGTACCGTTTCCAGCACGTTGGACGAGTGTCCATGCGCACTGTCGACCACCAGCACGTCGACACCCTTGGCGATCAGGCTTTCGACCCGCTCGTAATCGTGCACTCCCACGGCGGCCCCGACCCGCAACCTGCCTTGCGCATCTTTGCAGGCCTGCGGAAACCGCCGCATCATGTCAATGTCTTTGATCGTGATCAGCCCCGTCAGTTTGTAGTTTTCGTCAACCAGCAAAAGTTTCTCGACCTTATTTTCCATCAAGATCTTTTCAGCTTCCTCAAGCGTTACAGTCCCCGTAGCCGTTACCAACCCTTCGTCGGTCATGACTTCGGAGATCGGCTTCTCGTTGGTCTCAAGGAAGCGCAGGTCGCGACGGGTCAGAATGCCCACCAAACGGCCGTTTTCGACCGTGATCGGGATGCCCGACACGTTGTGCTGGTCCATCAATTGACGGGCTTTGCCCACCGAGGCGGTGGGGGGCAAGGTCACCGGATCGAAGATGATGCCGTTGGCGCTGCGTTTGACCTTGTCCACTTCTTCTGTCTGCTGCTCGATGGACAAGTTGCGATGCACCACCCCCAGCCCCCCCTCCTGGGCCAACGCAATCGCCATTTCCGCCTCGGTGACGGTGTCCATGGGCGAGCTGAGGATCGGAATGTTGAGGGTGATCCGATTCGTAAGCCGGGTCTGCACACACACATCGGCCGGGACCACATCGCTGCGACGCGGTTCAAGGAGTACGTCGTCGAAGGTAATGCCGGTCTCGATGATCTTGTCCATCGCTTCACTCCGTCGGCTGCTGGCGGTGCAAAAAAGGGAATCGAATTATGCCCGTCGGGGGCTAGCTTGGCAAACGGCCCACGCGTTGCCCAACGCCCTTACCGGCCACCTTGGGGGAATCCCGCGGCCACGCATCCACGCCGCTATATCCGTCCTGCCACAGCGGCCTCTTTTCCGGTGCTGGCAACGGGCAGTAGCACTCCAAGCGCGCAACGCTGGCTGCCTGACTAGCGCCCCAAAGGAGTGGCCGACTCTGCCGACCAGGTAAACCGTTCCGGCTACTGCCGATAGAGAGCCTGCGCGCTTGTTGCGGGCCGTAACAAAAACACTTCCGCGCGGGGCCGCCGGGCGACGAATCCAGTCTTGTCGGACGGTTGCCGTAATGGAGTGCGGCGTGCCTGGAGGTGGCTTTCCACCTGCCAGCACCGGACCGACGTGCCGCTATTTGCGTCTTTCACGCCAGCCTGAACGGATGGAGAGGTGCGCGCGTGTCTTTAGCCGAGCGACTTGGCTTCTTCTTTCTGTCCCGGTTCTCGAAACCTGCCGCTGACCGGCCCATTTACCGGCTCATTCGCCAGCACAAAGTGCGCGCGATTGTGGAGATCGGCATGGGCAACGGGGTGCGCACGATGCGGATGCTCCGGGCCGCTCAGCAGGCGTCGCCCCACGAGCCCATCACCTATGCCGGCATCGACCTATTTGAGATGGGGCCGGGCGGCGTGAAGCTCAAGGATGCCTACCGCACCCTCAAAGCCACCGGGGCCAAAGTCCGCTTGATCCCCGGACAGTTTGGCAACGCGCTGCCCCTGAAGGCCAACGAGCTGACGAACAGCGACCTGATCATCATCAGCGCCGATCAGTCGGCCGAGCCGGGCAGCCTTGGCTGGTTCTACATGCCGCGGATGCTGCATGAAAGCACCCAGGTGCTGATCGAGGAACGCCAGGGCGACAAGACGGCGTTCCGCAAGCTGAGCCGACTGGAGATCGAACAGTTGGCGGCGCGGCACGCCTCGCATCTGCGGGCCGCTTAAGCCAGCAGCGGGGTGGGCCGTTCAAGCGGCCTTGGCATGCTCGACCGGCTGCGGCGTTTCCGCGGTAGCAGCTACCAGCGGCGAGGCTTCGATCGGCACCGTTTCCAGCCCTACGGTTTCCAGCGGATCCACATCCAGCACGGCCAAAGTGGGCACGGCCGGTTCTGGTATGCGCTCGGCCAGCGTTCGCCGCGACTGGTACAGCCCGAGCGGGAACCGCAAGATCCGGATCGGCGTCACGCCAATCAGCTCGGTCACCACAATCCGCACGCCCTGGGAACTGGGTTCGCGCAGCCCGGGGGCCAGCAGCGCTGCAATCACACGCAGCACCATGCTGACGGCAAAGACCACGTGAAAACCGCACAGGGTCATGCCTGCCAGGTGCCAAGTGTGGTCACCCATCCAGGCCAGGTAGGCCCCTGCGACGATCGACGTTACCCCGCCTACCATGCCGGCCAGAGCCGTGCCGGCGGCAATGAACATCGTGCGGTTTTCCGCCGGCGAGTTCTTGATCATGAAGCCGTTATTGGCGATGGCGATGCCAGCGTTGAGCGCGGCATCGATCATGAACACCGGCGTCAGCAGCAAGAAGGCAATCGTCGGGTCGCGCGGCGTCAGCAGCAGTGCGATCACGTTCAGCGGCTTGAGGGCCGTGCAAATGATGAGCAGCGGGCGGTTGCCGTACACTTCGGCCAACCGGCCCAGCCGGCCCGATAGCGCCGCGCCGCCGACCCACGAGCACGTCCACAGCAGCAGCACGTAATAGACATCCATGCCGACATAGTCGAGCAGGAAGTAGCTGATGAACGGCGCCGCTACCATCGCGGCAATGTGCCAGTAGCAGGTAAAGCTGATGAACCGGCGGAAGTCGCCATGCCGGAACGGCGCTGCCAGCACTTCGCGCATCCGCGGATTGGGAGCCGGCGTAACAGGCGGCTCATCGACCTTGATGAACAGCAGAATGTCGGCCACGCCGAATACGGCTCCCACAGCCAGCAGCACGGAGATCGCTGGCCGGATATCGAGCCCGCTCTTGAGCATGAACAGCGCGCCGCCCAGCAGTGAAGCGGCAGCGGCCATTTGCATCCAGCAGTGACGGCGGCCCCAGTAATTGCTCAAGCCGCGGTGGGGCAGGTAGTCGCCCATCCAGCTCAGCCACAGCGGCGTGCTGAAGTGGATCAGCCCATGGTTGACGGCCGTTAGCCCGATCAGCATCCACAACCAGAAGTAGTCCGATAGCTCCGGCAGCAGCCACGGCCCCAGTGCCAGCGGCAGCATCAAGAGCCGCTGGACGAATGTCGACCAGAACCAGAGCCGGCGGCGGTACTTCAAATGGTTTGCCGCTAACGCCGCCAGAAACTGCATGAACAGCATGCCGGTGGGCAAGGCTCCCAGGATGCCGATGTGCAGCCCCGTCGCTCCATAGTCGCGGGCGAACTCGATCGTCGCCGGCGACATGGTCAGCTGCGTATAAACCATCGCCAGGCAGCCGGCGATCATGATGGCGAACTGGGCGGCCGGAAGCGACCACACGGTGACACGCAACTCCTGGAAAATTGGACGGGGGCCAGCGCCCTCGGCACGGCGTTGTCGGCCCAGGCATGCAGCGCCCTCAAGAAACACAGGGGGCGCTCAAGCGGCCGACGCAACGGAGGGGAGGGGGGAGAAGAACGGGGCACAGTGTAGAGAAGGGCCGCAACCGTGACGAGGTCGGCTTGTTGAGAATGTGAAAAATCCGCCGACTGACAACAAAGACCACCGGCCCCCTGAGTGGTGCGCGGCAATCGCCCGCCGTGGGCTGCTGCCGGGGCGGTTCAGTCACGGCCGTTTGGCCCGCAAAAAGCGGCCCAAACGGCGGGGAGACTCCCGTTGAGCCCTTGCCTTCGATCCCCTATACTGCCGGTTCGCGATAAACCGGCCGCTACAGGCCGGCCATCGGGCGATCGCCGGGGGGTCCCCAAGCCGGAAGGCGCGTGCCACGCCGTGGTGCCTGCCAAAGGTCTAACACTCGCTTGCCCCTCGACTTGCCATGCCTGCCCGCTCGCTGGGCCAGTGTGCCGCCAAAGGTTGCGACGGCTCTCTGCCCGGCCGTGCTCCCAGCCGCGCACGGTAGAGAACTTCTGCTGCCGCTCTCGGCCCGGCATCGGCCGCAATTTGCCCACCACGGCGGCGAAGCTGTTTTCTCCCCGCGTGCGGGAGGTCAGCAGGCTTGGCCCCGGTTTGCGTACTGTTGGTCCCTTGTTCCGGCCGCTGGTCGGGCCGCTCGGTTGCGGTCTGGGATGCGGTCGTTCAGCCATCCAGGAAACACGATGACGCTTCCCCTTCCTCCGCACGGCGGATTGACCGAGCCGGTTTGCTGCACTGTCCCCCAGGCCGAGATCGAATCGTTCAAGGCCGAGGCCGCTTCGCTGACCAAGGTGCCCGTTTCCGACGCCGACCTGTCGACCGTCTACCGGTTTGGCGACGGCGCGCTCAGCCCGCTCACCGGCCCGATGGACTCGGTAGCCTACAACCGCGTGCTGGACGAAGCGCACATCGTCCATAACGGCAAGAAGTACGCCTGGACGATTCCCTTGGCCTTCCCCGTCACCAAGGAACTGGCCGCCAGCTTGAAGCCCGGCCAGAAGGTGGCCCTGGTGAACTCGGCCGGCGAAATCGTGGCCACGCTCGAACTCAGCGACGTCTACGAGTGGGACAAGCAGAAGTACCACAACGCCGTCTACGGCACCGAGCGGACCGATCACCCCGGCGGCGACATGGTGTTCAAGACCGACACCGACAAGACGCACCTGATCGGCGGCACCATCCGTGCCTTGCCGCAGCCCAAGAACCCGGCTTTCGGCAAGTACGTGCTGTCGCCGCGTGAAGTGCGGGCGTTGCTCAAGGAAAAGGGTTGGGACGCCTGCGTGGCCTTCCAGACTCGCAACCCGCTGCACCGGGCTCACGAGTACGCCCTGGTGTACGGCCTGGAAGCGCTGCTGCGGCAGGGCCTCAACGCCGGCGCGTGCCTCAACCCGCTGATCGGCGAAACCAAGGGCGACGACGTCAACGCCGAAGTCCGCATGAAGACCTACGAGGCGCTGATCGACGCCCGCGGCCTGGGCGAAGGCGATAGCGATCAGCAGCTGTGGGGTCCCCGCGGCGAGAGCGTGCCCGACCGCGTGTTCCTGGCCGGCATGGACATCAAGATGTTCTACGGCGGTCCGCGGGAAGCCGTGATGCACGCCATCTACCGGCAGAACTTCGGCTTCAGCCACATCGTGATCGGCCGCAAGCACGCCGACGCCCCGTACCACGACGGCACCGCCATCTGGGGCGACTTCGATGCTCAGGAGATCTTCGACAACCTCCAGGGCGACCTGCAAATCAAGCCGATCAAGGTGGGCTTCGCCGCCTACTACGACTCGATCGGCCGCGTCGACCTGATGGAAAACCACAAGGACGAAAAGCCGGTGTTCATCTCCGGCAAGGAAGTCCGGGCGACCCTCCAGGCCGGCAAGCCGGTTGATCCGCGGATCATGCGCGAGTCGACCAGCCGCATCCTGGCCGAGGCCATGTCGGGCCAGGGCCAGTAAGGTCCGGCCCGGCGCACCTCGCGTGCAGATTGGATGGCGGCTCCGGTAGAAAACCAGCGCCGCGATGATTTCAGAAACTCAACATCCCGCCTGGCGCCCCTGCACCAGGCGGGATGTTCTTTTGTTGCGTTCACGCTGAGCGCCCGCGTGGGATGCGACGTACGGCAGTTCGTCTCCCCTAGCTACCACACCAGTTCCAACGTCCCCGAGCCCGTATTGAGCGTCTGGTAACGATTGATGATCAGGTCGTAGCCGCCGGAGATGCGGAACCGGTTGGGCACGATGTCCAGCGACAAACCTGCGCCCAACACGCCGAAATCGCGGCCAATATCGGTACCGGCGACGACCATTCCGCCATCGCCCAGCCCTGAAATGCCGGTGCGGACGTGTTGCGTACCGCCGAACAGCAGGTCGTGCATCCAGATCGAACGGAAATCGGCCGACAGCCCCCGATTCTGCGACAGCAGCACCGACAGATCGAGGCCCAGCATGGACCGCAGGCTGTCGATCGAGGCCTCTTTCACAGCCAGGCTCAAGAAGCTGGTATCTTCGGCGTGGCCTTCGGTGTTGAGGTGCGTATAGCCCAGTCCCCAGAACGGCCGCAGCGTGAGCCAGTTCCAGGTCTGCTCCAGGCCCACTTCGGCATACACGTTGGCGAACGAGCCATCGTAATTGCCTTGGAACGATTGCTGGATCGGCACCTGGATATCGGTATTACCGAACACGACGCCGCGGCGAACGTCATAGGTGGCCGTACCGCCGGAGCCCAGCACGGTGAAGTACACCAGGTCGGCATGGTGGGTGAGGAACAACCCAAAGTCGTTCACATCCACCTGAGCCGAACCACGATCCTGGCGGAACGACATGCCCGCATAGTCGTAGAAGCCGCCCACAAGCGTATTGCAATCGACGCCGTATGCGGCCACCGCTTGCGTACCGCCGGTCGATACGTCGTAGCCTAGGGCGGTGCCGTCGGCGTGCGTTTGGCCGCCGGTGCCAAATCCGGTCACCCAACCGGTCCAGCCCAGCGTGACGCGCTCGCCGGCATCGTCGCAGATACCCAGCCGCGTATTGTCATTGCGGAGGCGAGCGGCGAGCTGGTTCTGCGAGCGATACAGTTCCTGCAGGACCATTGGGTTGACCGACGCATAGATTTCGCCGCTGACCGTGTTGAACAGGGCCAGCACCTGGTTTTCGTCGGGCATCAGGTCCAGCGTATCGCGGAGCCACTGAATCTGGTTCCCCAGGGCGGAACCGTCGTCGAGCTGAAACAGGCTATCGAGGTATGCCGCCACGGCCTGCTGGTTGGGCGAGGTCGCCAGCGAGGTGTACGGCACGTCGCGCCCGATGTAGGCATAGTAAACCTGCGCGCCGGGGGTATAGAAGCCGTTCACGTCGGTATTCGACCGCAAGATGATGCGGCGGCCGTCAATGTTGTCGACAGCCTTCGGACGCTGCACAACGACCAGGTTACCCGGGCTGTCGGTCACGATAATCGCATACCTGCGGCCGATCGCGTAGTCGCCCGCGGCGGTCGAAGTTTCGCCCAGGAATTCAAACGTACCGCGATTCGCGTACGTGGTGGCGTTGTTGATGATGGCTGTACCGCCCGAAACAACGATCCTGTCCGTATCCTGCGGCAGCGACAGATGGGAGATTTCAAACTCGACGTTGCCGTTGGTTTGATAGTTACCCATGATCGGCAGCGTGCCGATGCTGTTGCCCGGCGCCATGGTGCCGCCCGGCATGTTGTTCACCAGGGGCGCAATGATCGTCGACGTGCCTGACAAGCGGCCGCCGCTTTGGATCTGGATGCCGCCCAGGCCGACGATCTGCCCGCCTGCACCGCCCATGGCCCCGTGGATATCGATCCCTGCCTCCGACAGGAACGCGCCGTTGACGGTCACCCGGCCCGTGTCGAGGATCTGCGCGCTATTGAAGACGACTGCGCCGTCGAACTGTGTACCGGTTTGATGGTTGATGCCGCCTGCGAATAGGGCATCCATCCAGGTACTACCGTTGGTCCAGCCGCTGTACTGGAAGTTGAAATCGAGATCGGCCGCTGTGGTCTTGGCGCCGTCGGCGTCGGCCTGGTAGCCAAAGGTGATCGTGGGGCGATACAGCGATAGTGACTCATTCACCAGCGCGTTGCTGACGATGTCCCCGGTAATTTGCGCGCCGGCCATGATGTTGATTTCGCGGACGGCCGCCGTGGAATCGATCACGATCGCGTTGCCGCCGGCGGAAATCGAGCCGGAGATATCCAGCCGGTCCACCAAATAATCCCGGAAGCCGAGGGACGCCGACGTCCGGTTTTGGCCAAAGGAAATGCCGTTCGGCCCGAATCCGATCAGAATACCCGTGCCTTCCTGATCGGTCGTGGTGGAGCCGGCCTCGATCGAACCGCGATGTACGAGCACGTTGCCGATACCGTTGCTGACGACCACGCCCGCGCCGAAGTCACCATTAGCGGCAATGTTGACGTTCTGCCCGATGGTCACAAGGTTGTTGCGGCCATCGATGCGGATGCCCGCGCCGCCCGCACCTTCGGAGATCAGGTCGACATTCTGGAGGATATTGAGCTGGTTGGCCTTAACATGCAGACCGACGCCGTAGGTGGCCGTCGAGTTGAAGCCATTGTTGTTGACGATGACCGGGTCGCCAATGTTGCCGTCCTGGTAGAACGACCGCCCAAAGAAATTGGAGCGGTCGATGTCATACCCCAGGTCTTGCATGATGGCCAGTTCCAATTCCGTGAGAAACGGGTAATTGCGGAACTCCTCTAGCGTTATCAATAAGGGGTCGAGCGCCAGGTGGTTCTTTGCCACGCTGACCATGCTGGTGAGCACGCGGTCGCCATAGACCCCCATGGCGTTGGCACCGGTGAAGTAGATCTCGGTATTGGCGCCGAACGAGGCGCCGGCCACCACCGGATTGCCATTCTGGTCCACCAGCAGCGCTTCGTAGCTGGTCAGCAGGCCCGAGTTGCCCCAGGTTGGCCGGAAGTTTATCAAGCCCAGCGCGTGCGCTAGCTCGTGGATGATGACAGCTTCGAGGCTAACGCCCCCGCTATACAATTGCCCTGTGGGGTCCGACGACCAAGGCAGATTGCCAAGTACCACGACCGTGTCCAGACTCTGCCCATCCGAGGCCGTTGGCCCGCTGGAACTGAACCCATCGGCCCAAACGTACTGGGGGAACGTCCGTAACGTGCCCACGTTGGCATAGACGCTACGCTGGGTGGCGTCGGGGCCGATCGAGGTGTCCCGAACAATGCGAAACACCATGTCGCGGCCGGGCGTATTGTTCGGCCCCAGAACATCAACCCAGTACTGGACGCCGCGGCTGATCGCGTCGATCTGGTCCTGTTCAAAGTTTTGGGTCGGCGAGACGTTATAAATGTTCCAGGAAAAGGCGCCGTCGGTCGGGTCCCAAAACTCTACGCGTAAGTTCACTCCGTTAATATCAAAGTCGCGATACGTCTGGCTCTGCGCCGGCGTAGCGAGCGTCACAAGCGACCAGGCGGCTAATACGATCGAAGCAACTCGCAGTCGGACTGGTTTGCAACCAGGGGTGTCCCGACCAGCGAGCGCATCTCGTCGTGTTTGAAGATCAGAATCAATTCGACCAGCGAGTAATCCAGAACCGGCTTCCGTCACAACGCAATCCTTGCTGCATGGTTGAGAGATAAACGCCATGCCCAATAGCGTCGCATTCACAACTGCTGGCAGCACGGCTCCCCGCCGAGCAACCTGGCGGGAACCACTTACCAAAGGCAGGGTTGGCGCAGTCAGCACGCCCCCCAGCTGAGACGCATTTGCTTTTATCGATTTATCCCCCAGCACGAATTCACAGGCTGCGCGTACCAGACTGACGTTAAACAGCGAGGATAGCCTGAGTCCGGAAATCCGTGCGGGTTACTGGCAAATGCGGCGACCTGGCAATGTGGCGAGATCAGGCTCACCTTACCGGTTACGTCGCCTATCTGCCCTGGGTCGTTTGGTACTGCGCGTTTAAGGTCCGCCCAACGGGCGCAAAAAAACACCACGCCCTGAACGGGGTTCGTCCAGGGCGTGGTGATGAGATCTCAGCAGTCTGAGCCGCCGCAGCGGGGGCTTACAGCAGGTTGCGGAGCACCGTCTGCAAGATGCCACCGTTGCGGTAGTAATCGAGTTCGACAGGCGTATCGATCCGCACCACGGCTTCGAAGGTCTTGGTGGTGCCATCCTCGGCCGTGGCGGTGACGGTCACCGTACCGCGCGGCTCGGAGATCTGATCGACGGGGATGTCGTACTTCTCCTCGCCGGTCAGGCCGAGCGATTGCCAGGTTTCGCCGGGCGGGAACTGCAGCGGCAGCACGCCCATACCGATCAGGTTGCTGCGGTGGATGCGCTCGAAGCTCACGGCAATCACCGCCCGCACGCCCAGCAGGTAGGTGCCCTTGGCGGCCCAGTCGCGGCTGCTGCCGGTGCCGTACTCGGCGCCAGCCAGCACCACCAACGGCGTGCCTTCCTGCTGGTACCGCATGGCGGCATCGTAGATCGACATCTGCTCGCCGTCGGGCAGGTGCCGCGTGACGCCGCCTTCGGTGCCCGGGGCCAGTTGGTTGCGGATGCGGATGTTGGCGAACGTGCCACGGGTCATCACGCGGTCGTTACCGCGCCGCGAGCCGTAGCTGTTGAAATCCACCGGGTCCACACCCTGCTCGATGAGGAACTTGCCCGCCGGGCTGTTCTTGGCGATCGAACCGGCCGGCGAAATGTGGTCGGTGGTGACCGAGTCGCCCAGCAGGGCCAGCACGCGGGCACCTTGGATGGTCCGCAGCTCAGGCACTTCGCGGGTCATTTCCGCCAGGAACGGAGGCTCCTGGATGTAGGTGCTGGCTTCGTCCCACTCGTACAGGTCGCCGCCGGAAACCGGGATGGCGTTCCACCGTTCGTTGGACTCAAAGACATTGTCGTAGCGGTTGCGGAACATCTCCGGCCGCACCATCTCGTTGACCACCTGGGCCACTTCCTCGGAGGTGGGCCAGATGTCGCGGAGGTACACGGGGCCGTCAGCGCCTTCGCCCAGCGGCTCGTTCACCAGGTCGATATCGACCGTGCCGGCCAAGGCGTAAGCCACCACCAGCGGCGGGCTGGCCAGATAGTTGGCCTTCACCAGCGGGTTGATGCGGCCTTCAAAGTTGCGGTTTCCGCTCAGCACGGCCGCCGCCACCAGGTCGCCCTTTTGCACGGCATTGGCCACCGGGTCGGGCAGCGGGCCGCTGTTGCCGATGCAGGTGGTGCAGCCGTAGCCCACGGTCTGGAAGCCCAACTGGTCCAGAGCCTGGGTGAGCCCGGCGCGGTCGAGGTAATCGGTCACCACGCGCGATCCGGGGGCGAGGCTGGTCTTCACATACGGCTTGACCTTCAGGCCCTTGGCCACGGCGTTGCGAGCCAGCAAGCCCGCGCCCAGCATCACCGAGGGGTTGCTGGTGTTGGTGCAACTGGTAATGGCCGCAATCACCACGGTGCCGTGCCCGATCTCGGTGCTGGCGCCATTCTGCTCCACGGCAGCCGTGCGCTGCAGAGCCGGCGGATCAAGGGCGAAGCCGCGGTTGGCCACCGGAGCCGACAACGCGGTCTTGAACTGTTGCTTCATGTCCTTGAGGGCGATGCGGTCCTGGGGCCGCTTGGGACCGGCCAAGCTGCTTTCCACCGTCGACAGATCGAGCGACAGGCAGGCCGAGAAGCGGGGCACCGGAGCATCGTCGGTGCGGAACATGCCCTGTTCCTTGTAGTACCGCTCGACCAGTTGCACCTCGGCCTCGGTGCGGCCGGTGCGGCGGAGGAAGGCCAGGGTTTCGTCGTCCACGGGGAAGAAGCCGATCGTCGCCCCGTATTCCGGAGCCATGTTGGCGATGGTGGCGCGGTCGGCCAGGCCCATGTTGCTGACGCCCGGGCCGAAGAACTCCACAAACTTACCCACCACGCCGTGTTGGCGCAGGATCTGGGTGACGGTCAACACCAGGTCGGTGGCCGTGACGCCCGGCTGCAGCTTGCCGGTGAGCTCGAAGCCCACCACCTCGGGCAGCAGCATGTACAGCGGCTGGCCCAGCATGACAGCCTCGGCCTCGATACCGCCGACGCCCCAGCCAACCACGCCCAGACCGTTGATCATGGTGGTGTGGCTGTCGGTGCCAACGAGCGAGTCCGGGAAGGCCACCGGGCCGGCGCCGTCGTCGCGGGTGAACACGCCCTTGGCCAGGAACTCCAGGTTCACCTGGTGGACGATCCCCACCGCGGGCGGGACCACGCGGAAATTGTTAAAGGCTTTCTGGCCCCACCGCAGGAACGCGTACCGCTCGGCGTTGCGGCTGTATTCCAAATCGACGTTCAGCTCCAGGGCGTTCGACGAACCGAACGCGTCCACCTGCACCGAGTGGTCGATCACCAAGTCGGCCGGGATCAGCGGGTTGATCTTGCGGGGATCACCGCCCAACCGCTTCATGGCGCTACGCATGGCCGCCAGGTCCACCACGGCGGGCACGCCGGTGAAGTCTTGCAGCACCACGCGGGCGGGCATGAAGGGGATTTCTTCCTTGGCCGGCGCTTCGGCCTGCCACTGGGCCAGGTTCTTCACGTCCTGCTCGCGGACAATATGACCATCGCAGTTCCGCACGGCCGCTTCCAGCAGCACGCGGATCGAGTAGGGCAGCAGCGAAATCTGGCCCAGGCCTGCTTCTTCGAGCTTGCTCAGACGGTAAATGCCCGCCCGCCCGTTGCCGGTGTCAAAGGTGTCGCGGACGGAGAAGGGATCGCGGGGTTGAGTCATGGCTGGCGGGCCTCCTCGGCAGAGAAGGAAACGGGCTGAAAATGTTGAAAAAGTCACGCGGTTTGGCGAATTGCGGTGGATTCTACCGCAACGGCCGCGGTTTGTCCGGGGGGTGGTAGCGGTAATCACGCGGAGGCGGGGCAGGGCGGCTCCCGGGCAGGAATTTTCAGGGGAGCAGATTCTATTCCCGTTCTCGGGTGGCTGCTGTTGCGGTGGGGGGCGATCGATTATCTTCTTGGGGGTCTGCTTGCCGCTGGCCAGCGATGCCCACCAAGTAATTCTTCCTCCCGAGGCCTGTTATGCATCAGATCGGCTGCCCGGTCGAAGAACTGGATACTCCCGCGCTGTGCATCGATCTCGATGCATTTGAAGCGAATATTGCCAAGATGGCTGCCCTGTGCCGCGAGCACGGCATCCAGTGGCGGCCGCACGCCAAGGCACACAAGTCGCCCCAGATCGCCCAGAAGCTCGTCGAAGCCGGCGCCATCGGCGTGACCTGCGCCAAGCTCAGCGAGGCCGAGGTGATGGCCGTGGGCGGCATTCGCGATATCCTCGTGGCCAACCAGATTGCCGGACCGGCCAAGATGCGCCGCCTGGCCAACGTCGCCCGGCAATGCGACTTGATCGTTACCATCGATCATGCCGATCAGGTCGGCCCCATCAGCCGCGCGATGGCCGACGCCGGCTTGAACGTCCGCGCGATCATCGAAGTGGATATCGGCCTGCACCGCGCCGGCGTGGCCCCGGAACATGCCGTCGAACTGGGTAAGCTCGTCGATGCTGCCCCCGGCATCACGCTGGCCGGCATCATGGGCTACGAAGGCCACCTGCTGACACTCACCGACCTGGACGAGAAAGAGCGGAAAATCCGCGAGGCCCTGGGCCTGCTCGTCGAAGTTCGCGACCGCTACGTGGAAGCCGGGCTGCCTTGCCCGATTGTGTCGGCAGGCGGAACCGGCTCGTACAGCATCACGATGCGTTGCCCCGGCATCACCGAGCTTCAGGCAGGCGGCCTGATCTTCATGGACGCCTTCTACCGCTACCGCTGCCACGTGACCGAGTTCCAGCACGCGCTGAAGCTGTATGTCACGGTGGTGAGCCGCCCCACGCCCAATCGGGCCATCGTCGATGCGGGCCGCAAGGCGCACTTTGTCGATCACCAACCGTCGTTCGTGGTCGGCTACGAAGATAGCGCCCGGTTCACGCGGCTATCGGCCGAACACGGCGAGCTGGAGCTCGATGAGCCCGCCCGCGGCCTCAAAATCGGCGATCGCCTGGAACTGGTTCCCGGCTATTCCGACATGACCAACGTGCTGCACAACGAGTTCTACGGCATCCGCAACGGCCAAGTGGAAGTGATCTGGCCGCTGGTCGGCCGCGGCCGGCTGCAATAACGAATGCGGCCCATGAGCCGCCTGGAAGATACCGCCGGGGGTGCGGCTAGTGGGCCGCGCCCTCGTGGCGTTATTGGCGCATCAAGAATGTGCCGATGGCGAATCCCAGGGCCAGGTTCGTAACCCCGATCACCAGCACCAATAAGACAGCTTCTGCCACAGCCGCGACACCATTGGATTGGATCGTTGGACCCCGGCAAACATCGCCCCGCCCCCAACATACGAGGGGGGCAGCTACCGGCCATCGGTAGCAGGCGCGCTGATCACCGAGATAAGTGACACCGGAGAAACATAGGTCGCCCCTCGGCCGGCGGCAAATGACACGAGCCAATTCGCCGGTAGGGTAGGGGCGGCTGAAGCGGCTTAAAACGCCGCGCAGTGCCACACTCGTGGCACGCAGAAGTGCCGCTAGCGCGTACTGCTAGCCCGGTAGTCCATTCACGTCAGGCAGTCAGTCGAGCTCTTCCAGCCAGAGGCGAATTTCGTTCTCGTATTCGCTGGCCAGATCGCCTTTGACCAGTTGGCGATGGAAGCTAGCGGCGCCTTCCTTGAGCAGGTCGGCGGCCTCGGCGCTGGGGAACCGCTTCATCGGGTCCGGAGCGATCAAGCCCCGGCAGAGGTTCATCAACAGGTCGTTGCAGACCACGTCTTCCGGCAACACCTCAGGCAGCCGGTGCACCAACGCCCGCTTGGCTTCCAGCAGCTCGCGATAGCTGTTGAGGCCCGCAAACGGCGGCGAGCCGGAAAGAATCTCGATCAGCACATAGCCCAAGCTGCAAAGGTCGGCCCGGGGTGAGCTATCGGCGCCTTCGAGAATTTCTGGCGCGGCATAGGGCGGCGTGCAGGTGCGGCGCATGGGGGCGTCGTCGAGGTCGAACGCCGAACCGATGTCGATCACCTTGGCGTTGCCCGTCCGCTTGAGCATGATGTTCGATGGCTTCAAATCGCCGTGCACAATGCCTTCACGTTGCAACGCAGCCAGGGCCGCCAGGCATTCACGCAGCACCGCGATGGCGATGCCCGGCTTGAGCCGCGGCTGAACCGGGCCGGCCGTCACAATCACGTTGTTGATGTATTCCCACCGCCGATCGCTGACGCGTTGCCGCGCGCGTTCGAGCATCTGGTTGGTGAGCAGGCGGCGCAGGTCATAGCCATCGACCCACTCCATCTCCATCAGCCGCACGCCGCCGCGGTCGATGAAGTTATGCACGTCTAACAGGTTGTCCTGCTGGATCAGGGCCACCCGGGCAGCGATGTTAGCGATGCGCGACATCGCCTCTTCGTAGCTGCGGCGGTCGGGGTACCGCTCGGGCGAGAAGATCTTCACCGCCACCGGCAGGGTGAAGTTATCGGCACCGCGCCGCTCGCTGAGAAACACTACGCCCTGGCCACCTTCGCCCAACAGCCGGCGAAAACGGTGGTGCTCCGTCCAATGAAAGCGCCGGTCGCCGATGATCTGCTCGTACCGCCCCAGCAAGGGATTGGGCGGTCGCTCGGCTTCAGTGCCAGCAAGCGTTTGTGTGAAGGACTCGCGAATCAGAGTGGTCGATGCCATCGTTCCGCCTCGACACGCCACGTTGCTCACCACTCCGTTGGGCAAGCACACCGAGGCACTTCCATTATCCGGATGATGGACAGTGCGTCTAGTGCCGTGCCGCGGCGGAAACGAGCGTGTCGGCGCGTCTTTCTTGCTGGTGGCTGAGATTTTTTGGGGACAATCGCCGCGCGCTGGGCAACGGCCCGGTCGTCACCGCCGCCCACCAGCTGCTAGCGCAGGCGGACATTTGGGGGGCAGGCCGTGCCGCAAGGAGTGGCTGTAAAAACCTGGCGCGGAATACCGGCTTAGGCGTCAACCAGCTTGCCGGCTGGGTCATTCAGCGCGTCCTGCTCGGCTTCGCCGCTCGTCGGTTCCTGCACCTTATCATCTTCCCCGGTCAGCACGCCGCTTCCTCGCAGCACGGTTGCCGCTGCAATCTCGTAGCGGAAGTTGCCCTTTTCGTCGACGGCCAGCCGCACGTGGCTGATCTGTTGCCCTTCAGCCAGCCGGGCCAGGAATTCCGACGACATCTCCGGCAACAGCGTCTTGGTCAGGATGTGGTCGACGTTGCGGGCACCGGTATCGACCTCGGTGCAGCGGGCGGCGATCGCCTCGACCAGCTCGGGCGCGTATTCGAAGCCTGCCCGGTACTGTTCCCGCACGCGGCGGCCGATCTTGTCCAGCTTCAAGTGGATGATCTTCCGCATCACCTCGTCGGTCAGCGGGTAGAACGGCACGAGCGTCACGCGGCCCAGGAACGCCGGTTTGAACGTCTTGAGCAGCTCGGGGAAGATCGCCTTGGTGAACGCCTCGGGGCTGGGCATCGTCTCCGGATCGGCACACAGGTTCTTGATGAAGTCGGTGCCGGCGTTGGTGGTCATGATGATGACCGTGTTCTTGAAGTTGATATCGCGGCCTTCACCGTCCTTCATCGCGCCCTTGTCGAACACCTGGTAGAAGATGTCCTGCACGCCGGGGTGTGCCTTCTCCATTTCGTCCAGCAACACCACGCTGTACGGCTTGCGGCGGACGGCTTCGGTCAGTACGCCGCCTTCGCCGTAGCCGACGTAGCCTGGGGGCGAGCCCATCAGTAGCGACACCTTATGCTCTTCCTTGAATTCCGACATATTGATCGTGGTCATGTTCTGCTCGCCGCCGTAGAGCAGATTGGCCAGCGTGATGGCGGTTTCAGTCTTACCAACACCGCTGGTACCACACAGCAGGAACACGCCGATCGGCTGCTTGGGATCGGCCAGCCCGGCCCGGGCTGTCCGAATCCGCTGGGCGATCGCGTCCAAGGCATGGCTCTGGCCGATGATCGCTTCTTCCATCCGTTCCTTCAGATGCAAAACGGTGCGTACCTCGTCGGCCACCATCCGTCCCAGCGGGATGCCGGTCCAGGCAGAAACCGTCTCGGCCACAGCCTGCGAATCGACGCACACGTGAACCAGCGGCGACTCGCCTTGCAGTTGCTTCAACTGTTCCTCGGCCGCTTCCAGGGCAAGACGCAGTTGATCGGGATCGGCCGCCGCGGCTTCGTCCGCGGTTTGCTCGGCCGTGGTTGACGCATCGCCGGGCGTGCCATCCTTGCCTTCCGCCGGGGCGCTCGCCGCCGGCTGTTCCTGAAGCTGCTGCTTTTCCTGGGCTTCCAGCGACTCGCAAAGCTGGTGATAGGTGTCGTTGATGGTCTTGACCAACTCCTTTTCCTTCTCCCAGCGTTCGCTGAGCTTCTTCAGTTCAGCCTCGGCGTCCTGCTTGCGCTGTTCCAGGGCCTTGAGCTCATCGGCGTGGTCGGCGCCGGCTTGCTCCTCGCGTTCCAGGATCTCGATCGCCGTTTGCAGTTGATCGATCCGCCGATGGCAATCTTCAATCGCCGGCGGCGTGGAGGTCTGGCTGAGGTTGATCCGGGCACATGTCGTGTCCAGCAGGCTCACCGCCTTATCAGGCAATTGCCGGCCGCTGATGTAGCGGTTGGACAGCTTCACGGCATCGACGATGCCTTCGTTGAGGATCCGCACGCGATGATGCCGCTCAAGCGTACGCACCAGTCCGCGCACCATCTCCACGCAGACTTCTTCATCCGGCTCGTCAACCTTCACGGTCTGGAAGCGGCGAGCCAGCGCGGCGTCGCGTTCGAAGTACTTCTTGTATTCCGCCCAGGTGGTAGCGGCGATGGTCCGCAGCTCACCACGTGCCAAGGCTGGCTTGAGCAGGTTGGCGGCGTCGCCTTGGCCGGCTTGCCCGCCAGCACCAATGAGCGTGTGGGCTTCATCGATGAACAGGATGATCGGCGTGGGCGAAGCTTTCACTTCTTCGATCACGTTCTTCAGGCGGTTCTCGAACTCGCCTTTCATGCCCGCCCCGGCTTGCAGCAGCCCCAGGTCGAGCGAGCGGATCGAGACATTGCGGAGCGAAGGCGGCACGTCCCCGGCCACAACCCGCAGGGCGAAACCTTCAACCACGGCCGTCTTACCAACGCCTGCCTCGCCGGTGAGGATCGGGTTGTTCTGCCGACGCCGGGTCAGGATGTCGATGATCTGACGGATCTCGCGATCGCGGCCCAGCACCGGGTCAATCTTCCCTTGGCGGGCACGCTCCGTCAGGTTGATGGTGTATTGATCGAGGGCAGGGGTGCTGGTGGGCTTGCCAGGCTGGCCCGGTTGACCGCCAGCCGCCGCGGGGGCAGCGGCCGCTGCCGCGTCGAGCGCCGATTGGGCCTCGACCGACATGCCGGTGATCCGCCGCATTTCTACCTTGAGCGATTCGGCCTGGATACGGCCCAATTCAGGGCACGATTCCAGCACCTGCCCGCGTAGCAGATCGTTGTTCAGCAGCGCCAGCAACAGGTGGCCGCTACGGGTCTGAAACTCGCCGTACTCCACGCTGGCCACCACCCAGGCGTCGCGTGCCAGGTCCACCACAGCCGGCGACAGCGCCGGCGGCCGGGCATTGCCGGTCTTCAGCCGGTCCAACGCCCGCGTGAGCTCCTTCTGGAGCTTCGATCGATCGACACCGTACTGCCGGCAGATCAGGTCCAGATCGGTCTGGGGGACTTCCAGCAGCTTCAGCAGCCAGTGCTCAATCTCGGTGTTGTAGTTGGTCCGCGACATGCACATGGCGACCGACTGCTCCAACGCCGTACGGCAGGTGGTGTTCAGCTTGCCGACCAGTGCTTTGAGATTGATTCCGGGCATGGCTTCGCCCTCAGGTTGCGAATAGGTGACAGACCGCGGCGTGATTGCCGGCGACAAGGATTGTCGAAATGTAGTTGACCAAAGCTAGCTCGCGATTGCGCGCTACATTGGCCCAAAATGGTGGTAGTGAAAAGGTGAATTGGGAAAATTCGCTCGATTCCGACCGGCTTTCGCGTCTTCGGCCAGTTTCCCGGGAGCTCACCCGTTAACTGCCAGCATACCGGCTCTGGAACTTGCTGGCATGCAGTCTGATCTGTTTGGCCGACTTTGCCGATCAGGCGATTTACTCCCTTCGGGAAGAAAATCCAGATTCTCTCGATTCTGCGGCCGGCTCTGGCCGATAAGCATGGGCAACGGAAATCCCCCTTGTTCCAGAGGCGCCACTAGGGAAGGCCAGCGTCCTCAGCCCCGGGTCGTTGCCATCTCCCGCGCCATCGTGCGAGGTACTATCATGCGACGTTTGCTGTTCTCGCTGCTGGCGGCCGGACTGCTGGCCAGTAACACGGGCTGCTACTGCTTCCACCAGTTCTTATGCTGCGCGAAGCAGCGGTTCTGCTGCTGCAACGATCCGGTGTGCGGACCGCCGTGCAAGGTAAGCTGCCCGACCAATTGCGGACCGTCGCACTGTGCCCCGGCTTGTGCCGACGGCGGCTGCGGCGAGCTGTATGTAGGCGACATTGCCAGCATCCCCGCCGGCAAGCACCAGCCGTGCAACTCGTGCGGCGAATGGGTCGGCAAGAGCTATCCGCAGATGCCGGCGTATAGCCAGCCCAGGAACGTGGTCGCTGGCGGCGTCAAACCGGTGCCTCAAGCCGCGAGCCAGCCGGCAAGGCTGAAGCCCACGCCCGCCGGACAGCCGTACCACCGCTAGTGCCGCGAGTTGCGGCGGTAGCAGCCGCTAACTTGCCCTGCGTATAAGAGGGGGCCGCCTCTTGGCCAGCAGTGCCAAGGGGTGGCCCTTTTTGCTTTCCATGGCAAGGTGGCCTGGCTTGCTGCCCTTGAGCGGCCTGACTCGAAATCAGGCGTCTGAGCCGCCGAGCCGCTGCCCCCCACTTGCTTACGGGAGCAGCCCCTGGCGGCTGGAGATTGGCTAGTGCGGCTGCCAGGGCAGGGCAGGACAGTGCCGGCGAGATTCACCGCCGGCGGCCGAACCTGGCGGCGTAAGCGGCTGTCCCTGAACAGGGGAGGGGGCGCCGTTTCGGCGGCTTCTCTCCGCAGCCGCAACTTATTAAATGACAAGGGCATACAGCGCATCCGAACGCACTGGCAAAGCGAGCCGCCATGCCAATTGCCCAAACCGATCGGAGACGCTAAATTACAGCAGAGCGAAGGCGCAGCAGGCACCGCCCCCCGGCGAGGCCCTGCTGGCCGCCAAGCCCCTGGAGGGTAAGCGAATTGGTGAGCGGCCTGACTCGAAATCAGGTGCCGGGAAACCGGTTGTGGGTTCGAATCCCATGCCCTCCGCTTTGATAAGAGCTTGTAAAGCAATCACTTACGTAAACGCCTTCGGAACACCTCCGAAGGCGTTTTTTGGTGCGCGTACGCAGCCCTCGCACGTCGTTCCGCGGAACGCAATGACGGCCCGTTATCGGGGGCGACGCCTCGCCTCGCCATTGCCGGGTGAGAGCATCCTGTCAACACAGGCCTGCCGCGGTCCAACAGGCACCACAAAAAAAGACGCCCGGGGCGAGAAGCCTCGGGCGTCTTCTGTTTAGCAACTCAAGCGGCAACCGCTGGGCTGCCGCGGTGCAGACTGGGTCGGCCGGGTGTTATTCCGGCAGCGGCTCGTCCTTGGTTTCGGGCGCGAACGGCAGAGCCAACAGGCCTACCAGGAACACACTGCACATCGTGAGACCGGCGTACCGCATCGGCTCGGGGTACGCCCCGAACACTTCGCTGGTCAGCACGCCCAGCGTGAAGGGACCGCTGGCCGCCACGAACCGGCCCACGTTGTAGCAGAACGAGGTGCCCGTGCTGCGCAGCCGCGTGGGGAACAGTTCCGGGAAGTAAATGGCGTAACCGCCAAACAGCGACAGTTGGCAGAAGCCCATCAAGGGGATCATCCAGAATACATCGCTCAGGCTGTCCAGGAAGCCGAACACCAAGATGGTGCTGAGGCCGGCAGCGATGAAGGCGATGGCGAACGCCGGGCGTCGGCCAATCCGCTGGGTCATCAGGCCAAAGCCGTAGATGCCGAAGAACGCCCCGATGTTCATCATCATCGAGGTATAACCGGCCCACTGCGTGAGGCGACCATTGATGTCCTTGGAGCGTACCCGGATCTTGTCGGCCAATTCCTCCGGATTGCTCACCTCCGGATTCCCTTCCAGGTAGGCTTGCAGCGAGGCGGCCTCGCTGCCGGTAGCCGCATTGGGCGCCACCTCATCGAGCCAGGGACCGGGGGCTACGCTTTCGCCCTTGTCGTGCCGCTCGATCATCGCGGCCCAGATCCGCTGCGCGTTGGGGGCATCGCCCACGGGCTCAAGCAGATCGTTGGGGCGTACGATGTCCTTCAGCTTGTCAATCAATTCGGGGTCCTGGCTGGCCACCCGCAGCAGGTCGCGGTCCCATTCTCCCTGGCCCACTTCGCGCGCTTCCTGCTCAAACACCTTGCGGAACACGCTACGGTTCAGGTCAATGCTGAAGAACCCAATGCCCCACAGGGCGATCACGCCGCTGGTCGCCATCACCAGGCCCACGATCGCCCGCCGGCGCCAGCGCGGATCACCAAACAATTCGGCGTACGAGCCCAACCGCTTCGTGCCGCCTTGGGTGGCCGCCTGCCATTGCTCGGGCTCCTTAAGTCGTCGGCGAATCACCAAAGCGAGCAGGGCAGGGAAGGTGCCCACCACGAACATGGCCCGCCAGGCGGTGATCTGGATGCCAAAGACGTTGAACTGCCCCAGCACGCCCGACTGTTCCAGATGGCCCAGCCCAATGCTGACGAAGGCAGCGGCCAGGTTGCCCACCGCCGACAACGCCTGGAGCAGCGCCAAGGCGAATGGACGCGCTTTAGGCGGCATGACTTCGGCCACCAGGGCCACGCCTACGGCAAACTCGCCGCCGACGCCTAGGCCCGTCAAAAACCGGTAGAACGCAAAATCCCAGAAGCCCACCGAAAGCGCGCTCAAGCCCGTGCACAGCGAGTACAGCAGGATCGTCCACATCATCGTGCGGGCACGACCAATACGGTCGCCCAGCATGCCGAAGAACAGACCGCCACTGGCCCAGCCCATCAAAAAGACAGCGGTGGCAATACCGCCATACTTGTTCACATCGCCGGCCGCGGGGGGCGTGCCCGGCGAGGGCGCCAACAACTCGTTCATGGCCGGCATACGGGCCAGGTTGAACAGTTGCTGGTCCATCGTATCGAACAGCCATCCTAAGGCGGCGACGATCAGCACGAACCAGTGGTACCTGTTCAGTTCGCGCGTCCAAGACTGGCGTGAAGACATTGGTGACGAATTCCGTGACAAGCTTTACGAGGATCGCGGGAGATTGAAGAAGCAGGTACGCACCGATCGCTGCGCCGCCATCATGCGCTAACGAAAACCGACGCGAGCACACACGCGCTCGCGTCGGTCACCTGCATCACTTCGCTATGCCGGCATTAGGCGTCGTCTTCTTCAGGCCCCGGTTCAGGCAGCCAGAATGTCAGCACGACAGCCACGGCCATCACCGCTAGGGCCACCGACCCGGCCGCCAATGCTGTTGAGCTACCCGGCATGAGGGGTGTCAACTTCGTGGTTACCATCGCCGCGGAGGTTCCCATCATGCGGCCGCCGATATTGGCCGCAAAGCTTTCGCCTGTACCGCGTAGATGGACCGGGTACACGCGAGGCAAATAGTTGCCCCAGAAGCTGAACTGGCCCACGGTCAGCAGACCGGCGAAGAAGATGCCCCATTTGAGAGCATCGAGGTTCTCGCGGGCAAAGACCAGGTAAACCACCGGAATGAACAGCAGGCCCGGCACCTGGAACAACCGCAGCAGCAGCCGGCGGCTGACAATCCGGACGGCCAACACGGCCAACAGGATACGCCCGGCCAAACCACCGATCTCCTGAATGCCGTTCAGTTGCGCAGCGGTGGTTTGGTGGATTTTGACAGCCTCGGGACGCGGCAAACCTTCGGTCTGCTGCTGCACCTGGGGCACGCTGGGCACGATCCGCGGCGTGTGTTGCAAGGCGCCGAAGGCCACACCGTAGCTGCACGCGAACAGCAGCGTGGTCACGATGGTCGTCTGCCGCAGCTTGGGCTGGAACAGTTCGCGGATGCTGGGACGCTTCAGCGTGCCGGCCGCTTTCCGCTGGGCCCACACGGGCGATTCAGGCAGGAACGGCCGGATCACAATCAGCGGAATCGCCGGAATCACGCCGGAAATCAGCGTGTACCGCCAAGCCGAGTGTTCACCGTAAATTGCGGGGAAGTACTCGCCGTATTGCACGGCCAGGTAGAAGGCACCGGTGACCAGCAAACCGCCCACCGACGAGAACGCCTGCGTGAAGCCCAGTACGGCTTCGCGCCGCTTCGGATCGGGGAACAGTTCCGCGAGCCAGGCGACGGCGGCAACGAACTCCACGCACACACCGATGAATGTCGTGCAGCGCAGAATGAGCAAGGTGTAGATATTGGTCGCAAACCCGGCCCCCAGCGCGGAGAACGCATACAGCAGGATGCTCCCGGTCAGCACGCGGCGGCGGCCCCAGAGGTCGGTCAGATAACCGCCCAACAGGCCGAACAAGCCGCCCACGATGGCCGGCACAAAGAACAGCAAGCCCACCCAGTTCTCAAACTGAGGCGTGCCGGGGGTGGCGCCCACCAACTCAAGCAGGGCCGGCCGCACGATCAGCGGCAGCATCAATAGCTCATAGATGTCAAACGCAAACCCAATGACGGCGATGACGCATACCAGCCACTGGGTAAAGTTCATCTTGTGCGGGGGATCAGCTGATATCGACATGCAAGCGTCCAGTGAGGTAGGGGGGCTGAAGGTAGGCGGCAGTTGGCAGCCAAGGACCGCCAAAGCGCAACAGGCAGTAGGACCAGGCCAAGGTGCCCGCAACCCACCGGCGCGCCGTGCAGGTGGCGGACAGGCCCCCAAAAGCGACGGCCCCCTGGGACAGGCCCGCTCGAATATTCGAACTGGACCAACAGAAGGACGAACCGCAGTCGCGTCGCCCGGTACCGACCCAGGCGGTGGCGTCGCCGGGCGGACGCATAGGGGGGTGCGAGAGCGGCCCAGTGCAACGAGCTTAGACCGCCGTCGCTACAGGATCAGATCCGGAGTGGGATCAGCCGGCCCATCAACGTACTCGCGGAGCCGGTAGCGAGGACCTCGCTCACGGCGTCAAACGCGGCATTGGGCACCACCACGGTGGTCCGAATGGCCACGTCTCGCTCGATACGGAACCCGTCGATCCGTGTCACCGTATAGCGGTCACGCCGCGCAATGGCGGGCTCCTTGTGCTCTGCCAACGCGTCGGCCAGGCAGTTAGAGCTGCCGGAAGATTCCGGGCACGTGAGCTCTGTTGCCGCAACGCCGGCCCGACCCGAAAACTCTGCCCATGCCCACACCGGGAGCAACGCCTGACGCGGAACTTCCGCGCCAATCGCCATGAGCAAGAGCAGGATGGCCAGGCAGCGCCACATGACTCGGCAACAGAAAGACGGTCACACCCAATCCAATCCAATTTCCAGAACGCTTGAACTTATCGCACGCTACCCCCGGCAGCAAGTGAATCCTGCCAGAAGCGGCGGGGCCTATTGGTGGGGTGCCCGCAGCTCGGCAAACAGTTGATGCGCTGCCTCTTGCTCGGCCGGCGTCATCACTTCGCCCAAGATGCGCTCCACTTGTTGCTTGAGTTGGAGCGCGCGATCGGGCTGCTGGAGTGTTTCATACACGGCCGCCAGTTTCTCCAGCGAACGCGCGAAACGCGGATTCTGCTGCCCATAGGCGGCCGCCGTTATATTCGCGGCTTGCCACAAGATTTGTTCCGCCTGCTGGGCATCGCCGCGTGCCAGATACAAATCGCCCAGCAGTGCGAGCGACTGTGCATACTCGGGATGCTTCTGTCCCAGCTTGGCAAGCATGACCTCGGCTCCGGCACGCAGTAGCGGCTCAGCTTCGTCGAGCCGCTTGCGCTGCAGATACAGTTCGCCGAGCACTGTTGCGGCCTGCGCATAGGACGGATGTTCTTGCCCTAAGGTTTCGGCCAGGATCGCCAGGCCTTCACGAGCGACAGCTTCCGCGCGGTCGGGCTGCTGGAGCGCGGTGTATACGCGTCCCAAGTGGCCGAGCGCTTGGGCATACTCGGGATGCCGTTGCCCCAGTTCTTCTTGAAGCACCTTCACTCCCTGACGCGCCAACGCTTCCGAGAGGCCCAGCTCGCCCACGTCGCGGGCTACTTCGCTGAGCCGCGTTAGTTGCCGGCCGTACTCGGGATGTTCCGCACTCAAGACGTTCAGCGCCACGTTTGCTGCCTGCTCGGCCAACTGCCGAACTTGATCGCGGTTGCGCCGGGCACCATATAACCGTGCGGCGTTCTCCAGCAGTACCAGGTAACTGGGGTGCGACTCGCCCAGACTGTTTCGCTGGATCGCCAGGGCCTGCCGCAATAGCCCGCTGGCTTCCTGCCATTGCCCCAGTTCAACGCACAGCATCGCGCGATTATTCAGCGCCGTGGCGAAGTCCGGATGATTGGCCCCCAGCGACTGCGCCAACACGCGCAGCGCATCGTCGACCAGCGCGCAGCTTTCGGGCAGCCGGGCTTGCTCCTGCCGCAGTAGTGCCAGGTTAATCAACACCTTGGCCCGTTCGGGATGCAGCTTGCCCGCCGACTTATCGTAAATCGCCAGGCTATGCCGCAAGGCCGCGTCGGCTTCGTCCAATTGCATCATTTCCAGGTGTGCTTGGCCGAGGTTGTTCCAAGCCTTGGCGACGATCAGGCTGTCGTCGCCGAACTGCTTGCGCAGCCGCTGCAATGCCTGCTGCGAGAGTTCCACCCGCCGCGCATGCTCGCCGGCGTCGCCAAACAGCGAGGCCAGGTTCATCAGCACGGCGGCGTACTGTGGGTCATCGTCATACTCGGCCATGAATTCGGCGGCCGCATTGGCCGAAGCCAGGGCCGCGGCCAGGTCGCCTTGTCGAGCTTCGATGAGGCTCAACTGGTTCAAAGCCCGGGCGTAATCCGCCGATTGCTTGCCAGTACTCGCGGCCAAGATCTCCAGTGCCCGGCGTTGTACCCGAGCCGCGTCGTTGAGTTGCGAAAGCTCGCGATGGGTATCGGCCAAATGCGTCAGGCAGAGAGCATAGCTGGGATGGTCGGCTCCCAATTGCTGTTCGTACACCCGGGCTACGTCCTGAAAGACGCGTTGGCTGGTGCGTGTGTCGCCCGCCTGGGCCAGCACCAGCCCCAGGTTGTGCAGCGTGGCCAGTGTGTGAATGTTCTCCGGGCCAAGAATGCGCGCCCGAACCTGCCAGGCTTGCCGCGCGGCAGCATCGGCGGCGGCCAGCGAACCGGCGTCGCACAGCGGCATCACCTGGGCATGCCACTGGACGGCTTGCTGCAAGCTGCGGCGATCTTCGTCCGACGCCCGTCGCGTTATCTGCACCCGCTGCAGCTCGTGCATGGCCGTGCACGTGGTCCAGTGTGTCGGCCCGTTCAGCTTGATCAGATGCCCAACGTTCTCCGCCCAGATGGCTTCGCAGCGGGCCAGGTCGACAGGCTCCATGCGATCGGCCAGTCGATGCAGCAAAGCAATGTGCTGATCGCGCAGCTCGCGGAGCTCTTGCCGTTCGACCTGCGGGATCGCTTCCGCCACCTGCAATAGCCGCGACTGCACTTCCGCCAGACGCGCGGCCGCTTGCCAGAAGGCGGCATCATCGCCGGCAGCCTGAGCTGCTAACACCGCTTGCATCGCCTGCCGGCGTCCATCGACCAAGGCCGTGAACTCCGGCGGCGGGCTTACGCCCTGCGGTACAGCAGTGCTATTGGCCTGCGCTGGCGGCGGGGCTGGAGACTCAGCCGTGGACGAGCCAGCCGAAATGCGCGGCGGGCCGAAAGGGTTTTCCTGTCCCCGCAGCGGCGCGGCCAACCACACAATCAGTAACAGCCAGCAGCCCGACAAGAATAACGGCCGACACATGGTCGTAGCACAACCTCCGCCTGGGGGGAAACCAAAGCAGCAGGCTGTATACCGACCGGCCTAAGATGGCAGCAAGGGCAGTCCGCGCAACAAGTTGCCGACCGCTACATCACGGCAAAGTAGTTTTCGACCGCGAAGTCGAACAGCTCGCGCGTCATCGCCGGCTTCAGGCTCTGGAAGTGGCAGTAATTGACGATCTGCATCAGCAGGTCGCGCGGCTGGCAGCAGCGGAAGGGGCGGTTCACGGCCAGGTAGTGCGTCTCGACCAGGTAATCGACCGCTTCCTCGTTCCACTCGATGTTCAGCTTCTCGGCCATCAGCTTCATCAGCGCACGGTACTCCTCCTCGGTGGGATCTTTCACTTCCACCTTGTACGGAATACGGCGGAGGAACGCGTCGTCGACCAGGTCTTTCGGCTCGAGGTTGGTCGAGAAAATGATCAACTGGTCGAACGGCACCTGGATCTTCTTGCCGTTCGGCAAGTTGAGGAAGTCGTACCGTTTTTCCAGTGGCACGATCCAGCGGTTGAGCAACTGGTCGGTGCTCATCTTCTGGCGGCCGAAGTCGTCGATGACCAGCGTGCCGCAGTTGCTCTTGAGCTGGAAGGGCGCCTCGCACACCCGGGTGGAGGTGTTCAGCGTCACTTCCAGGTTGTCCATCGTCAATTCACCACCGACCACGATGGTGGGGCGTTTGATCCGCACCCAGCGTTTGTCCACGCGGCTGTCGTGCCAGAGCTTGTCCGACGGCTTGAGCGGCACTTCTTCGTGCACGCTGGGATCGAACATCCGCATGATTTCGCCGTCGATGCCGATCGCCCGCGGAATCCAGATTAGCGAACCAAACGCGGCCGTGACGCGTTCGGCGATACTGGTCTTACCGTTGCCTGGCGCGCCAAACAGGAACAAGCCGCGGCCCGAGTTGATGGCCGGCCCCAGCCTTTCCAGCATCTTACGGTTGATCAGCAGATCGCCGAACGCCCGATTGAGGTCTTCGGCCGTGGGGTGCTGATGGGCGATTGACTGCGCTTTGACGCTGCGAATGTAATCTTCCAGCGAGACCGGCACGGCGCCGAAGTACGTGCAGTGATCGAGGTGGCGTCTGGCTCGTTCGCGGC
>Ga0182737_1000794_pt1 | contig 37444 bp, 38 predicted proteins | sample eDN5th30CBELigOP_FD_128878 | JGI IMG/M metagenome (GOLD analysis project Ga0182737, IMG submission 128878) | Enriched Organic Plus compost microbial communities from Emeryville, California, USA - eDNA 5th pass 30_C BE-Lig OP (version 2) (version 2) ... | reverse complement strand
GGGCGTCAGCGGGACGACGGCGCTGGCGAGTTCGCTCTTGTAGGCCGACATGATCAACACCTGCGCATCGCAGTTGTCGATGATGTAGCCGGCCTCGGTGGGCGTCAGGTAGCGGTTCACCGCGGTCAGGTAGAGCCCGGATCGGAAGGCGGCCCAGAACACCTCGATGTAACGGATGTGGTTCTCCATCAGGATCGCCACATGATCACCGGGCCGCAGGCCCTCGGCCCAGAACAGCTGGGCCAGACGTGCCGACCGTTCGTCGAGTTCGGCGAAAGTCTGGGACCGGCCGGTGCCGCCCATGATGATGGCCGGACGATCGGGCGTCTTCAGGGCGTGGGACGCGGGGTCGTACATGAGCTTCTCAGCCTTTCATCTGGGGTATTCGCGCAGGTCAGCGCCATGATTGCGAATCTCTGCTCATTATTATAATGTAAGGGCCATCACATCGCTAGCCCGCACAGGAGTCGTCATGCCCGAAGCCGTCATCGTTGCCGCCGCCCGCACTCCGATCGGGCGCGCCTTCAAGGGATCGTTGACCTCGGTCCGTGCGGACGATCTCGCCGGCACGATCATCGACGCTGCGATGAACAAGGTCCCACAGCTCGATCGCGCCGAGGTCGTCGACGTCATGATGGGCGCCGCCAGCCACGCGGGTGAGCAGGGCATGAACGTCGGTCGCAACGCGGCCGCGTTGGCCGGCCTGCCCAGCTCCGTGCCCGGCACCACGATCAATCGCGGCTGCGGGTCCTCGCTGCAGACGATCCGCATGGCACACCAGGCGATCGCGACCGGTGAGGGCCACGCCTTCGTCGCGGCGGGAGTCGAGAGCGTGAGCCGTGCCCCGGGCTTCTACGACGAGGAGGCGATGAACCCGCGCTTCCAGGACCGTGCCCGCCCCGACTACATCAACGACATGTACATCCCGATGGGGCAGACCGCCGAGAACGTGGCATCCCAGTGGGGTCTGAAGCGCAGCGAGCTCGACGAGTTCGCGCTCCTGTCCCAGCAGCGGGCGGCGAAGGCGATCGCCGACGGCTTCTTCGCGCGCGAGATCACGCCGGTCACCCTTGCCGACGGCACGGTCGTCGACCGCGACGACTGCCCGCGTCCGCAGACGACGCTCGAGGGGCTCGCCGGACTCAAGCCGTCGTTCCGCGAGGACGGCGTCGTGACGGCCGGCAACTCGTGTCCGCTCAACGACGGTGCCGCGGCGGTCGTCGTGATGTCGGACGTACGCGCCAAGGAGCTCGGCATCACCCCGCTCGCTCGCATCATCGGCTCGGCCGTCACCGGCCTCGAGCCCGAGATCATGGGCGTGGGCCCGATCAAGGCGATCGGTCAGCTGCTCGAGCGTCACAAGATGAAGATCGAGGACGTCGACATCGTCGAACTGAACGAGGCGTTCGCAGCGCAGGTCCTGCCGATCTGCAGCGAGGTCGGTATCTCGATCGAGGACCAGCTCAATCCGTTCGGTGGCAGCATCGCGCTGGGTCACCCGTTCGGGATGACCGGCGCCCGGATCATGACGACCCTGATCAACGGCCTGCAGACGCAGGACAAGCAGATCGGCATCGAGACGATGTGCATCGGTGGCGGCATGGGCATCGCCATGATGATCGAGCGTCTGTCCTGACCATGGGCGAGGCACGGCACGAATGGTCGACGCTGCGGCTGGACGTCACCGGTCCGGTGGCCGTCGTGACGCTCGCGCGCCCCGACAAGCTCAACGCGCTGAGCCAGGTGCTGGTGGCGGAACTGACCGATGTCGTCGACCAGATGACCAGCGATCCGAAGGTCAGGGCGCTCGTGCTCGCCGGCGAGGGCCGGATGTTCTCGGCCGGCGCTGATGTCGATGAGTTCCGTGAGGCGTTCGGCGCAGGCACGGTCGACCCGGTCGCGACGGAGGCCGAGTCCCGCCTGGGGAGCCGACTGACCGATGCCCTGGCGTCGCCCGAACTCGTCACCGTCGCGGCGATCCACGGCGCGGCGATCGGCGGTGCGGCAGCGCTCGTCGCGGCCTGTGATCTGCGGGTCATGGCCGAGGGCGCTCGGATCGTCGTGCCGGAGCTGGTCATGGGATTCCCGCTCGCCTGGGGCGGCCTGCCCCGGCTGGTCGACGAGCTCGGACCGTCGGTCGTGCGGGACCTGGTGCTGACCTGCCGCCCGCTGGGTGCCGACGAGGCCCTGGCGCGCGGATTCGCCTGCCGGGTGGTCGCGGCCGACGCCCTGCTCGCATCGGCACGTGAACTCGCCGAGCTGGCCGCCTCGCGGCCGGTGTTCGGGACGACCGCCGCGTTGCGCCGGATCGCCGCGGTCGCGGCGGGCGAGGAGATCGACGACGATGCCGCCACGCTGGCGCGAGCCGCGACCGACCCCGAGGCGATGGCGGCAGCCCGCCGGTACCTCGATTCCCTCTGAATCTCGACCCCTCTGAATTTTCGAACCAGGAGTAACCATGGACCTCTTCGAAGCGATCCGCACGACCCGCGCCATGAGGCGCCTCGACCCGGAGCGCGACGTCTCCGACGACGACGTCCGCACCATCTTGGAGGCGGCGCTCAAGGGTCCGACGGGAGGAAATCAGCAACCCATCCGGTGGCTGGTCATCCGCGACGCCGAGACCAAGAAGAAGCTGCAGGAGATCTACCAGCGCTGCTGGAACAAGGGCCGCAAGCCCTACGAGGCCGAACCCGGCAAGGTCGCGCCCAATGTCTTGAGTTCGGCCGACCATCTGGCAGCCAATCTGCACCTGACGCCGGTCATCATCTTGGCCTGCGCCGACACCGGCGAGGACGGCAAGCGCCATCACGCCTCGGTGTATCCGTCGGTGCAGAACCTGTTGCTCGCCGCCCGAGCGCTCGGCCTGGGCACGACGTTGACCACGGCTCATCTGTTCGAGGAGGACGCCGTCAAGGAGGTGCTCGGCATCCCCGAGCATGTGACGACCTATGCGCTGATCCCGGTCGGGTACCCGACCGGCAAGTGGGGTGAGGCCAAGCGCCGCCCGCTCGACGAGGTCAGCTACCACGATCGATGGGGTCAGGCGGGCCCGTCCGCGTCATGACGGCCATCGACGCCCATGCGGCGGAGTCGCTCGACGGCTTGACCATCGACGGTCTCCTGCAGCGTGCCGCGCTGCTCTGGCCGGACCGGGTCGCCTACGTCGACCACGAACGACGCGTGACCTGGTCGGAACTGGCCGACGAGGTCGATCGGTACGCCCGTGCCTTCATGGCGTGGGGCGTCCGCTCCGGTGACCGTGTGTCGCTGTGGATGGGCAACACGATCCCCTGGGTCCTGGTCGAGCTGGGACTGATCCGGGCCGGTGCGGTCGTGGTGCCGGTCAACACCGGCTTCACGGTCGCCGAGGCGGCCTACGTCGTCGGCCAGTCGGACTCGGTGATGCTGATCGCCGCGGGCCACCTCAGGGGCCGTGACCTCGGCCTCGAGGCCTCGCAGGTGCTGGCCCACGACGATGTGTCGGCCCGCGTCGTGGTCACGGTCGGACCCACCGCCGCCGCGACGACCGACCTGGACGACCTCCTGGCCGGTGCCGGTTCGGTCGGTCCGGAGGAGTCGGCCGCTCGCGCCGCGTCGATCGACCCCGACGACATCATGCTGACGCTCTACACCTCGGGCACGACCGGCTTCCCGAAGGGCGTGATGCACTCGCACCGCGTCATCGGGAACATGACGGATGCCGCCGACCGGCTGCGGCTGACGGAGCGGGACGTCACGGTGATGTATCTGCCGCTGTTCCACATCTTCGCGATCGCGGCGACCGTGACGTTCATGGCTCGTGGTGCGGCGATGGTCCTGATGGAGGTGTTCGAGGGAGGCGCGTCGCTCGATCTCATGGAGGCCGAGGGCGCCACGATCGTCTACGGGGTCGCACCGCACTATCTCGATCAGATCCGCCATCCCTCGTTCGCACAACGTGATCTGTCGTCGCTGCGGCTGTGCCTGTCGCCGGGATCGGCGGACCTGGTGCGCATGGTCTCGGAGCACATGGGTCCGGCGATCAGCGTGTACGGCATGACCGAGACGACGTCGATGACGTCGCTGGGTGAGGTGGACGACCCGCTCGACATCCGCGCCGACACCGTGGGCCGCACCCTCCCGCGTTCGACCGTGAAGGTCGTCGACGAACACGGCGACGAAGTCGCTCCCGGTGTCGTCGGGCACCTGCTGGTCAAGGGTCCGCCGGTCATGCAGGGCTACTACAAGCGTCCCGAGGCTACGGCCGAGGCGATCGTCGACGGCTGGTTCCGCACCGGTGACGCACTCTCGATCGACGAGGACGGATACCTGCGCTTCGCGGGACGGATCACCGAGATGTTCAAGGTCGGTGGCGAGAACGTCGACCCGATCGAGGTCGAGTCGGCCCTGATGCGTCATCCGGCCGTCGCGTTCGCCTCGGTGCAGGGCGTTCCCGACGAGCGCATGGGCGAGGTCGGGCTGGCGCACGTGACGGTCATCGCGGGGGAGCGTCTCGATCTCGAGGACCTGCGGCGTTTCGCCCGGTCGCAGCTCGCGTCGTTCAAGGTGCCGCGGCATGTCGTCGTTGTCGACGAGATGCCGATGACGGCCAGCGGCAAGGTACGAAAGTTCGTGCTGCGCGAGGCGTTTCTCGCCGGCGATCGGTGACGTCCCTCGGGTGTGGTGCAGCCCACTTTGCGTCAGCGCAGTTTTGAATCTATTTTAGATTTAGTAGATGGATCGAGGAGAAGCCATGGATCTGGAGCCCACGCCGTTCGACGAGGACGCGCTGCGCGAAGCGCTGGCGGTGGCCAATCTGCCCACCCTGCTGATGGTGATGTTCCAGCTCACGGGCGACCGCCGCTGGCTCAGCGACCCCTATCGGCCGGTCCGTACCAAGGGCATGAGCGACAACGACACGGGTGGCTTCTCTCCTGAGGTTCAGGACGAGATCCGCGCCGCGGCCTTCGACATCCTGACCGCCTGGGGTCAGGGCGCGCCGATGTCGTATCCGATGCCCGACGACCATCTCCTGGTCGAGATGATCACGACCTGCATGGGCGAAGAGGTCCCGGTCGAGTTCGGTCCGATGTTCGCCGAGGACATGCGCGCCAACATCGAAGGCGGCCGACCGCATCCACAGGTCGAGGGCGGCGAGGACTTCTCCGTCATCATCGTCGGCGCGGGCATCTCCGGGATCTCCGCAGCCGTCGAACTGAAGGCGACCGGGATCCGCGCCCGGATCTTCGAGAAGAACCCCGATGTCGGCGGCACCTGGTGGGAGAACCGCTATCCCGGCTGTGGCGTCGACACCCCGAGCCACGTCTACTCCTTCTCGTACCGTCCGCGCCGGTGGTCGACGTACTACGGCAAGCGCGACGAGGTGCTCGAGTACGTTCGCGACGTCGCGCGTACGACCGGCGTCGTCGATCAGGTCCAGTTCGACACCGACGTCGTGTCAGCCGTCTACGACGAGCCGACGCAACGATGGACCGTCACGACCCGCGGTGCCGACGGCACGCTCACTGAGCACGTGGCGCACGTCGTCATCACGGCGGTGGGCCAGCTGAACCGGCCGGCCGTCCCGGCGATCCAGGGCGCCGACACGTTCGCGGGCCAGCAGTTCCACTCGGCCGAATGGCCCGAGGGCTTCGATGTCACGGGCCTGAAGGTCGGCGTCGTCGGCTCCGGCGCCAGCGCCATGCAGATCGTCCCGGCGATCGCCGACCGCGTGAAGCACCTGACCGTGTTCCAGCGTTCTCCGCAGTGGATCGCGCCGAGCTTCAACTACTCCAGCCCGGTGCCCGATCACGTGCACTGGTTGATGGATCACGTGCCCAACTACCGCCTGTGGTTCCGCCTACGGCTGTCGTGGTTGATCAACGACCGCCTGTATCCGTCGCTGCTGCTCGACCCCGAGTGGGAGCATCCGGAACGATCGATCAACGCGCACAACGATGCACACCGGCGGGCCCTGTCGCGGTACATCGAGAGCGAGCTCGAGGGACGCGACGATCTGCTGGAGAAGGCGCTGCCGACCTATCCGCCGTTCGGCAAGCGCATGCTGATCGACAACGGCTGGTACGCCGCACTCCGCAAGGACGGCGTGGAGCTGGTGACCGACGGCGTCGCGTCGATCGACGCCGCCGGCATCACGACGACGTCCGGCGAGCATGTCGACCTCGACGTCATCGTCTACGCGACCGGCTTCGAGGCCAAGAAGATGCTCTATCCGATGGACATCCGCGGCCGTGACGGGGTGTCGATCCGCGAACGGTGGGGCGACGAGGACGCGAAGGCCTATCTGGGCCTGACGGTGCCGGACTTCCCGAATCTGTTCGTGATGTACGGCCCCAACATCAACCTCGGCCACGGCGGCAGCTATATGTTCGCCGGTGAGTGCCAGGCCCGGTACATCACCCAGATGTGCGCCAAGCTGGTTCGAGAGGACATCGGATCGTTCGAGGTGCGCCGCGACGTGCACGATGCCTACAACGACAGCGTCGACGCACAGCACGGCCGTATGATCTGGAGCCACCGCGGTATGGACACCTGGTACCGCAACGCTGCTGGTCGCATCGTCACGAACTCGCCGTGGCGCGTGGTCGACTACTGGAAGCTGACCCGGGAGGTCGACCCCGATGACTTCGTCTTCGAGCCGGCGAACGAAGACAGGCTCGTCGGCGCGGGGAGCTGAGATGCCGACGGTCGAGACCGCCTCGCGCGTCCTGACGGACAAGTCCGCCAGGACGCAGGAGCGCATCCGTGCCGCCGCCGCGCAGGTGCTGACCGAGCGCGGCATGGCGACGGCGCGCCTGGGCGACATCGCGGCCGCCGCCGGCGTGCAGGCGCCGGCGATCTACTACTACTACGCCTCGCGCGAGGAGCTGATCGAGGACGTCATCCGGCAGGGCCAGATCGGCACCGAGACGCGGGTGACCCAGGCGCTCGACGAACTCGACGAGCAGACGCCCGCCCTGGACAAGATCTGCGTCGCGGTGGAGGCTCACCTGCGCGCCCTGCACGAGCTGTCCGACTACACGACGGCCGCCGTGCGCAACGTCGGACAGATGCCGACCGAGATGCGCGCCCGCATGCAGGCCGATCAGCGGCGGTACGGTCGGGTCTGGAAGCGCCTGTTCGAGCAGGCCCGTGACCAGGGTGAACTGCGCGAAGGGCTGGACCTGCGCGCAGCGCAGCTGCTCGTCATCGGTGCGCTGAACTGGACGCCGGAGTGGTGGGCGGACAGTTCGGTCCCACTCGACACGCTCATCGCGACCGCGTGTGACCTGACCCGTCGGGGCCTGGCCGCCGACCCCCGCTCCTGAGTACCGCGACCGCGACCGCCGTCTCCCGGCGGCAGGAAGGCGCGGTGACCACGGTGCTCGCGCTCGCGATCGTCTCGTACGCGCTGGTGCAGTCGATGTCGATCCCGGTCATCGGCGAGATCGCCGCCACGTACGAGACCAGCGCCGCGACCGCGACCTGGGTGTTGACCGCGTACCTGGTCGCCGCCGCGGTGGCGACCCCCATGCTCGGCCGGCTCGGCGACATGGTCGGGCCCGTGCGGATCCTGGTGCTGTCGCTCGGGATCCTGGCCGGGGGCTGCTTCCTGGCCGCGGTTGCTCCGAACATCGAGACGATGATCGGTGCTCGCGCGATCCAGGGAGCCGCGGGCGGCATCATGCCGCTGGCCTTCGGCATCGTTCGCGAGGTGCTGCCGGCCGACCGGGTAGCCCGACGGGTCGGTCTGCTCAACGGCTTGATCGCGGTCGGCATGGCCACGGGCATGGTCGTCGCCGGTCCGCTGCTCGATGCGGCCGGCATGGCGTGGCTGTTCGTCGTGCCGGGGGCCGTGACGATCGTGGCCGGCGTCGCCGCGCATCGCGTGCTCGAAGTGGCGCCGAGATCGGGAGGAGACTGGGCCAATCCGTGGTCGGCCCTATGCCTGTCGGGCTGGCTCGTGCTGTTGATGCTGGCCGTGACTTGGGCTCCGCGCCGGGGCTGGACCGACGTCAGTGTCATCGCGGCATTCGCCGGCGGTGCGGCGCTGCTCGTCGTCTGGGTCCTGGCGGATCTGCGTGTCCGGGTTCCGGTGATCGACATGTCGGTCATGCGAGAACGGACGGTCCTGGTCGGCAATATCGCCTCGTTGGCCGCCGGATTCGTCGCGATCGGGTCGTACGCCTACATCCCGCTGTGGGTCCAGGAGCCGGCGCCGATCGGATTCGGCTCGACCGTCGGCGAGTCGGGCATCATGCTGCTGCCCGCAGCGCTGTCGACGTTCGTGACTGGCTTCGTCGCCGTACCGCTGGCCGTTCGCTTCACGGAGGCCCGGGTTGTCGCCGTCGGAGGACTCCTCGCGGCTGCAGGCATGGCTGCGATGGTCGTGTGGCACGAGCCCTGGTCCGTGTTCCTCGCCTGCGGCGCGATCGGCTTCGGGATCGGCATGACGTTCGCGTGCGTGTCGGCTGCGATCGTCACGGTCGTCCCGCGCGAGCAGACGGGGGTCGTGAGCGGCATGAACGCCAACCTGCGCACGATCGGGGGCGCCATCGGCACCGGCGTCCTGACGTCGGTGGTGGTGGCGCACACCGATGCGGCGACGGGCCGGTCGACCGAAGGCGGTTTCGTGGCGGCCTTCGTGGTCCTGATCGGCGTCGCAACGGCCTGTAGCGTGGCCGGCTCCCTGATGCGAACCGGTCGCACCGCTGGCGCCGGGCCCGGCGCGTGACGTACGATTCAGAATAATCATGATCAGAAATAGGTGATGGATACATGTCTCGTGAGATCGCCGTCATCGGCGGCACCGGACCCCAGGGCCGCGGCCTCGCGTACCGCTTCGCGCTGGCCGGCCACCGCGTCACGATCGGATCCCGCGCCGCCGATCGGGCCCAGGAGAAGGCGGCCGAGATCGCCGAGCGGGCGGGCAGCGAGCTGGCGGGTGCATCCAACGCCGACGCCGCGAAGGCCGCGGAGATCGTCCTGCTCGCGGTGCCGTGGGACGGTCACGCCGCGCTCGTGGAATCGTTGGCCGAGCACCTGGCCGGAAAGATCGTGATCAGCTGCGTCAACCCCCTGGGCTTCGACGCCCAGGGCCCCTTCGGTCTGGTGCTGGAGGAGTCGGCCGCGGAAGAGGCACAGCGCCTGGTGCCCACGGCGCACGTCGTGGGTGCCTTCCACCACGTGGCGGCGCTGTCGCTGTGGAAGACGCCCGACGCGTTGCACCACGAGGACGTCCTCGTCTGCGGTGACGACGACGCCTCCAAGGAGGTCGTCGCCGACCTGGCGGTCTCGGTGACCGGAAAGCCGGGCATCGATGCCGGACGCCTCAGGCTCGCCCGCCAGCTCGAGCCGCTGACCGCGGTACTGATCTCGATGAACAAGCTGCACAAGACGCGCACGGGTGTCGCGATCACGGGCATCGAGACTGCGGAGTAGCCATGGTCATGGTGCGGCAGGCCGTTCGCGCCGAAGTGCAAGAGACGGGGCTCTCTCGGCCGGTGAGCGGCGGTGTCTGAGTCCCTGCCGTCGCGCGCGGCCGTCCCCGCGGGTGTCACGTTGGTGCTGCCGATCAAGGCGACCGCCGAGGCGAAGTCGCGGCTCTGCCTGAGTCCTGCGGGTCGTCAGATCGTGATGCGTTCGTTCGTCGACCACGTCGTCGGCGTCGCACGTGCTTCACGACGTGTGGCCAGGATCGCCGTCGTGGGGTCGGTGGAGCTGGTGCCGGATCCGGCGGGAGTCCGTCATCTGCCCGAACCTCGGCTGGACGGTGGGCTCAATGCTGTGGTGACGACCGCCCGGCACTGGGGGTGTCTGGCCGTACCGGACCGTCCGATCGCGGTGCTCCCGGTCGATCTGCCGAGACTGACCGTGGCCGAACTCGATCTGGCCCTCACGGTGGCCGACGGCGTCGAGCGGGCGTTCGTTCCGGACGCCGCCGGCACGGGCACGACCCTGATCACGGCTCGTCGGCCCGAACTGCTGATCAGCGCCTACGGTTCCGGGTCCGCGGCCGAACACGAGCGGCTCGGGCTGATGCGCCTCGACGGCGCGGGCGTGGGACTGCGCCACGACGTCGACACGCCGGACGACTTGAGGGCGATGGCGCCCGCCCTCGAGGTGCTGGCGGGCTGAACGCCCGGTCTCGCCGGGAGACATGGCCTACTGTCGCTTCGTGACCTTCAGCATCGTGGTGGGCGGATCCGAGGGCATCGGCCTCGCGGTCGCGGCACAGCTGGTGCGCCGTGGTGACGACGTGGTGGTCTGCTCGCGGTCGCGAGCCAAGTTGGACGTCGCGCTTGATGCGCTGGCGGAGCAGCGCCACCGAGACGGTCAGCGCGTCGACGCGCGGCAGATCGACGTCACCGATCCCCACGGCACGCGCGAGACCGTCGACGTGTTGGTCGCCGAGTTCGGACCACCGGATCTGGTCGTGAACACCGCCGGATACGCCCGGCCTGGCTGGCTGCCGGAGCTGCCGGCCGAGGACGTCCAGGGCATGGTCGACGTGAATCTGCGGGGCACGATCCATGTCGCTCGCGCGATGGTGCCCCATCTGGTGAGCGCCGGCCGCGGCCGGTTCGTCGCGACGTCGTCGATGGCAGGGCTCGCCGGGGTCTTCGGCTACACGGTCTACAGCGCGACCAAGTTCGGCGTCGTCGGATTCGCCGAGGCGCTGCGCCGCGAGATCGCGCCGTTCGGGGTGGGCGTGCACGTGCTGTGCCCGCCCAACACGCTGACCCCGGGCTTCGAGACCGAGAACCGGTTCAAGCCGGCCGCGGTGCTCGCCGCGGAGGAGAAGGCGCGGACGATGACCGCCGACCAGGTCGCGACCGAACTGCTGCGCGCCCTGGCCCGCCGCCGGCCGAAGCCGGTCATCGTGCCCGGCCGCGGCAACCGGCTGTCGGCGTTCGCGATCCGGCATCTACCCGTCGTGGTCGACCGCGCGCTGAAGCGTCCGATGTCGTGATGCCTGTGGATACGCCCCGGCGTCCCTGAACGATCTCTGGCAATGTCGGCACCCTCCTGTCACGATGGGATGGTGATCGAGTTGAACGAGCCGCAGGTCTGGACGCTGATCGGCGTCTTCGCTGCCGCGACGTTCGGTCTGATCGGGATCGTCACGTCCTCGTTCGTGCGAGTCATGAACGCAAACTTCCAGCGCATCGACGACCGGTTCGCGGCGCTGACCGAGGTCATGAACACCAAGTTCGAGGTGGTGGATGCCCGGCTCGATCAGGTCAACAGCAAGATCGACGACCTCGACCGGGATGTGCAGACTCTGTTCCGCAGGGTCTTCCCCGAGTATCCCGACGCCGGCTGACCGAGCAGACCCGGGTCAGTCGACGACGCCGTAGAGGCGGTCGCCAGCATCGCCCAGGCCCGGCACGATGTAGCCCACCTCGTTGAGGCGTTCGTCCTGTCCGGCGATCACCAGGTTGACCGGGATGTCGACGCCCGCGAGTTCGGCCTCGACCCGCGCGATGCCTTCGGGTGCGGCGATCAGGCACACGGCCGTGATGTGGTCGGCCCCGCGGTCGATCAGGAAGCGGATCGCGGCGGCCAGCGAGCCACCGGTCGCGAGCATCGGGTCGAGCACGTAGCACTGCCGGCCGGTCAGGTCGTCGGGGAGCCGCTCGGCGTAGGTGACCGCCTCGAGGGTCTCCTCGTTGCGCACCATGCCCAGGAATCCGACCTCGGCGGTCGGCACCAACCGCTGCATGCCCTCGAGCATGCCCAGACCGGCGCGCAGGATCGGCACCACCAGGGGCCGCGGATTGCTCATGCGGACCCCGTCGGCCTCGGCCACGGGCGTCTGCACGCGGACCGGCTCGACGCGGACGTCGCGCGTCGCCTCGTACGCCAGGAGCGTGACCAGTTCGTCGGCGAGACGCCGGAAGGTCGGCGAGTCGGTCGTGCGGTCGCGCAGCACCGTCAACTTGTGGGCGATGAGCGGGTGGTCGGCCACGTGAACCTGCATGCCCCGAGACTAGCGTTGCCCCGGATCGCTCTGTCACCATCGAACCGACGGCAGGTCACTCCCAGAGACCGGATGGCGGAACCGCATGGCAGAGGACGAGGCTGACTACGTCGTCGCGGCGTATCGCGACGACGATGCGTGGCGCGTCGCCGAGCTGAAGGCGTCGCTCGGCCATGACGTCGAGGAGCTCAGCGAGGCTGTGGGCCGGTTGCCGGTGGACGATGTGATCGCCATGGTCTCGGTCAACGAGGACTACGTCGTGCTGCTGCGCCGTGCCGAGGGCCGGGTGCGCATCCTGCTGTCCGACGTCACGGCCGTCAGCGACTCCGATCTGGCGGTCGAGATCGCCGATCTCCTGGACCTTCCCGATCCGGACGACGAGGACGAGCCGCAGCCCGGCGGCGATCTGGAGCTCCTGTCCGACCTGGGGATCGCGGCCGCCGATCTGGCAGATCTGTGCGCCGACGACGACATCACGCCCGACGAGCTGCTGCTCGACCTGGCCGAACGACTCGGGTTCGCCGAGGATCTCGAGGAGATCCTGGGGTAGGACCGCCGGCCCGCGGCCGTGGTCAGGCCGCGGCGAGTAGGGCGCCGGGGTGGAGGCGGTACAGCCGCTCGAGCCGTGCGCGCAGGATCGGCGCGGGTCTGTGGTCACCCCGTTCCCAGCGGCGCACCGCGGCCACGCTGCAGTCCAGGTGGCCGGCCAGGGCGGCCTGGGTCAGATCGGACCATTCACGGAGGACGACGAGGACCTTCGGCAGCATGCCGGCCCGCCACCGGCCCGGATCGAGCTCGACGGGCAGGCGCCGGCCCGCTGCCTGCGCGACGGTCGAGAGCGGCGCCCCGGTGATCTGCGCGATGCGCCGGAGCGCAGGCCAGGGCGGCACGCTGACACCACGTTCCCAGTCGCGCAGGCTCGTCCGGGAGACTCCGATCGCTCGGGCGAGGGCGGCCTGCGACCAGCCGTACTCGGCGCGCAACCGGAGGAGAGGTGGCGCGACCGCGGTCGGGCGCCGTGACCGCGGCCGGCGCAGAATCGCCGGCAACTCCTCGGGCGGCAGGCCGAACAACGCGGCGAGCGCTTCGATATGACGCACGGGGATCCGTGCACGGCCGGACTCCCAGTTGTAGACGGTGTGCTTGGGCACCCCCGTGGCTGCTGCGAGGGCGGCGACCGTCAGCCCGCTCTCGTGGCGTAGAGCGCGTAGTCCGGTCCCGCGATGATCGACCGGTAGGCCGAGGGGGACGATCGGCAGCAACGACGCCACCAGGTCGGCGCGGTCGGCCCTCAGGGTGGCGGCCAGTCGGTTGACGACCCGGGGTGCCGGCCGGCGTTCGTGACGCTCCCAGCGGTGCACGGTCGTGGGATGGACGCCCAGGGTCTCGGCGATCTCTCGGGCGGTCAGGCCCGCGGCCGTGCGGGCATCGCGCAGGTCGAGGGTCATGGGGTCGGCGCGGTGCCGGCCGCGGCGGCCGCGAGCTGCGTGATCCGCGGCCAGTCCTCGGCGGCCAGCAGGTCCGGAGGGGTGAGCCAGGACCCGCCGACGCACGCCACATTGGGCAAGGCGCGGTAGGTCGCGGCCGTGGCAGGCGTGATGCCGCCGGTGGGACAGAACCGGGCCTGCGGCAGCACCGAGCCGATCGCCTTCAGCAGGCCGATGCCGCCGACGACCTCGGCCGGGAACAGCTTGAGGTCGGTGCATCCGGACTCCAGGGCACGGAGCACCTCGGACACCGTGGCGGTCCCGGGCACGAACGACAGGTCGGTCGATCGCATCGCGTCGATCAGCGACGGGGTCGAGCCGGGTGAGACCAGGAACTGCGCCCCGGCTTCCGCGGCCCGTTCGGCCTGTCCCGGATGCGTGACGGTGCCGGCGCCGATCGTCACGGCGGGGACCTCGGCCGCGATCGCCCGGATCGCGTCGAGCGCCACGGGGGTGCGCAGCGTCAGTTCGACCACCGGGAGTCCGCCGGCGGCGAGGGCCTGTGCGACGGGCACCGCGTGTTCGATCCGTTCGAGCACGACGACGGGGATCACGGGTACCAGGTCGAGGACGGCCACCTGGTCGAGATCAGACGCGCTGGACACTGGGTGACTCCTGACGGTTTGGGTCGTCCATGAAGACGCTTGCGCCGGTGTCGGCGGTGCCGACCATGGCGCGGAACGAGGCGAACAGTTCCCGACCGGTGCCCGTCCATTCCGCGCCGAGCGGGGGTCGCCCGACCGGTGGCCGGCGGTCGAGTTCGGCATCGCTGACGGCGGTGCTGAGGATGCCGCGCTCGCCGTCGACCGTGATCAGATCGCCGTCGTGAATGCGGGCCAACGGGCCACCGAGCGCTGCCTCGGGCGTCACGTGGATCGCCGCGGGTACCTTGCCGCTTGCGCCCGACATCCGTCCGTCGGTCACGATCGCGACGCGCCGGCCGCGGTCCTGCAGATGGCCCAGGATCGGTGTCAGCTTGTGCAGCTCGGGCATGCCGTTGGCGGCCGGACCCTGGTAGCGCACCACGGCCACGAAGTCGCGGTCGTCGAGCAGGCCGTCCTCGTACGCCGCGATCAGCTGGGCCTGCCCTTCGAACACCAGGGCCGGTGCCGTCACGACGCGGTGCTGCGGCCTGAGCGCGGAGGTCTTGATGACGGCACGGCCGAGCGGTCCGTCGAGGACGCGCAGACCGCCGTCGGCTTGGAACGGCCGGTCGGCGGGACGCAGCACGTTCTCGTCGCCGGAGGTGGTCGGACCGTCGACCCATGCGATCCCGGGCAGCCGGCTGGTCGATCCGAGCCCGTCTTCGGTCAGGACGGCGCGCGACGTGTAGGCGCGCAGGCCTCCCGATGCCGGTCCCATGACGGTGCGGACGTCCGCATGGAGGAGTCCGGCCTCGAGCAGCGTGTGGATCAGGAACGCGATCCCACCGGCCGCCTCGAGGTGGTTCACATCGGCCGAGCCGTTGGGATACACGCGGCACAGCAGTGGCACGACCGCCGACAGTTCGCTGAGGTCGTCCCAGCGCAGATCGATCCCCGCGGCTCGCGCGATCGCCACCAGGTGCATCGAGTGATTGGTGGAGCCGCCGCTGGCCAGCAGCGCGACGCACGCGTTGACGATGCTGCGCTCGTCCACCAGCTCTCCGATCGGCGTCATGGCGTCCGGTCGGGTGATGCGGACCGCCTGCGCGGCGGCGGCGCGGGTGAAGGCATCGCGCAGCTCGGTGCCCGGGTTGACGAACGTCGAGCCGGGCAGATGCAGGCCCATGACCTCCATCAACAGCTGATTGGAGTTCGCGGTGCCGTAGAACGTGCAGGTGCCGGGTGAGTGGTACGACGCGGTCTCGGCCGCCAGCAGCTCGTCGTGATCGGCCGTCCCGGCGGCGAAGCGCTGGCGAACGGCGGCCTTCTCGGCGTTCGGCAGGCCCGATGTCATGGGTCCGGCGGGCACGAAGACGGTCGGCAGGTGTCCGAACGACAGCGCGCCGATCATCAACCCGGGGACGATCTTGTCGCAGACGCCGAGCATCAGGGCGCCGTCGAACATGTCGTGCGACAGACCGATCGCGGCCGACATCGCGATGACGTCGCGGCTGAACAGGCTGAGCTCCATGCCGTCGCGGCCCTGCGTGATGCCGTCACACATCGCGGGGACGCCGCCGGCGACCTGCGCGACGCCGCCGGCGAAGGCCACCGCCTGCTTGAGGAGGGGCGGATAGGTCCCGAACGGCTGGTGCGCCGAGAGCATGTCGTTGTACGAGGTGAGGATCGCCAGATTCGGCTTGCTCGAGGTCAGGGCCGTGCGCGCCGCTCCGTCTGCCGCGGCGAGCCCGTGGGCCAGGTTGGCGCACGCCAGCCGTCCGCGGGCGGTGCCGCGGGTCCGGGCGGCCTCGATCTTGGTCAGGTAGGCGGTGCGCGCTGGTGCGCTTCGGTCGCGGAGCCGGTCCGTGACATCGACCACGGTGGGATTCATAGTGCCCATTCAAGCATGACTTAGGTATTTTTACGACCAAAGTAGGGAGACTACGATCTGAACGGTCGGTGAAAGGACGGTGGTGCGTGTGTCGAGCGAGGCGGAGGCGGCCGCTCCGAACGGCTCAGCCGGCGCGCCGGCGTCGGCCGGCGTCCTGTTCGGTCTGCTGCGTTCGGGCGAAGCGTCGACCCGCACCGATCTGCGAGTGTTGACCGGTCTGTCGCGCACGGCCGTCACGGTGCGGGTGCAGGCGCTGCTCGACGCGAACCTGCTGCTCTCGGGAGGAGATCGCGCCTCGACCGGAGGACGTCCTGCCGGATCGCTGGTGCTCAACGAGGGGGCCGGCGTCGTGCTGGCCGCCGCGATCGGTCGTTCACGGTCGCAGGTGGGCGTGTTCGATCTCGTCGGCACCGAACTCGTCTCGGACTCGGTCGAGCACGCCGCCGGCAGCCCGCCCGGCGATGTCATGCCCGATGTCGTCCGCCGGCTGCGCGCGATGCTCCGCAGGATCGATCCGGAACCGTGGGCGATCGGCATCAGTCTGCCCGGTGCGGTCGACCCGGTGCGCGGCTGCAGCCTGGATTCGCCGGTCCTGCCCGGCTGGGACGGGGTGCCGTTGCGCGGCTGGCTCGACGGCCTTGCCGAGGTGCCGCTGGTCATCGCCAACGACGCCCATGTGCTCGCCCAGTCCGAGATGCTGGGTGGCGCGCTTCGCCCGGCCGACGCCCTGGTGCTGAAGGCATCGACCGGTATCAGCGTCGGCATCGTCGCCGACGGACAGGTGCTGCACGGCAGCCGCGGCGGCGCGGGGGACCTCGGCCATGTGAAGCACGAGGCGGCCGCGGGGATGCCGTGCCGGTGCGGGTCGACCGGATGCCTCGAGGCGATCGCGGGCGGATGGGCGGTGGTCGAACGCCTGCGAGCCGAGGGGCTCGAGGTCAGCCATGTCCGCGAGCTCGCCGCGGCTGCGCTGCGCGGTGATGCGCGCGCCCGCGCCGCGGTGCGCGAGTCGGGCCGCGCCGTCGGCGAGGTCCTGGCAGGCGTCATCACGGTGCTCGACCCGGGCGCCGTCGTGGTGGGCGGCGATCTGGCTCCGGCCTTCGACCAGTACGTCGCGGGTCTGCGCGAGGGTGTCTACGGACGGACCAGCGCCTTTGCGGCACGCGACCTGGTGTTCCACGCGGCGACGTTCGGCGAACGCGCGGGCCTGGTGGGCTGTGCGGCCGTGGCTCTCGACCACGTCCTGAGCGCCGAGGCGGTCGACATCCGTCTCGAGGGCGGACGCTGAAGCATGTCTTTCCGATCTGGGACGATCGCGGCATGAACCCGACGGAGGCGATGGCCGAGGCGCTGGTGCTCGCCCGCGATGCGATGGGCGAGGGCGATGTGCCGGTGGGTGCTCTCGTGCTGGACGCGGACGGGGTCGTCATCGGGCGTGGGCGCAACACCCGCGAGCGCGATGCCGATCCGACGGGGCACGCCGAGATCGTGGCGCTTCGAGCAGCGGCGGTTCACCGAGGGCAGTGGCGGCTCGAGGGGTGCACCCTGGTCGTGACGCTCGAGCCCTGCACGATGTGCGCCGGAGCGATCGTGGGATCTCGCGTGGCGAGGCTGGTGTTCGGGGCGTTCGACGACAAGGCGGGTGCCGTCGGCTCGTTGTGGGATGTCGTGCGCGATCGCCGTCTCAACCACCGGCCCGAGGTCGAATCGGGTGTCCTCGTCGACGAGTCGACCGCGCTGCTTCAGGAGTTCTTCGCCGGGCATCGATGATGGAGTCGTGAGCATCCACATCGAGGAGATCGACGCACCGGAGTCTCTGGACGGTCCTGACGGCGTCGAGTTCGCCGAGTACCTGCGGGTGCGCAACGCGGTCGAGGCGGGCACATTGGGCACGGATCTGCTGGCGCCGGGACTGCCGCAGATCCTGTCGGAGTACCAGAACACGCCGCACCGCGTGCGGCGGCACTTCGCGGCACGGCTCGATGGCCGCATCGTCGGTCGTGCCCTGATCACGTCGCGGCCGGTCACGCCCGAGACCGGAGTGCACCTGATGGTGGACGTCGTCCCGGCGCACCGTGGCGCGGGTTTCGGCACTCGGCTCGCCGATCTGGTGGAAGGGCTCGCGATCGACGCCGGCGCACCGGTGCTGAAGGCGACGCTGCCGCACACCTTCACCGCATCGGGCGAGCGGATCCTGGCGGCGACCGGGGTGGGCGACGTGCCGGCCGATGATCCGGGTGCCCGATTCCTGCGCGCTCGCGGCTATGTCTTGGAACAGGTGGCGCGGATCAGCCTGCTGGACCTGGCCGGTATCGGCGAGCGTCTCGGCCCGCACCGGGTGGCCGCCGCCGACGACTACGAGCTGGTCGAATGGTCCGGGCCGACGCCGGACGAGCACGCCGCCGACGTCGCCGTGCTGCGCACGGGGATGAGCACCGACGCGCCGCTCGGCGGCCTGGTCATGGTGGTCGACGAGTGGGATGCCGCGCGGGTGCGCGAGCACGATGCCAGGATCGCCGAATCCGGCCGTGTCATGCACACGGCTGCGGCTCGGCATGCGACGACCGGACGGCTCGTCGGGTACTCCGAGGTCGCGGTGGTCGCCGAGAACCCGGTGGCGACGCAGGAGGACACGCTCGTGCTGAGGGAACACCGTGGGCACGGTCTGGGGATGCGGCTCAAGGCCGCGACCTCGATCGCACTGGGGCGTGTGGCGCCGCATGTCACGGCGATCGTCACCTGGAATGCCGAGGAGAACCGGCCGATGCTCGACGTCAACGAGGCGCTGGGTTTCCGGGCGATCGGGTACGAGGGATCGTGGCAGAAGCGACCGTGAACGGGCGGGAATAGGCTGCGTGATAGTATAGTTGAACATTCAACAAGGACATCTGAACGCACGGTCCAGACCTTGATGAAGAGGAGACTCAGAGATGACCACCATGCAGTTCGGACTGTTCACGGTCGGCGACGTCACGCCCGATCCGGTCAACGGCACGACCCCGAGCGAGCACGAGCGGATCAAGAACACGGTCGCGATCGCCCAGAAGGCCGAGGAGATCGGTCTCGACGTCTTCGCGACCGGCGAGCATCACAATCCACCGTTCGTGCCGTCGAGCCCGACCACGACGCTGGCGTACATCGGTGCGCAGACCGAGAAGATCATCCTGTCGACCTCCACGACGCTGATCACCACGAACGACCCGGTCAAGATCGCCGAGGACTACGCCACCTTGCAGCATCTCGTCGACGGCCGCATGGACCTGATGCTGGGCCGCGGCAACACCGCTCCGGTGTACCCATGGTTCGGGTACGACGGCAGCAAGGCGGTCGAGCTGACCATCGAGCACTATCAGCTGCTGCGTCGCCTGTGGGACGAGGACGTCGTGAACTGGGAGGGCCAGTTCCGTACGCCCTTGCAGGGATTCACCGCGACCCCGCGCCCGCTCGACGGCGTCGCACCCTTCGTGTGGCACGGCTCGATCCGCACCCCGGAGGTCGCCGAACTGGCCGCGTACTACGGCGACGGCTACTTCGCGAACAACATCTTCTGGCCAAAGGAGCACTACATCCGGCTGATCAACTTCTACCGCCAGCGCTACGCGCACTACGGCCACGGCTCACCGGAGCAGGCGATCGTCGGCCTCGGCGGCCAGTTCTTCATCCGCAAGAACAGTCAGGACGCGGTGCGTGAGTTCCGCCCCTACTTCGACAACGCCCCGGTCTACGGACACGGGCCGAGCCTGGAGGACTTCACGGCACAGACGCCGCTGACCGTGGGCAGTCCGCAGGAGTTCGTCGAGAAGACCCTGACGTTCGCCGACTACTTCGGTGACTATCAGCGCCAGTTGTTCCTGGTGGACCACGCCGGCCTGCCGACCAAGATCGTGCTGGAGCAGCTGGATCTGCTCGGCGAGGTCCTGCCGACCCTGCGGGCCGAGTTCGACGCGCGTCGCCCCGCCGGCGTCCCGGACGCCCCGACTCACGCCGCGCGCGTGGCGGCCAAGGCCGAGGCCGAGGCCGAGAAGGAAGAGGCCCTCGCATGAGCCTGCGTGTCGTGGCGATCTCGGCCGGCTTGAGCGACTCGTCGTCGACCACGTTGCTGGCCCAGCGCTACGGCGAGGCGATCCGGGCCGCTCGACCCGATGCGTCGTTCGAGGTCGTCACACTGCGCGATCTCGCACACGACATCACCGATGCGACGATCGTCGGGTTCGCGTCACCTCGCCTGCAGCACGTCATCGACCAGGTCGCTGCGGCCGATGCGCTGGTGGTCGTGGCGCCGACGTTCAAGGCGTCCTATCCCGGCCTGTTCAAGTCGTTCTTCGACGCGCTCGAGGCCGAGGTGCTGACGGGCAAGCCGGTGGCGCTGGCCGCCACCGGCGGTACCGCTCGTCACTCGCTGGTCATCGACTACGCGATGCGCCCGTTGTTCGCCTATCTGCAGACGATGACGGTGCCGACGGGTGTGTTCGCGTCGCCCCACGACTGGGCGAGCTCGAACCGGACCGGTGAGGGAGCCGATGCGCTGGGTGCCCGCATCGAGCGAGCGGTCGGGGAACTCCTGAGCGTGGCCGAGGGCGGCGGGACGGGCCGGGCGTTCGACGACTCGATCGACCTGTTCAGCGAGACGATGCTGAGCATCAGCGATCCCCGACCGCAGGCCTGACGTCGTCGCCGGCAGGGGTCGGGAGTAGCCGTCTTGCCATATTGTGTGACACACAGTAAAGTGTGAGACGTGACATCAGGCGACGTACTTCCCGCGCATCTCCAAGAGCTGAGACGCGGCACCGCGGTCATCGCGAGTCTCGCGGCACTGCGTGAGCCGAACTACGGCTACGCGCTGCTGCAGACGCTGGCCGATGCCGGGATCGCGGTCGACGCCAACACGCTCTATCCGCTGTTGCGTCGCCTGGAGGAGCAGGGCCTGCTCGCTGCCGAGTGGGACACCAGTGCTGCCCGCCCGCGCAAGATCTATCGCACCAGCGCTGATGGGGAGCGCGTCCTGGCCGCGATGCTGGCCGACGTCGACGACATCCGGGCCGCTCTGGCGCGCCTGACCGGAGGGAATCACTCATGAGCACGTTGACCGACCGTTACGTCTTCGCCGCGACGCGTAGCCTGCGCGAGCCACGCCGCTCCGAGATCGCCCGCGAGTTGAGCGCCTCGATCGACGAGATGGCGGCGGCCCGCGTCGATCAGGGTGAGCCCGACGACCAGGCCGAGCGCGAGGTGCTGCTCGGTCTGGGAGACCCGGCGGCGCTGGCGGTGGAGTACGCCGAGCGTCCGACCTACCTGATCGGTCCGGCGCTGTTCCCGGTGTACTGGCGCGTTACTTGGCTCATCCTGGCCATCGCCCCCGTGACCGTCGGCCTGATCTCGGCCCTGGTCGAGATCGCCGACGAGCCGGACGTCTGGCCTGGTATCGGTGAGGGGATCGGGACGGCGTTCTCGGTCGCCATCCAGGTCGCGTTCTGGTCGACGTTGACGTTCGCGATCATCGAGCGGGCCGGCGGTACGGCGCATCTGCCGGAGTGGTCACTCGATCGCCTGCCGGCTCTCCCGCGCAAGACGCAGGTGACGCTGGCCGACACCGTGGCCAGTCTCGTCGTGATCGGGCTCGTCATCGTGTTGCTGATCGCGCAGAACTTCAGGTCGTTCGTTCCCGACGGCGGCGACGACGCGATCGCGGTGCTCGACCCGGATCTGTGGAGTCCGTGGCTGGCCCTGCTGGTCGGCGTGCTGGTGCTGTCGGCGGCCGTCGAGATCTGGAAGTACCGCGTCGGCCGCTTCACCTGGCCCATCACCGGTGCTACGGCGGCTCTGTCGATCGCGTTCGCGGTCCCGGTCATCTGGCTCGCCTCGCAGGATCGGCTGCTCAATCCGGCGTTCGTCACCGCGCTGGATCTGAGCCGTGACACGGTCGACGCGATCGGTGTCGTCACGATCTGCGTCGTCGCGGCCGTCGAGATCGGCACGGTGTTCGATGCGGTCGTGAAGACGCGTCGCGCCGCCGCCGAGAGCCGAGCCACCGAGTAGGTCGGCAGTCGATTCGGCGTCGCGCCGCGCCTCTTGTAAAGTGGCTCCCGGTGACGTGTCCGAGCGGCCGAAGGTGCATCACTCGAAATGATGTGTAGGTTCATCCCTACCGTGGGTTCAAATCCCACCGTCACCGCTCGATGAAGACCCCCGGTCCTGCTGAGATTCAGTCAGGACCGGGGGTCTTCTGCGTAAGACACTCAGCCGTCACGGCGTGCCGCTGTCCCGTCGAGACAGCATCGGGCGCAGCTCGTCGGCGATCCTTCCCTGGTAGTAGGCCTGCCCGGCTGGGGTGAGGTGGACGCCGTCGGGACCGGTGAACTGGTCCTGGTTGCCGTCGCCGGCCGGATGCACGGTGCTGCCCGTGCCGGTGATCCAGTCGGCCGTATACGGATCGATCACGCCGACCACATTCGGATGCGTGGCCGCCGCGGCGAGCAGATTCGCGTTCTGAGCCTTGTACAGCGAATAGGCCTGGTCGTCGACGTCGCTGAACGACAGTGGCTCGAGCGTGACCAGCACGATCGGCAGGTCCGGCCTGACCGCGGCGACCTTGTCCAGGAACTCGTCGACCGCCTCGCGTTGTGCGTCGGCGCTCCAGAACCGGTCGTTGAGCGAGCCGTTCACCAGCAGGGCGTCGATCGGCGCATCGGCGATGGTCGCGATGCGACGATCGGACCCGAACCGTGACGACAGGTGCCCCGGATACCCGATGGGCCCGGTCGCCGCGGATCCCTCGTTGACGTAACCGGTGCCGCCCTCGGCCATGTTCCACACCCGGAATCCCGTCAAGGTGCTGAGCATGGATGCCGCGCCCTGATAGCTGGGCCTGGCGTCCGACATCGTCTCGAACATCGAATCGCTGACGACGCCGAGCGTGAACTGTGGTGCCGCGTAGACCGTCACGTCGGTGCGCGCGTCGAAGTCGACGCCGCTGAACACCATCGGTCCGGCCAGGCGGACCGTGACCGGATCGCTCGACGAGCGGGACACCACGAGCCAGTTCCACTGGCCCTTCCCGCCGGGATCGCGTCCGACGAACGGCTCCGTGGACGCCGGTATGCCGTCGATCCAGAGCATGGCGTCGGACTTCTGATAGGTCCAGTAGCGCACCGCGAACTGCTTGCCGGTGACCGTGAAACTGACGTCGGCGTACTTGTAGAACGAGTTGTTCAGGTGGTACTCGCCGCCGACGTCGGGCCGGAAGAAGTTCTCGTCGTGAGCGGCCGAGTGCAATGTGCCGTACGGGACGGGATCCAACGAGTGCGTGAACGCGCCGGGGGTGTCCCACCTGACGAAGGTGTTGGTGGAGAACCAGGGCGGCTGCTGATCGGTGAACGTCACCGAGGCGACCGAGGCCGGCAGCGCCGTCGGCGAGGCCGGGCGCATCAGGTCACCGAAGGTCACCGGTCCTGAAGGTGGCGTCGGCGTTGTGGTCGGTTCGGGCGTGGGCGTTGCGGTCGGTTCGGGCGTGGGCGTTGTGGTCGGTTCGGGTGTGGGGGTCGGTGTCGCGGTCGGCGTGGGTGCCGGCGGCGCGGAAACCCGTACGGACGCGCTGCGAACGGTCATCGGGTCGTAGGCCGGGCGATGCCCGGTGACGGTCACGGACAGATCCGATCCGGCATCGGTCGCCCTTGGAACATAGGCGGACGAAGTCGCGCCGGCGATCGGCTCTTGATCGCGGGTCCACTGATAAGTGAGCGTCGCGGGTGCGGGCGACGACATGGTGGGGACGGCCGTCAGGGTGCTCCCGACGGAACGATCGCCGCTGATCTTCACAGACGCCGACCCGAGGGTTCCGCGGGCCACGCACGTCCCGGTGGTGCTCTCGCGGGTCGTCCACTTGCCCTTGCGCGACGCCCGGGTCTCCACGGTCACGTATCGTCCCTGGTCGGCCGCAGTCAGCGTGTACGACGACTTGGTCGCGCCACTGATCTTGGCGCCGTCACGACGCCATTGGTACGAGAACTTCGACGGCTTGGGCTTCCATGATCCAGGCGAGGCATTCAAGGTGCTGCCGACGCGGTAGGTGCCGCTGACGGTCGGCTTCTTCGACGTGAACGACTTGCTCTTGCTGGGCTTGCTGACCACCGAGATGGTGATGGTCGACGACGACTCCGCGCTGAACGTGGACGACGCGATGAGCCGTGCGCGGTACTTGCGCGTGCCTGTTCCGCTCATCTTGACCGTGCCCGAGAACTGGCCGGCCGCGTTCGTGCGCACCGACTTGACGGTGCTCCACTCGCCGGGCTTCTTCTCCAGCTGGAGCCAGACCTCGCGGCCGTTGCCGGCCGACGACATCTGGCCGGTCATCGTCACGCTGCTGCCGGTCTGCGGAGATGACGGCGTGACGCGATAGCTGGTCAGGCACTGGCTGCTCGGGGACGTGGTGGCGGCCTGGCTCGATGCCGTCGGCGCGATACCGAGCGCTGCCAATGCTGCGACGCTCGCCGCGACATGCAGAAGGGGGCGGTGCAGGGGGAGTGACCTTCCGGGGGCGAAGATCACATCAGCGTAGCCACCGAGCCGCTCGCGCGGGGCCGTTTCGGGAAATCCGCTCAGAACAGTGGCGCGCTCACCGCGCGAGGTCGCGTGCGATCACGAGGCGCTGGATCTGGTTGGTGCCCTCGAAGATCTGCATGACCTTGGTCTCGCGCATGAAGCGTTCGACCGGGAACTCCTTCGTGTAGCCGGCGCCGCCGAGGACCTGGACGGCGTCGGTCGTGACCTTCATGGCGTTGTCGGTGCACACCAGCTTGGCGATCGACGCCTGACGGCCGAATGGTCGCCCGGCGTCCTTGAGCCGGGCGGCGTGCAGGTAGGTGGCGCGGGCCGACTCGACCGCGGCAGCCATATCGGCCAGCAGGAAGCCGAGTCCCTGGTGGTCGATGATCGGCTTGCCGAACGCCTCGCGCTCCTTGGCGTAGGCGACGGCGGCATCGAGAGCGGCCTGAGCGACGCCGGTCGCGACAGCAGCGATGCCGAGGCGCCCTGAATCCAGGCCGGCGAGCGCGATCGGCAGCCCCTGCCCTTCCTCACCCAGTCGGCGGTCGACGCCGATGCGCACGTCCTGCAACAGCATGGTTGCGGTGGTCGAGCCCATCAGGCCCATCTTCTTCTCCGGCACGTCGGCGCTCAGCCCGGGAGCGTCGGCCGGTACCAGGAAGCAGGAGATCCCCTTGGATCCTTCGCCGGTGCGGGCCATGACCTTGTAGAAGTCGGCCTGGCCGCCGTGGGTGGTCCAGGCCTTCGCTCCGTTCAGCACATACTCGTCACCCTCGCGGACCGCGCGGGTGCGCATCGCCGCGGGATCGGACCCGGCATGTGCTTCGGACAGGCAGTAGGCGCCCAGCTGCTCGCCTGACAGCATCTCGGGCAGCCACCGCTGCTTCTGCTCCTCGGTGCCGGCGGTGAACAGCCCGAAGCAGCTCAGCGCGTGCACGCTCGTGCCGACGCCGACCGCCGCCCAGCCGCTGGCGATCTCCTCGACCACCTGCAGGTACACCTCGTACGGCTGACCTCCCCCGCCATACTCCTCCGGATACGGCAGCGATAACAGACCGGCCCGGCCCAGCGTGCGGAACACATCGCGCGGGAACCGGCCGGCCGCGTCGTCGGCATCGACCCGAGGAGCGATCTCCTTGGCGACGATGGAGCGCGTCAGCTCGATCAGATCGGCGGACTCGTCGGTCGGCATCAGGCGGGTGGCGGGCATGGAGCCTCCAAGACTGGGCTGAGCGCCAGGACCGAGTCGCGGCCGACCAGGGTCTCGCATCGACCCGAACAGACCTGGTGCACCTCGACGCGGCCCGTCGCCACGAGCTGGCGCACGCGCACCAGATCGGTGCCGAGCAACTCTGCGGCCTGCTCGAGGGTGAGCCGCGCGGGCAGATCCGTCACGGGTCGAGCCTACGCCGAGGGTGGCGGCGTGACGGCTCGGCTCATGGTCGTTGCTACCGTCGTCGCGAGCCGAAGAGGACGAGAGGGACACGATGATCAACGTGATGGCGCGATTCGCCGTGAAAGAGGGCCGCGAGGCGCAGTTCGAGGAGGCGATCGCGATCGCACGGCCGCAGATGATGGCCGATAGCGGCTGCCTGCGGTACGACCTGCAGAAGTCGCGCCGAAGCTCGACCGACTACGTCCTGCTCGAGTCGTACGACTCCAAGGAGGCCATCCAGCGACACGGTGAGCTCGAGGCTTTCCGTGTCTTCGGCGAGGCGGTCAAGGACCTGCTCGAGGGCGAGCCCGAGGTCGTCTTCCTGGCGCCCGTCGGTGATCAGGTGGACGCCACCGGGTGACCGGCTGAGTTCTACGCTCGGGGGATGACCGCACTCCTCCACCCGCTGCGGGACCTGGCCGAGGCCGATCTGCGCCGTCGCACCAGCCTGAAGTGGACGCTCCATCCTGGCGATGTGCTGCCGATGTTCGTGGCCGAGATGGACGCACACCCCGTGCCGGCCGTCGTCGAGGCGGTCGGGCGCGCGGTGCGTGACGGCGATACCGGTTATCCGTTCGGCTCGGCGTACGCGGAGGCATACGCACGTTTCACCGCTGAGCGCTGGGGGCTGGTCGTCGATCCGGCGTGCACGGCTGCGGTCGCCGATGTCATGACCGGCATGCGCGAGGCCGTGCGCCTGTTGTCCGCGCCGGGGGATCCGGTGATCGTCAACCCACCGGTGTACGGCCCGTTCTACGACACGGTGGCCCGCACCGGTCGCGAGCTGGTCACGGTGCCGCTGACCGCGGCCGGTCGTCTCGACCTCGAGGCGCTCGCCGTCGCGTACGAGAGCGTGGCCGGGCGAGGGGTTCATCTCCTGTGCAGTCCGCACAACCCGACCTCGGTCGTCCACACCGCGGACGAGCTGACGCGTCTCGCTGCGCTCGCGGCCAAGCATGGGGTCCGGCTCGTGGTCGACGAGATCCACGCCCCGCTCGCCGACGACTTCGTGCCGTTCCTGTCGGTGCCGGGCTCGGAGTCGGCCGTCGTGTCGACGTCCGCCTCCAAGGCGTTCAATCTGGCCGGCTTCAAAGCCGGACTACTGATCTTCGGGACCGACGCGGCCCAGCGCGATCTGCCTCGACTGCCTGCCATGGTGGGTCACGGATGCAGCCACCTGGGCGTGATCGCGCACGCCGCCGCGCTCGACCACGGCGGTGACTGGCTGGCCGGTGTGCGCGCCGATCTCGCCGAGAACCGTGTGCTGCTCGCCGACCTGCTCACTCACGTGCCCGATCTGCGCTGGAACGGCGAGGCGGGGACGTATCTGGCGTGGCTCGATGGTCGTTCGCTCGGCTGGGCTGGCGAGATCGCCAATCGGCTGCTGGACCGCAGCCGTGTCGCCCTGTCCCCAGGGTCGGAGTTCGGTCAGGGCTTCGAGGGGTTCGCCCGCCTCAATCTGGCGACGACCCCCGAGGTGTTGAGCGCGGGGGTCGAGCGAATCGCGCGAGCCGTCGGCTGACCGATCGGCGGACGACCGCCGTGCGTGATCGGGCGCCGATCGGGCCCCGATAGAATCGTGCCCCGCGACGTCCATCGGAAGGAGAACGGCTTCCATGGATGCGCACGACCTCGACACCTACCTGCTGATCGGGTCCGGCGTCCTGATCCTCGCGGCGCTCGCGGTCCGTGTCTCCGTCACCGCAGGCATGCCGTCGCTGCTGGTGTACCTGGGTCTCGGGCTCCTGATGGGCAGCGCGGGCCTCGGCATCGACTTCGACGATGCCGACCTGGCACATGCCCTCGGATTCGCCGCCCTGATGCTGATCCTGGCCGAAGGCGGGCTGAGCACCAAGTGGTCCGAGGTCAGACCCTCGATGGCTCACGGCCTGCTGCTCGCGACCGTCGGCGCCGCCATCACGGTCGCCGTCGTCGCGGTCAGCGCGCACGTCCTGCTCGGATTGAACTGGACGCTCGCGGTGCTGCTGGCCGCCGTGCTCGCCCCGACCGACGCAGCCGCCGTGTTCTCGGTGCTGCGCACCGTTCCGCTCAAGCGTCGCGTGGCCGGTGTGCTCGAAGCCGAATCCGGCCTCAACGACGCACCGATCGTCGTTCTGGTCACCGCTGTCAGTGCCGGCGACCTGGCCCACGGCGGGCTGGAGCAGTTCATCGCGTTGATCACCTACGAGTTGGTGGTCGGCGTGCTCGTGGGTCTGGGCATCGGCTGGTTGGGTGCCTGGTTGATGCACCGCGTGGCGTTGCCCGCGTCGGGCCTGTATCCGTTGGTCATCCTCGGCTTCACGATCCTGGCGTATTCGTCGGCCGCCGCGATTCACGCCAGCGGCTTCGCCGCTGTCTATGTCGCGGCCCTCCTGCTGGGCAATGCCGATCTGCCGCACCGTGCCGCGACGCGCTCGTTCGTCGAGGGTGTCGGCTGGCTGGCTCAGATCGGCCTGTTCGTGATGCTCGGCCTGCTGGCCGACCCCAAGGAACTCGCGGCCTGGCACGTGTGGACCGGCATCGCCGCGGGGGCGATCCTCACGTTCGTGGCGCGGCCGTTGACCGTGCTCGCCTGTTCGTCCTGGTTCACCAGTGGTCTGCGGGAGCAGGCGTTCATCGCCTGGGCCGGCCTGCGGGGGGCGGTGCCGATCGTCCTGGCCACGATCCCGCTCTCGGCCGGGGTCGAAGGCTCGCACGACCTGTTCAACATCGTGTTCGTGGCGGTCGTGATCTACACGCTGCTCCAGGCCGCGCCGCTGGCGAGGTTCGCCGAGTACTGCGGTGTGCTGTCCGATCGCATGCGCGATGTCGAGGTCGAGGCAGCTCCGCTCGAGCGGGTTTCCGCCGACCTGCTGCAGATCCACATCCCCGAGGGTTCGCGGCTCGCGGGCGTCGAGATCGCCGAGTTGCGGCTGCCGGTCGGGGCCTCGGTGTCGCTGGTCGTGCGCGACTCGACCACGTTCGTGCCCCATCGCACCACACGGCTCGCGGTCGGTGACGACCTCCTCATCGTCGCCGAACGCAAGGTGCGTGAGGCCACCGAGGCGCGGCTGCGATCGGTCGGTCGGTTCGGCCGCCTGGCCGGGTGGGGACGCGACGGCAGCTCGGGCTGACGGTCAGGCGGCGGGAGCGATCGGGACGCAGGCGGTGATCGTGCGATCGGACTTGATCTTCGTCGGCGCGCCCTTCTTGAGCTTCTCGTCCGCATAGTTGCGCCCGACGAGCACGGCGACGCCGTCTGCTCCGCCGATCGAACCGGCCTCGATCTTCACCGAGCCCTTGAACTGCGCCGCCACCAGCTTGACCCGCGGATCGTCAGGCTCATCGGTGACGATGACGATGTCGTTGGTCGTGATGTCGGTGGTGTTGTTCGACACCTCGCCCGGCAGGAAGTTCTGTCGTTGGAGCAACCGTGACACGCGGTTGGCCAGTCCGGCCGTGCGGGAGGCGTTGTAGACGTCGATACTCACCAGGTTCGAGGTGAGGTCCTCACCCGGCTCGACCGTCCTGGTCTCGCAGGTCGGCAGGCTCGACGTCACATCGGCGTGCGAGGTGAGCAGCTTGAATCCCACCACGGTGCCGCCGAGGAACACCACGACGGCGGCCGCGATCACGGCGTACCCGCCGCCCTTCACGCCGGACTCTCCCCAACCGGGCCCTCGACCGAGAGCACGCGGGCGTGCAGCATGTTCCGCTGTTGGAGGGCGGCGCGCAGCGCGCGGTGCAGGCCGTCCTCGAGGAACAGCTCGCCCTTCCAGCTCACGACATGGGCGAAAAGATCTCCGAAATAGGTCGAATCGTCGTCGAGCAGGTGCTCCAGATCGAGCTGCGTCTTGGTGGTCGTGAGGTCGTCGAGCCGCACCTGGGACGGCGAGATCGCGGCCCAGTCGCCCTGACTGAGTCCGTGGTCGGGATACGGACGCCCGTCGGCCACCCTCCGAAAGATCATCGCCTCAGTCTAGGCAGAGCGCCGCGACTTGCGGCGCGGATGCAGGGTTGTGTCGGTGGGATACGGGAACATCTCAGGGTGGACCCTGGTTGCCACCAGAGAAGGCTGCCGCCACGATGGGGTGACCGGGGTGCGTGGCAAGAGGCCGTCGGCACCGATGGACAAGGGCAGGAGGCGAGCGATGACGCATCCGCCCATCGAGGACGCCGTCACCGCTGTCCGGTCCCGTGTCCTGGTGATGCGGATCAAGCGGGGCGCCATCGAACTGGCCTTCCTGTCGGTTCTCTACGTCGCGTACTGCGCATCGCGCATGCTTGCTTCCGACGCCTTCGCGCCCGCTCGCGGGCGGGCGCTCGACATCCTCGACATCGAGAAGGACTTCCGCATCGATGTCGAGCGGTGGCTGAACCATCTGTTCGTCAACCACGACTGGCTCGGGCTGGTCGGCAGTTTCTGGTACGCCACGACGCACTATGTCGTCACGGTCGGCATCTTGATCTGGCTGTATCGCCGCAGCGCCACCATGTACGTCACGGCGCGCCGGGCCCTGGTGGTCGCCACCTTGATCGGACTGGTGTTCTACCTGACCATGCCGACGGCCCCGCCTCGCCTCGTCGGCGGACACTTCGTCGACGTCCTCGCGCTGCACTCGGCCGACGGGTGGTGGGGTGCCGACGCATCGGCTCCCAAGGGATTGGGTCAGATGACGAACGAGCTCGCGGCATTCCCCTCACTGCACGCGGGTTGGGCGTTGTGGGCCGCGATCGTGCTGGTGCGGGTCGGCGTGCCGCGCATCGTGCAGGTCATCGGCTTCCTCTACGCGATCCTCATGACCGTCGACATCATCGGCACCGGCAACCACTGGGTGCTCGACGCCGTGGTCGGCTGGATCGTCGTGCTCATCGGCTTCGCGGTCGTCACGATCTGGGAGCGTCGCAGCCCGGTCATCGCGCACGAGGACGGTTGACGCGCACCTGCGACGTCTTGTGGTCCACGGATCTGGTGGCGTCCGGGACGTCTCCTAGTCTGTCGGCATGGAACAGACGGCCTCAGCAGACCGCCGGTCCTTCGGGGTACGCACCGCCGGTGCCCTGATCCTCGCCTCCGGCGTGCTCGCCTTGGGGTTGGTCACGATCGGCTCCGGCTACACGTCCGCGGAGAATCCGGCTGAGGTCGTCGCGGCGATCGGCGACGGCAGCAACCGTGGCTTCTTCCAGTGGGTCGTGTTCTGGGCGATCGCCTGGGCTCTGCTCGCGGCGGGCGTGCTCGCCCTCGCGGTGGCGATCGGCCGAGCGGTGTCGAGCACGGTGATCTCGGGCCTGGCCGTCGGCGCCGCGGCCATGATCGTCGTCGGAGCCGCGCTGCGTGCCGCCGATCCCGCGATCCTGTCGGCGCTGGTCAATCGATGGCCAGAGGACGGCGATCCGGTTCAGGTGGCGACCAGCAGCGGTGAGTTCGTGCGCGTCGACGCCACAGCGTCACTCGAGGTGATCGACCAGATCCGCTTCGGTCTGGAGCAGACCGGGTACGGCGTGTTGGGCGTCGCGATGTTCCTGCTGTGTGCCGCGATCTTCGGTTCGGGCCGCGCGGTCCATCCGTTCGTGGGTGTCTCGCCGTTGTTCATCGGGCTGTACTGGATCGCGCAGGTATCGGCTGGCGACGGGGTGTCGCCGTGGATCGCGGCGATGGGGCTGCCGACCCTCGGGGCGCTGGTGTTGCTCGCCGCCCATCGACGCACCGATCTGTAGCCCCGCTCCCGTTCTTGCCCCGATCGCGGTATCCTGGGGGAGTTCCAGCGTTCCGGGCCCGCCCCACGGGCAGGTTCTGACTCGGACCGGGAACACGTACAGACGGTCTTCGCCGCGTGCGAAGGTCGCAGCAGGGGTCGGTCCTCGTGGTCGTCGCCCCGTGTCGATCGACGTGATCGGTGGGGGTGGGATGTCGCGCGGCGGTCCGCCCGTGACACCTCAGTGGAGGATGAAAGCCAGTGGCCCAAGCAGGCCGGCGCCAGTCAGGCGCAACCCGTCGACGCACCAAGCCCCTCGACAACGAAGGCATCATGCCGGTGCTCGCGAAAGCGGTGCGCGACGTCGAGTCGCGCGCTCAGCGCGGGCCGCTCAACCATGCGCAGCGCACGCGTTTCCAGGTCATCGGCCTGCTGGTGCGCGATGAGCGTGGCCGGGTCAAGGGCGATACCGACATGACCGAGGCGATGCGTACCGAGCAACTCAAGCGGCTCGACGGCGTGGCGACGATCCTGGCGAAGATCGCCGCCCGCGATCCCTCCTTGTTCACCCTCCTCGGCGACGACGTCGAACTGGCCGACGACGCCCGGGCGCTCAAGCGCGAGATGCTTGCCGAGGCGGGTCTCGGCCCGGCTCCCGATGCCGTCGCCGACACAGCCGATGTGGCTGCGGTCCCGGCTGTCGAGCGCCGCCAGGTGCCTCAGTCGGTCGTCGCACGACAGCTGGCCAACCCGTTCCAGGCGCCCGACTTCGGGTCGGTGCCGACCCGCGCCCCGGTCGGTCGCCTGTCGACCTGGGAGTTGCTCGGCCCGCTGTTCAGCTCGTTCGAGAAGGCGTCCGACGGCGCCCCGTCGTGCATGAAACTGCCCGAGCCGTTCGCGCTCGACACCCCCGCCGGCGCGCAGATGATGAAGCACCAGGCCGAGCTGGTCGAGGCCGCGGCCGAAGGGCATCGCACGTTCCTGCTCGCCGACGAGCCGGGTCTGGGCAAGACGGCACAGGCCCTGCTCGCCGCCGAGGCGGCCGATGCCTATCCGCTGCTGGTCGTCGCGCCGAACGTCGTCAAGGCGAACTGGGCGCACGAGGTCGAGCTGTGGACCCCGAAGCGTACGGCCACCGTGATCCATGGCGACGGCCTCGATGTCGACGGCTTCGCCGATGTCTACATCGTCAACTACGAGATCCTCGACCGGCACGTCGCGTGGCTGGGCGAGCTCGGCTTCCGCGGCATGGTCGTCGACGAGGCGCACTTCATCAAGAACAAGTCGTCGCAGCGGTCGCAGCAGGTGCTGCAGTTGTCCGAGCGGGTCCGTCACCGGGTCGGCCGTCCACTTCTGATGGCACTGACCGGCACGCCGTTGATCAATGACATCGAGGACTTCAAGACGATCTGGCAGTTCCTGGGCTGGATCGATGAGAAGCAGCCGCGTGCCGAGCTGATGACCGCGCTGGAGGACACCGGTCTGACACCGCTCGACCCGGGCTTCTACAGCGCCGCCCGCCAGTGCGTCATCGATCTGGGCATCGTGCGCCGGCGCAAGGTCGATGTGGCGGCCGACATCCCGGCCCGTCGCATCGCCGACATCCCGGTCGATCTCGAGGGCGAGATCGGTCGTTCGATCGCCGAGGCGGAGCGTCAGCTCGCGGCGCGCATGGTCCGCCGGTACGAGTCCGCGCTCGCGGCCCGAAACACGGGCCCGGGCAGCACCGTCCCGGGCGATATCGACCTGGAGCTGGTGCGCGCGGTCGCCAAGTGGGAGCGCGACGACACCGACGGGTCGAAGGACGAGGAGAACGTCTTCGGCATGATGCGGCGCATCGGCCAGGCCAAGGCCGGGCTTGCCGCCGACTACACCGCTCAGCTGGCCCGCAATGTCGGCAAGGTGGTGTTCTTCGCCAAGCACATCGACGTCATGGACGCGGTCGAGGCCTCGTTCACGAAGGCGGGAATCGGTCACACCTCGATCCGTGGTGATCAGACCAAGGCGGCCCGCGAGAAGGCGATCGACCGGTTCTGGAACGACGAGACGGTGCAGGTCATCGTCTGCTCGGTCACCGCAGCCGGCGTCGGCATCAACCTGCAGATCGCGTCCGACGTCGTGCTGGCCGAGCTGTCGTGGACCGATGCCGAGCAGACGCAGGCCATCGACCGTGTCCACCGCATCGGTCAGGACCAGCCGGTCACGGCGTGGCGCATCATCGCCGCGCAGACGATCGACAGTCGCGTCGCCGAGCTCATCGACAGCAAGGCCGGGCTGGCGGCCCGGGCGCTCGACGGCACCGACGTCGAGGTCGGCTCCTCGGTCGACGTCCAGCTCGAGGCCCTGGTCACCCTGCTCACCGACGCCCTCGAGAACCGCTGACGAGTCACTGATTGGCGCTGACGAGTCACTCGTTGGCGCTGGCGAGTCAGCTATTTCGGATATCGAGCCATTTCGTTCATCGTCGGAATTGACGATAAAGTGATGAAATGGCGAAAAGAATTGTCGAGCATTACGTATCCGATTTGTCCGGCGTCGACCTTCCTGAGGGCACCACGTCATTGCGATTCGCCTTCGACGGCCGCTCGTACGAGATCGACCTGACCCCGCAGGAGCGCGCCGACTTCGAGGTCGCGATCGCGCGCTACGTGGCCGCTGCCCGCCCCACGGCGTCGTCGGCCCGGTCCGGTTCCGGGCGCTCGTCCCGGTCGTCGGGCGGGCCTGACCCCAAGGCCGTTCGTGCCTGGGCCCGCGATCACGGCCACGACGTTCCGGCGCGCGGTCGCATCCCGGCGACGATCCTCGAGGCGTACTCGGCCGCCCACTGACCGGCGGCTCGAGGTCAGATCGACTGGACTCCGGCCAGCAGCTGGCGGGCCATCACGATGCGCTGCACCTGGTTCGTGCCCTCGTAGATCTGGGTGATCTTCGCGTCACGGAGCATGCGTTCGACCGGGTAGTCGCGGGTGTAACCGTAGCCACCGAGGACCTGGACCGCGTCGACCGTCACCTGCATCGCGGTGTCGGAGGCGAAGCACTTGGCGGCAGCACCGAAGAACGTCAGGTCGGCCTCGTTGCGCTCGGAACGGCCGGCCGCGGCGTAGACCAGCTGCCGTGCGGCCTCGATCTTCATGCCCATGTCGGCGAGCATGAACTGCAGGCCCTGGAAGTCGGCGATCGCCTTGCCGAACTGGGTGCGCTCCTGGGCGTACCCGAGGGCGTAGTCGAGCGCGCCTTGCGCGACACCCACGGCCTGCGCGGCGATCGCGATGCGGCTGTGGTCGAGCGTGCGCATCGCGATGGAGAACCCCTCGCCGACCTCGCCGATGATCCGGTCGGCGGGAATCCGCACGTCCTCGAGGTAGACCTCGCGCGTGGGCGAACCCTTGATGCCGAGCTTCTTCTCCGGTGCACCGAACGAGATGCCCGCGTCCGACTTCTCCACGACGAACGCCGTGATGCCCTTACTGCGCTTGCTGGGATCGGTCTGGGCGAGCACCGTGTAGAACTCGGACACGCCGGCATTGGAGATCCAGCGCTTGGTGCCGTTGAGCACCCAGTGGTCGCCGTCCTTGACCGCCTTGGTCTGCTGGTTCGCCGCATCCGAACCGGCGTCGGGCTCGGACAGGCAGTACGAGAAGTTGCCTTCGCCACGGGCGAGCGCGCCGAGGTACTTGTGCTTGAGGTCCTCCGATCCACCGAGCTGGACCGGCAGCGAACCCAGCTTGTTGACCGCGGGGATCAGCGAGGCCGACACATCGACGCGCGCGATCTCCTCGACGATGATCGCGCTCGCCAGCGCGTCGGCTCCGGCTCCGCCGTACTCCTCGGGGATGTGTGCCGCGTGGAAATCCGATGCCACGAGCGCGTCGTGCGCCTCCTGCGGGTAGCGCGCCTGTTCGTCGACCTCGGCGGCATAGGGAGCGATCTTGTCTTCGCAGATCGCGCGGATCGTCTCGCGGATCATGCGGTGCTCGTCGGACAGTTCGTACACGTCAGTTCTCCTGGTAGGGGTAGAAGCCATGGCCGCTCTTCTTGCCGAGCAGACCGGCCTCGACCATGCGGTCCAGCAACGGCGGCGGGGAGTACAGCGGCTCCTTGAACTCCTCGTACATCGAGACCCCGATGGCGCGAACCGTATCGAGGCCGATCAGGTCCGACAGGGCCAGCGGCCCCATGGGGTGACCGCAACCGAGCACCATGCCGCGATCGATGTCGGCGGCCGAGGCGTAGCCCGCCTCGTACATCCGGATCGCCGACAGCAGGTAGGGGACGAGCAGTGAGTTCACGACGAAGCCGGCGCGGTCGGTGGCGTCGATGGGCTGCTTGCCGAGCGTGTCGGTGACCCAGCCGCGCATCCGCTCCAGCGTGGCCTGCCCGGTGGTCAGCGAGGGGATCAGCTCGACCAGCTGCATGATCGGCGCCGGGTTGAAGAAGTGGACGCCCATCACGTGCTCGGCACGCCCCGAGACGGCACCGAGCTTGACGATCGGGATGGACGAGGTGTTGGACGCCAGGATCGCGTCGTCGGATGTGAGCAGCCCGCCGATGCGGGTGAACAGCGCGAGTTTGGTGGTTTCGTCCTCGGTCGCGGCCTCGACGACCAGATCGCGGTCGGCCAGGGCCTCGAGATCGTCGACGAACCGGATCCGTTCGAGGATCGCGGCGGCCTCGTCGGCATCGAGTTTGCCGCGTGACACGGCGCGGTCCAGCGATCCGCGGACCTTGGTCTCAGCGGCCTCCGCGGCGTCGGCCGAGACCTCGACGTTGACGACGTCGACGCCTGCTCGCGCGGCCACCTCGACGATGCCCGATCCCATCAGGCCGCCGCCGACGACGCCGACCTTGTCGATCCCGCTCATGTTGCCTCGCAATGCATTCGTCGCAGTCGGCGTCCACACGATGTCAGCGCGCGCACGCCATGGTACTCAGTACCATAGTTGAGGTACGGCGTACTCTCAAGTAACGTCAACCCCCACCGCACCGAGCAAGGAGACTGCAGTGTCGACGAGCGAGCGCCTGGTCGCCGCGGCCTTCGAGCTGTTCGCCGAACGCGGCTACGACGACACGACCGTCGACGACATCGCAGCGCGCGCGGGTGTCGGGCGCACGACGTTCTTCCGTCACTACGGGTCGAAGGAAGCCGTCATCTTCCCGGCCCACGACGACCTGCTCGCCCGCATCACCGCGCGGTTGGGTCTGGCGGCCGCCTCATCGCGGGACCTCGCGGTCGTCGAGGCTGCCCGCATCGTGCTGCGGCACTATGTCGCCGAGGGCGACCGCGCGCGTCAACGCTACCGGCTCATCAGCCAGGTACCCGCCCTCCGCGACCGCGAGAACGCCGGCCAACGTCAGTATCAGCGGGTCTTCGCCGAGGCGCTGCGCAGCCGTTGGCCCGATCGCGACGACTCGGCGCTACGCGCAGAACTCATGGCGGCCGCCGTCGTCTCGGCCCATAACCACGTGTTGCGGCGCTGGCTGCGCGGCAAGACCACCGATCCCGAAGGCGATCTCGACCAGGCGATGGAACTGGTCATCGCCCAGGCCGCGGCGGGCACGGCGGCTGCCGCCGAGGGTGAGACGACCTCAGTCATCGTGGTGAACTCCAAACGCAGCGCCACCGAGGTCGCGGCTCGCATCCGAGAAGCACTCGACCTGTGAGGACGTCACGCCGGCGTCGTGGCTGAGCGGCATCCGTAGCGGCCGCGGTTCCGGCTGGAGAGTCTGTCCACAGGGCGCCACCGGGACTGGTGGTGGGTGTCGGAGGGCTTCTCTAGCGTCGAAGTCAGTGTCAGGGTGAGTCCCGCCGCCATCAGCGGCTGGTTGGATCCTGAGCACTCGGTGTCTGGCTCGTAGCGTCGGTGTC
>Ga0182737_1000793_pt1 | contig 37529 bp, 35 predicted proteins | sample eDN5th30CBELigOP_FD_128878 | JGI IMG/M metagenome (GOLD analysis project Ga0182737, IMG submission 128878) | Enriched Organic Plus compost microbial communities from Emeryville, California, USA - eDNA 5th pass 30_C BE-Lig OP (version 2) (version 2) ... | reverse complement strand
GCGTGCTGTGGGGCGTGTGGTTCCTGGACGAAGTGCTGACCCCGCGCATCCTGATGGGCGCGGCCGTGATCCTGATCGGCACGGCCCTGTCCCTGGGGCTGGTACGCTGGCCCGGGCCGCGCGTGCAGGCCGGTTGAACCCGGCTCGCGCCGCGGCGCGGGCGCGGCGGTCGACCCGCAGAGATAGTCTCGCCAACCGAACAGTGTCATCGGGGTGTCCGACACCGTCTTCCAACCCCGCCCGGCATCCTCCGCCATCTACCGCCATCGCGATGTCAATTTGAAACAAAAGCGACAAACTTTGTAGTTTCTCGATCCCGACAGGCAAAGATTGCTAGGATTCCGCTGCCCCTGCGCGGTTTCCGCCAGGCCCGCGTCGGGTGGGCGCGCCAGGGCTGCGCGGTACCGGTTTTCCCGCACGACGATAAGCCCATGGACGTCAGATCGCTTGAACGCTCAGGACAGGTGGCCGCCTTGCGGGGCGGCGGCGAGATCCTGCTGGTAGGCCCTCGCAGCGTATTCGAGGGCGTATCCCCCGCCATGCTCATCCGCGAGCCGTCCCGGCTGCGCACGGTGCTGTATCCGCACCTGCGCGACGACAGCTCGCTGAACAAGCTGGCCACGCTGTACCGCCAGCTGGTCTGCACCGGTTCGGTCGCCGGGCACTATTCGCCGCAGCAGACCACCGAGCAGATGATGGCGCTGATGCAGCTGGGCCACATCGCCGCCGTGGCGCTGCCGGACACCTCCGGCGCCGACGGCAACGGCAATGCGCAGCCGATCCCCACCGCCGAAAACCCGCCCGGCCCGGTATCGCAGTGGTCGCTGCCCGACCGGTTCGGCTTCGTACTGCGCCAGTCCCCCCAATACATGCCCGCCTCGGTGCGCCGCCAGGTCGAGCAGGAATTGCTCAACACCGGCACCCTGGCCGCCGTGGTCGGCGTCCTGGTGGTGTGGGCCGGATCGCACGCGGTGGGCGTGGGCTTCGTGGCCGATGCCGCGCTGCTGGCCATCGGGTTCACGCTGGCGGGCTGGGCCATCTTCAATGCCATCAAGAAGCTGGCGCAGTTCTTCAACCTGACCATGAACGCCTCCAGCCTGGAAGAGCTGGACCAGGCCGCCCGTTATTTCGCCGACGGCGTGGTCGCCATCGGGGTGGGCACGCTGATCACGCTGCTGACCCGCGGGGCCAGCCGCCTGGCGCCGCGCCAGCTGAGCCGGTCCACGCCCCGGCCGGCCGCCGAAACGCCGCAGACTCCCAGGCAGGTGGCCGACTCCACCGCCACCACGGCGGCCCGCGCGCAGCGCGAACTGCAGTTCGGCGAAAACGGCCGCAAGCTGGATTTCCTGTTCAACCGGAACATCGACCAATCCAACGTCTATAACGCCCAGCGGGCCGCGGGCAATGCCAGCCGCATCGGCATCGCCGACACCGCCGCCAACCGGGCGGAAGTGATCCGGCGATTCAACCAGGCCTACAACGACCCGTCCTCGATCGTCGGCGCCGGGCGGATCCCCGGTAGTAACATCCGTCAATTCTTCCTGCCGGGCACGACGGGCACCGGGTCGACCATCGAGTTCGTCGAGCAGGCGGGCAATGTGATTACCATCATCGCCAAATGAGCCAAGCTTCCAACGACCGCGCACGCTGGGTGCCGTGCGACTCGCGTTCCGACATGCAGGCGCGCACGGCCGGCCTGCCCGTCATCGACACACTGGAGACCGCCGACGCCAACGAGTGGGGATACCTGCAATGGGACGACGGCCGGTGCCTGCAGGTGGGCTATGCCGATATCGGCCTGGCGCCGCAGGCCACCGCCAGCAACGACGACATCGTGGTGGGCATCAACGAATGCCTGGTGGCCTATCGCCGCGCCGACGGCGCCAGGCATTTCTCGTACCGCATGCCGTTCATCTTTCACGAATTCCTGCGCACCGGCGACCCGTTGATCGCGCGCGATGAACTGGGCTTCGTCGGCCTGGCGCCGGACGGCGCCGAGAAATGGTCGTTCTTCACCACCGGGCCGATTGCCCGCTGCCAGCTGACGGCCACCCATATCGACGGGGAAACGGTCGAAGGCGAGGCCTTCTCGTTCGCCCTGCCCGCCCAGGCCTCATGACCCACGGGCCCGGCCAGGACGCTGGCGGCGACGCCAACGGGCACGACGAGCCCGACTGGCCGGGATTGGCGCACCCCCGCATGCGCGACGAGCTGCTGGACTACCTGGATGGCCTGTCCGATCTGGATTATCAGCAGAAGGTATGGGTGCGGCGCGAGGCACACCCCGGCGTCAAGCACGACGAGCTGGACTATGCCATCCACTTTCTGTTCGACGACACCGGCCTGGCACGCGCCCCGCAGGCATCGATAGGCGCTTTTCTGTTCGACGAGGCGGAAGCCCGCGCCGTGCAGGATGTCACCCGTGCCCTGGACGCTGTGCTGGACCAGTACGGGACGGCATTGACCGATGCCGCATACCTGGCCAAACCCGAGTGGCAACACGTCGTCGATGCCGCCCAGTCTGCCCTGCAAGCCTTGAAGCAGCCGGAGATCCGCATCGACGGCCAGCCTGTCATCGTGCCCACGAACGGCACGCTGCGCGCCATCCTGAACGATCCGCGCTACCTGGACCGGCTGGTCTATACGCCCGGCACCCGCCCGCCCATCGCGCATCTCATCACGTTCGTGCTCGACCACGCGAACCGCTTTTCACTGGGCCTGCACCGCGTCAAGCACCCCGCGCACCTGTGGATGCCCGTCGCGCTCATGCGGCCGCATGGCCATTGGCAACGGGTGCATATCGAATACCCTGCCTGCGCCACCTGCGGCTGGCGCGGGCCCATCGCCAACCCCACCGAACCCAGCCTGTACTTCGGCGTACCCGAAGAACGGCAGGCCCTGGCGCGCGCGTGGGCGCTGCCCCGCACGGGCTGCCCCGATTGCGGCGCGGCGCTCGGCCGGCCCGCCATCTGGGCCGGCGCGGCGGGCAAGCCCGGATCGACATGACCGCGCCCAGGGCAAGCTGGCTGTATCCCGATGCCGTGCGGCGCGTCAGGCAGGCCTGCGCGGCGTACCTGGCGGGCCAGGCGGATATCGGGCACGCCCAGGCCGCGCTGCGCCAGGCCGAGCAGGCCATCGTGGCGCTGGAAGAAAAATGGCTGCGCGCCCTGTTGTTCCAGGCCGAGAACCGCCTGGAAGAAATCCAGTACACCCTGCCGGCCGCCACCCAGGCCGCGGCCGCCCGCGCCGCGCTGCAACAAGTACTGCAGGCCCTGGACGCGCACGAAGCACGGGCGGGCCGCGCGTGAACACCGGCAGCCTGCTGAACGCCGCCCGCCTGATCGCGGCCGGCAATCTCAACGGCGACGTCATGGCCGTAGCGGTCGGTTGGCAGGCCGCCGGCGCCACGCTGAAGGTGGCCTACTACACCGACGGCCCGCCCACGGACGACGCGCGCGCGCTGTGCGAACTGACCGCCGGCGAACTGATCGCCCAGTTCCCGGATATCGCATCGGCGCGCACGGCCTGCCTGGATGGCCGCGGCCAGGCTGCCGCGCTGGCCCGCCTGGACGGGCTGGTCCATCACGCCCATGCCGGCCTGGCGCTGGCCGCGCGGCTGGCGCGCATCGGCCCCATGCGCCCGGCCTGGAACGCGGCCCTGGATCGCTGGGTCAATGAAGAAGGCATCCTGGTCACGCTGCTGTTCGGGGACCTGGGCGCCGGCTTTGTCGCGAATTTCGACGCATTCACGCCGGCGCAGCGCGCGCAGTGGCTGGACACGATCGAGTCCGCCATCACGACGGGCCCCCAGGCGGTAGGCGACGCGGTGGCAACGGGCTTCCTGGAAGCCCTGCACCGGCACGCCACGCGCGCCGGCCGATGGGGCGACATCGCGCCGCTGCTGGGGCGGGCGTCGGCGGCCTACCTGGAAGCCTGGTTCAACCTGCCGCCGCCGCCCAAGAGCCCGGCGCCGGCGGGCATCGAACTGGCCGTGCACGATATCTTCCGGCTGGCCGACGGCACCACGGTGCTGGCCTGCGCGGCGCCGCCGCGCGGCCTGCCGTACCTGCCCGCCATGGCGACGCTGTACGAGGCGGGGCAACCCAGGCAGGCCATCCTGCTGCAATCGCGGCGCCTGCTGGGCCGCCTGCATGCGCGGGCCGGCGAATGCGCCCTGGACACGCGCGATACGGTGGACGTGTCCGCGGACCAATTGCGCGACGGCCGCTGGACGCTGCGCCTGCCGGCCTGAACCGGCGCGGCCGGCGCCGTGGCGCCGCGCAATCGGTATCAGTATTCGCCCGACCTGCCCGTCAGCGCCACGCCGACGCGCAGCAACGTGTACGACACCGCATCCACGCAGCGCCGCCACCAGCCGCGCCGCTGGTAGTCCAGCGGCCGCACGAAGCGGCCGCCCATGGCAATGGCATCTTCCAGGCGCTGCTGCAGGTCCCAGGCGAACGGCTGGTCGTCGACCACCACGTTGGCCTCGCGCGCCAGCAGCAGGCTGAAAGGATCCAGGTTCGACGACCCCACCGTGGCCATATTGTCGATCACCGCCACCTTGGCATGCAGGTAGCCGGGCATGTATTCGTAGATCTCGATGCCGCCGCGCAGCAATTGGTCGTACAGCGCGCGGGTGGCGTAGTACTGCATGTGGTATTCGATCTTGCCCTGCAGCAGCAGGCGCACCCGCACGCCGCGCGCGGCGGCCTGCAGCAGCGCCTTGCGGAACTTGCGGCCGGGAAAGAAGTAGGCGTTGGCGATCAGGATGTCGCGCCGCGCATGCTGGATGCCGTACAGGTACGCGCGCTCGAAGGTCTGCCGGAAGCGCAGGTTGTCGCGCAGCACCAGCGCGGCGCGCTGGCCGCCGGCCGGCTCGGCGGGCGGAGCGGCCGGCCGGCCCAGCCGCAGGCGCGGCCAGTCGGCGGGGTGGCGGCGCAGGCGCGCCCAGTTCAGCCGCACCCACAGCAGGTCCTGCGCGTGGATGGCGCGCGCCACCAGCGACCCCTGCACCCGCACGGCGAAATCGAAGCGCGGCGCCGGGATGTCGTCGCCCGGGTCCAGGTCGTCGTAATCGTCCACGATATTGATGCCGCCGATGAAGGCGATGTCGCCGTCGACCACCGCCATCTTGCGGTGCAGGCGGCGCAGCCGGCTGCGCGAGGGCACCAGGCGGCCGTACCAGGGCGGCTCGGGGCGGTAGATGCGGCAGCGCCCGCCCGCCGCCACGATGCGGTCGCGCACCTGCTGCGCCGTGGTGGCGCTGCCGAAACCGTCGACCACCACGCGCACTTTCACGCCGCGCCGCGCGGCCTGCTCCAGGCTGTCCAGCACGCGCCGGCCGGTGCGGTCCGGCAGGAAGATATAGGTTTCCAGGTGCACGCTGACGCGCGCGGCGTCGATGGCCTGGCACAGCGCCGGAAAGAAATCGGCGCCATTCTGCAGCAGTTGGATGGCGTTGTCGTCGGTCCAGTCGAGCCTGACGATGTCGGCCTTCACGGCAGCTCGAGCTCCGCCAGCAGGGGCGCATGGTCGGACAGGCGCGCCCACTCGCGGCCGCGCAGCACGCGGGCGCTGCGCACCGCGAAACCGCGCTGGTAGATGCGGTCGAGGCGGAACCACGGAAACACGGCCGGGAACGTGCGCGGCGGCGGCAGCGGGCAATAGGCGCCGCCCATGCCCAGCTGGTTGTTGCGCTCGAGCACGGCCACGTTATTGGGCACGCCACGCAGCACGTTGCTCAGCCGCCGCACCGAATCGCGCAGGCGCGGCAGCTCGCCGCCGTGGCTGCGCGGGGCGTTGGCGAAGACTTCGTACAGGCCCAGCTGCTGCACGAACAAGGGCGCCAGGCGGTCGCCCCAGTCGTTGAAATCGCCCGCCACCAAGATGGGATCGCCCTCCGGCACCAGCCGGCTGATGCGGTCGGCCAGGGCCTGGATCTGGCGGGTGCGGCTGCCCGCGAACAGCCCCAGGTGCACCACGAAGCAATGCACGTCGCGGCCGTCGACATGGATGCGGGCGTGCAGCAGCCCGCGCTGTTCCAGCCGGTGATCGGAGATGTCCTGGTTCTCGTGTTCCAGGATGGTGTAGCGCGACAGCAGCGCATTGCCGTGTTCGGAACGGTTGCGGATGGCATTGCAGCCATAGGCCACGTCCAGGCGCAGCGCGGCCGCCAGCGATTCATGCTGGGCGTCCAGGATGGAAAGATGGTCGTTGCGGCCCTGCACTTCCTGCAGGAACACCAGGTCGGGGCGCAGGCCGTACAACCCCAGACGCAAATCGTTCAGCGATTCGCGCCGCCCCAGGGACGAGCGGCCCTTATGGATGTTGTAGCTGACTACGCGTATAAGCGACATGAACCGAATGGCGCCTTGTTCTTTGCGGGGGCAGGCCGCGCGGGCCGCCTGCCCCGGGGTAGCGGGCGGGCACGGCGGTCATGCCCGCCGCGCCCTTGTCCCGCAGATTACTTCATTTCACTTCGACGTTGCGCAGGCGGATGTGCAGCTCGCGCAATTGTTTCTCGTCGACCTCGGACGGCGCCTGGGTCAGCAGGCACTGCGCGCGCTGGGTCTTGGGGAAAGCGATCACGTCGCGGATCGATTCGGCCCCGGTCATCATGGTGACGATGCGGTCCAGGCCGAACGCGATGCCGCCATGCGGCGGCGCGCCATACTGCAGGGCGTCGAGCAGGAAGCCGAATTTCTCGCGCGCTTCCTCGGCGCCGATCTTCAGGGCGCGGAACACCTTGCTCTGCACTTCCTCGCGGTGGATACGCACCGAGCCGCCGCCGATTTCCCAGCCGTTGAGCACCATGTCGTACGCCTTGGCGAAAGCCTTGCTGGGGTCGGATTCCAGGAAGTCCTCGTGGCCGTCCTTGGGGCTGGTGAACGGATGGTGCGCGGCGGTGTAGCGGCCGTCTTCCTCGTCGTACTCGAACATCGGGAAGTCCACCACCCACAGCGGCTTCCAGTCGCTCGAGGCCAGGCCGGCCTTCTTGCCGAATTCGCTGTGGCCGATCTTGACCCGCAGCGCGCCGATGGCGTCGTTGACCACCTTGGCGCGGTCGGCGCCGAAGAAGATGATGTCGCCGTCCTGGGCGCCGCTGCGCTTGATCAGTTCGGCCAGGGCCGCGTCGTGCAGGTTCTTGACGATGGGCGACTGCAGGCCTTCGCGGCCCTTGGCCGTTTCGTTGACCTTGATGTAGGCCAGGCCCTTGGCGCCGTAGATGCCCACGAACTGCGTGTAGGCGTCGATCTCGCTGCGCGACAGCTCGGCGCCGCCCGGCACGCGCAGGGCCACCACGCGGCTGCCCGGCGCCGTGGCGGCGGCCGCGAACACCTTGAAGTCGACATCGCGCATGACGTCGGTGACATCGGTGAATTCCAGGTTCACGCGCAGGTCGGGCTTGTCGGAACCGTAGCGCTGCATGGCGTCGGTCCACGACATGATCGGGAACGGCGCAGGCAGCTCGACGCCCTGCACCGTCTTGAAGACGTGGCGGATCATGTCTTCGAAGATCTGGCGGATCTCGACTTCGTTCAGGAACGAGGTCTCGCAATCGATCTGGGTGAATTCCGGCTGGCGGTCGGCGCGCAGGTCTTCGTCGCGGAAGCACTTGGTGATCTGGTAGTAGCGGTCGAAGCCCGACACCATCAGCATCTGCTTGAACAACTGCGGCGACTGCGGCAGCGCGAAGAAGTGGCCGGCGTTCACGCGCGACGGCACCAGGTAGTCGCGCGCGCCCTCGGGCGTGCTCTTGGTCAGCATGGGGGTCTCGATGTCGATGAACCCCAGCTGGTCCAGGAACTTGCGCACCTCGATCGACACGCGGTAGCGCAGCATCAGGTTGCGCTGCATCTGCGGGCGGCGCAGGTCCAGCACGCGATGCGTCAGGCGCGTGGTCTCGGACAGGTTGTCGTCGTCCAGCTGGAACGGCGGCGTGATCGAAGCGTTGAGGATCTCGACTTCCTTGCACAGCACTTCGACTTCGCCCGAGGCCAGTTCCGGGTTGGCCGTGCCTTCGGGGCGCGGGCGCACCAGGCCGGTGACGCGAATGCAGAACTCGTTGCGCAGGCGCTCGGCGGTGGCGAAGGCGGCATTGTCGGGATCGAACACGATCTGGGCCAGCCCCGCGCGGTCGCGCAGGTCGATGAAGATGACCCCGCCGTGGTCGCGGCGGCGGTTCACCCAGCCATACAGGGTGACGGTCTGGCCGAGATGGTCGCGGCAAACCTCGCCGGTGTAGCAGGTACGCATTGCGGGATGACTCCTAGGTGCTGTGTTCAGCGTAAAAAGGTTACGAATCGACGGCCGGGGCCGTCGGGATGGGGGCGGCTGCCGCGGCCGGCTGGGCCGGCGGCGCCACAACGCCCATGGAAACGATGTACTTCAGGGCGGCGTCCACGCTCATCTGCAATTCGACGACGTGGTCGCGGGGCATCATCAGGAAGAAGCCCGAGGTGGGATTCGGCGTGGTGGGCACGTAGACGCTGACGTGCTCGCCCGGCAGGTAGGCGGCCACTTCGCCGCCCGGCACCCCGGTCAGGAAGGCGATGGTCCACGAGCCGGCGCGCGGGTACTGCACCAGCACCGCCTGGCGAAAGGCCTGGCCGTTGGGCGCCAGCACCGTGTCGCTGACCTGCTTGACCGAATTGTAAATGGAGCGCACCAGCGGGATGCGCCCCAGCAGGGCTTCCCATTGCTCGACCAGCGTGCGGCCCAGCAGGTTGGCGGCGAACATGCCGGTCAGCAGCACCACCACGATCACCAGCGCGAACCGGAAGCCGGGGATGTCGATGCCCATCAGGGACTGCGACGACAAGAAGCTGGGCACGAAGCCCTCGAGGGTCGCCACCAGCAGGCCCAGGACCCAGACCGTGATGGCCAGGGGCACCCAGATCAGCAGCCCGGTGATGAAATACTTCTTGATGACGCGCATACCGTGGGCCCGCGCGGGGTCAGGACGAGGCGGCGGGCGCCGGCGTCGAGGCGGGCGCGGCGCTGTCGCTCTTGGCCGGTGCGTCGCTCTTGGCGGGCGCGTCGGCCTTGGCCGCGGAGGCGGCGCCGTCGGACTTGGCGGCGCCCTGGCCGCCCGAGCCGTTGCGGAAATCGGTCACGTACCAGCCCGAGCCCTTGAGCTGGAAGCCCGCGGCGGTGACCTGCTTGGCATAGGCGGCCTGGCCGCATTCGGGGCAGACCGTCAGGGGCGCGTCGGAGAACTTTTGCAGCACGTCCTGGGCATGGCCGCAGGCGCTGCATTTGTAAGCGTAGATAGGCATGGTTGGGAATTTCCAGGCACACCGGCGCATCAAAAACCGCCGTTTCACCACCCGCGGCAGGCGGGCAGCGGCCAGGCGGCGCCGGATCAATACGGGAAAGTATTGAATTTTAGCGGTTTTTGGCGCCCGGGCCGCATCCGCCGCCCGGGCGGCGTCTTCCTAGCGCCCCAGGGGCAGCAGGAACATGCCGGCGGCCACCAGCGTGGGCAGCAGGGCCGCCAGGAACAGCCGGCCGGCCGAGATGGCCTCGTTGGGGAAATAGGGCCGCAAAATGGCGTAGCCGGCCGGATTGGGCGCGTTGGCGATGACGGTCAGCCCGCCGCCGGTCACCGCGCCGGCCACCAGCATGTAGTGCCAGGTGGGGCTGGAGCCTTCCACCAGCGAACCCAGGTAGGTCAACGCGGCGTTGTCGGTAATGGCGGTCAGCGCCGTGGCGCCCCAGAACAGCACGGTGGGCTCCAGCCCGCCCAGCAGGTCCTGCAGCCACCACTTCTGCAGGCCGCCCAGCACCACCAGGCCGGCCAGGAAGAAGCCCACCATCAGGCCTTCGCGGATCAGCAGGCGGTCCTGGTGGCGCCGGTAGGCGTGCGAGAAGCCGATGAACATCATCATCAGGCCCAGGAATACCGCCGGATGGTGCGCCGTCATCACCACCCCCACCAGGAAGAGCAGGTGGACCAGGATCACCACCGGCGGCACGGGCGCGCGCCGGGGCGCTTCGCCCTCGGCCGCGTTGACGCCGCTGCCGGTCCCGATGCTGCGGGCGGTCAGGGCATCGCGGCAGATCCAGGTCAGGATGGCGGCGTTCACGCACACCGCAATGGCGGCGCGCCAGCCGAAATGCGTGGCCATGAAAGGCGTGTCCCAGCCGAAGGTGGAGGCCACCATCAGCACCGGCGGCGCGGCATAAGCCGTCAGCACGCCGCCGATCGACACGTTGACGAACAGCACGCCCAGGGCCAGGTACTTGAAGCGCGTGTGCCCCGCCACGCGGAAATAGCCGTCGCGCAGCAGGATGGCGGCCAGCGTCATGGCGGCCGGCTCGGTGACGAACGAACCGCCCAGCGGCACCACCGACATCACCACGAAGAAGGTGGCCACCTCGCGCGGCAGCGGCAGCAGGCGCGCCAGCGCGCGCACCAGCATGCCCACCAGTTCCAGGATGGGCCGGCTGGCGGCCACCACCATGATCACGAACACGAACAGCGGCTCGGTGAAATTGCGCGTATCCATGTACTGGACGGCGGTCTCGCTGCCGCGCAGCAGCGCCATGCACACGATCAGCACGAAGGCCCACACGCCGAACACCGCCTCGACCTCGGACAGCAGATGCCAGCATCCCGCATGCGGCCCGTTGCGATGCGCCAGCCGCGCGAAGACCGGTACCGAGAAGGTGTGGATCACGGCCACCGCGAACAACACGGTGGCGACGAGTTCGATAGTGTCAGGCATGGGGAAAAGGTCCTGGAACAAGCGGGTGCGGCGCGCGCGCGAGCGCCGCGCCGGGCCCGCGCGAAAACTGTCGGAATATACCGCAGCGGCCGCGACCGGGCCGCGCGGGCAGGCGCGTCGAAAGGTTCATCGCAGCAAGTGCGCGCCTTTCTCGGCGATCATGACGGTGGGCGAATTGGTGTTGCCCGACGTGATCGTGGGCATGATCGACGCATCGATCACGCGCAGGCCCTGCAGGCCGTGCACGCGCAATTCCGGGTCCACTACCGCCAGCGCGTCCACGCCCATCTTGCAGGTGCCCACCGGATGGAAAATGGTGGTGCCGATGTCGCCGGCGGCGCGCGCCAGTTCTTCATCGGTCTGCAAGGCATTGCCGGGCTTGTACTCTTCGGGCGCATAGCGGGCCAGCGCCTGCTGCGCCACGATGCGCCGCGTCAGGCGGATGCTCTCGGCGGCCACGCGCCGGTCGGTGTCGGTGGCCAGGTAATTGCACAGGATCTCGGGGGGGTCGCCGGCCTGCGGGCTGGCGATGCGCACGTGCCCGCGGCTGGTGGGCCGCAGGTTGCACACCGACGCCGTGAACGCCGGGAACGCGTGCAGCGGGTCGCCGAATTTTTCCAGCGACAGCGGCTGAACGTGGTATTGCACATTGGCGCGCTCGTGCTCGGGGCCGGACCGGGCAAACGCGCCCAGCTGCGACGGGGCCATGCTGAGCGGGCCGCGCCGCCACAGCGCATATTGCGCGCCCATCAGGGCCTTGCCCCACAATGTGCCGGCCACGGCGTTCAGGGTCTTGGCGCCCGTCACGCGGTAGATCATGCGCAGCTGCAGGTGATCCTGCAGGTTTTCGCCCACGCCGGGCAGGTCGTGCACCACCGGCACCCCGCGCGCCTGCAGCAAGGCCGCGGGCCCGACTCCGGACACCTGCAGCAACTGCGGCGACCCGATGGCGCCGGCCGACAGGATGACTTCGGCACGCGCGCGGGCGATCTGTTCGCGGCCGTCTTCCAGCCGGAACGCCACGCCCTCGGCGCGGCGGTTCTGGAACACGATGCGCGAGACGCGCGCGCCCGTCATCACATGCAGGTTCGGGCGGCCGGCGGCCGGTTTCAGGAAGGCGCTGGCCGCGCTCCAGCGCACGCCGCGGCGCTGGTTCACCTCGAAATAATCGCAGCCTTCGTTGTCGCCCTGGTTGAAGTCGGACACCGAGGGGATGCCGGCCTGGGCGGCCGCGGCGCGGAACGCGTCCAGCAGTTCCCACGACAGGCGCTGGCGCTCGACCCGCCATTCGCCGCCCGCGCCATGGAACTCGCTGGCCCCGGCATGATGGTCTTCGCAGCGCATGAAGAAGGGCAGCACGTCGTCCCAGCCCCAGCCGGGATTGCCCAGGGCGGCCCAGCCGTCGTAGTCGGCGCGCTGGCCGCGCATGTAGATCATGCCGTTGATCGACGAACTGCCGCCCAGCACGCGGCCGCGCGGATACCCCAGGCTGCGCCCGTTCAGGCCCGGATCGGGGTGGGTGCGATAGCACCAGTCGGTGCGCGGGTTGCCGATGCAGTACAGGTAGCCCACCGGAATGTGGATCCAGTGCCAGTTGTCGCGCCCGCCGGCCTCCAGCAGCAGCACGCGCTTGCCGGCGTCGGCCGACAGGCGGTTGGCCAGCAGGCAGCCGGCCGACCCGGCGCCCACCACGATGTAATCGAACACCAGATCGGTACTGCCTGGATCGGCGGCCATGGAATTTGTCTCCCTTGGGGGTTGCGGGCGGCGGGGCCGGCCGTTGGTGCTGGGTTGTAGACCACAACCGGCCCGGTGCCTACCCGGATACGCCCTAACCCGCCCCGTGCCGCGGCCGCACCGACCCGGTGCGGGCTAAGACGAGACGTAACAAAGGTTGAAAGATCAGAGCGTAGCATTGAAGATCGTGTTCAGTTTCTTGTCAGCAATGTGCCCGCCCGCTGCTGCCGGGCCGGCGGCACGCCACCGGAGACCCCCATGCCCGCGACTGCTCCCGCTTCCTGCCCCCCCGCCTTTTCCCGGCGCCATGCCCTGGCCGCGCTGGCCGCCGCGGCCGCCCTGGCCACGGCGCCCGCCTGGGCGGCCGACCCCGTCCGGCTCGACGTTCCCTTCGTGCCCACGCCCGAGGATGCGGTCGCCAAGATGCTGGACATGGCCGATGTGGGCCCCCAGGACACCGTCATCGACCTGGGCTCGGGCGACGGCCGCATCGCCATTGCCGCGGTGCGCGACCGCCACGCGCGCCAGGCCACCGGCATCGACATCGACCCCGAGCGCATCGCCGAGGCGCGGGCCAACGCCAAGAAGGCCGGCGTACAGGACCGCGTGCGCTTCGTGCAGCAGAACCTGTTCGAGACCGACATCTCGAAAGCCACCGTGCTGACCATGTACCTGTTGCCCGACGTCAACCTGAAGCTGCGCCCGCGCATCCTCAGCGACCTGGCGCCCGGCACGCGCGTGGTCTCGCACGCGTTCACCATGGACGACTGGGACAGCGACCAGTACGAAAGCGTGGACGGCCGTTCGCTGTACCTGTGGATCGTGCCCGCCAAGGTGGCCGGCACCTGGCAGATCCAGCACCCCGGCGGCCCGATCACCGTGCAGATGTCGCAGCACTTCCAGAAGGTCACCGCCACGGCCCGGCGCAACGACGCGCAACTGGGCGTGTCGCAGGCCTCGCTGCGCGGCGACCGGCTGCGCCTGGTGCTGGACGACGGCGGCAAGCCGATGGAATTCGTCGGCCAGGTGCGCGGGTCGACCCTGGTAGCGCTGGCCGCCGACGGGGCCGAGCAGGGCTGGCAAGCCAGCCGCCAGTCGCCATGAGTTTGCCGGGCCGCCCCGACAACGCCTACCGGACCGCGCAAGGCACGCCCGCGAACCCGGCGGCGCCCACGCCGGGCCGGCCCGCCGGCCTGTCGGTGCTGGATGCCGTGGCGGTGCTGGTGGGCGTGGTGATCGGCATCGGCATCTTCGGTTTTCCGCCGCTGGTGGCGCAGCATGCCAGCTCGCCCGCCATGTACATGCTGCTGTGGCTGGCAGGCGGCGGCGTGATGCTGCTGGGCGCGCTGTGCTATGCCGAGCTGGGCTCGACCTACCCCGACTCGGGCGGCGAATACCGCTACCTCAGCCGCGCCTGGGGCGCGCGCACCGGCCTGATGTTCGCCTGGGCGCGCTGCACCGTCATCCAGACCGGCGCCATCGCGGCGGTGGCCTTCATCTACGGCGACTACGCCCAGCAGCTGCTGGACCTGGGCCGGCACGGGCCGGCGCTGCACGCCGCGCTGGCGGTGCTGGTGCTGACGGCGCTGAACATCGCCGGCACCCGGCCCACCAAGCGCATGCAGATCGTCTTCACCGCCGCGACCGTGATGGCGCTGGTGACGGTGGTGGTGGCCGGCATGCTGGTGGGCGACGCCCCGGGGCAGGCGCTGGCGGCTGCGGCCGCCCCGCCGCAGGAAGGCCTGGCCAGCATGCTGGGCCTGGGCATGGTGTATGTGCTGCTGACCTACGGCGGCTGGAACGAATCGGCCTACCTGTCCGGCGAACTGCGCGACCCGGCCCGCAACATGAGCCGCGTCCTGCTGATCGGTACCGCCGTGGTCACCGGCATCTACCTGCTCACCAACCTGGCCTTGCTGGACATGTTCGGCCTGCAGGGCCTGCGCCAGGCCAGCGCGGTGGGCGCCGACGTCATGCAGATCGCCGCGGGCCCGTATGCCGCGGTACTGCTCAGCCTGCTGGTGTGCTGCACCGCGCTCAGCACGATCAACGGCACCATCATGACCGGCGCGCGCGTCTACGTGGCGCTGGGCGACGACGTGCCGGCGCTGCGCCGCCTGGGCAACTGGTCGGCGCGCGGGCAGGCGCCGGCGGCGGCGCTGCTGGCGCAAGGCCTGATCACCCTGGCCCTGGTGGGGTTCGGCGCGCTAGCCGAGAACGGCGTCCAGGCCATGGTGGCCTACACGGCGCCGGTATTCTGGTTCTTCATGCTGCTGGTGGCCGCGGCCGTATGGCGGCTGCGCCGCCTGGATCCGCACCGGGCGCGGCCGTTCAGCGTGCCCCTGTATCCGCTGACGCCGCTGCTGTTCGCGCTGAGCTGCGCCGGCCTGGTGTGGTCCAGCGCCCGCTACGCCGGCCTGGGCGCGCTGCTGGGCATCGCGGTGCTGGCCGCCGGCCTGCCGCTGCTGCGCATGGCGCGGCGCAAGGAACCGGCGGCGGCGTAAGCGCGCTCCGGCGCCTGGCATCCCGCAGGGTGCCAGGCGCCGTGGCCCCCGCTACGCCGCAGCCGCGGGCGTGGCTGGCTGCCCGGCCTCGGCCTTCATCCGCATCAGCAGGCTGTGCAGCATCTCGGTCGACAGGCCATGCAGCACCAGCCGGTATCCCGCGCGCAGCGTGGACAGCGGCACCAGCGGATGCTTGTTGTTCACCAGGATCAAGTGCTGCGGCGCGCCCAAAATCGTGGCCGCGTAGATGCCCACGGTTTCGTCCAGCTGCAGCGAATTGGCGGCGCGCCAGAAGTCGTTGTCGGTCAGCATCAGCTGGTACAGCGGGGTGAACAGCTCGATCGCGCTTTGCAGGTCCAGGAAATTGCGCCGGCGCCGCGGCATGTCGGCCAGGCGCAGCCCCGGGTCGCGCACCATCGAGAAATCCACCTGGGCGGGCGCATGCATCTCGACGCCGGCCTCGCGCAACGCGCCGTTCAGGCGAATCACGAAGTTGAACAGGTTGAGGTCGTGCTTGACGAACATCTCGTCCCTCAAGTCGGCGATGCGGGCGGGCTCCAGCGGCGTCGTGGCCACCGGCACCGGCGCGTTGCGGCCGATGAACGCCAGGATCTGCGCCCCCAGGTGGAAGTGCCGCAAGATCAGCCAGTTGGCCTCGGGCGACACGAAATGTTCCAGCCCCCCACGCCAGGATGCGGTGCAGCAGCTTCGAATGCGACCACTTGCGCGGCAGGAACGTCTTGACGACCTGGATCAGGATGATGAACGCGCGCGCCAGCGGCCGCAGGAACGGCAGCAAGTACTGCCGCGAGCCGCAGCTGGAATCGGCCAGCCAGGCTTCCTTCACGGCATCGGGCAGGGGCGTGCTGCGATCCAGGTACAGCGCCAGCCAGGGGTTGGGGTCGGCGGGGTCGTGCTCGCGCGTCAGGAAATCGGGCGTACGGGGATTCATGCCGGGTCGGCCTCCATCACGTGATGGAACTGCATCAGGTAAAGCGCCGCGGTGCGGCGCGCGGTATCGACGATGCGGCGCTCGGCCTGCCCGCGGTCGTCGCCGTCCAGCGCCAGTTCGACCGCCATCAGCCAGCGCGCCAGGTGGTTCTCGTCATTGTGGCCGTGGTATTCCAGGAAGCGGAAGCAGTCCGGCGACAGGTCCAGGCTGGCCTTCAAGAGCGGCAGCAGCGCCGGCACGATGCGCTGGCCGGTGCCTTCGATGATGTAGATGGCGCCCAGCAGGCCGATCGGGTCGCGCGTGGCGGCCAGCGCATGCAAATACGCGTTCAGCGCCTCGCCGCCCGGATTGCGGCGCAGGGCGTCGATGTCGTCCGCCGCCCCGCCGGCCTTGCGGTAGTCCTGGAACAGGATCTGGAAATCGTTCTGCTCTTCGCCCGCGTGTACGCCGATCAGTGCCGCCAGCGGCCGGTAGGCCTCGCCCAGCGAGGCCGCGCCTTCGCGCATCCACTTGCTGCCCTCGCGCACTTGCGGAATCCAGTGGGCCATCCAGTTGACGTAGTCGTCCCGGGTGAAGCGGCGTTCGCGCAGCTTGCGCACCACCGGGGTACGCCACACGCGCGAGCGGTAGTCGTGCCAGATGGACGCCAGCTCGGTCAGCAGCGGCCCCAGGCCCCGCGGTGCGCGGTCGGGGTCGTGCGGCGGGGCGATGGCCTGGGCGTCGTCGCCGTGCGGCGCCGCGGCCGGCGCGGCGGCCCGGGCCGCGCGCGGCGCCTGTTGGGCAGCGTCGCCGGCCTCGGCCTCGAACAGCATGTAGGCCGCCATGAACCGGCCCGATTCGGGGATATAGCAGAACACCTGCTGGCCCGGCGCCAGCGCGCGCGTTTCCAGGAATTCGGCCAGCATGATCAGGATCGACGCCGCCCCGGTATTGCCGCGCCAGGCCAGGTTGCTGAACCAGCGGTCGCGCGGGATGGCCAGGCCGGCCTTGTCCATCAGGTCTTCCACAACCGGGATGAACTTCTCGGACGAGTAATGGCACAGGAAATGATCGACGCGTTCCGGATCGACCCAGCCGTCGCGCACCAGCCCGGCGTATTCGTGGATGCCGATGTCGAACAGGTGCGGCAGCAGGCGGATGTCCTGGCGCAGCGCCAGCGCCCCGGCGGCCTCGGCGTCGGCCCACGAGGCATAGTCCAGGTGGCCGCGGCCGCCCCCGGCCGGCAGGCCCAGTTGCATGCACACGGGGTAGTCGCCGGAAAACGCGCGCTGGTGGATCCATTTCAGCCGCAGGCGCACCCCGGACGACGCCCCGGGCAGCGGCGCGCCGCCGTCGCCCAGCAACAGCGCGCCGGCGCCGTCCGACAGCATCCAGCGCAGGAAGTGCGCGTCGAAGTCGGCGTCGTAGCCGCGCGCGGCAAAGCGCGAACGCTTGAACAGGCGCGACGGCATCTCGCTGGCCACCGCCAGCGCGTGGCGGTGCGCGCCCAGCTCGATGCCCTGCGCGGCCGCCTGGATGGCCGACACGCCGGCCGCGCAGATGCCATGCACCGACAGGGTCTCCATGGGCGGGGCGGCCAGTTCGCCCTGGATCATGTTGGCAAAGCCCGGCATCAGCACATCGCCGCCCGACGAACCGCAAGCCAGCAGCGAGACGTCCGGCAGGCCGCGGTCCTGCCGGCGCAGGCAGTCGCGGATCGCGTTGGCGGCCTGCGCGGCGTTGGTCCAGCGCGTATCGCCGGCCTCGTCGATGGCGTAATAGCGTTGCCTGATGCCGTTCTCGGCCAGGATGCGCTGCTTGATGCGGCCCGACAGGCGGTTCAGCGGCGCGATGTAGCGGTCCATGTCCGCATTGGCCACGGGCTCGCCCGGCATGAAATAGCCGGCGCTTTCCAGGTAGACGCGATCGAAGGCAACAGGCATGGGAAATTGCGGCTCCTACTCTTGGACGATGTGTTCCGGGCGCATCAGCGAACGGCTGCGGCAGCGCGGCCAGGCCAGGCCCAGCACGAATACGCGCAGCATGTACGGCGCCAGGCCGGGCTCGATCAGCGCGGGATCGACGCGATGGCGGTAATGCCGGGCGTGCAGGTCCGCCAGCGTCGACCAGTGCGCGCGCGCATGCTCGTGATGCGCGGTGTGCAGCCCGATATTGAACAGCAGCGGGTTGACCAGGCCTTCGAAATTGCGCGCGTAGCTCAGGCGCGCGTGGCGCTGCGGCCCGCCGTCGGCGTGCGCATGCTGCAGATAGTTGGTGGCCAGCAGCCAGTGCAGCCCGTGCAGTTGCGGCAGGATCACCAGCACCAGCGCCTTGCCCGGGTTGGCCGCCAGCAGCCCGCCCCACAGGCCCAGCCAGGCCGCGTATTGCCACAGGCAATACCGCCAGACGCCCGGCCAGTGGCGGCGCAGGCGGCCCAGCCAGCGCCAGAACAGCGGATATAGCGACCAGGCCGCCTGGAACGGATGCAGCAGGTAGCCCGCCAGGTGGTTGGTATCGCCGCCATAGCGGTAGGTGCGCGCCAGGTCGCGCGCGCCGTGCTTGTGGCGATGGTGATTGCAGGCGTGCGCGGGAAAGAACACGAAGGTGGGGTGGCCCTGCAGCACGGTCAGGGCCATGTCGGTGGCGCGGTTGGCCCAGCGGCGGCGCCACATGCGCAGGTGGGCATGGTTGTGATGCACCACGCCGATGCCCAGCGTCAGGAACAGCATCAGGCCGTACGGCAGCCAGTGCACGCCATGCATCCATTGCCAGGCGGCCAGCGCCGGCAGCGCCGCCATATAGGCCAGGCTCTGCACATCGCGCCAGTGGCGCAGCGCGGCGGGCCGCCGCGCCGGGGCCGGCGGCCTACGCGGCGCGCTCAACCGCGCCTCGCTGCCGGACCGCCGCCAGCTGCTTCGTGGCCGCATCGGCCTGCAGGCGCGTGCGGAACAGCCGGTCCATGAACGTGAACTGGAACCCGTAGTTGCCCTGGTAGCAGGCGTGGTGCAGGTGATGCCGGCGGCTGGCCGCGAACCAGTGCGCATACGACACGCGCGGGAAGAAATCGTAGTTGGCGTGCCCCACGCAATTGAAGAACAGGCTGAACAGCGGCACCGAGAACAGCGACCAGAAGCTGAAGTCGTGCAGCACCATGGGCAGCAGGATCACATTACCCAGCATCAGCGCTTCGATGGGATGGAAGCTGTAAGTGGAAAACGGCGTGGTCACCACCGAACGGTGGTGCGGCAGGTGAAAGCGGCGCAGCGGCCGGGTATGCAGCAGGCGGTGGTTGATCCAGAAGTGCACGTCGTTCCAGGCCACCAACACCAGGATCTCGAGCAGGATCCGGCCCGCGCCGGCGTCGGTTGCCAGCCGTGCCCAGCCCAGTTGCAGCAGGCCCCACGGAAAGATCATGCCCAGGCCGAAGATCAGCACCGACACGCCGGACTGCGCCAGTTCGCGCCGCAGCTGGCCCGGCGCGAGCGGGCGCGGGTCCAGCACCGCACCGATGCCCAGCGCCGGCAACACCCGGTGCGTCAACAGCCAGGTGGCCGCCCCGAACAGCAGGTAGATGCCGCCGAAGAACAGCAGGCCCGCGAGCATGACCTGCCAGGCCGACAGCGATAGGAATGCGTGCGCCATGAAATTCCGTAGCCCTCGCCGGGGCCGCCCAGGATGGCCGCATCATAGCAACCTGGCGCCTCGTGTCGTCAGGCCGCAACCGCCTGCGCGGACACCTGCGCCGCCACGGGAAACGCCCGGTCCAGCACCGCCACGGCCTGGGCCAGCTGCCCGGCCAACGCCGCGCTGGCGCGCGGCATGGGCGCACGCAGCTCGTCGGCCAGCAGCCCCTGCCGGGCCAGCCAGGCCTTCAGCGGCCCCGGGTTGGGTTCGGCGAACACCAGCCGGATCGCCGGGGCCAGCGCATGGAACAGGCGGCGCGCCGCGTCCAGCTGGCCGGCGCGCACGGCGCGGTCCAGCGCCACGAACAGGTCGGGGCGAATGTGCGCGGCCGCCGCGATGATGCCGCTGCCGCCCAGGCACAGGGTGGACAGGGCCTGCAGGTCCTCGCCGGCCATCACGCGCAGCCCGCCGTGCGCGATCAGCGCCGTGGTCTTGTCCAGCGACCCGCCGCAATCCTTGATGGCGGCGATGTTCTCGTGCTCGGCCAGGGCCAGCAGCGTGTCGGTGTCCAGCGCGGTGCCGGTGCGGTAGGGAATGTCGTACAGCACCAGCGGCGCGCGCGACGCGTCGGCCAGGGTGCGGAAGTAGGCCAGCGCCCCCTGCTGGCCGGGGCGCACATAGTAAGGCGCCGGCGCCAGCACGCCCGCCAGGGGCCGGGTGCCGAAGGCGGCCAGCCGCTGCAGCACGTGCCCCTGGTGATTGCCGGCCAGCCCCATCACGACGGGCAGCGCGCCGGCTTCGTCCAGCACGGTATCCAGCACCGCCAGCTGCTCGGCATCGTCCAGCGCGGCCGCCTCGCCGGTGCTGCCGCACACGACCAGGCCGTCCACGCCGGCCGCGGCGTAGTGCCGTACCAGGCGGCGCAGCGCGCCCCCGTCGACCGCGGCGGGCGTAAAAGGCGTGACCAGGGGGATCCAGACGCCCTGGAACGCCGGGTACGAAGAAGAAGCAATAGACATGACACACTCCTGATGCAAGGCGGACCGCTTCGGGGCCGTGCAGAAGTGCGAAGGATGCTGGGGAAAAGCACGCAGCGCGCCGCGCCGCCGGATTGCCGCCGTTCCGTCGCCCATCTGACGGAACAGCCAGCTCCGGTCAGATGAGCCGCTGTTTTTTGGATTTCAGGCCGACGCAAGGTACCGCCGCGCCGAAGGCGCGGGAACGGGTGGCAATGCGACGGGCCGGCAACATGAAGGAATACGCGTACGCGAACGGGCGCAAAAGATACGCCAATCTACCGGGCGGCCCCGGCGCTGTCAACGCGCGCGGCCCGCGCCGCTACGCCAGGCTGGCCATGAACACGGCGCACAGCGCCTGCATGCCCTGGCGGTCGTCGTCGTCGAAGCGGCCGGGTTCGGGGCTGTCGACGTCCCAGACGCCGATCAGCTCGTCTTGGTGCACCAGCGGCACCACGATCTCGGACCGCGAAGCCGCGTCGCAGGCGATATGGCCCGAAAAAGCGTTCACGTCGGCCACGACCTGGGTCTGCCGCTGGCGGGCGGCGGCGCCGCACACGCCACGGTCCAGGGCGATGCGCACGCAGGCCGGCTTGCCCTGGAACGGCCCCAGCACCAGTTCGCGTCCGTCGTAAAAGTAGAAGCCGGCCCAGTTGATGCGCGGCAGCGCCTGGTAGGCCAGGGCGGCGAAATTGGCGGCATTGGCGATGCGGTCGGTTTCGCCGGCCAGCAGGGCGCGGGCCTGGGCGGCCAGTTCGGCGTAGAACCGGGGCTTGTCGTCGGTGGGCAGGTCGATGGCGGTGAACACGGAAATGTAACTGTACAGGCAACTTTCGAACCAACTGATTTTAGGCGCGCCGGCCTCCCGTGCGGCGCGGCGGCGGCGTTGTGGGACAATGTTTGCTCTTTTTTTCCGTTCTTTCCCGCAAAGCTTCCCATGGACAAGCCCTTCGAACCCGTGTGCGCATTTTCCCAACGCGCCAAGCAACTCACCAGTTCCGCCATCCGCGAAATCCTCAAGGTCACCGAGCGGCCCGAGGTCATTTCCTTTGCAGGCGGCCTGCCGGCCCCCGGCGGTTTCCCGGTAGAAGTCGTGCGAACGGCGTTCGACAAGGTACTGGCCGACAACGGCCGGGCCGCGCTGCAGTACGGGCCCACCGAAGGCTACGCGCCGCTGCGCCAGTGGGTGGCCAACGACCTGAACCGCGCCGGCGCCAACGTCACGCCCGACCAGATCCTGATCGTGTCGGGTTCGCAGCAGGCGCTGGACCTGCTCGGCAAGGTGCTGATCGACGAAGGCAGTAAGATCCTGGTCGAAGACCCCAGCTATCTGGGCGCGCTGCAATCGTTCAGCCTGTACCAGCCCCAATACGTGCCGGTGCCCACCGACGACGGCGGCCTGATCCCGGAAGCCATCACCGCCGACCTGGCCGACGGCGCGCGCTTCCTGTATGCGCTGCCCAACTTCCAGAACCCCACCGGCCGCACCCTGAACCTGGCGCGCCGCAAGGCGCTGGTGCAGCAGGCCGCGCAACTGGGCCTGCCCATCATCGAAGACGACCCCTACGGCGAACTGCGCTACGCCGGCGAGCCGCAACCGGGGCTGCTGGCCCTGGCCGGCGAATACGGCGCCAACGTCATCCGCCTGGGCACGTTCTCGAAAGTGCTGGCCCCGGGCCTGCGCCTGGGCTACATCGCCGCCCACCGCAGCATCATCGACAAGCTCGTGCAGGCCAAGCAGGCCACCGACCTGCACACCCCCACGCTGACCCAGATGGCGGTCTACGAAGTCGTGAAAGACGGCTTCCTGGAAGAGCACCTGCCCACCGTGCGCGAAATCTACCGCGCGCAAGGCCGCTGCATGCTGGAAGCCATCGAGCGCGAATTCCCCGCCACCGTCAGCTGGACCAAGCCCGAAGGCGGCATGTTCCTGTGGGTGACGCTGCCCGAGCACATCGACAGCGCCAAGCTGCTGACCCAGGCGGTCGAGCAGAACGTGGCGTTCGTGCCCGGCGGGCCGTTCTATGCCGGCACGCCCAAGGCCAACACGCTGCGCCTGAGCTTCGCCACCGTGCCCGAGGCCCGCATCCGCGCCGGCATCGCCATCCTGGGCCAGCTGATCAAGCAGTACGCCTGACGCCCCGGGCGGCGGCCTGGCCGCCGCCCGTGTTTTTCCAACGCCACGCCTACCCCCGCCGTATTGTCATCATGGTGAGCGCGCCGCATTCCACGTCCCCCGATCTCAACGACATCGTCTTCACCGACTGGGTCGAACGCTGGCTGCCGCGCGCGTGGCGGCCGTACGCCCGCCTGTGCCGGCTGGACCGCCCCATCGGCACGTGGCTGACGCTGCTGCCCTGCATCGCCGCGCTGATCCAGGCGGCCGGCGGCCTGCCCGACCTGCGCCGGCTGATCGTCTTCTCGCTGGGCGCGCTGCTGATGCGCGGCATCGGCTGCACGGTCAACGACATGTGCGACCGCGATATCGACAAGCACGTCGAACGCACGCGGTTCCGGCCCCTGACCAGCGGCCAGCTCAGCATGCGCAACGCCGTGTGGTTCCTGCTGGGCCAGTTGCTGGTGTGCGGCTCGCTGCTGTTCTTCATCAACGAAATGAGCCGCTGGCTGGCCGTGGCCGTGCTGCCGTTCGTGTTCATCTACCCCTTGTGCAAGCGGGTGACCTACTGGCCGCAAGTGGTGCTGGGCATCTGCTTCAACTGGGGCATGCTGATGGCCTGGTCCGACACGCAGAACGTCCTGCCGCTGGCCGGCATCGCCATGTGGGTGGGCGCCGTGCTGTGGCAAGTGGGCTACGACAGCATCTACGCCTATGTCGACGTGCGCGACGACCGGCAGCTGGGCCTGCGTTCCACCGCCATGCGCTTCGGCTCGCGCGGCAAGCTGTGGATCGGCGGCTTCTATGTGGCTACCATCGCGTTGTGGGCCTGGGGCGGCTACGCCATGGGCCTGGGCTGGGGCTACCAGGTGGGCATCGCCGCCGTGGCCGTGCACCTGGCCTGGCAGCTGTACACCTTCGACCTGCAGCGGCCCGACCGCAATTTCATGCTGTTCCGCGCCAACCTCTGGACCGGCGCGCTGCTGGTGGCGGCGGCGCTGGCCGGCACCCTAATCTAGGCGCCCGCCACCCGCAGCGCGCCGCCACACGAGGGCTTCCCATGCACGTCCGCTTGCCTGCTCGATTCCCCGTACTACTGGCGGCCGCCCTGGCCACGGCCAGCCTGCCCACCTTCGCGGCCAGCCCGGCCGGCGCCGTGCAAGACTGCAGCGCCCTGCGCGGCTGCGCCGCCAAGTTCTGCCACATCGAAAACGACATCGCCGCCGCGCAGGCGCAGGGCAACAGCCGCCGCGAAGCCGGCCTGCGCCGCGCCCTGTCCGAAGCCCGCGGCTCGTGCACCGATGCCTCGCTGCGCGCCGAACGCCAGAACGCCATCGTCGAACGCCGCGAAGAAGTCGCCGAACGCGAAGAAGAACTGGCCGAAGCCCGCCGCAGCGGCAAGCAGGACAAGGTCGACAAGGCGCTGCGCAAACTGCACGAAGCCCAGGCCGACCTGAAAGAAGCGCAAGACGACCTGCTGCGCTGACGCGGCGGCGGCCCGGCCGCCTTCGATACAACGGTCTTCCCGAATCCCGGGCGCCAGGCGCCCCGGAAGGGGCCTGACGCCGCCACGCCCCCAATGCCCCCCTTGCCCGCCCGCATTAGTCGTTTTTTTGGAAAAATATTTTCGAAAAACTAGGGTTTATCCCAATGTCTTGCAGGTCCAGAATGTCTTCACCGGGAAACATTCACACCCGCCAGAACCACCGGGTGCGACATCCCCACACGACAACTGGAGATCTGCCATGAAGACCCTAGCCACCGCCATCCTGCTTTCCCTGGGCGTCGCCGCCGGTGCCCAAGCCGCCGATACGGCCCCCTTGACCCGCGCGCAAGTGCAGGCCGAACTGGCCCAGGCCAAGGCCAGCGGCCAGTACAGCTTCGGCGAACTGGACTACCCCGCCCCGGTCGCCCAGGCTGCCAGCGCCAGCCGCGCCCAGGTCCAGGACGAACTGGCCCAGGCGCGTGCCGCCGGCCTGATCACCTACGGCGAAGAGCAGTACCCGCCCCAAGCCGCCGACGACAGCAGCCACCTGAGCCGAGCCCAGGTGCAAGCCGAACTGGCCCAGGCCAAGGCCGAAGGCCACTACTCGTTCGGCAACCTGGACTACCCGCCCCGCGGCTGATCCAGGCCCGGCCGGCGCCCCCTCTTGCAACAGGCCTCCTTCGGGAGGCCTGTTTGCGTCGGAACGCCGGGCCCGGCGCGTTTCATGCATTTCGACCGAATAAACCGTCATTTCAGCGCAGAAAATCGACCGAATCGACTTTTCAACCTATACATATCGACAGCACGCCGCCGTAGCATAAAAGCACCCATCGACTGCAGGAGCCCGCCATGTCGTCCCGCATGCCCCGACCGGTCACCGTCCTGGGCGCCGGCAAGATCGGATTCGCCATTGCCCTGTTGTTGCAGCGTAGCGGCGACTACGCCGTGCGGGTGGTCGACCAGGACGCCACCCGGCTGGACACCGTGGCGGCGCTGGGTTGCGAAACGGTCCACCTCGCCAGCGATGCCGCGCTGCCCGCGGCGATACAGGGCCGCTACGCCGTACTGAACGCGCTGCCCTTTCACCGCGCGGTAGCCCTGGCCACACTGTGCGCCCGCCACCGCGTGCATTATTTCGACCTGACCGAAGACGTGGCCAGCACCCACGCGATCCGCGCCCTGGCCCGCGACGCGGGCGCCGTGCTGATGCCGCAATGCGGGCTGGCGCCCGGCTTCATCGGCATCGTCGGCAACGACCTGGCCCGCCGCTTCGACACCCTGCTGGACCTGCGCCTGCGCGTGGGGGCGTTGCCGCGCTATCCCACCAACGCGCTGCGCTACAACCTGACCTGGAGCACCGAGGGGCTGATCAACGAATACTGCAACCCTTGCGAAGCCATTGTCGACGGCCAGCTGGCCAGCGTGCCGCCCCTGGAAGGCTACGAAACCTTCGCGCTCGACGGCGTCGAATACGAGGCCTTCAACACCTCGGGCGGGCTGGGCACGCTGCCGCGGACGCTGCTGGGCCAGGCCCGCAACGTGGATTACAAATCGGTGCGCTACCCCGGCCACTGCGCCATCATGAAACTGCTGCTCAACGACCTGCGGCTGCGCGACCGCCGCGAATTGCTGCGGGACATCCTGGAAAGCGCCATTCCGGCCACCGGGCAGGACGTCATCGTCATCCTGGCCACCGCGTCCGGCTACCGCCGCGGGCAGCTGATGCAGGAATCGTATTCCGCGCGCATCTACGGGAACGATGTCGACGGCCATGCGCTCAGCGCCATCCAGCTGTCGACGGCGGCCGGCATCTGCACCGCGCTGGACCTGGTGGCGCAGGGGGTGCTGCCGCAACGCGGTTTCGTGGGCCAGGAAAGCATCGCGCTGGACGCATTGCTGGCCAACCGCCATGGCCGCATCTACGCCGGCCAGCCGCTGCAGCCGGCCATGGCGGCCATGGCCCGGGCCTAGGCCCAACCTTCCAGCCGCAAGGTGGCGCGCACCAGGCGCTGTTCTTCCTGCTCGATCTCGCGCAGGCTTTGCCGCACGCTGCTGACGTGGTCGGTGGCGGCCCGGTGCGCCTGGTCGGGCAGGCGGCCGATCACGGCATGGAAGACGGCGGCGTGCTGGCGATCGATGTCGCGCCGGTGCGGTTCGCGGTGGTACAGGTTGTTCACGCAGGCGAAGACCGACCCCAGCATCAATTCCGTCAGCGACTGCAGCGTATGCACCAGCACCGGATTGTGCGAAGCCTCGCACACCGCCAGGTGAAAAGCATGGTCCAGGTGCGCATGGGTGGCCGTGTCGGTGTCCTGCCCGTGGGCGGCGATCATCGCCTCGTAGCGGCGGCGGATCATGATGAAATCGGCCTCGGTGCCGCGAATGGCCGCCAGCCGCGCCGATTCGCCTTCCAGCAGGGCGCGCACTTCCAGCAGGTCGTACAGCGTGCGCGGCTGGGAATGGAACAGGTGCATCAGCGGGCCGGCATCCACCTGCGAAATGGGCGCCACGAACGACCCCTTGCCCTGGGCGGTATGGATGATGCCGCGCGCGCGCAGCAGCTTCAGCCCCTCGCGCAGGGCCGTGCGCGAGACGCTCAGCTTTTCGGTCAGGCGGCGCTCGGACGGCAGCGCCTGCCCGGCCTTGAGCACGCCGTCCATGATCAGGCGTTCGATGCGTTCGGCGACCACGTCGGCAACCTGGCGGCCGGCGGCCGCGACTTCCGTATCCATACTCGCGCTTACTGGTATGACCAGTATTCCCCCAGGTGTGTGCCGGCCGGGCCGGCAGGTTTCAAGTTGCTGAAATAAAACCATAAAAATGCCGCGCTTCGCAAATCGCCGGCAAATAAACTGGTACGACCAGTGGTTCTGGATATGGACAGCGAGGCCCGCAGCCCCGATGATGTAGGCTCGCTGTGCCGATATGCCGGCCCCGATTTTTCTTTCCGAGACCCGCATGACTGAACGTATTCAACAAGACGGCCTGCAAGTGGCGGCCGTGCTGCACGATTTCATCCAGAACGAAGCCCTGCCCGCCAGCGGCGTGGACGCCGGGCGCTTCTGGTCCGGGTTCGCCGCCCTGGTGCGCGACCTGGCGCCGCGCAACCGCGCGCTGCTGGCCGAGCGCGACCGCCTGCAGGGCGAACTGGACGCCTGGCATCGCGCCCATCCCGGCCCGGTACGCGACCTGCGCGCCTACCGCGCCTTCCTGGAAAGCATCGGCTACCTGCAGCCCCAACCCGACGCGGTGCAAGTCGCCACGCAGAACGTCGACGCCGAAATCGCCGAACAGGCCGGTCCGCAACTGGTGGTGCCCGTCTCCAACGCGCGCTATGCGCTGAACGCGGCCAACGCCCGCTGGGGCAGCCTGTACGACGCCCTGTACGGCACCGACGCCATCCCGCCCACGCCGGGCGATACCGGGCGCAGCTACCACCCGCAGCGCGGCCAGGCGGTCATCGCCCGCGCCCGCGCCTTCCTGGACCAGGCCGTGCCGCTGGCGCAAGGCTCGCACGCCGACGCCACCGCCTATACCGTGGACAACGGCCAGCTGCGCGTGGCGCTGCCGCAAGGCAGCACCGGCCTGCAGACGCCCGCGCAATTCGCCGGCTTCCAGGGCGATGCCCAGGCGCCCCAGGCCATCCTGCTCAAGCACCATGGGCTGCACATCGAAATCCAGGTCGACCGCGCACACGCCATCGGCGCCACCGACGCCGCCGGCGTCAAGGATGTGGTGGTCGAGGCCGCCCTGACCACCATCATGGACTGCGAAGACTCGGTCGCCGCCGTCGACGCCGACGACAAGGTGCAGGTGTACCGCAACTGGCTGGGCCTGATGAAAGGCGACCTGACCGAACAGGTCGCCAAGGGCGGCCAGACCTTCACCCGGCGCCTGAACCCCGACCGCGAATACCGCACCCCCGACGGCGGCGCGCTGACGCTGCACGGCCGTTCGCTGATGTTCGTGCGCAATGTGGGCCACCTGATGACCAACCCCGCCATCCTGGACGCCGACGGCCAGGAAATCCCCGAAGGCATCCTGGACGCGGTGGTCACCACCCTGGCGGCGCTGCCCGACCGCGCCAGCAAGCGCAATTCGCGCAGCGGCTCCGTCTACATCGTCAAGCCGAAGATGCACGGGCCGGCCGAAGCCGCCTTCGCCAACGACCTGTTCGACCGCGTCGAAGACTTGCTGGGCCTGCCGCGCCACACCGTGAAGATGGGCATCATGGACGAAGAGCGCCGCACCAGCGTCAACCTGAAAGCCTGCATCCAGGCCGCCGCCGGGCGCGTGGCCTTCATCAATACCGGCTTCCTGGACCGCACCGGCGACGAAATGCATTCGGGCATGGAAGCCGGCCCCATGATGCGCAAGGGCGACATGAAGTCCAGCGCCTGGATCGCCGCCTACGAGCGCAGCAACGTGCTGGTGGGGCTGGATTGCGGCCTGCGCGGCCGCGCCCAGATCGGCAAGGGCATGTGGGCCATGCCCGACCTGATGGCCGCCATGCTGGAACAGAAAATCGCGCACCCCAAGGCCGGCGCCAACACCGCCTGGGTGCCGTCGCCCACCGCGGCCACGCTGCACGCGCTGCATTACCACCAGGTCGACGTGCAGGCCGTGCAGCAACAACTGGAAGGCACGTCGCTGGCCAGCGTGCGCGACGAACTGCTCGACGGCCTGCTGACGGTGCCGGTGGGCAACCCGGCCGACTGGACGCCCGACGACATCCGCCACGAACTGGAAAACAACGCCCAGGGCATCCTGGGCTACGTGGTCCGCTGGATCGACCAGGGCGTCGGCTGCTCGAAGGTGCCCGACATCAACAACGTGGGCCTGATGGAAGACCGCGCCACCTTGCGCATTTCCAGCCAGCACATCGCCAACTGGCTGCGCCACGGCATCGCCACGCGCGAACAGGTGCGGGAAACTTTCGAACGCATGGCCAAGGTAGTGGACCAGCAAAACGCCGGCGACGCGCTGTACCAGCCGATGGCCGGCCACTTCGACACCTCTATCGCCTTCCAGGCGGCCTGCGCGCTGGTATTCGAGGGGCTGGCCCAGCCCAACGGCTATACCGAGCCCCTGCTGCACCAATACCGCCAGGCCTGGAAGGCCCAGCGGCAAGGCGGCGCGCGCTAGGCGCCCTGCCGGCGCGCCGCCGTCCCGCGGCGGCGCGCTATGCCTGCGGGCGCAGCACCGCGTCCACCAGGCGGCGCGCATAGGGCGCGTTCAGGCGCCCGAAGCCGAATACGTACTGATAGAACAGCGTGCCATAGATGCGGTCGTACAGGTCGCCGGCCGCTTCGGTGGCGGTAATCGCACCCTCGCGCTGGCCGCGGCGAATGATGTCCAGCATGCGCGCGCGGCGATGCGACAGATAGCGTTCCGAGAACAAGTGGGCCGAGCCGGTATGGGCCAGGCATTCGGCCACCACCGCCAGCTGCACCCGGCCCAGGTCTTCGCCCAGGGCGCGCACGTACGCGCCGGCATGCGCGCGCAGCACCCGCAGCGGGTCGCCCTGCTCGGGCAGGGGCAGCACCTGCGCGGCATGGCGCAGGAAGGCGTCGATCAGCAGCGCCAGGCGCGACGGCCACCATTTGTAGATGGACATCTTCGATGCCTGCGATTCGCGGGCGATGGTGTCGATGGTGGCGGCGGCCAGGCCGTGCGTGGCCGTCAGCGCATACGCGGCATCCAGGATGGCGGCCCGCACGGCTTCGGAACGCGGGCGGCCGCGGCGCACGGGCGCGGCGCTGGGGTCGGCGGGGTCGGCGGAAATGTCACGGCTCCGGTTTCAAGGGTGCGGCGCCGCGCTGGCGGGCAAACCAGCGCCACACGGTACGCGTCACCGACGGATAGCCGCGGCCCTGGTGCGTGGCGCGTGCGCCCACCAGGGCGTGCAGGCGCGGCAAGGCATGGAACGGCACCGACGGATAGGCATGGTGCTCGACATGATAGGGCATGTTCCAGGCAAACCAGCGCACCAGCGCATTGGTGTGCGTGGTGCGGGTATTGTCGTAGGCGCTGCGGTCGCGGCCGCACCCGGTATGCTCGGACAGCAGGTACGGCCGCAGGAAACACTGGCCGATGAACAGCGGCAGCACCCAGGCCCACAGCAGCACCGCCGATTGCAGCCCCACCGACAAGGCCAGCAGCAGCCCGTACGCCGCCACGTAGGCGCGCGACTCGCGCACCACGGCGGCCTGCCGGTCGGCGGGAATCCAGGGCGCCGCGGCGAGGCCGGTCCAGGCGCGCCGCAGCAGCGCCGCGATGCGCTGCGCCAGCTGCACCTGGCCCGTGAACATCAGCGCCAGCGCCGCATCCGACCGGGGCATGGTGGACATCACCAGTTCCGGGTCCCGTTGCGGGTCCTGCGTATAGCGGTGGTGATCCCAGTGGTACAGCCGGTAGTATTCGTAGGGCATGGCGATGGCCAGCCCCGCCAGGTAGCCCACCGCGTAGTTCAGGGCCAGCGTGCGGAAAGCCGTCTTGTGCGCGCATTCGTGCAGCGCCGTGAACAGGAACGCCACCACATAGCCTTGCGCGATCAGCAGCAGCGCCAGCAGCGCGCCCCAGCCGCCGCGTGCTTGCAGCCAGGCAATGGCGCCGCCCAGCACGGCGGCCGTGCCCAGGTGGGTGGCCGCGCGCAGCACGCCGGCGCGATCGGAACGCGCCAGCAGCGCGCGCAGCGCCGCGGCATCCGGCGCGGCCGCCGCCGCAGCGGTCTGTGGGTCGCTCATATGCCCCCCTCGCTGGCCAGCAGGTCGCGCAATTGCCGTTCCAGGAAATCGCGGTCGCGCGGATTGGCATGCGGGTTGCCGGCGCGATGCCCCCAGGCCGACGCAATGGGCTGCAGGGCGGGCTGGCGCGCATTGACCAGCCGGGTCAGCTCGCGGCGGTTGTCTTCGACGCGGAAGTACAAGTCGGTGGCCCCCGGCATCAGCAGCACGCGCGCCCGGATGGCCGCCAGCGCCGCGTCCAGGTCGCCGCCGTATTGCGGGCAAGCGCTGATGTCGCCGTGCTGCCAGGTATCCAGCTGGGCCAGCAGGTCGTTGGCGTCGCGGCGGGCGAAATTGCTGTCCCACGAGCGCACCAGGAAATCTTCCAGCGAGCGATAGCCGGCATCGCGCCAGAGCGATTCGCGATAGAACGAATGCGACAGCGCCCAGCCGGCATAGACGCGTCCCATGGCGCGATACCCGCGCGTGGGCGGCCGGGCGAAGTAGCCGTCCTGGAAGGCCGGGTCGGCCGTCAACGCCGCGCGCACGCCTTCCAGGAACACCTGGTTGTGCGGCGAACAGCGCGCCGAGCCGCAGCACACCGCCATGCGTTCGACCGCGTCGGGAAAGCGCGCCGCCCAGTGATAGGCCTGCATGCCGCCCATCGACCATCCATACACCAGCGCCACCCGCGACACGCCGTAGCGCGACTGCAGCAGCCGCTGCTGCACGCCCACGGCATCGTGATAACTGATGCGGGGAAAACTGCCGCGCGGGAACTGGTCCGCCGAATTCGATGGCGAGGACGACAGCCCGTTGCCGAACAGATCGGGAATCACGATGAAATAGCGGCGCGGATCCAGCGCGCCGCCTTCGCGCACCAGCCATTCGATATCGCCGTGCTGGGCGCTGAACGACGTGGGATAGACGATGACGTTGTCGCGGCGCGCATTCAATTCGCCGTACGTGCGGTAGGCCAGCTTCAGCGAACGGAACACCGTGCCGCACTGCAGTTCGACATCGCCCGCGTCGAACACGTCGTAATCGGGCCGTGCGCTCATGGCAGCAGTTCCTGGTAAAGCGCCACGCAATCGGCCCGCCGCAGCGGGCGCGGATTGGTGGGGCAGCTGTGGTCCTGCATGGCCTGGTCGGCCAGCGGGTCGATCATGGCGGGCGCGACGCCCAGCTCGCCCAGGCTGGCGGGCAGCCCCAGCTCGGCATTCAGGCGCGCCACCTCGGCATCCAGCGTGCGGCCCGCCGGCAGTTCCAGCGCCTGCTCCAGCGCGTCGATGCGCGCCTGCGCGGCCGGCCGGTTAAAGCGCAGCACGGCGGGCAGGATCACCGCATTGCAGGTGCCGTGATGCAGCGACGGGGCCTGCAGGGCGCCCAGGGGGTGGCTCAGCGCGTGTACCGCCCCCAGGCCTTTCTGGAAACCCAGCCCGCCCTGGATCGAGGCCATCATCATTTCGCCGCGGGCGGCCAGGTCGCCGGGCTGCCGCACGGCGCGGCGCAGCCATCGCCAGGCGCGCCGCGCCCCGTCCAGCACGATCGCGTCCACCGGCGGATTGAAACGGGGCGACAGATAGGCTTCCACACAGTGCGTGAATGCATCCATGCCGGTGGCGGCGGTCAGGCCGGCCGGCAGGCTCAGGGTCAGCGCGGGGTCGCACAGCGATACCCGGGGCAGCAGGTGCGTCGACGCCATGACGCGCTTGCCGCCGTCTTGCAGCGTGATCAGCCCGCCGCGGCCGACTTCCGAACCGGTGCCCGCCGTGGAGGGAATCGCCACCACCGGCACCGTGGGGCCGATGCGGCCCATGCCGCCCTGCACCATGGCGTATTGCGCCAGCGGCGGCGCATGTGTGGCCAGCAGGGCCACGGCCTTGGCGAAATCCAGCGGCGAACCGCCGCCCAGCGCGATGATGCCGTCGCAGCGCTCGTCCAGGAATTGTTCGCGCGCCTGCAGTACCGCGGCTTCCGTGGGGTTGGCGGGTACCCGGTCGTAGCGCGCGACGGCACAGCCGGCCAGGCCGGCCACGCGGTCGGCCATGCCGGTGGCCACGATGCCGGGGTCGGTGACCAGCAACGGCCGGCGCACGCCGGCATCGGCCAGTTCGGCAGCCAGCCGCTCGACCGCGCCCGCGCCGAATTCGACGCGGTTCATCAACTGCAGGGTAGCGGTTTCCATGGCGTTTTCCCGCCGCGCACCGGCGCGGCGCTTAATTAATGTACTAACCGTACACTAATTAAGAAAACCCCAGGGAAACCCTGACGGCGCGCCTCAGTAGCCCTTGGCCGGGTCGTACAGGTTCGGCAAGGGCTCGCCCGCTTCGCAGCGGCGGATCAGGTCGGCCACGTAGCGCGCCCGTTCGTATCGCGTCGGCGTGGCGGCGCAATGCGGGGTGACGATCACGCCCGGATGCCCCCACAGCGGCGAATCGGCCGGCAGGGGCTCGGTCTCGAACACGTCCAGCACGGCCTGCGACAACTGGCCGGCATCCAGCGCCGCCAGCACGTCGGCCGCCACCATGTGCGACCCGCGCCCCACACTGACCAGCGCCGCGCCGCGCGGCAGCTGCGCGAAAGTCGCCGCCCCCAGGATGCCGCGGGTGGCGTCCGTGCCGGGCAGCAGGCACACCAGGATGTCGGTGCGCGCCAGGAAGGCGGGCAGTTGCGCCGGGCCGGCATAGCTTTCCACACCGGCCAGCCGTGCCGGCGAACGCGACCAGCCGGCCGTGGGAAAGCCGGTGCGCGCCAGCAGCGTGGCGGTGGCCGCACCCAGGTAGCCCAGCCCCATCACGCCCACCCGCATGTCGCGGATCATGCGCGTGGTTTCCGGCGTGTTCCAGCGGCCGACCGCCTGGTCGTTGGCGAAGCGCTTGAATTCCTTGGTGATGCCCAGCGCCGCCGCCAGCACGAATTCGCTCATTTCGCCCGCTGTCGCCTGCGTGACCAGCCGCGCGATGGGCACGTGCGCGGGTCGTTGCGGGTCGGCCAGGATGTGGTCCACGCCGGCACCGGAACTGATGATCAGCTTCAGGTTCGGCAATGACGCCAGCCAGCCCGGGTCCGGTTCCCAGACCAGCGCATAGCCGATGTCGCCCGGATCGGCCACCGGTTCGTGGCGGCCGCAGACGTCCAGCCCGGGCGCGAATTCGCGGAAATGCCTTTGCCATTCGGGCAGCCCCTGCGGCCCTCCAGAGTTGATCACCAGCCGCATGACTGCCCGATGCTCCTTGTCAGTTGCCAGGCAGGCCGCGCGGACGGATGCGCCGCGCGGCCCGCGTCATACCAGTTTCCATTTCTTCAGCAAGGCGTCGAGCTCGCCGCTGCGCTTGACCTCGTCCAGCGCGGCCTGCAGCTTCTGCTTCAGCGCGTCTTCGCCCTGGCGCAGCCCCAGCCCGATCGAGCCGGGCAGCGCGGCCTTGTAGCTTTGCACCAGCGGGGTACGGGGAAACTGGCCCAGGCCCAGATAGTAGGAAAGCGTGGGGTAATCGGCAATGCCGGGCGCCCTTGCCGGGGGCGGGCGGGGGGTTGACATCGATTTATGCTCAGACGTAGCATAAGTGCGTCCACCTCTTTTTTTGGCCTATAAATACTCTAGATGAGCATAAAGGGTGCCCTGCCCCGGGGACGCCCCGTGGAGACTTCGCTATGGAAACGCTTGTTGCCACCCGGCCCGTCGAATTCGACCTGCCCGCCTCGCCCGCCCAGGCGGCGGCCTGCCCCACGCCGGTGGGCCTGGCCTGGGCGCGCGTCCCCCAGCCGGTGCCGGCGGCGCAAAAGGCCGAACTGATCGAACGCATCCGTACCCTGCTGACACGCGAACGCGCCGTGCTGGTGGCCCACTATTACGTCGATGCCGACCTGCAGGAACTGGCCGAAGCCACCGGCGGCTGCGTGGGCGATTCGCTGGAAATGGCCCGCTTCGGCCGCGACCACCCGGCCGACACCCTGGTCGTGGCAGGCGTGCGCTTCATGGGCGAGACCGCCAAGATCCTCAGCCCCGCCAAGCGCATCCTGATGCCCGACCTGCAGGCCACCTGCTCGCTCGACCTAGGTTGCCCGGACGAGGCCTTCGCCGCCTGGTGCGATGCCCACCCGGGGCGCACCGTGGTCGTCTATGCCAACACCAGCGCGGCGGTCAAGGCGCGCGCCGACTGGGTGGTGACCTCGTCCATCGCGCTCGACGTGGTGGCCGACCTGCACGCGCGCGGCGAGCGCATCCTGTGGGCGCCCGACCGCCACCTGGGCCAGTACGTGCAGCGCCAGACGGGCGCCGACATGCTGCTGTGGCAAGGCGCCTGCATCGTGCACGATGAATTCAAGGGCACCGAACTCGAACTGCTGCGCGCCGAACACCCGGGGGCCAAAGTGCTGGCGCATCCCGAATCGCCCCAGTCGGTATTGGCCCAGGCCGATGTGGTGGGCTCCACCACGCAACTGATCGACGCCGCGCGCACGCTGGACGCGTCGCTGTTCATCGTGGCCACCGACCAGGGCATTCTGCACAAGATGCGCGCCGCCGCGCCCGGCAAGGCCTTCGTGGCCGCCCCCACGGCCGGCAACAGCGCCACCTGCAAGAGCTGCGCGCACTGCCCCTGGATGGCCATGAACGAACTGGCCGGCCTGGCCGACGTACTGGAACACGGCCGCAACGAAATCGCGCTGGATCCGCAACTGGGCCGGCGCGCCAAGGTCTCCATCGATCGCATGCTGGCATTCGCCGAGCAGCGCAAGCAGCGCGTGCGCGCCAGCGGCGACCTGGCCCGCGACACCGCGCTGTACGAAAGCGTGGGCCCGGCCTGACCGAATGGGAGCCAACGCCATGGCATACGACGTACTCATTATCGGCAGCGGCCTGGCCGGCCTGTCGGCCGCGCTGGAACTGGCCCCGTACCGGCGCGTGGCCCTGATCGCCAAGGGCGCCATCGACCACAGCGCCAGCAACCGGGCCCAGGGCGGCATCGCCGCCGCGCTGGATGCCGAAGACAGCGTGGACGAGCACGTGCGCGACACGCTGGTCGCCGGCGGCGGCCTGTGCGACGCCGAGGCCACCCGCCGTATCGCCGCAGGCGCGCCCGCCGCCATCGACTGGCTGCAGGGCCAGGGCGTGGCCTTCACCCCGGCCGCGCCGGGCCAGGCGGCATTGCACCTGACCCGCGAGGGCGGGCACGGCCGGCGCCGCATCGTACATGCCGACGACGCCACCGGGCGCGCCATCGTCGCCGCGCTGGGCGCGCGGGCGCGCCGGCACCCCAACATCACGCTGCTGGAACAGCACTGCGCCATCGACCTGGCCGGCACGCCGGGCGCGCGCTGCGCGGGCCTGCACGTCCTGGACCTGCAACGCGGCCAGGTCAAGACCCTGGCGGCGCCGCACGTGGTGCTGGCCACCGGCGGCGCGGGGCAGGTGTACGCGCACACCACCACGCCGTCGGCCGCCACGGGCGACGGCATCGCCATGGCGTGGCGTGCCGGCTGCCGCGTCGCCAACCTGGAGTTCATGCAGTTCCATCCCACCAGCCTGTATCACCCGGCGGGCGAGGCCTTCCTGATTTCCGAAGCCGTGCGCGGCGAGGGCGGCCTGCTGCGCCTGCCCGACGGCACCCGCTTCATGCCGGCGCACGACGCGCGCGCCGAACTGGCGCCGCGCGACATCGTGGCACGCGCCATCGACCAGGAAATCAAGCGGCATGGCCTGGACTGCGTCTACCTGGACATCAGCCACCGGCCGCGCGCCTTCCTGCAGGCGCACTTTCCGAATATCTACGCGCACTGCCTGGCGCTGGGCATCGACATGGCGGCCGATCCCATCCCGGTGGTGCCGGCGGCGCATTACACCTGCGGCGGCATCGTCGCCGGCCCCGACGGGCGCACCGACGTGCCGGGCCTTTATGCGATCGGCGAATCAGCCTGCACCGGCCTGCATGGCGCCAACCGGCTGGCCAGCAACTCGCTGCTGGAATGCGTGGTCATGGGGCGGGCGGCCGCGCGGGCCATCCTGGCGCAGCCCGCGGCCAGCCCCTCGGCCGATGTCGATACGCCAGCCTGGCGCCTGTGCGCCCATCCCCGGCCCGACGCGGCGGTGGCGCATACCCGCCAGGCCCTGCGCGCCTTGATGAGCGCCGAAGTCGGCATCGTGCGCAGCAATGCCTCGCTGGCCGGCGCGGCGCGCCGCATCGCCCAATGGGAAGCCGACGCGGCCCGGCAATGGCAGGCCGAAGGCGTCAGCCGGGACCTGCTGGAACTGCGCAACCTGCTGCAGGTGGCCGCGCTGATCGTACAGGCGGCCGCCGCCCGCCAGGAAAGCCGCGGCGCCCATTTCAACCGCGACTGGCCCGCCACCCTGCCGCACGCCCTGCCCACCGTGCTGCGCCATGCCGCCGCGCAGGCGCCGGACGCCCCGGCCACGCTGGCGGCCTAGCAAGGCCTGCCCGAAGCACGCCCGGCGCCCATGGAACGTAGTGGTGCAGCCAGGTGTCAGGCACCCCGCGAAGCACACCCGGCTCCCATGGGCGTGGTGGTGCAACTAGGTGTCAGTGTTTCACCGCGCAGGGCGCGACCCGCCCGAGATGAAACGGGTGTGTAATAGGAGCCAGCGGCGGACGGCGCAGAGGTCGGTTTGTGTCTGGTGCGATCAGCCCGAGTGTCAGT
>Ga0182737_1000791_pt1 | contig 37653 bp, 39 predicted proteins | sample eDN5th30CBELigOP_FD_128878 | JGI IMG/M metagenome (GOLD analysis project Ga0182737, IMG submission 128878) | Enriched Organic Plus compost microbial communities from Emeryville, California, USA - eDNA 5th pass 30_C BE-Lig OP (version 2) (version 2) ... | reverse complement strand
GCCTATATCGGCGGTGTCCACCTCTTCCCATACCGAACAGAGCAGTTAAGCCCGCCAGAGCCGATGGTACTGCGGTAACACGTGGGAGAGTAGGTCGGTGCCGGACCTTACGGGCCGTACAGCATAGCTGTGCGGCCCTTTTTTTTGACCCCCGCTCCCCGGGCCCACGGACATGCCCGCTTTCCCTTTGTGCTACTTTTTGGAGCTTTTCATGAAAGGCAAAGTCAGAGCTGCATTAAAAAAAATAGACCGACAGTACCGCGAAGTAGTATGAGGGGCTTAAAAGCAGACAATGCGCGAATTGAAGAACTAGTTGTTACAAACAACAAAAATATTGCCCAAAATAAATCGTTCTTTATGAAAATGATTCGGATGTTGTTATGAATCAGGAAAATTCTCTTTAATTAGGGAAGTGCTCATCAAAGAAATCACGGAGAGAGGCCATATAAACATATTCCCAACCATGTATGATATCATCGTAATCTGTATCAGGAATGTTGGTATGCGTCAGTTCCAATGAAGTGCCTTTTTTATGTGGATGTAATTTGAACGTTACAATGGATGGTTCTTCTTGATCGCCAAAATACCACTGCTGAACTATTTTATAAGGATATTCGAAATGGAGGTTTTTGCCAACAATATTACCTCCCCATAAGGAAAATTCAGTGCCGGGATTGGCATCCATTTGTACTTCATCACCTGTCCATAAACGTATGGCCTGTTCCTTGGTTAGAGCCAAGTATACTTCGTCTGGAGTGGTACTGATAATAAAGTATTTTTTAAAATCTTTCATTTGAGACAAATAATTCTCTGAAGCCAAATATTAAAGCAATGTACTTTCAATAAAATACAATAATTCCCTGTTTGCCTCTTTATAGGCTTCTAGTAATGCCTTTTTTGCTGTTAACGAACCACCTATGTTCGGTCTTGAAACGATATTTGCTATGTTGCGTGTGAGTGTGCGGAGGGTTTCTGTTCGATAGTCATCAATAACGACATGGAAACCTGCTACAGAATTCCATTTATTCTTAGGTAGGGCTCCCCAGCTAAAGTCGCCTTCGGTTGTGCCTATAGCAGTTGATGCTGTGATTCCTGAAGCTGAATGATAGGCAGATATAGCTATGCGTACGGTAATTTTAGCTTTTTCTGGTGGTGCTGTATATTGATTGGTATCTAATACATTAATAATGGCAGCGGGATAGTTTCGAGTGATTGTATTGGCAACAAGAGTTACTAAATTTGTTGATGAACACTCTACACGGGAAGTATCGGTAATTTTCCTGATATCCTTGATGATGATGTTCATATCTAATCCACTCAGTTTATTGTTGGCTGTGGCGACTTCCGCTTCAGGAGGACACCACACGAAAATTTTTTGAGCAAAGGTATAGGATGATATAAAAAGGCATATTAATAAGGATAGAATTCTTTTATTCATTGCTTTGGTTGATTAGTGATGTTGTATTTCTTTTTCCATTTTAATGTATTCAATCGATCCTCTTTTAAAGGGAGATCCCACCATTGAAAAATGATGTTTTTGATAAAAAGGGATAGCTGTTATACGTGCATTGCACCATAATGTATGAACCCCTTCTTGTCGGGCAAAATCAATGATGTACCGTAATAATTGAGAACCATACCCCTGATGTTGAAAATCGGTATCTGTAGCAAATTTTCTAAATTGAGCATGGGACCCTTCTAAAAATAGCGACGTAATAGCAATCAATTTGTTATCGTCATAGAGACCGAAGTGTATGCCCTTTTCGTCTTCATCTAATATAATTGGTGCCGACGATAAATTGGGATAGAGAATTTTCTTTCTTAATCTATGGGTAACTACAGGTGCTATTTGCTCAATTACTGACATCACTCTTAAATCAAATTTAAGCAAAAGTACACCTTTTTAACCCTTAAAGCACATTCAAATAGATAAATATTTATAAATAAGTGGCTTTTTCTAAAAATAAAGATGTATAGTTAATAAAATGTTAACATTAACTTAATATAAAATCGATATTTTCGTTACGTTAATTTAATATGTCTATGAACCAGTACCCATATTCCTTTATTTTTTGCTGCTTATTTTTGTGCTTTGGACTTGATAATGCGTTTGCTCAACGGGAACGTGACGAATTTCCCACCCTCAAAAATTTTAAAGGGCTTCAGTTCAAATCTGTTGATTCTACCATTTATATGAATTTTAGATTCAGAATGCAGAATCGGCTGGGAGCCTATACGGTTGACGGTGATAACCTAGGGATACGGGAATTTGATGCCCGAATTAGGCGCCTCCGTATGCGGGTTGATGGTTACCTCTACTCGCCTAAATTGTCTTACACCATTCAACTTTCTTTTACAAGAAGCGATCAGGATGTGGATAATACAGGGATTGCCAATATTGTACGGGATGCAGTGATTTTTTACAATTTTACGCCCGATTTCTATATTGCGTTTGGTGTGAATAAGCTGCCAGGCAATCGGCAGCGGGTTAACTCTTCAGGGCAATTGCAATTTGCCGATCGGTCGATTGTCAATGCAGCGATGAATATTGATCGGGATTTTGGACTGAAGGCTTATTATAAACATAAAATCGGGGGTAAAGCGATCTATCATTTGAAAGGTGCGATTTCTACCGGTGAAGGCAGAGTAGCCAATAATACGGATAATGGACTGGCTTACACCGTTAGAGGAGAATTACTGCCTTTTGGCGCATTTACAGCGGATGGCGACTATTCTGAAGGTGATTTAATGCGTGAAGCAACACCTAAATTATCAGTTGGTGCTGGATATAGTAAAAATAATCGTACAACACGGAGTGGTGGCCAAACGGGGTACTACTTATACGAGCCAGTTACGTTACAAACCTATTTTGCTGATGCCATTTTGAAATATAATGGTTGGGCTTATCAAGCAGAATATATGAAACGTTCTGCTGATAAATCTTTGACATATAATGATGTGGGGGACGTGAAATATGCTTTTCATGGACAAGGGTTGAATCAGCAAATTTCTTATTTATTTAAAAGTAATTATGAGTTGGCCGCTAGATATTCTTGGTTGATGCCGGGAGAAAGTATTCGTTCTTTTCAACAGAAAACGGAGATTTTGGAAATGGGTATAACAAAGTACATTCATCAACATCGGATAAAAGTTCAGTTTAATGCAAATTATCAAGTGAAGCAAGGTGCGCTGGCCTTAGATAGTGAAGGAAATAGGTGGGGAGGAGTTTTTCAGGTGGAACTAGGGATTTAATTGTTGCGTAAAACAGAATAAGGCTGCTTCTAAAGAGCAGCCTTATTCTTGACTCTTCTTAATCCTGAGCCAAGAAGGGGTAACGATAATCAGTTGGTGGGTTAAATGACTCCTTAATCGTACGGGGAGAAACCCAACGTAGCAAATTGATCATGGAACCAGCTTTATCGTTGGTGCCTGAACCTCTTGCCCCTCCAAAAGGTTGCTGACCGACGACAGCGCCTGTACATTTATCGTTGATATAAAAATTTCCTGCGGCATTTCTAAGTGCAGCTGTTGCTTGCGTGATAGCGTAACGATCTTGAGCAATTACGGCACCAGTAAGGGCGTAAATGGACGTTTCGTCAATTAATTTAAGTGTTTCCTCCCATTTTTCGTCTTCATATACGTAAACGGTAAGCACCGGGCCAAAAAGTTCTTCTCGCAAGGTTACATAATCAGGTTGTTTTGCGAGAATAACTGTAGGTTGGATGAAATATCCGATGCTTTTATCATAAGTTCCGCCAATAATGATTTCCGCATCAAGATCACTCTTAGCCTGGTCGATATACTTTACTAATTTGTCAAATGATTTTTCATCAATAACCGCATTGACAAAATTCGTAAAATCTTCTGTAGGCCCAACTTTAAATGATTCAATATCAGCAATCATCAATTCTTTTATCTCTGGCCATAGCGATTTTGGGATATAAACACGCGAAGCAGCAGAACATTTTTGTCCTTGGTATTCAAAAGCGCCCCGAACAATAGCTGTATTGGCTACATTTACATCGGCTGACGGATGTACCACGATAAAATCTTTTCCTCCAGTTTCGCCTACAATGCGTGGATAACTTTTATATTGATGGATATTATTGCCGATAGTTTTCCAGATTTCTTGGAATACTGCCGTCGAACCCGTAAAGTGAATGCCCGCAAAGTCAGGATGATTGAATATAACCTCACCTGCATCTGGGCCATGTGCATAAATTAAGTTAATGACACCATCGGGTACGCCAGCCTCATGGAAAATTTTCATCAATAGATATGCTGCATAAATTTGTGTGTCAGCAGGCTTCCATACCACTACATTTCCCATCATCGCTACTGAACTAGGTAGATTGCCTGCTATTGCTGTAAAGTTAAATGGCGTCAATGCAAAAACGAAGCCCTCTAAGGGGCGTTGTTCTACCCGATTCCATACACCGGCTCCCGATACGGGTGGTTGTTGCGCATAAATTTCGCTCATATATTTCACATTAAAGCGAAGGAAATCTACCATTTCGCAGGCGGAATCTATCTCAGCCTGATAGGCATTCTTAGATTGACCCAACATGGTTGCCGCATTTAATTGATAACGATATTTGCCGGCAATTAAATCAGCAGCCTTTAAGAAAATGGCAGCCCGTTCTTCCCAAGGAAGACACTCCCAATCTTTCTTGGCTTCTAAAGCGGCACGGATAGCTGCTTCAATATGTTTTTTTTCTCCTTTATGGTAGTAACCGATTAAGTGCTTGTGGTCATGTGGTGGTCTCAGTTCGCCTTTATTGTCGGTTCTGACTTCTTTGCCCTGAATGAACATGGGAATGTCTGCCTCTTCCTCCCGAGCTTGTCGTAACGCATTTTGCAATAACTGACGTTCTTTGCTACCGGGTGCATAGTCGTAGACAGGTTCATTTACAGGTGTAGGGATGTTGAAAAATCCTTTTAACATAGTATCGTTTTTTGTGGTGTGAATTTGCCTCAAAGGTACCAAAAGCAGGATTGGAATGCAATTGAAATCGGTATTTTAGCTTTTGTTTATTACCTTTGTTTGCTACTTATCATGTATGAAACAATTGCGTCTCTTGTTATTGCCTTTTTCACTGATATATGGTTGCGTGCTGCTTATAAGAGATTTTTTATATGATAAAGGATGTTTGAAAAGCTATCGATTTAGTAAGCCCGTCATTGTTATTGGTAATTTGGTAGTAGGAGGAGCAGGAAAAAGTCCGATGACCGAATACCTGGTCAGGCTGTTGGCACCTTTTGTTAAAGTAGCCATACTAAGTAGGGGTTATGGTAGGAAAACCGTTGGTTTTGTAGAAGTACAAACAAGCAGTCGGGTAGATGAAGTGGGTGATGAACCTTTGCAATTTAAAACCAAATTCCCGGCTATTACCGTTGCTGATTGCGAAAACCGTGTAGTGGGATTGACCCATTTGATGAATGAACATGATATTTTTATTTTAGATGATGCTTTTCAACATCGGCGGGTGGAACCTTCGTTGGGCATACTGCTTTTTGATTTTGATAGTTTGCAACGGAATAAGCTGTTACTCCCGGCTGGAAATTACCGCGATCTATTTTGGAGGCGAAACAGCGCACATGCCATTGTTGTAACCAAGACTCCTGTAGAATTAACAGAACAGGCTAAAAACCGGGCACTTCGTGCGCTTGCACTCAAGCGAAGGATACCTGTTTTTTTTTCGTGGATTGACTATGGTTCTGCCATACATCTTTTTAATGATTGTTCAAGAAATCTATCTCATGATGCTTTTATGGTTGTCACGGGAGTTGCCAACCCTGTACCGTTTTTGAACTACTTAAAAACACAGGGAGAAATCAAGAAAATATGTACTTTTGAAGACCACCATCCGTTTACGATAAAGGATATAGCAAAAATAAAAGCACAATGGGAGTCGTTAAATAAAGAAGTTATTATTGTTACGACGGAGAAGGATGCGATGCGACTTAAGCACCCCGAACTTCGTGCAGCGTTGTCAGATTTGCCTATTTATTATATTCCTATTGAACTGAAGTTTCATGAAACAGGAAATAATTTTGATTCATTCATAAGAAAACAGGTGTTTAGCGGAACTATTTCCGATTAACCCACTTTAATGTAAGGTATAGAAGATTAAAATATGTATAGATCGCTAAGTGAAACAGTAAATTACATTGAGCAGAAAATAGGTGATTTTAAGCCAGAGCTCGGTATTATTTTAGGAACAGGTTTAGGTGGATTGGTGAGCGAAATACATATGGTACATCAGCTCATGTATGCGCATATTCCTAATTTTCCGGTATCTACTTTAGAGTTTCATTCAGGTAAGTTGATATTCGGTGAATTGAACGGTAAAAAGGTCGTAGCCATGCAAGGGCGTTTACATTACTATGAAGGGTATAGTATGCAGGAAATCACATTTCCGGTTCGTGTATTGAAGTTACTTGGCATACAGCAACTCTTTGTATCGAATGCAGCTGGTTCATTGAATCCTACTATTAAGAAGGGCGATATAGTCTTTATTGAAGATCATATTAGTTTATTGCCTGAGAGCCCGTTAAGGGGGCAGAATAATGAAGAGCTGGGGCCACGTTTTCCGGATATGAGTGAACCATATGACCGGAATTTAATTGCAAAAGCGCAAACCATTGCTGCAAATTTTCATATAACTGCTCATACGGGTATTTATGTTTCAACACAAGGGCCTCATCTAGAAACAAGGGCTGAGTATCGGTATATGCGTTTAATAGGTGGTGATATTGTAGGGATGAGTACCGTACCAGAAGTGATCGTAGCCAATCATATGGGCTTGCCTGTTTTCGCTGTTTCAGTGGTTACGGATGAAGGGTTTCATGAGCAATTAAAACCTGTTTCGATTGACGATATTCTCGCGGTGGCTAATGCTGCTGAGCCTAAAATGACTCAAGTTTTAAAAGAATTAATAGCCCTATCCTAATGAATAAGCTATTTTGTTTTTGCTTTCTTTTATTGTCTTTGTTTTGTGGAATGGATAAAATCTGGGCGCAAGAACAAGAAGAGTGGGGTAAGGATTTGGATTCGTTGAGAGCGGCACAAGATGCACAGGAAGATTCCATTATTTATAATGCTTCCTATATTCGATATACTACATTGGCCCATTTAAAACAAGGTACGTATACATTACCCTTGGATACCACGTTAAAGAACTTTCAATACTACAATCCGCAGACCCAACCGACCAACCCGAGTATCAATACAGGTAATTACGGTTTGGCTACACGCGATCTTTTGTTTAATCCTTCTACAGAAATAGGCTTTCGTGCTGGATTCAATGCATTGTCTCGCTATCTATTGAACCCCGACTCCGTGCATTATTATAGGGCGAGAGCACCTTATTCAGAACTGTATTTTGTAACAGGCGATCAGGTTTTTAGCGCCAAGATAGGCCAGAATATTAAGCCTAATTGGAGTGTAGGAGCGAATTTCAATGCATCTTTGGCACGAGGTTTTTATACCAATCAGCGCTATAATGATATCCAACCTGCTATATATACATGGTACGAATCTACCAACCACCGTTATAATTTGTTGGGTAATTTGGTCTTTAATACATTGGTTGCAACCGAAAACGGATCTATATTAAATGATTCTATATTTACAGCTCCGATGGAAAATCCAAATTTGGAAGCGCAGGTAACCCGGCTCACCCAAACACGTGAATCGCGCCCTAGAAATACTTGGACCGATCATACCTTGTTTTTACGGCAGAGCATGTTTATTGGGCGGTTGGATACCATCCAAAAAGGAAAACCAGAGCAGCAGATTTTACCAACCATTGCCTTGGCGCATAGCCTACGGGTGAATCGAAAAAAGTATAAATTTTATAAGACGGAGGCAGATGCGTCGGGCGCATTCCCATTGAGCGGATCGGTTTTAACCAATGATTCGACCATGTTGACGACTATTACCAATGATTTTGTATATAGTTTTTCTTTACGGGGAAAATCGGTTTCATTTATTAAAAATGAAGTAAAGCTTGATTTGGGTATTCAGCACGATTTGGCGTTCTTTAAGCAGGGTCGAGATTCATTGGATATAGCAGATACGAGTATATCTAATCGGTATAAGAGTATGACTTTTCAAAATATTACACTGAAAGCCGGTCTGGGGTATCGATTTAGTGATCGGGTAAATATTACAGGTGATTTTAAACAGATTGTCACAGGAAGAAACTTTGGCGACTTCCATTATGGAGCCCAAGCGAATTTGCTCTATAATAATACGGTTGGTCGGCTTGTTTTAGCTGGCTATTTTCAGAACCAATCGCCAGAATACAATTATGAATCTATCAATTATACCTACCATAAGTGGTCGAATGACCTGAACAAAGTTAAGACAACCTATCTTTCTGCTGCCTACGAAAATCCCAAATTCCGGTTTTTAGCGAAAGCAGAATATTACCTCATTAATAATTACACCTACTATAAAGAAGTTGATAATCCGAGCGGCAGCCAACCTCAGTTATTCCGTGTCATTGAGGTGGCACAACACGAAGCACCTATTAATATGCTGAAATTTACTCTTGGAAAAGATTTTACATTTTTCAAGAAATGGCATTTTGATAATTATCTGGTGTATCAGAAAACCGATTATAGCGATGTTTTAATGACGCCGGAGTTCTACACTTGGCATAGCTTATATTACAATACCATATTGGTAAAGGTTATCAATCTGAATGTGGGGTTTGATGTTCGGTTTAATACACCCTTTGTTGCACCAGCCTACGCTATTAATATCGGTCAATTTTATCGCCCTTATTATGGTGGTGTAGACAATAATGGTAATGACATCAAACCGATCGAATTTTCTACTTACCCTATTGTAGATGCGTGGGCAACGGCGACTCTAAAGAGAACCAATTTCTTTTTGCGGTATGATTACGCGAATCAGGGATTATTCTCTAAAGGTTATTATACGGTTAGGCGATATCCGATGGCACCAGCGAAATTGCGTTTCGGCGTGAGCTGGAAGTTTTATGACTAAAACATTTTCCTTACCTTTGCCGGTCAATACGATGATTATGAGTAAAGCAATTATAAAAACAGAAAAAGGAGACATGACCGTGCAGTTTTATGATCAAGATGCTCCGGGCCATGTTGCCAACTTCATTAAATTAGCCAAATCAGGTTTTTACAATGGAACAGTTTTTCATCGGGTTATTCCTGATTTTGTTATCCAGGGGGGTGACCCTACGGGAACTGGTGCAGGTGGGCCGGGATATACCATTGATTGTGAATTGGATGGCGATAATCAATACCATGATAGAGGAGTTTTATCTATGGCGCATCGTGGGAGGAATACCGGTGGCTCGCAATTCTTTATTTGCCATAGTCGAAACAATACGGCTCATTTAGACAGACAGCATACTTGCTTTGGTAAAGTAGTAGAAAATGTAGATGTTGTTGATGATATCCGTCAGGGCGACCAAATATTGAGTGTTGAAATTATTGAAGAATAAAAGATATTGGTTTTAAAAACAAGATAAATGAATTTAAGAGGAGTAGTTTCTGTTACCGGAAAGCCAGGCTTATTTAAGTTAATTGGTCAGAACAAAACCGGTTTTATCTTAGAAAGCCTGGATGAGAAAAAGGTTAAAATTGTGGTGAATATTTCAACGGCGAAAATGGCTTCTTTAGAAGATATTACCATCTTTGGAATAGATGATGATATTAAACTTGTTGATGTGTTCGAGCAAATGAAAGGCCTGGGAACACTGCCTGACGTCAAGAAAGATAGCGGTGCTCAATTGAGAGCATTTTTTAATGAGGTGGCACCGAATCATGATGCGGAACGGGTTTATACCTCAGATATCAAAAAAATTATTAGCTGGTTTGGGGTTTTAAAAGCATTCCCGTTTTTTAATGAAGAAGCACCTGTGGTTACTACAGATACCCACACTGAACAGCAAGATGAAGCACAGTTGGCCGCTGAAAAATCTTCTTAGCTGATTTTATAAGGTATATTTTAGGGGATGTAGTTATGCTGCATCCCTTTTTTATAAGACAAAAATAATGAACGCCATGAGCGCAATGCCAATTAAAATCATCAGCCACATGTTTTGGCTTTCTTTGCCAGGATTAATACCTTTGTAATGGTATTTTCTTGTGCTTGGTAACTTCATATGCTTGTTCTCCTTCCTCCTTATGTTGTATACAACAGAATTGACAACATGTTTTAAATACGCATTCTTGCAATCATTTATTAGATGATTGAATGACGTAGATTCCATAAAATTAATCAAATTATTCGTGATGGTAGGGCTCACCTTTAATAATGCTGAAAGCTCTGTACAGTTGCTCAACAAAGAATAACCGAATCATTTGATGGGAAAAGGTCATGTTGGATAACGAGAGTTTATTCTTCTTCGCGCGGTCGTATAGACTGTTGTCAAAGCCGTAAGGACCGCCAATAACAAATACAAGGTGTTGACTTCCGTGAAGCATGTGGTTCTCTAAAAATTTGGCAAAATCAACAGACCGTGGTGCCATGCCTTTCTCATCTAGCAGTATAACGGTATCTGATGATTGTATTTGTTTGAGTATTTGTTCAGCTTCTTTTGTTTTTTGTTGTTCTGAAGATAGGTGTTTGGTGTTTTTAATGTCGGGAATGATTTGCAGTGTGAACGAAATATAGTGTTTCAATCGCTGCCGATATTTTTCTATCCCTGTATGAAGATACGTTTCGTCGGTTTTTCCAATACAAAGCAAGGTGATTTTCATTATTCATGCACATTATAGCTGCAAACTTAGATAAATTGTTTCTTGCTTGCAATGATACCACTCGTACATGTTTTCAATATTATATTATTTTTTTTAATTTTGGGGCAAATTAATTAATGTTTGGGTTGTAAAAACCAACACAACGTTTAATTCAGGCACCGCATTCGCTCGTGTCTAAAACATTTCTTATCCAATGAAACTAGATGAATACTATATTCGCAAAGAGATGAATTATTCATGCAAGCTTCATAATCATTAAAACTGCTAAAGGTAGTATGAATGCCTATAAAACAATTTAATAATGAATAAACAATTTATCTGATGAAAAAAATCTTATTATTTGCAGTTATTTGTGTGTGTCTAGTCAATGGAATTCAAGCTCAGGAGACCCCCTCAGATTCGACTTGGAAGATTCACGGTGAGAACACTTTTTTAATTAATCAAAGCACCTTTTCCAATTGGGCAGCAGGTGGTATAAATTCTTTATCGGCCAATTTGGTGCTGAATTATGATTTCAATTACAAGAAGGATAAATGGAGTTGGGATAATAAGGTGATTGGTGCCTATGGTCTTACTAAACAAAAAGATTTGGGCTGGCGTAAGAACGACGATCGTATTTTGTTAAATAGTTTATTAGGTTATCAGGCAGCTCCCAAATGGCTGTATACCTTTTTCCTGAATTTCAATTCACAGTTTGCCAAAGGTTATAACTACAATTCTGATGGAAGCAGGGGCGATTTGATTTCGGCTGGCCTGGCACCTGCTTATTTAAGCTTTGGCCCTGGTATCGCCTTTAAAGAGTCGGACGATTTTCGGTTCAATTTATCTCCAGCCTCTCCACGATTTGTTTTTGTAACGAATCAGGAATTGGCCGATAAGGGGGCTTTTGGAGTAGATCCAGGACAGAAAAGCCGTTTTGAATTCGGTGCATCTTTTGATGCTTACTATCGTAAAAACATCATGGAGAATATTGGCATAGAAAATATATTGCGTCTATATTCCAATTATTTAGAAGATCCCAAAAATGTGGATGTTGATTACACGCTCAATGTGTTTATGAAAGTAAATAAGTTTGTTTCGGTGAACGCGGGTGTACAAATGATCTATGATGATAATACCCTGGTTCCGAAAGAACGTGATGGTATGAATTATGAGGGGAAAGGGCTTCAGGTAAAGCAAATATTCGGCGCTGGTTTTACATATAAGTTTTAATGTAAGGCACTGCAGTATACCCGTTATTTTTTAATCCCAAGCCATGCATTTTGGTTTGGGATTTTTTTATGGCTTTACCTAAAGTTTAAACATTATACTTTATCTTAGGAGATTATGAATATGCCCAGAACTACTTTTTATCAGGAGAAGCATCAACTAACGCGAGGTCAGATCAAAAATCTGCATGCCAAGATTAATCGGTTGTCCTTTGCGAGGTTGGCCTTGGTACTACTGGGGAGCGCCCTGCTCTTCAAAATAATCCAATCAGAGCAGGTTTGGTTGACGTTACTGGCATTTTTTTCGCTGCTCGTTGCTTTTATGTGGCTTGTAGCAAAACAAAGTAAATTGTCTAAAACAAAGGAAGGCGCTGAAGATGAGTTATTTGTTATAGAAAACGAGCTGAACTGCTTAGCTGGCAATGCCAATAGCTACGCTGATGGTTCAGATTATGTAGATGGTAAGCATCCTTATACGAGTGATTTGGATGTCTTCGGGGCTCATTCTCTTTATCACCATATCAACCGAGCGGCAACCCAGAGGGGGAAAGATACATTGGCCCATTGGCTTTCCGCACCTGCCGTATGCGAAGAGATTATTGATAGGCAATTGGCTGTGACAGAATTAGAGAAAGACCCGACATGGTGTTTAAGTTTTTTAGCTCGTTTGGTGTTTTCTTTAAAAGAGAAGATGGATTTTCAGAAAATGCTGGTTACTTATTTAGCATCTACGCATCGTTTTGGGCATCGTGTATTGCGGTTTTACACGAAGATTTGTGCTTATGTTTTTCTTGTGTGCGTGTTACTAACTTACTTCTATGGCCACCTATTTTCAACGTTAACTTTATGCCTATTTCTCTTTCATCTTTTTCTTACCATACTATATGCACAAAAGGTTTCTGCGGTGGCGTCTGGGGTTAGTGGCATGGGAAATCTGTTAAACCGATTTGGAAATGCGATTGCTGCTATTGAGCAGCGATCGTGGCAGAGCCCCCCATTAAAAAAAGGGCTGTTAGCCACTAAAGCAGTGGATGGACAACCGTCAGTTTCTACGCATATCCGTGAATTGGGCACCCTTATCAATAAATTGGATTATCGATTAAACATCTTAGTAGGGGCATTTCTCAATGGAATCTTCTTATGGGATTTTAAGCAGGTTTTTGCCATGATAGATTGGCGTGCGAAATATCATTATGAAATGGCACATATTTTTGATGAAATAGCGCATGTAGAAGTGTTGGTTAGCCTGGCCTTTATTCGAATAAATGATGATTCTTGGACTTTTCCACACATAGTGGAAGCTGATGATTATGTGTTTCATACAACGGGTATAAAGCATCCACTTATCTCATCTGTAAAAGCCGTAGCGAACGACTATCAACTGAAAGGACATCGGTTGGCATTAATAACGGGATCTAACATGGCAGGGAAAAGCACTTTTCTGCGTACCATTGGTGCCAATATGGTATTGGCATTTTGCGGGGCACCCGTATGTGCGCTCCATTTAAAGCTTTCTGTCATGCATATAGTTACCTATATGCGTATCAGTGATTCGCTTGCCGAGAGTACTTCTACCTTCAAGGCTGAGCTAAATAGACTAGACATGATTTTAAAAGAAGCAGCAAAAGGCATGAAATCTTTCTTTTTAATTGATGAGATGTTGCGAGGTACAAATTCTGTCGACAAGTATTTAGGGTCGAAGGCAGTTATTGAAAAACTCATTCACGATGGGGCTGTAGGTATGGTGGCAACCCATGATTTACAATTAGCGCAGCTGGAAGAGTACCATCAGGGATACTTGAAGAATTATCATTTTGATATACAAGTGATAGCCGATGAAATGGTTTTCGATTATCGGTTGAAAGACGGTGCATGTAAAATTTTTAACGCCTCCATGCTGCTTAAAAAAATTGGTATTGATATCTCGTTATAGGTGCTTCCTGTATTTACAATCTATTCCTTACCTTTGCGCTATCTTGAAGTATGGTATATATTAAGCATGAAATAATTGCCTGTGCACGTTGTGGTTCGGCTATTGAATGCCGTGCTAATGCTCCTGCCAAATGCATGTGTGGCACTATAGTGCTTTCCGTAGAGGAAATGCAATACATGAGTGAAAGGTATGATGCTTGTCTTTGTACAACTTGTTTGCGCACGTTAAAAGATGAGTATGCTCAAGAACAGATTTTATAATTTATGACATTAGAAGAGAAAATTACGTATTCACAGACCAGTATTTTTAAAGCTGTTTTTCCTAATACAACCAATCACTACGATACCTTGTACGGAGGTACTGCCATGGCATTGATGGATGAAGTAGCCTTTATTACGGGGACACGATTTTGCAGAAAGCGATTGGTAACCGTTTCATCTGACCGGATAGATTTTACGAAACCCATCCCTGCCGGAACAATCGTTGAGTTGGTAGGTAAAGTTGAGCGAGTAGGTAGAACCAGCTTGAAAATAGGTGTAGAGATTTTCGTAGAGCAGATGTATGAAGAGCAGCGGGAATTAGCTATTCGAGGTACGTTTACATTTGTTGCAATTGATCAGCATAAACAGCCCATTCCGGTATTGGACTAGCTAAATGACATAGTCGTTTTAAATTATAGATATTATCTTATTTTTTTATTCAAATTTAATCAATATAGTGCATGAAATTACTTGAAGGAAAAACCGCACTGGTTACCGGTGCTTCTAAAGGCATTGGAAGAAAGATAGCTGAGAAATTTGCAGAACAGGGAGCGAATGTCGCTTTTACCTATTTATCTTCGGTAGAAAAGGGGGAAGCTTTAGAACAGGAGCTCCAATCGTTCGGTACAAAGGTAAAGGGATACCGATCTGATGCTTCTAAGTTTGAAGAAGCTGAACAGCTGATTAATTCCCTTGTAGCCGACTTCGGGACAGTTGATATTGTAGTAAATAATGCAGGGATAACGAAAGACGGACTGCTGATGCGTATGACAGAGCAGCATTGGGATGAGGTGATCGATGTGAATCTCAAATCGGTATTTAACGTTACCAAGGCAGCATCAAAAGTTATGATGAAGGCTCGAAAGGGTTCAATTATCAATATGAGCTCGGTAGTGGGTGTGCAAGGAAATGCAGGGCAAGCAAATTATGCTGCATCCAAGGCTGGTATCATTGGGTTTTCTAAATCAGTAGCTAAAGAACTGGGTTCGCGTAATATTCGCACCAATGTAATTGCTCCTGGCTTTATCCGTACTGAGATGACCGATGTTTTAGACCCCAAAGTAGTTGCCGGCTGGGAAGCCAATATTCCGCTAAAAAGAGCGGGTGAGACTGAAGATGTAGCCAACGCTTGTTTGTTTTTAGCTTCTGATCTTTCGAGCTATATCAATGGTCAAGTAATTTCGGTTTGTGGTGGTATGTTGTAATTCAGCGTTATATATAGTAATTATTAAAAGAGCAGTGGGCTATTAGTTGCTTGCTGCTTTTTCTATAATAAAGACATCCTCATTGTCTTTCTTCATCAAATATTTTTCCCGTGCAAATTTTTGAAGGCGTGATAGGTTCGTGGTTAACCCTTCCAAATCTTTCTGAACAGTGGCTGTTTCTCGAATATAGAAAGCTTTTTCTTCTTTTAAATTTTTTAATTGGGATTGATATTTGTATTGGGAGGTTATATCATTGCGATCAAAAAAGAGCATCCACACCAAAAAAGCCATGGTTGCAATGACAAATTTATTCTTAATGAGGTAGAAAATATTTTTCGTCATATGCTATTGTATGGTTTGAAAATCGCATTACAAACCTAAGTAAATTTTATGAAAAACAAAAAAACCTGCCATACCGAAAGTAGTGCAGGTTTTATGGTGTACGTAACGTACGTTTTATTTTTTCGCAAACTTGAAGCTCTTACCTAAAAATTTAGCATTGCTTCCTAATTCTTCTTCGATGCGAAGTAATTGATTGTATTTAGCCATCCGATCAGAACGTGAGGCAGACCCTGTTTTAATTTGCCCACAGTTCAATGCCACGGCTAAATCAGCAATGGTGTTATCTTCGGTTTCGCCTGAACGATGTGACATCACTGATGTATAACCATTTGTTTGTGCTAAGCTTACAGCATCAATGGTTTCGGTTAATGAACCGATTTGATTTACTTTAACCAGAATGGAGTTAGCAGTATGGTTATCAATGCCACGTTGTAAGCGTTTTACATTCGTTACAAATAAATCATCACCCACTAATTGTACAGTAGCCCCAATTTTATCAGTGAGCTGTTTCCAGCCATCCCAATCATCTTCGGCCATACCGTCTTCAATGGAGATAATGGGATATTTTTGAGCTAACTGCGCCAAATATGCCGCTTGCTCAGTACTGGTGCGTATAGCACCTTTATCACCTTCAAATTTGGTGTAATCATATTTGCCATCTTTATAAAATTCGGATGAAGCACAGTCTAAAGCCAGACAGATATCGTCACCTGGTTTATAACCAGCTTGCGTAACGGCCTTCAATATAGTCTCAACAGCATCTTCTGTGCCTTCGAAAGTAGGTGCAAACCCTCCTTCATCACCAACTGCTGTAGAAAGGCCTCTGTCATGTAAAATTTTCTTGAGATTGTGGAAAACTTCTGCTCCCCACCGAAGCGCCTCCGAAAAAGATGGAGCTCCAACTGGCATGATCATAAACTCTTGAAATGCAATCGGTGCATCTGAATGGGAACCTCCATTGATGATATTCATCATCGGAATAGGCAATGTATTGGCATTTACCCCTCCAATATAACGGTATAATGGTTGTCTGCTTTCTTGTGCTGCTGCTTTGGCAACAGCTAATGAAACACCTAAGATGGCGTTAGCACCTAAATTACCTTTATTTTCAGACCCATCCAGCTCGATCATAATCCGATCAATGGCGTTTTGTTCAAATACGTCTATGCCTTCTAAAGCCTTAGCGATGGTTGTATTCACATTCTCTACCGCTTTTAAAACACCTTTTCCTAAATATTTAGACTTATCACCATCACGCAATTCTACAGCTTCATGCACGCCAGTAGATGCACCCGAAGGCACTGCTGCACGTCCAACAAAACCATTTTCTGTAGTTACATCTACTTCGATTGTCGGGTTTCCACGCGAATCCAATATTTGCCGCGCATGTACATCAATAATTAAACTCATAGTTTTATATAACAGTTTTTTTAAAATGGGAGCTGATCAATCTTTGTGTTGTTTGTACACGAAGCTAATTCAGTTTCAAATATATTCTTTTTCAATTAAATACCCAAAAAATGGGATTAAATATTTATTATTTACTGGTCTGCCAACATCGTTGTAAAGTGGTCGAAAAGATACCTAGAATCATGCGGCCCGGGTGACGATTCGGGATGGTATTGCACGGAAAAGGCTTTCTTGTTTTTTACCCGAATGCCTTCAATCGATTTATCGTTTAAATTCACATGCGTAATTTCAACAGAATCAGAAGCTTTGACATCATCTGCCACTACGCCAAAACCATGGTTCTGGCTGGTTACCTCACAACGGTTTGCAATAATGTTTTTTACCGGATGATTTATTCCGCGATGGCCATTAAACATTTTTTCAGTTCGAATGCCGTGGGCTAGGGCTAATAATTGATGGCCTAGGCATATACCAAACATTGGTTTTTCTGACTGTATAATTTCTTTCACGGTTTCAACGGCATAGGGCATGGCAGCTGGGTCGCCAGGGCCATTTGAAATAAAATAGCCGTTGGGTGTCCATTGTTCCATCTCTGCAAAAGTAGTTTTTGCTGGAAAAACTTTTACATATACGTCTCGATCACTGAAGTTACGTAAGATATTTTTCTTTACTCCTAAATCCAGTACAGCTACTTTAAAGCGTGCATTTTCATCGCCAAAATAATACGGCTCGGATGTGGTTACCTGCGAAGAAAGTTCGAGTCCTTCCATGGAAGGTACTTCACTTAATTTGGCCTTTAGCTCTTCAATATCTAAAATTTCAGATGAAATAATAGCATTCATGGCACCTTTGTTACGAATATGTCTAACCAATGAACGGGTATCCACATCAGAGATGCCTACTAAATTACCTTGTTCAAAATAATTTTGAATGGAGGCATCTGCCATTTTCCGGCTATAGGGTGTGCTGTAATTTTTACAAACTAATCCGGCAATTTGTATTTGATTGGATTCTATTTCTTCATCAGAAGTGCCGTAGTTCCCAATATGGGCATTGGTGGTAACCATGATTTGACCGAAGTAGGAGGGATCTGTAAAAATTTCCTGATACCCTGTCATACCTGTGTTAAAGCAGATTTCTCCGGTGGTAGTGCCTATTTTCCCTGCAGCCTTACCATGGTAAACTGTGCCATCTTCTAAAAGCAAAATTGCAGGCAGTTTAGTGTAATTACTCATTTTTATGTACTGGTTTTTTAATGTTCTTTGTTATTACCATTTCCTCCATACAAAAAGAAAGGCCTCTGAGGGCCGCTATTTCTTTAATGGAATAAAAAATATTTGGATGAACCGAAATTGATTCGGTGAAATTCGGTTGGGACATGAAGTCATTTACTTCAATTTTCACGAGGGACAAAGGTATGTAAAAATATCTTTTCCAACAAAAACAATCTTACTTTAAAATGGAGTCGTGTACCACTACTTTCTCCCAGTATTTACTGTATTTTTCTATTGCCTTGAGGTGGATGGGATGTGTGCCGTAGATTTCCTGATCGTTCAGCGTATCGAAGTAAACAAGTAAGTTGTAGGTGAATGAGTTATCAACCACATCGCGTGGAGTAGTGTTTGCGGCACGTCCGTAATGCAGCGATTTGATTGTAGGGATCTTGCGCAATTCTTCAAAAAAGCCAGTAAAATTGCTCACTTCTTTTGCTGATAAGTCTGCCTTTAGCCAAAATAATACATAATGTGTAAATGTGCCTTGCTGGTTGTTCTGTGTCATGTTTTCAGGAATCTTTAAGATGTTGGTTGCTTCTGTAAATAAAGGGGTGGCCGCTATAACAGTTGCCATACCGGTAGATTTTTTGAGAAAGTTGCGTCGCTTCATATTCAAAAAATAGGTGAGTTTTATATTTCAGGTTCTTGTTGGCTGAGACAATGCCAACTGCCCAAGCCCCAAATCACATCCGTACTATCGATGCCTATCACTTGATGATGCGGAAAACAGCTTGCTAAGATATCTAAAGCTTTTTGGTCATGCTTATCGCGATAAGTGGGCACCACTACAGCTGCATTGCTAATGTAAAAATTAGCATAAGAAGCTGGCAACCGTTGATCTTCGTAAATCACTGCTGATGGCATGGGTAATTCGATTACATCTAACTGTTTGCCGTCTAGTAAGCGCATTTTTTTGAGTAACTTTAAGTTAGCCTGTAATGGTTCGTAATTAGCATCGCCCTTGTTTTCCTCTATTACAGTTACAACAGTATTATCGTTTACAAAGCGCGTAATATCGTCAATATGGCCATCTGTGTCGTCACCAACAATGCCGTCGCCTAGCCACAAAACCTGTTCGGCTCCGTAAAAGCGATAAAGGTATGCCTCAATTTGTTGTTGATTGAGCTGTGGATTACGGTTAGGGTTTAACAAACAAGAAGTTGTGGTCAATACCGTTCCGGTTCCATTAAAATCAACCGAGCCTCCCTCCATCACGATGCCCGGATGTACAACGGGTATATCCAGTGCTTTACCTACCAAGGTTGGAATAACATCATCCTGTTCATAAGGCGGATACTTATTTCCCCAAGCGTTGTAGCCCCAGTCAACAATCATTTTGGGTATTTCTGCATGTGGGTTAATGAGAAATGCTGGGCCATGATCACGGCACCAAGCATCGTTAGTAGGGTGCTGATAAAATACAATTTTTTTTAGATCAACCCCGGCGTCGATAAGGTGTTTTCGGGCTTGTGTTTGTAATTGCTCATCAACTACATTAATGCAAACCATTTCATCAGCCGATATTGCTTTAATAAACTGGCTATAAGGTTGGTATATACTGGCTAATTTCCCTGGCCAGCTTGCTTCTTTATGCGGCCAGCTTAGCCAGGTAGCTCGGTGCCTATGCCATTCGGCAGGGAAAAAGTAACCCTTTTCTTTGGGAGAAATCATGATTATTCGCTATCTATAAATCTTTTGGTAACCGGTTGATAACTATCAATCCTTCTATCACGTAAAAAGGGCCAATGTGATCGATAATAATCAGACTGGTTCAGGTCCACTTCAGTAACCGCAGTTTCTTCCTGATCATGCGATCCTTTATAGATTAAAGACCCAAACGGATTTGCGATAAATGAGCCGCCCCAAAAACGAACGCCTGCTTCCATACCCACCCGATTAATTGATACGACGGGGATACCGTTGGCAACCGCGTGCGACCGTTGGATGGTTTGCCAAGCATTATATTGTTCTTCGTTGGTTTGTGCATCTTGTGTAAGTGCCCAACCAATGGCAGTTGGATAGATTAAAAGTTCTGCGCCCATCAGTGCGGTTATTCGAGCAGCTTCGGGATACCATTGATCCCAGCAAATAAGCACGCCAATGGTGGCAACTTTTGTTTTAAATATCTTATAACCTAAATCACCGGGAGTAAAATAGAATTTTTCGTAAAAGCCGGGGTCGTCTGGGATGTGCATTTTGCGGTATTTGCCCAGATAGGTGCCGTCGGCATCAATTACAGCAGTTGTATTGTGATAAAGACCTTGTGCTCGTTTTTCGAAAAGAGAGGCCACAATCACTACGTGGTGTTCGGCTGCAACTTTGCTTAAAGCTTCTGTAGATGGGCCAGGAATGGCCTCAGCCAAAGCAAAATTGTCATAATTTTCTTCATCACAAAAGTACAGGGACGTAAACAATTCTTGCAGACATACGATTTGGGCTCCCCCTTTTGCTGCTACTTTGATTTGCTCTACGGCCTTTGTCAAATTTGTAGCCTTGTCAGCTACACAACTCATCTGAACAGTTCCTATTTTTATTTTAGACATGAGTCAAATCGTTTAAATTTAAATTTTGCTTAAGTAAGCTAAACAGTTAAAAGCACGTTATGTTTAAATTTTTTAGTACTATAGTTTTTTGCGAAGTCGGGCCACCGGAATATTCATGGCTTCTCGATACTTGGCTACCGTACGCCTAGCAATGGTATAACCCTTATCTTTCAATATTTCGGTTAACTTCTCATCTGCCAATGGTTTCCGCTTGTCTTCATTAGCAATACATTCTTCCAATATTTTCTTGACTTCTTTATTAGAAACTTCTTCTCCGCTATCGGTTTGAATGGCTTCAGAAAAGAAAGATTTCAATAAGAATGTGCCAAACTCGGTTTGCACATATTTGGAATTAGCTACCCGGGATACGGTAGATATATCCATGTCGATCTTATCAGCGATATCTTTCAAGATCATTGGCCTCAAGTTTCGTTCATCTCCAGTTAAAAAATACGTATATTGATAATTCATGATGGCATTCATGGTTTTCAATAGGGTTTGTTGCCTTTGTTTAATAGCATCTATAAACCATTTTGCCGAATCGAGTTTCTGTTTAACAAACTGTACGGCCTCTTTCATTTTCTTGTCTTTTTGTGCCGCTTTGTCGTAATGATCAAACATTTCTTGATAAGAGCGGCTTACTCGCAATTCGGGTGCATTCTGGGCATTCAGCGTTAGCACGAGAACGCCATCATTGTTTACAATATGGAAATCAGGGATGATATGAAGCTGTTTTTCGGATGTAGCACTCGAATCGCCTGGTTTGGGATTCAATTTAAGGATTTCATCAATTATTTTTTTTAATTCGTCCGAATTGATACTCAGTGCTTTCTCCAGTTTATCGTAATGTTTTCTCGTAAATTCCTCTAAATAATTTTCTACGACAACGATTGCTTCCTGAATAACGGGATTATCTATATCTTTTTTGCGTAATTGAATGAGTAGACACTCCTGTAAATCGCGTGCGCCTACACCGGCAGGATCAAAGGACTGGATAATTTTTAAGATGTCTTCTACTTCATCTTCAGTTGCCATGACGTTTTGAGAGAATGCCAGGTCGTCTATCAAAGATAAAATGGGTCTCCGTAAATAACCATCATCATCCAAGCTGCCAATAATCTGTTGGCCAATCAAAAAGTCTTTATCACTTAAAGCCAGTAGGTCTAGTTGCTGCTGTAGGTTTTCAAAAAAAGAACTTTGTATGGCTATAGGTATTTCTTTCCGGTCATCTTCGTCGTCACTACTATTGTTCATGGTGTTCCCATAATCATTCGTATCATCGTCTTGCAGGTAATCATCTACATTGAACTCGTCACTTTCTCCCCCTTGGTCATCATCATTAAACGTATCGTCAGGGTCTTTATCCGGATATTCTTCTGTAGGTTCGTTCATATTGGCCAGGCTCATGTCTTCCAAAGCGGGATTCTCTTCTAGCTCTTCTTTAATCCGAGCGTCTAAAGACACCGTGGGTACTTGCAGCAATTTAATGAACTGAATTTGCTGTGGCGATAATTTCTGAAGTAATTTCTGCTGTAAACTTTGTTTTAGCATATCCTATAATAAAAAGACACCAAATTATTGATTAAAGGTAAAAAACAGGGATGTCTATCGTGCAAAAGTACAGATTTTTTAAACGAATAGCCTAAGGCTGCCTTACTAAATGTTTATTTGTTAGCTAAAATTTTTTTAATGAATTGATAAAAATATTTACTTTAGTCTTACAAATGATGTTGAACTAAAAAAATAATGTATGGGCTTATTTAAAGAATTCAAAGAGTTTGCCATGCGTGGCAATGTAATTGATTTGGCAGTTGGTGTAGTAATTGGTGCTGCTTTTGGTAAAATTGTTACTTCTTTGGTAAATGATATTATTATGCCACCTATTGGCTATGTTACAGGGGGCGTAGACTTTACCGCTATGAAATATGTGATTAAACCAGCTGATCCAGCAGCCGAAATAGCTGAGGTAGCAATCAACTATGGTAACTTTATCAATGTGGTGATTCAATTTTTGATTGTGGCATTTTGTATTTTTATGGTTGTGAAAGCTATCAACTCGCTACAGAAAAAGAAAGAAGAGGCGCCTGCCGCTCCTCCAGCACCAAGCAAAGAAGAAACATTGTTGGCAGAAATACGCGATATATTGAAGTCAAAGGCTTCATGATATGTTTGTTTATGCTACACCTGCTGTATGGACATTCATCAAGGGTGGGGTAGTGGTATGAAGAAATAAAAAAGTATTGAGGAATTTGATTATTGCGGAATAAGCCTTACCTTTGCGTTCTTATTTTAAAAGACGAAAAAGATTTTTGATCATTGCTACCCGTGGTTTATGCCCGAAAAGCGCATTAAATAAATAAATTAAGATGAAAAGAACGTTTCAACCTTCGCAGCGGAAAAGAAGAAATAAACATGGTTTTAGAGAGCGCATGGCTACTGCTAATGGCCGTAGGGTATTAGCTTCCAGAAGAGCTAAAGGCAGAAAAAGACTATCTGTATCTGACGAGCGTCGCCATAAGGCATAGTTTATTTTACCGGGACCTTGCTTTAGACTCGGAACCGGAACCGGTTTCCAAGTTTGTTGTTTTAGCGTAGGAGCATGGTAAAATATACTTTCAAAAAAGAAGAACGGCTTTGTAATAAGAGGTTTTTAAATAGCCTTTTTCAAAGCGGTTCTTCTTTCATTTTATATCCCTATAAAGTATCTTTTGCAAAAAGTCCATATCATCTTCCTTTCCCAGCTCAGGTAGTTATATCGGTGCCTAAACGCCGTTTCAGAAAAGCAGTAGATCGTAATCTAATAAAAAGACGGATACGAGAAGCTTATCGGTTACAAAAGCAGTTGCTGTTATACACATTTCTTTCTGTTGTTCAAGAACAGCTGTTTGTTTCCATTCAATATATCGGAAAAGAGATACATACATACACTTTTATGTACGACCGATTGGAACGCGCATTTTTAAAATTTCAAGATGAATATCGTCAATGTTATATGGAAAGGAATTAAATGGCCGTTCGGTATTTTATTTTTAACTATTATAAAAATTTACCAATGGTTTATTTCGCCCTTGTTGCCAGGATCTTGTAGGTATACACCTACATGCTCTCAATATGGTATAGAGGCGATAAAAAAATATGGACCATTTAAAGGTGGATGGCTAACCGTGAAGCGGATTAGTAGGTGTCATCCTTGGAGTGGGCATGGGCATGATCCAGTTCCTTAGATGATTGCATATAATACATGCGTGTACCACATAAAACACCGTAGGGCCATTAAAAGGCAAATTATTTATATATGAATATCTTACATATAGAAACCGCTACCACTGTATGCTCGGTAGCTTTGAGTATAAATGGCGTATTGCGTGCATCTCGCGATCAACATGAAGCTTATGTGCATGCGTCGAAGCTTACTGTTTTTATACAAGAAATGTTGGATGAAGTGGGGATGGACATCAGCTCCTTGCATGCGGTTAGTGTAAGCAAGGGGCCTGGGTCTTATACCGGTTTACGTATTGGTGTATCAGTGGCCAAAGGTATTTGTTATGCGTTGGATATTCCCCTTATTTCAGTGCATACCTTGGAAGCTATGCTGACGGGGTTTTTAGAAATACATGGTTCCGATTACGCTTCTGATGCATTGTTTTGCCCCATGATTGATGCGCGTAGAATGGAGGTTTATTCGGCTGTTTATACTGCAAAAAAGAAACAGTTGGCACCTATTGCAGCGCAGATTATTGAGCTTACCTCTTTTGATACTTATGCAGAGCAACCCATTGTTCTTTTTGGCGAAGGCGCCAATAAATTTGAGACATTATTTGCATCGAAGCCTCAAGTATCTGTTTTTTCAAACTTTTTGAATATAGCCACTTACCAAGTTGCTGCCGCGGTAGATGCTTATCAACAACATCAATTTGAAGATGTAGCTTATTTTGAGCCTTATTACCTAAAAGATTTTATACCTACTACACCCAAAAAGCCCGCTAAAAATTAATCCATTCGATAAGCTGCTAGTTGGTGACCATCTTTACTGATTAAAGCATACAAATGGCCGTCTTTTTTTAATTTACCATAGTAAAATGCGGGATAGCCCTGCATAGGAAATCCCTTGATGATCGTGCCATCGTCATCCATTACATAAAGCAGCTTAGCATCCGTTGCAATTCCCACTGCATAATAGTCCCTTCTTGTTGTGAAAAACAAGGGTTGGCCACTAATGGCAGCATCAAAATCATGGCTATATAACAAGGTGCTGTCTGAACTTGAATAGGTATATAGCTGATTCTTATCCGTGAAAATCAGTTCTGGAATGCTGTCTCCCTGGATATTTTTAGTTGTAAAATAGTGGTCGGCAGACCAACTTCCCAAGTTGGTTATACTTTGTTTTTTATCAAAATATATACTTAAAAGCGTACCGCTTGTATCGGTAGTGACCATTCGTGATGCAGCGGGGCTACCCGGAGTAATCTCCAAACCGAAGCTGTTTTTAAAAGCATGCTGCTGTTTGCTTTCTATTAGCGACACCAAGCTGCCATTATGATTAAATAAATAAAAACGACCTTCATCCGTTAATGCAACAACATAGTTAAATCCGTCTAATAAGGTTGTTTTTATATCATATAAAATGTGCCCAGTTACCGTTTTGTTTTTCCACTCACTTAGTTCTTTTCCGTTCTCGTCAAATGCTAGAATGCGCTCCTCGGCAGGAATAAAAAACTTTACCTGATTTTGATCGCTGCGATATAGCGTTGCGCCAAAACTTGCATGATGCGGCAAGACGATCGGGAACCCCTTAATGGGGGTTCCGTCTGGTTGAAAACGATATAATCGCTCGCGTGTATTTAACACAATACTATTGTCTTGTAGCTGGTGGATATCGCCCAAAATCTCACCAGAAAGGGTTGCTCTCCAGAGTTCTTTTCCGCCCGAAGAAAAGGCATATAAACGGTCGGCTTGATCTTGCGTAATCACCACATAAGTGCTATCGTTATATTGGAGGACCCGTGGTGGGTAATGAATGCTGCTGCTCAAATTGGCTGTCCATTCAGGGCTTAATTGTGTCGTTTCCTCTGTTGTATACTGCGCACTCAAATTGCTATAGAAATTGCCGTTATCCCCCGCTAGCTGATAAGAAAAAGCATAAAAGTCCTTGAAATTAAAATTGGTTGTATCGGTATATGCTTGCCGGAACGCAGGTTTTAATGTACGCTTTAAATTGGAAGCCGCATTTTGATTTTGAATAAAGAAGGTAATATTGGCCTTATTCGATTGTAGTTTACTAAATGCGATATAGCGGGGGGTATTGATCAATAATTGTTTTGCCGCATAACGGTCTCTAAATTGTTCCAGTGTGCTGATGGTATTAGCGCAAATTAAATATTGCGCAACGACCGTGAAGTATGAGCGCTGAAAAGGCAACATGGGGTCGCCGAATGAATAATATAGCAAGTTGGAATTGTCAAATCTACGTATATGGTCTGTTACGGCGGTACTTAAGGGGGCAATCATTTGTTCGAAAGCAATTGAGTCTTTCAATTGTACAATACCTATGTTTTCACGGGTATTTAGCTCAATAGAAGCAAATTCATGCCCCCATTGATTGAGTAGAGTAGAATCGATGTTTATTTTTTTTGACGAGCGAATTAGTGCTAATTGGTTGTGAATACGCTCCAATTGCTTACGCCTTTGCAAAAGATTGGTTAAGTCGCTATGTAATCTGCGGTAGTCGGCAAATGAAAAGGCTGCGTATGCCGCTGTATTAGCGGGTAATATTTCGTTGAGTTTGCTTTCTATGCCAGTTTGATGCGTATAAAGGGCAATGTAATTGCCTGCAGCTGCAGATTGATCTAAAACACTGAGGCCACTGAACATAAGTGCATCATTTTTAAAGTTCATATTTAAAGATGACATACCCTTTAAACCCTCTAACAATTGCAGATTGTTCCCTGGTTTGGTTCGTGTTAGATTATTGATGAAGGTATATAATGCTTTATGGTTCAGGTGCAGGTTAAAAATAGCGTTATCATTCTTGCGTTCGTTTTGTGCCAGTTCTTCCATGAAAGAAGCCGGTAAGTGAGCCGCATTATTATCCAGTACTTTAAGGACGAGTTCATGATTGCTACTTATAAAAGCCGCCATTGGTTTAATGGCTATGTAAAACGGTTGTTCCAATTCATTGAACTGTATTTTATAGAGCTGCTCGGCCGTAGTATCCGCTGTAATGGCGGCTATATCTTGGGTGCTTTTGGTTAATAATGAACGCACATCATCTAGCTCAACTTTGTTTTTAAACGGTACTGTCAATAGCCAATTAATGTGCTCTTTGCTTGGGTGAAAGGAAAAATAGAAAGTTTGTTTCTTGGTAAGCTCAGCCACATCTGGTAAACGTAGCACATGGCTATGTAAGTAATCCAGTTCATGTTGTACTTTCTTACCAATAATAGCTTTGAATATGGTAAAATCGGCAAAAATATTATAAAAAGATTTTTCGTTTTGGAAAGAGACTAGAAAGGCGGCGTCTGCGGGTACAGCTGTAAGGGCATGATGATGTGTGCGATCGCGCGGACTCAGATTGGTAAAGTATAAAATAGCGGCAGCGATAACAGCCACAAATAAAATGCAGATAATAACGACTAATTTTCTCATGAGCTATAAGCAAAGTTAAAAAATTAACTTTGACCAACAGAAAATGTAATAGGTTTATTAAATTAGCAGATAAAACAGATCTGTTTGGATGAATAAACGTATCATACTTACAGCTGCGTTCTTTGGGTTGATCGCAGTTGTTTTGGGAGCATTTGGAGCGCATGGGTTGTCTGGTAAAATAAGCGACCAAAGCTTGGCAAACTGGCACACAGCGGTAAATTATCAGTTTTACCATACATTGGCCTTGCTCTTCCTGGCTACTTTTTCACGGGCTAAAAATGCACTTATCAATGTGTCTTATTTGGCTTTCACCGTTGGCATTTTGTTTTTTTCCGGTTCATTGTATTTACTGGCCACACGCGAAATAACCGGTATTACGGCGGTACAAGTTTTAGGGCCTATTACGCCGTTAGGTGGTGTAGCATTTATACTGGGCTGGGCGAGTTTATTTCTGGCGACATTGAAGGGCAGATAGGCCCGCTTGGCTAAATTTAATTATATGTTAGAACTTCAGGACGATGCCTCATCGATGGATCGGATTACGCGGTTTGTAGATGTGGTATTGCCATTAGCTATTTCTAAAACCTATACGTATCGCGTTCCGCAGGAGCTTTTTGGGGATGTGGTTGTTGGCAAACGAGTAATCGTACAATTTGGACGGAGTAAAATTTATGCCGGACTCATCTATGCCATATCTACTCAAGCTCCAGAACGATATGAAGCTAAATATATTTTAGATGTACTTGATGAGTCTCCATTGGTAACCGATGCGCAGTTGCGTTTGTGGGAATGGGTGCGTCATTATTACATGTGCCATCTGGGAGAAGTGATGCAAGCTGCTCTGCCCGCAGCGTTTAAACTTGCATCAGAAACGAAGGTCATTGCCAATCATGAATATCCAAAAGATGAGCGTGTTACCTTAAACGATAAAGAATTTTTGATTCTCGATGCCTTGGATATTGCTGGCGAATTAAAGATAAGTGATATTACGAAACTGCTTGGACAAAAGACCGTGTTTCCGATATTGAAGAGCTTGCTAAAAAAAGGAGCCGTCTTGATATCAGAAGAACTTCGTGAGCGATATAAACCCAAAACGAAGGCTTTCATTCTGCTTCATCCACTTTTTATAGATAGTGAGGCAAAGCGTATCCTTCTAGATGGATTGTCTCGCGCACCTAAACAGCAAGATGCCGTATTGGGTTATCTTCAATTAATAAAAACGCAAACACAAATCGCTAAAAGTGAATTGTTGGAAACCAGTGGTTGTGGGCCGTCTGCATTAAAGGCATTGATAGACAAGGAAGTGTTTTTGGTAGAAGAGCGTGTGGTTAGTCGGTTTACCAATCAGGAATTACTTACAGAGAAAACGTTCTCATTAAGTGAGGTTCAACAAAAAGCTTTCGAGCAGATAAAAGCTCAGTTTTTAACCAAATCCATTGTGTTATTGCACGGTGTTACTGCTTCAGGTAAAACACAGGTTTATATACGACTCATTGAAGAAGTGCTGGCTAAAGGACAAACGGTGTTGTATTTACTTCCCGAAATAGCACTGACCTCGCAGATTGTTGAACGATTGCGTTTACATTTTGGTAATGAGGTAGGAGTATACCATTCGCGGTTCAATGATAATGAGCGGGCCGAAGTATGGCAGAAGGTGTTGAGGGGCGACCTACGGATAGTATTGGGAGCACGGTCGGCTGTTTTTCTTCCGTTTCAAAACCTAGGACTAATTATCATAGATGAAGAGCATGAAGTTTCTTTTAAGCAATTTGATCCTGCTCCCCGTTATCATGCACGTGATACGGCTATTTATCTGGCCTATTTGCATGGAGCTCAGGTTTTATTGGGATCGGCCACACCCTCGCTCGAAAGTTATTATAATGCTAAATCAGGTAAATATGGGCTGGTAACTTTAGCCGAGCGATATGGAGCAGCTACCTTGCCCGAAATCAAGGTAGTTAGTCTGAAAGAGATCACACAAGATAAGCACGCACCTTCCTATTTTACACCTTTGCTTTTAGACGAAATTCGACAGGCGCTCGCAAAAAAAGAACAAGTTATTCTTTTTCAGAATAGAAGAGGGTATACCCCCATGCTCATTTGTCGAACCTGCGGTTATACGCCTAAATGCACCAATTGCGATGTTTCATTAACTTTTCATAAAAGTACTGGCAAGTTACATTGCCACTATTGTGGTTTTAAAGAAGATTTGATATCCGTCTGTCCGGCATGCGGTTCTACCCATATCGAGAATAAAGGTTTTGGTACTGAACGTATTGAAGAGGAATTGTCAATCTTGGTGCCAGAAGCAAAGATTGGACGTCTAGACTTAGACGCTACTCGTGGTAAAGATAGTTTCGAACGTATCATTACCGATTTTGACGAACAACGTTTTAACGTATTAGTGGGCACGCAAATGGTGGCTAAAGGATTGGATTTCGGTAAGGTAACGGTTATCGGCATCATCAACGCAGATACGCTGATCAATTATCCTGATTTTCGAGCTTTCGAACGTAGTTTTTCCTTACTATCGCAAGTAAGTGGACGCGCAGGACGAAGAGCAATGTCTGGTAAAGTCATCATACAGGCTTACGCTACGCAACATCGTGTTTTAGAGCAAGTGGTACAGCACGATTACATGGCTATGTTTATGACTGAGATACAGGAACGGAAACATTATGCCTATCCACCGTTTTACCGATTAATACGACTGGATGTAAAGCATAAAGATCAACAGCATGTTCATGCTTGTGCTATCCGGTTAGGTCAGTCGTTACGTGAAGCATTTGGAAGTAGGGTATTAGGGCCTGAAATACCGCTCATTGGGCGTATTCGTAATTATTATATCCAAACTTTATTGGTGAAGGTAGAACGAGATGGTACGAGTTTGCCCAAAGTAAAACAAGCTATTGCACAAGTGTTATTGCTGTTTGAAACCAATAAAGCAAATAAAGGTGCCTTTGTGCACATTGATGTGGATCCGTATTAGGATGTATTTAGATATGAGACATGAGATATTAGATGTGAGATAAGTCCTGATACTTGTGTCTTGATACTTGATACCATTTTTAACCACCAAGTGCTGAACAGATTAGCCCTTTATTCATATGAATGCTTCTAAAAGTGCCTAAACAACTGTATTTTTGAGCTAACCATGGCTTATAAATTTGTAGATAATTATAGAGAAAGAGGCGCCAGAAAGCAACTGGTAGAGGTGCTAAAAAAACGGGGTATTACTGATAAGGCAGTATTAAATGCGGTAGGTAAAGTGCCGCGTCACTTCTTTTTTGATGAAACCTTTTGGACCCAAGCTTATAATGATATTGCATTTCCCATTGGTGATGGTCAAACCATATCTCAACCTTATACAGTTGCTTACCAAACCGAATTATTGCATATTAGAAAGGGCGATAAAGTCTTGGAGATTGGTACCGGTTCAGGTTATCAAACCTGTATCTTGTTAGAGTTAGGCGCCGAAGTATATACCATCGAGCGCCAAGCCAACCTCTTCAAAAGAACTACGAAGGTATTACCTTATATGGGGTACCATCCGCATTTTTTTTTAGGAGATGGCTCGAAAGGTTTGCCTGAGCATGGGCCCTATCATAAAATTATCGTAACTGCTGGAGCACCCTTTGTCCCTGATATTATGCTACGGCAACTCACTCTTGGAGGTATCTTGGTAATTCCAGTAGGTGATGAGCAGAGCCAGAAAATGGTAACAGTAATTCGTAGCGGTGAAAATGATTTTGAGAAAATTGAGCTGGATACCTTCCGTTTCGTGCCATTGGTAGGTGATCAGGCATGGTAAATAGCTGTTGGTTTTAGCTATTAGCAATTGACGTCTGACTAATAGGCTATATGCTATTTAAACCTTCATTACGCGGGCCAACTCCCGTTTCGTATCTCTTTCTTTGATGCTCTCTCTTTTGTCAAAATCTTTCTTTCCTTGGGCCAAGGCAATCTCAACTTTGGCGTAACCTCTGTCGTTAACGAAGATTTTCAGTGGAATGATGGTGAATCCTTTTTCTTCTCCCTTTACTTTTAGCTTGCTCAACTCCTTTTTAGTTAAAAGTAATTTACGATCACGTTTGGCCTCATGATTATAAAAAGATCCGTGCGAATATTCGGCAATATGCATGTTGCGTAGGTACAAGCCATCATTTAAAATGGCGCAAAACGCATCGCTGATGTTCGCTTTCGATTGTCTTATCGATTTGATTTCCGTTCCTAGCAGTTGTATTCCGGCAATGTATTTATCCAGAATATGGTACTCAAAATAGGCTTTTTTATTTTTTATGTTGATGTCACTAGACATGATGCGGTTTAAAATCTATTGTTAATTATTTAATAAATATATTCAAGGCAACTTTTTGCGAAATGGTTGCGGTTTTTTCGTTAACCACAATTTCCATCGAACCATCAAATTCAAATCGATTCCCGATCCTGATCGTATCGCCTATGGCAATGCCCAATTGTGATACATATTGTAAAAAGTCGGGGTTGTTATCTTTCACTGCCAATACGGTTCTTTCTGTGCCTACAATGGCTTCTGCCAGTGTTTGCCTATGCCCAGAAATCAGCTCGCCATTGGCCTTGGGGATAACATCTCCATGTGGATCAAACTGTGGAAAACCAAGGTATTTATCCAATCGTGCAATGAGTTTCTCCGATTTGATATGCTCCAGTTGCTCGGCTACTTCATGCACTTCGTCCCAACTAAAACCCAGTTTATCAAATAAGAAAGTTTCCCACAAGCGGTGTTTGCGCACCACATGGACAGCATGCATCCTTCCTGTGTCGGTTAACGATATTTTTCCGTATTTCTGGTAATCTACCAGACCCTTTTCTTTCAGCTTTTTGAGCATATCTGTGGCAGTGGCTGGCCTCACATTCAAGTGGGTTGCCACTTGGTTTGTACCTGCTTCTTGTTGGGTAGCGCTTTCTTCCGTTATATGCAGCAGCACTTTCAGATAATTCTCTTCGGTAATCGTTAACATAACAGCAAAGGTAAAGAAAAGTGCTTAACTATAATGACTGATTGTTACCTTTGCTAGATGTCGATACATAAAGAGGTAAAAAGAGTAACGGTGAAGAACATCTTAGAGATGAAGGCAACCAGCGAAAAAATCAGTGTATTAACTGCATATGATTATACCATGGCGAGCATTTTGGATGCTGCCGGTGTTGATATTATTTTAGTGGGCGATTCAGCCGCTAACGTTATGGCTGGGTATGAAACCACCTTGCCTATTACGCTCGATCAAATGATTTATCATGCGGCTTCTGTATCGCGGGCAGTAAAACGTGCGTTACTGGTGGTCGATTTGCCCTTTGGTACTTACCAAGGAAACCCCTATGAGGCACTCCATGCAGCAGTGCGTGTTATGAAAGAAACGGGCGCGCAAGCACTTAAAGTAGAGGGTGGTGTAGAAATTAAAGATGCCTTACAGTTAATTATCAATGCCGGTATTCCTGTTATGGGACATTTGGGCTTAACACCACAATCGGTCAATGCTTTTGGTGGTTTTGGCTTGCGGGCTACCGGCGTACAGGAAGCACACAAATTAAATAGTGATGCACAATTGCTACATGAAATAGGTTGTTTTTCTGTAGTACTTGAGAAAATACCTGCTAAGTTGGCCAAAGAGGTAACAGATCATCTGCGTATCCCAACCATTGGGATAGGGGCTGGGCCCGATACAGACGGACAAGTTATTGTGATTCATGACCTATTGGGAATGAATAAGCATTTCAAACCCAAGTTTGTACGTCGCTATTTGGAACTGGCCGATTTGATGGATAGCGCTGTAAAACAATACGTGGCCGATGTTAAGGCCGTAAATTTTCCAAATGAACAAGAAAGTTACTAGGCTCGATAGCATCTAAGTGCTTGGTCAAAATAATGATTACACTACGCATATAGAAAAAAATAAATATTTTTTTGAAATATAAATCTAAGGTGTATTTTTGCATTCCCGAAACGGAATGTAGTTGAGGGAATGTATTAAAAATTGGCCCGTTCGTCTAGGGGTTAGGACGCAAGATTTTCATTCTTGAAACAGGGGTTCGATTCCCCTACGGGCTACACATCTTGAAGTCAAAACATACAAAAGCCTGCAAATTAAATGTTTGCGGGCTTTTTGTTTTTTACAGCATCTTGATTCATTCAATTATTCGCATAAAAACAGTGAGTAATTCAGTGAGTCAATTCCCCGCATACCTTTACTCACTGGAAACGTTGCAACGAATTGTAAAACAACGTGTTCAGTCATTGAATATCTTGACTGCCGTAGGCTGCAAGGCTAATTTGCACCATTGAAATTTGCTTTTCATTGGCGGTGCAGAGCTCGCCGCAATGGCGGCTCGGTTTTGTTTCACTTAAATGATGTATTATCATGAGTACAAATTATTCCTTGCTCTTCTACTTGAAGAAACCAAAAAACTATGTGTGCGGCCCCAAGCCGATTTACATGCGTATCACCGTGGCCGGTGAACCCAAGGAAGTGTCTACCGGCCGAGAATGCGACCCCGTACGCTGGAACGCCAAGGCCAATCGTGCCAAGGGTACCAAAGAGGATATCCGTGGCCTGAACGCCTACCTCGACACGATGGAGCGAAAGGTAGCCGATGCCCACCAGCAACTCGTGAAGGACGGCGCGGAAATCACTGCCGAAACGCTGAAACTAAAGTACCTTGGCAAAGACGTGCAGCGGCGGTATTTGATGGAAACGTTTACCGAACACAACCGGAAGATGGAAGCGTTGCTTGGGAAAGGCTTTAAACCCAACACGCTGAAAGGCTACAACACCTCGATAGGCCATCTCACCGCATACCTATTGAAATGCTACGATGAAGTGGACATCGATATCCAGCGCATTGACCATGCGTTCATCACAGGCTATGAGTTTTTCCTGCGCTCTGAAATGGGATGCAACGCGGTGTCGGCGGCCAAGTACATGAAGCACCTGCGCAAAATCGTCAACCTGTGCATCGCCCACCGATGGATTACGGAAAACCCCTTTGCGTTTTACAAGACAAAGGCCAAACCAAGGGAAAAGGAATTCCTTACGCCCGATGAATTGGACAGGGTAGCCAAAAAGGAGTTTGGCGTTCCAAGGCTGGCTCACGTGCGCGACATCTTCGTGTTCTGCTGCTATACGGGGCTGTCATACGCCGATGTGCGTAAGCTGCAAAAGGCGGACATCGCAAAGGGCATCGATGGCAGGCTGTGGGTATTGACCAGCCGGGAGAAAACGGAAACTTCCTCCAACATCCCCCCTGCTGCTGCAAGCATTGGATATCATCGAACGCTATGCGGATTATCCCCCATGCGTGGCAAAGGGGCTGGTGCTTCCGGTATTGAGCAACCAAAAGATGAACAGCTACCTGAAAGAGATTGCAGACCTGTGCAGCATCGCCAAGACGCTGACATTCCATATGGCGCGGCATACATTCGCCACCACAGTGACACTGGCCAACAATGTGCCTATTGAAACGGTATCCAAGATGTTGGGGCATACCAACATCAAGACCACCCAGCACTATGCCAAGCTGCTGGACACGCGGATCGGCATAGTGCTGGGTGGTCTTGCAGAAGCGGCTTGCCGGAATGTGACCGAAAATTATTCATATTTTTACCCGTGTACAACCAAGCAAAACAATGAAGCAAAAAGACGATTACTTATGGAAAGGGATTTTGGAAGACGTTTTTGACGATTTCCTCCGCTTCCTCCATCCTGATGCCGACAAAGTCTTCGATTTAAACCGGGGCATCACGTTCCTCGACAAGGAGTTGGAGCAGTTGTTCCCACCGGAAGATGATGAGTTTGCCCCCAAAGTGGTTGACAAACTGGCGCAGGTCTATACCCATGACGGCAATGAGAAATGGGTTTTAATCCATGTGGAAGTTCAGGGCACTTACCGCAGGGATTTCTCCTTGCGGATGTTCACCTATTATTACCGGATACTTGATAAATACCATAAGCGCATTTCTGCCTATGCCATCCTGACGGAGGCGAGCAAAAAACCGAGACCGAATACCTATGAGGAAGAGTTTATGGGTACAAGCATCTCGTATAGGTTTAATATATACAAAATTGCCGAACAGGACGATGAAGCCCTTTTGGCAAGCAACAATCCGTTTGCCTTGGTCGTCTTAACTGCTAAGGCAGCATTTGCGGGGAAAAACATAAACAACGGCGGTCAAAGTGATGAGGCTTTATTGCAGATAAAAATCCAGTTAGCCCGTGAATTGCTTATCCGTAGAATAGCCAAGGGAAAAATCAGAGGACTGATGAATTTCCTGCGCTACTATGTGCGCTTTGATAATTCAGAAGTAAATACTATCTTTGAACAAGAAGTAGAAAAATTAACAGAAAGGAGGGATACCATGGGCATAGAACAGTTATTATTGGATAGGGAAAAGAATAGGGGGAAACGTGAAGAAGCCATTGCCATCGCACGCGAAATGAAAAAAGATGGTATCTCTATTGAACAAATTGCCAAGTTCACCAAGCTGACTGTAAAAGAAATCGAAAAGCTTTGATAAAAAATCCTCACAATATAAAGCAAGCCATCCCCGAAACGGATGGCTTTTTTTGTTTCCCCCCATTGTACGCACCAAGGCATTTTCACCGCTTAGGCCACCGAACGCAAGGCGGGGGAATCGGGTCAAGGGCGCCGGAGGGCAAAGGCCTGCGGGAGGGGGCGTTTATATACCCTTTACCTTTCCTAGGCCGTGGGTAATTTTGGCCGGGCGGTGCAAAGGCCGGATGCGCTGAACGCGTGCTTGGGCAATTCCATTCTTTCAGCCATTGCTGTTACCTCCCTCCATCATTTTCCTGATGTCCTCCCTGCGGTAGTACATGCTGCCGCCCAACTTGCGATATGGCAACGTACCGCCCGCACGGAGGTTCTGCAATGTTCCGGGCGATATGCCAAGCAGCCTGCGCACCTCGGCGCTTTTCAGCCATTCCCTATCGGGACTGCTTTTTCTGTTTCCGATGACTTGTTTCAACTCCTCCAGCATTTCCCGCTTGAACTGCCGGAGGTCTTCCCGTGTGACGATGTCTATTTCCATATCCCTATCATTATGTTTCCCTATCCATATATCCCGATAGTGGGATATTCATTCACGCCGTTTACATAGTGCACGGTATACCGCCAAGTATATCGGAACCTTGCACTGGTGCTATCCCAGCGCATTGGGGTATCCCCGGAGGATACCCAAAACCCCCTTGGCGATAGCGTGGGGGCAAGCAAGTAGGGCTATGCCCAACTTCCGCTTGCTCCATTCCCATTGGGGAATGGCAACTTGGCGGGACGTGAGAACAGCACGGTTTGGCTCTGCGGCCAAACAGGGTGATATCCGGTGTTTCCATCGGGCGGCACCCGCTCCTTTGGGACAAAGTTGGAGGATATGGCAGAGATATGGATGACCAACCGGAGCGGCTTGGTCATGTTCGGGGATTGAACGGGTAGACGGTTAGGCTTGGTCTATAGGGACGATGCGGAACAACTTCCTGCCATCCGGCACCTGCCAGCCTTTTATCGGGGCTTCGCCCTTGCCCACGAAATAATTGCGAGCGGTATCCAGCGGGATTTCCTTGCCGCCGTGGTTGAAGTATTTCGCTATCAGCTTGTAATACGGGCTGTGGTGGTCGCTTTTGAGCAACGACCTCCCAAGGGCAGTTCCACTTCGCGAAGTTGCTGGATGAGGTCGGTGAGCGTGGGCAGGTAGCTGTCTTCCACATATACTTTCTGTGAAACACTGTATTTGGAAAGCTCCAGTATCCGCGTTTCCAAATCCCCTATATGGGCTCGGAGTTCGGCTATCTTTCCGTCTTTTTCTTTCAGCAGCACATCGTTTGGCCTAATGTTCCATTTATCTCGTGTGCCGAGGTATTGCTGGAATTCGGTAAGTTTCCCGATGTTTGACTGATGCCGGGATGCCCGGATGAGAACGGGTCTTTCCGCTCGAAATGTTCAATCCGTTTCTGCACGATGTACCACACATAGGAAAGGAACTCCTTTTCGGCTCCCTGCCCCTTGGACAGGAAATAATTCAGGTGGTAGG
>Ga0182737_1000786_pt1 | contig 37865 bp, 36 predicted proteins | sample eDN5th30CBELigOP_FD_128878 | JGI IMG/M metagenome (GOLD analysis project Ga0182737, IMG submission 128878) | Enriched Organic Plus compost microbial communities from Emeryville, California, USA - eDNA 5th pass 30_C BE-Lig OP (version 2) (version 2) ... | reverse complement strand
CGTACGTCAACAGCGCATCGATGCAGGCCCTGCCGCCGGAGTACCGGCACGAGCCGAACCTGGCGCTGGCCGGCGGCACCGACGGCATGGACCTGGTGCGCCGCATCCTCGCCGCGGCCCCGGACTACCTGGCGCCCGAAGGCGTGCTGGTGCTGGAGATCGGCCACGAGCACGACCATTTCGTGGCGGCCTTCCCGGCGTTGCAGCCGGTGTGGCTGGAAACCGAAGCGGCATCCGACCAGATCCTGCTGCTGACGCGCGAGCAGCTGACGACGTGATACGCGCTTCCGGACTGACCTTGCGCCGCGGCACCAAAGTGCTGCTCGACGGCGCCGATTTTGTGGTGCATCCCGGCGAGCGCGTCGGCATCGTGGGCAAGAACGGCGCGGGCAAGTCCTCGCTGTTCGGCCTGCTGACCGGCACCCTGGACCCCGACGCCGGCACGCTGGACCTGCCCGCCGGCTGGCGCATTGCCAGCGTGGAGCAGGAAATTGCCGCCGACGCGCAGCCGGCGCGGGAATTCGTGATCGACGGCGACCGCCGGCTGCGCGCCCTGCAAGCCCGGCGCGCAGCCTTGGGGGCCGACGAGGGCACCCAGATCGCGGAGGCCGAGGCGGAACTGGCCGAGGCCGGCGCCTGGGACGCCGCATCGCGCGCCGAGCAATTGCTGGCCGGCCTGGGCTTCAAGCCGGACGAGTGGATGCGGCCGGTGGCCAGCTTCTCGGGCGGCTGGCGCATGCGGCTGGCGCTGGCGCGCGCGCTGATGGCGCCGTCCGACCTGCTGCTGCTGGACGAACCCACCAACCACCTCGACCTGGACGCAATGCTGTGGCTGGAGAAGTGGCTGGGCTCGTATCCGGGCACCGTATTGCTGATTTCGCACGACACCGAGTTCCTCGACGCGGTGGCGCGTGCCATCCTGCATTTCGACCACGCCAAGCTGGTGCGCTATCGCGGCGGCTACGAAGATTTCCTGAACCAGCGCGCCGAACGGTTGCGCCAGGCCAGCATCGCCTACGAACGACAGAACCGCGAGGCCGCGCGGCTGCGCGGCTTCATCGAACGCTTCAAGGCCAAGGCGTCCAAGTCCAAACAGGCGCAAAGCCGCGTCAAGGCGCTGGCGCGCATGGAGGCGATGGCGCCGCTGCATGCCGAGGCGGGCATCGACATCCGCATTCCGTCGCCCGACCACATGCCCGACCCGCTGCTGACGCTGGAACATGCGGCGGCCGGCTATGCCGCCGACCCCATCCTGCGCGATGTGACGTTGATGGTCCGCGCCGGCAGCCGCATCGGCGTGCTGGGCGCCAACGGCGCCGGCAAGAGCACGCTGATCAAGACGCTGGCCGAGGAACTGCCGGTGCAGGCGGGCGAACGCCGCGCCTCGCGTGGGCTGGCAATCGGCTACTTTCACCAGCACCAGCTCGACATGCTGGACCTGGACGGCACGCCGCTGCAACACCTGGCGCGGCTGGCGCCCGACGTGCGCGAACAGGAGCTGCGCAACTACCTGGGCGGCTTCGGCTTCTCGGGCGAGGCCGTGCTGGGCAAGGTGGGGCCGATGTCCGGTGGCGAGAAAGCGCGCCTGGCGCTGTCGCTGATCGTCTGGCAGAAGCCCAACCTGCTGCTGCTGGACGAGCCCAGCAACCACCTAGACGTGGAAACCCGCGAGGCCCTGGCCGCCGCGCTGGCCGAGTTCTCGGGCAGCATGCTGCTGGTGTCGCACGACCGGCACCTGCTGCGCACCACGGTCGACAGCTTCTGGATCGTTGCCGATGGCCAGGTGCGCGAGTTCGACGGCGACCTGGAAGACTACCGGGAGTGGCTGGCCAGCCGCAACGCGGCCGAACGCGCCGGCAAGGCCGAGGAAGCCCGCAACGCGGCCGGCACGGCGGCGCCGGGGCTGGACCGCAAGGCCCAGAAGCGCCTGGAGGCCGAACAGCGCCAACGCCTCTCGACGCTGCGCAAGCCGCTGGAGACGCGCCTGTCCAAGGTGGACGCCGACATGGAAAAGGCCCGCCAGCGGCTGCAAGCCCTGGACGCACTGATCGCCGACCCCGACTTCTATTCCGACGCGCGCCGCACCGAACGCCAACAGGTCATGGCCGAACACGGCGAACTTGCCAAGACCCTGGTCGAACTCGAGGAACAGTGGCTGGAAATCCAGGAATCACTGGAAACGATCGACAAGTCGGCGGCGTAACCGCCGCGAGGCGCAGTCGTCTGGAAGCCCAAGAAGCAAGCGAGACACGCCACCGCCCCGCTTCAGTACACCCCGGCACAACGATCAACGGCCGGTGCACTCCGCCATCACGTAAGTTCCGCTTGGCCGCGCAGGGCGGCCAAGCGGAACGGGCCCACCAAAATCTTTCCCTCTTCCGCCAACGCGGCCAAACACGCCAAGCACGCCACCCTCCCCGTCGCCGTGGGCGTCTGCGTTGTCATGAGTCCGTTGGTGGGTGGGGCTGGCGGGGGTGCGCCTCGGGGCCGAGCGAGGCGGAAGCGAAGGGAGGCCCGTACGGGCCGGACGAGCGAGCCGACGCGGTGTCCGGCGCCCCGCGGCGCCGGACCGGCCCCGGAAGCACCCCCGCCAGCCCCACCCGCCAACGGACGCCAGAAGAACTAAAAGCCCCACGCACACTCGGAAGCCAAATTCGGCACTGAAGCGAGAGAGACAGCTACCCCTGGATAATATCCAGCTTCGCAATCCCCAAGGCCAACGTCTTGGCCCCCACATCCCGGAACTGGATCTGCGCCTGCGCATCCTGCCCCGACCCGCTGAGCCCGATGATGGTGCCGTCGCCGAACCGCGCATGCCGCACGCCCTGCCCGATCCGGTAGTGGCGTTCGCCCACCGTGACGCCGCTGGACACGGTGCGCGCGGGCCGCGGCGCAATGGACCCCGTGGCCTTGCGGCCGAATGCATCGCCGCGCCAATTGCTGCTCCAGGCCGCCTCGCGCGCCGCGGCCGACACGCCGCCCAAGCCCGTGCCCGCGCGCGGCGTGATCCACTTCAGGTGCTGCTCGGGGATCTCGTCGAGGAAGCGTGAGCGCATCGCATAACGCGTCTGGCCGTGCAGCATGCGGCTCTGGGCCAGGCTGATGTAGAGCCGCTCGCGCGCGCGCGTGATGGCCACGTACATCAGGCGGCGCTCTTCTTCCAGGCCAGATTGCTCCAGCAGGCTGTTCTCGTGCGGAAACAGGCCCTCTTCCAGCCCGGTGATGAAGACCGCGTCGAACTCCAGTCCTTTGGCCGAATGCACCGTCATCAGCTGCACGGCATCCTGGCCGACCTGCGCCTGGTTGTCGCCGGCCTCCAGGGCCGCATGCGACAGGAAGGCGGCCAGCGGCGTGAGGCCGTCGGCCACCGGCAACACGCCATCGGCATCGGCACTGGTGGCGGGCACCGGTGGCACCACGCCGGCCGGCAGGCCGTCGTAGTTCTCTTCCGACGCGAACACCGCGGCGGCCGTGATGAGTTCGTTGAGGTTCTCGAGACGCTCGGCGCCCTCGCGCTCGGTCTTGTAGTGCGCGATGAGGCCGCTGCCGTCGAGCATGTGCTCGACCAGTTCGGGCAGGGGAAGGTCGCGCGTCTCGTGGGCCAGGCGGCCGATCAGCTGCGCGAATTGCGCCAGATTGGAACCGCCCTTGCCGCCCACCATGGCGACGGCGCCGAACAAGCTGGTGTCGTGTGCACGCGCGGCGTCAGCCAGCTGTTCCAGCGTGCGCGCACCGATGCCGCGCGCGGGGAAATTCACCACGCGCATCCAGGACGTGTCGTCATGGGGGTTGGCCATCAGCCGCAGGTAGGCCAGCGCGTGCTTGATTTCCTGGCGCTCGAAGAAGCGCAGGCCGCCGTAGACCTTGTAGGGGATGCCCGCGGAGAACAGCGCGTGCTCGATCACGCGCGACTGCGCGTTGCTGCGGTACAGGACGGCGATCTCGCGGCGCAGGCGGCCGTCGTGGATCAGGGCGCGCACCTCTTCGACCAGCCACTGCGCCTCCATGGCGTCGCTGGGCTGCTCGACTACGCGCACGGGCTCGCCCTCGCCCTGCTGCGTCCAGAGATTCTTGCCCAGGCGCGCGCTGTTGTGGCCGATAAGCGCGTTGGCGGAATCGAGAATGTGGCCGTAGGAACGGTAGTTCTGTTCCAGCCGGATGACGGTGCCGCGCGCGTAGTCCCGCTCGAAGTCGGCCATGTTGCCGACGTGCGCGCCGCGGAACGCGTAGATGGACTGGTCGTCGTCGCCCACCGCGAAGATGGCCGCGCCGCCGCCCGCCAGGAGCTGCAGCCACTTGTACTGCAGGATGTTGGTGTCCTGGAACTCGTCGACCAGGATGTGGCGAAAGCGCCGCTGGTAGTGCTCGCGCACCGGCGCATTGCGCGACAACAACTCGTAGGCCCGCAACAGCAGCTCGGCGAAGTCGACCACGCCCTCGCGCTGACACTGGGCTTCGTACAGCTGGTAGATCTCGATCAGGCGGCGGCGGTGGCTGTCCCAGGCTTCCAGCTCGCCCGGCCGCTGGCCATCTTCCTTGGCGCCGTTGATGAAGCGCTGCACGTCGCGCGGGGGGTACTTCTCGTCGTCGATGCCATGCGCCTTGAGCAGGCGCTTGATGGCGGCCAACTGGTCGGTGGTATCGAGGATCTGGAAGGTCTGGGGCAGGCCGGCATCGCGGTGGTGCGCGCGCAGCATGCGATTGCACAGGCCGTGGAACGTGCCGATCCACAGCCCACGCGTATCGATGGGCAACATGGCCGACATGCGCGTGAGCATCTCGCGCGCGGCCTTGTTGGTGAAAGTGACGGCCAACAGCCCGAACGGGCTGGCCTGGCTGGTCTGGATGAGCCAGGCCATGCGGGTGGTGAGCACCCGCGTCTTGCCGCTGCCCGCCCCGGCCAGGACCAGGGCGTGCTGCGGTTCAAGGGTTACAGCGGCACGTTGTTCGGGATTGAGTTGCTCAAGCATCATGCCGCATAGCGGCGCAGGCGCAGTGCAAACTGCTCGAGCCCGGCGATGCCGCTTTGCTGGGCGCGCTGGCACCAGGCCTGCAGGTCATGCAGCAGCTGTTCGCTGCTGGCGCTGGAGCTTTCCCAGATGCGGCCCAGGTCGCGGCGCATCTGCACCAGCGTGGAAAGCGACTGGCTCTGGGCAACGACCTGGTCGACCTCGGCGCGCTGCTCGGGCTGGAGCACCTCTTCGTTGCGATGCAGCCAGCGGCGCACGCGGTACAACGTCGTCCAGTGGCATTCGGCGCTGCCCTTCTGGCGCGAGGCCTTCAGCTTGGACAGCTCTTCGCGGGCCGTCTTCTTGACCACGTCGGCGTAGCGGGCCATGACTTCGTAGCGATGCGTGATGACGCCTTGCAGCGTGCGCAGGTCGATGGCCTTGGCGCTGGGGTCGAGCTTGAGCTTGGGCGCGACCTTCTTGATCTTGGCCAGACCCAGAAAGCGCAGAACGCTGATGTAGCACCAGCCGATGTCGAACTCGTACCACTTGGCCGAGAACTTGGCCGACGTGCCGTGGGCGTGGTGGTTGTTGTGCAGCTCTTCGCCACCGATGACGATGCCCCACGGGAACACGTTGGTGCTGGTGTCCGGACTGTTGTAGTTGCGATAGCCCCAGTAGTGGCCCACGCCGTTGACGACGCCGGCCGCCCAGAACGGGATCCAGGCCATCTGCACGGCCCAAACGGTGAGGCCGATGGCACCGAACAGGGCGATGTCGATGGCAAGCATGATGAGCACGCCAGCCAGGCTGTGGCGGCTGTAGAGCTTGCGCTCGATCCAGTCATCGGGCGTGCCGTGGCCGAACTTGGCCATGGTTTCCTGGTTGGCGGATTCTTCGCGATACAGCTCGGCGCCACGGAACAGCACCTTCCAGATGCCGAACAGCATGGGCGAATGGGGATCGCCTTCCTTCTCGCACTTGGCGTGGTGCTTGCGGTGGATGGAGACCCATTCCTTCGTGACCATGCCCGTGGTCAACCACAGCCAGAACCGGAAGAAGTGCATCACGGCCGGGTGCAGGTCGAGGCCCCGGTGCGCCTGGCTGCGGTGCAGGAACACCGTGACGGCCACGATGGTGATGTGCGTCACGACCAGGGTGTAGACGACAATCTGCCACCACTGGGCTTGTGCCAGGCCGTCGGAGAAAAAGGACAGGAGTTGATCCATAAAACTGTGCGTGTGCCTCGTGCGGAGGGGCGCATGCGATGCCTGCGCCATTGGGGAAGAATACCGTGAAGTTTAGCGTACCTGACTTGCTTATGACAGCCCGGTTTCAAAATGGTTCTTGAGATAAATCAAGGACTAAGCGCGTTTCAGGCGCATTTCGATCCCTTTCGCGGGAGCCGGCTGCACCAGGGGCCGGAGGCCGGCGTGGTATGGCGGCCACATTTTGCTACAGAAGCGGGCACACGATAAAGTGGGTGGCATTGCCGATTGCCCGTCCAAGCTTTCCATGCGCCTGATCCGCACTGCCCGCCGGCTGTTGCCCGCCCTGCTGCTTGCCTGTTCGGCCGCCGCTGCCCAGCCGCCGCAGGTGGCCAGCGGCGGTCAGGTGGTGCTCGGCACGTATTACGAAGTCAGCGGCCCGGGCTGCCAGGCACTGAGCGCCCCGCGGGTGCGCATTACCGAGCCCGGCCGGCTGGGCAAGGCCATCGTGGTGCGCACCGAAGGCCAGGCACAGGCCACGCCACGCTGCCCGCACCGCAAGGTGCCGGTGGCCACCGTGCTGTACCAGGCCGACCAGCCAGGCCTGGACAACGTGACCTGGGAAGTGCGCTACCAGCAGCGCGGCCAGCCGGTGCAGCGCCATGCCGCCGACGTGCGGGTGGCGCCGCGCCGCTGACCCGGCGCGCCGCCGGAAAGCGCCTCCGCGCACGCTAGGCCTGGGTGGTTTCGTCGGCGGGGGCCTCGACAGGCACCTGCGCCGGCACATCGGCAGCCTCAGCCTCGGACTCCACTTTTTCGGATTGCACCGCGACGGGCGATTCTTCCTGTTGCGTTGCGGGCGCTTCGGCCTGGCGCGCCGGCGCCTTGCGCCGCTCGAAGACGGCCGCGAAGAAACCATCGGTGCCGTGCACGTCCGGCCGCAACTGCATATAGGGCCCCTGCAGCGCCAGCTCAGGACAGCGTGCATTGAGGAGTTCGGCCGCGTCCAGGCGCTCGAACTCGGGATGCTCGGCCAGGAATCGCTCGGCCTGGCGCGCATTCTCTTCCTCGAGCAGGCTGCAGGTGGCATACACCAGCCGGCCGCCGGGCGCGACACAGCGCGCCGCGCTCTTCAGAATGCGGTGCTGCAGGTCGCACAGCTCGGCCAGCGCCTCGGGGTGCTGGCGCCATTTCAGATCAGGATTGCGACGCAGCGTGCCGATGCCGCTGCACGGGGCGTCGACCAGCACGCGCTGGGCTTTGCCGGCCAGCCGTTTGACGCGGGCGTCGTTCTCGCCGTCGATCGCCACCGGCACCACGTTGGACAGGCCGCTGCGCGCGAAGCGCGGTTTGGCGCGCGCCAGGCGGGCCGCCGACACGTCGAAGGCATAGAGCCGGCCGGTGGAGCGCATCAGCGCGCCCAGCAGCAGCGTCTTGCCGCCCGCGCCGGCGCAGAAATCGATGATCATCTCGCCGCGACGCGGCGCCACCAGAAGGGACAGCAGTTGGCTGCCCTCGTCCTGCACCTCGAGGCTGCCGTCCTCGAACTGCGGCCAGCGGTTGACCGCCGGACGCCCCTGCAGGCGGATGCCCCAGGGCGAATACGGCATGGGTTCGGGGGAGTAGCGCGCCGCCGGTCCGCCGCGCAGCGCCAACAGCATGGCGTCGCGCTCGGCCTTCAGCGGATTGATGCGCAGGTCCAGGCTGGCGGGCCGGTTCAGGGCCTGCATCAGGCGTTCGGGCTCGTCCATGGCGCCCAGGCGCTCGTCCAGCCAGTCGGGCATGCTGGCGCGCACCGCGCGCGGCAGCGTGGCCGGATCGATGCGCAGCACATGTCCCAGCCACTCGGCCTCGGCGGCTTGCAGGCCCTCGGCCAACGCGGCCTCGCCCAGCGTGGCGGCCAGCCCGAGGATGGCCAGGCGGCGCGAGGCCGGGCCCACGCCCGACTCGGCCATGCGGCGATAGCGCCGCAGGTGGCGCAGCACGTCGTAGACCGCCTCGGCGATCTCACCGCGGTCGCGTCCACCCAGGTTGGGATGGGCGCGCAGCCAGTGCGACAGCGCGGCGTCGGCCGGATAGGTCCATTGCAGCAGCTCGCCCAGCACACGCTGCACCTGGTCGATGCGGATAGCGGCCAGCGGGATGCGCGGGCGATCGGCCTCGCGCGCGCCGGCGGCAGCGCGCGAGGCCCCCGCGGGGGGACGGCCGCGTCCGTTGCGCGGGCCGGCAGGCCGGCCGGACTCGGAGGAAGCGCCGCGGCCGGACCGGGCGCGGGCGGCGGGAGGTTTGGTCATGAGGGTTCCAGCATGAAAAGGCGCGGAGGATCGCCGGCGACGTCGACGCGCTGATCGGCCGTGAGGCTGACCCGCCCCTGGGCCAGCCAGCGGGCGGCGGCGGGATAGGCGCGATGCTCGACCTGCAGTACCCGCTTGGCCAGGGTTTCGGGCGTGTCGCCCGGCAGCACGGGCACGCTGCCCTGGCAGATGATGGGGCCGTGGTCGAGGACGGGCGTGACGAAATGGACGGTGCAGCCGTGGACCTGCACGCCCTTGGCCAGCGCCTGGGCGTGCGTGTGCAGGCCCGGAAACGCGGGCAGCAGCGACGGATGGATGTTGACCAGCCGGCCGGCATAGCGCGCCACGAAGCCGGGCGTCAGCACACGCATGAAGCCGGCCAGCAGGATGTAGTCGGGGCGGTACGGGTCGATCTCGGCGGCCAGGGCGGCGTCGAAGGCTTCCCGGCTGGCAAACGCCTTGTGGCTGAGGCCGGCCGTGGGGATGCCCTGTTCGCGCGCCCAGACCAGCCCCGGGGCGTCGGGCCGGCTGCCGATGACGGCGGCGATGCGGGCCGGCCAGGCCTCGGCGCGGCAGGCCTCGACCAGCGCCTGCATGTTGCTGCCGCGGCCCGAGATGAGGATGACGAGGCGGCGGGGCTCGGCACCAGCCACGGCGTCGACGGGAGAATCCGGCAAGATGTGTGTTTCCAATGAGCGGGGCAACCCGAAATTGTAAACTCTCGCTCGTGAAACCGACGCTGCGCATCTACCGCTACCTTCCCCCGCTTCCACGGCGCGCGCCGTGCGCGCTTACCATCGGCAATTTCGACGGCGTGCACCGGGGCCACCAGGCCATCCTGGCGCGCGTGCGGCGCGAAGCCCAGGCGCGTGGGCTTGTGCCCGCCGTCATGACCTTCGAGCCCCATCCGCGCGAATACTTCGCCGCGCTGAACCAGCGGCCCGAACTTGCGCCCACGCGCGTGTCGGGCCTGCGCGACAAGCTGTCGGCGCTGGCGCGGGCGGGCATCGAGCAGGTCGTGGTCGAGCGCTTCGACGCGCGGCTGGCAAGCATGTCCGCCAACGCCTTCATTGAAGACCTGCTGGTGGCCGGCCTGCAGACCCGCTGGCTGCTGGTGGGGGAAGACTTCCGCTTCGGCCGCAAGCGCGCGGGCGACATCGAACTGCTGCGCGAGGCCGGCGCCCGGCACGGCTTCGAGGTCCATACGCTGTCGGACGTGACCGATGCCGACGGCCACCGCATCTCGAGTTCCGAGGTGCGCACCGCGCTGGCCGTGGGCGACCTGGAACGCGCCGGCCGCCTGCTGGGCCATCCGTACCACATCAGCGGCCACGTGATCCACGGCCAGAAGCTGGGCCGCGAACTGGGCTTTCCCACCCTGAACCTGCGCGTGGCGCCGCGCTGCGCCGCGCGCTCGGGCATCTACGTGGTGCGCGTACAGGGGCTGGGCGACGCGCCGCGTCCGGCCGTGGCCAGCCTGGGCGTACGGCCTACCGTGGAAGACCATGGCCGTGTGCTGCTCGAGGCACACCTGCTCGACGGTCGCGCCGACGCATACGGTAAACTCGTCCGGATCGAATTCCTGCACAAGCTGCGGGACGAAGAGAAATTCCCCGACCTCCCCTCCCTGACCGCCGCCATCGCCGAAGACGCGCGCAATGCGCGCGCTTATTTTGCCGTCCATGGACTATAAAAGCACCCTCAATCTGCCCGACACTTCCTTTCCCATGCGCGGCGACCTCGCCAAGCGGGAACCGGCCTGGATTGCCGAATGGGAGGAAAAACGCGTCTACCAGGCGATCCGCGCGGCCAGCCGCGGCCGGCCCCGCTTCGTGCTGCACGACGGCCCGCCCTACGCGAACGGCGACATCCACATCGGACACGCAGTCAACAAGATCCTGAAGGACATCATCGTCAAGAGCCGCAACATGGCTGGCTACGACGCGCAGTACGTGCCGGGCTGGGACTGCCATGGCATGCCGATCGAGATCCAGATCGAAAAGAAGTACGGCAAGAACCTGCCGGTGGCCGAGGTGCAATCGCGCGCCCGCGCCTATGCGCTGGAGCAGATCGACCGCCAGCGCAAGGACTTCAAGCGGCTGGGGGTGCTGGGCGACTGGGAACGCCCCTACCTGACGATGAACTTCAGCAACGAGGCCGACGAGATCCGCGCGCTGGGCCGCATCCTGCAAAAGGGCTACCTGTTCCGCGGCCTGAAGCCCGTGAACTGGTGCTTCGACTGCGGCTCGGCGCTGGCCGAGGCCGAGGTCGAATACGCCGACCGCGTCGACCCGGCCATCGACGTGGCCTTCCCGTTCACCGACAAGGACGCCCTGGCGGCTGCCTTCGGCCTGAGCTCCATCGAGAACGGCGCGGCGGTGATCTGGACCACCACGCCCTGGACCATTCCCGCCAACCAGGCGCTGAACGTTCATCCCGAATTCGAATACGCGCTGGTGCGCGTATCCCCCGCGCCGACGCACGGCCCGCTGCTGCTGCTGGCCGTCGAACGCGTCGAAGCCTGCCTGAAGGCCTGGGGCCTGCAAGGCGAGGTGATCGCCACCGCGCGCGGCGAGGCGCTGTCGGGCCTGCGCATGCGCCACCCGCTGGCGGGCGTCGATGCGGGCTACGACCGCACCGCCCCCATTTACCTGGGCGATTACGTCACGCTGGATGCCGGCACCGGCATCGTGCACTCGTCGCCGGCCTACGGCATCGAAGACTTCGTCTCCTGCAAGGCGCACGGCCTGAAGGACGACGACATCATCAACCCCGTCATGGGCGACGGCAAGTACGCGTCCACCCTGCCGCTGTTCGGCGGCCTGTCGATCTGGGACGCGAACCCGCAGATCATCGAGACGCTGAAGTCGGCGGGCTCGCTGATGCACGTCGAGAAGCTGCCGCACAGCTACATGCATTGCTGGCGCCACAAGACGCCCATCATCTATCGCGCCACCAGCCAGTGGTTCGCCGGCATGGACGTCACGCCCAAGGACGGCAGTGCCTCGCTGCGCGAGGCGGCGCTTGCCGCCATCGACGCGACAGCGTTCTACCCGTCGTGGGGCCGCGCGCGCCTGCACGCCATGATCGCGAACCGGCCGGACTGGACGCTGTCGCGCCAGCGCCAATGGGGCGTGCCGATGGCCTTCTTCGTGCACCGGGAAACCGGCGCGCTGCACCCGCGCACGCCGGAACTGCTGGAGCAGGTGGCGCAGCGCGTCGAGCAGCACGGCATCGAGGCCTGGCAGACGCTCGACCCGCGCGAGCTGCTGGGCGACGAGGCCGAGCACTACGAGAAAAACCGCGACACGCTGGACGTGTGGTTCGACTCGGGCACCACGCACGCCACCGTGCTGGGCGGCAAGGACGGCGACCTGGGCGGATCGCACGGCGCCGAGCTGGCCTGGCCGGCCGACCTGTACCTGGAAGGTTCCGACCAGCACCGCGGCTGGTTCCACTCGTCGTTGCTCACGGGTTGCATGCTGTATGGCCGCGCGCCCTACAACGCGCTGCTGACGCACGGCTTCGTGGTCGACGGCCAGGGCCGCAAGATGAGCAAGTCGGTGGGCAATGTCATCGCACCGCAAAAGGTATCCGACTCGCTGGGCGCCGAGGTCCTGCGGCTATGGGTGGCCGCCACCGATTACTCGGGCGAGCTGTCGATCTCCGACGAGATCCTCAAGCGCGTGGTCGAGGGCTATCGCCGCATCCGCAACACGCTGCGCTTCCTGCTGGCCAACGTGGCTGACTTCGACGCGGTGTCGCAGGCCGTGCCGCACGCCGAGCTGTTCGAGATCGACCGCTACGCACTGGCCATGACCCAGCAGATGCAGGCCGAGGTGCAGGCGCACTACGAGCGCTACGATTTCCATCCGGCGGTGGCGCGCCTGCAGACGTTCTGCTCCGAAGACCTCGGCGCCTTCTATCTCGACATTCTGAAGGACCGCCTGTACACCACGGCCGCCGACAGCCGCGCGCGCCGCTCGGCGCAGACAGCGCTGCTGGAGATCACGCAGACGCTGCTCAAGCTGATGGCGCCGATCCTGTCGTTCACTGCCGAAGAGGCCTGGAAGGTGCTGACCGACTCGGCGCTGCGCCACCAGGCCGACGCCGCGCGCGTCACGATCTTCACCGAGGTCTATCACACGCTGCCGACACCGTCCGATGCCGACACCCTCGTCGAAAAATGGACGCGCCTGCGCGCGATCCGCGCCGAGGTGATGCGCAAGCTGGAAGAAGTGCGTACGGCCGGCGGCATCGGCTCGTCGCTGCAGGCCGAGGTCGACATCCACGCCAGCGCGCAGGACCGCGCGTGGCTGGCCAGCCTGGCGGGCGACCTGCGTTTCGTGCTGATCGTCTCGCGCGCCACGGTGCACGAGACCGACGGCGAATTGCAGGTTCAGATCACCCCGTCCGGCCACAAGAAGTGCGAGCGCTGCTGGCACTGGCGCGCCGACGTGGGCGCCGACGCGCAGCACCCGGATATCTGCGGGCGCTGCGTGGCCAACCTGTTCGGCGCGGGCGAGCCGCGCGAGAAGGCCTGAACATGGCCGCATCGCCCGCACCCGGCGCGCGCGGCCCGCTGGGCCGCTGGCTGGGCCTGGCCGCGCTGATCATCGTGCTGGACCAGCTGACCAAGCTGTACTTCGACAATGCGTTCTCGTACGGCCAGCGCCTGAACGTGCTGCCCGTGTTCGACTTCACGTTGATGTACAACCGCGGCGCCGCCTTCAGCTTCCTGGCGTCGCAGGAAGGCTGGCAGCGCTGGCTGTTCACGGCGCTGGGCGTGGTGGCGGCGGCAGTCATCGTCTGGCTGCTGCGCCGCACCCAGGGCCAGCCGCGATTCTGCCTGGCACTGACGCTGATCCTGGGCGGCGCGCTGGGCAACGTGATCGACCGGGTGGCGTACGGCCACGTGGTCGACTTCCTGCTGTTCTACTGGCGCGACTGGTACTATCCCGCGTTCAATCTGGCCGACGTGGCCATCACGTGCGGCGCCGTGCTGCTGGTGCTGGACGAGCTGCTGCGCGGCCGCAAGAACCGCGCCGCGGCAGGATGACCTTCCGGCCCCCCGGACGTCGCGGCGAACCCGCTGCGTTTTGCCGCATAATGGCACGACACCCTTCCCGATCCGTTCCGCCATGCTCGACCTCGCCCGCAAACGCATCGTCCTCGGACTGACCGGCGGCATCGCCTGCTACAAGGTGGCCGAGCTGGTCCGCCGCATGACCGAACAGGGCGCCGTCGTCGACGTCGTCATGACGGAAGCGGCCACGCATTTCATCACGCCCGTCACCATGCAGGCCCTGTCGGGCCGCCCGGTGTTCGTCGATGCCTGGGATGCGCGCGTGGCCAACAACATGGCGCACATCGACCTCACCCGCGGCGCCGACGCCGTGCTGGTGGCGCCGGCCAGCGCCGACTTCATGGCCAAGCTGGCGCACGGCCTGGCCGACGACCTGCTCTCCACGCTATGCCTGGCACGTGCCTGTCCGCTGCTGGTGGCGCCCGCCATGAACCGCGAGATGTGGGCCAACCCGGCCACGCAGCGCAACGTGGCGCAATTGCGCGCCGACGGCATCTCGGTGCTCGGCCCGGCCGCCGGCGAACAGGCCTGCGGCGAAACCGGCAGCGGCCGCATGCTCGAGCCGCACGACCTGCTGGCCGACCTCATCGCCTCGTTCCAGCCCAAGCTGCTGGCCGGACGGCACGTGCTGCTCACGGCCGGCCCCACGTCCGAACCGGTCGATCCGGTGCGGGTGCTCAGCAACCGTTCGTCGGGCAAGACCGGCTATGCGCTGGCGCGCGCCGCGCACGAAGCGGGCGCCCGCGTCACGCTGGTCACCGGCGCCACCGCCCTGCCCCTGCCGCGCGGCGTGACGGCGCTGCACGTGATGACGGCGCGCCAGATGCGCGACGCGGTCATGGCCAGCGCAATGGATGCCGACGTGTTCATCGCGGTGGCCGCGGTCGCGGACTGGCGCATCAAGAACGTCAGCGAGCAGAAGCTGAAGAAGACCTCGGAAGGCGGCGGCGCCCCCGCCCTTGAATTCGAGCCCAACCCCGACATCCTGGCCGAGGTGGCGCGCCTGGAAGGCGGTCCCTGGTGTGTGGGCTTCGCGGCCGAGACCGAAAAGCTTGCCGAGCATGCCGAGGCCAAGCGCCAGCGCAAGGGCATCCCGCTGTTGGTAGGCAACCTGGCGCACAAGGTGATGGACGCCGACACCACCGAACTGGTGCTGTTCGACGCCCAGGGCGTGCATCCGCTGCCCCCCGCGCCCAAGCTGGACGCGGCGCGGCGCCTGGTGGCCGAGATCGCCGCGCGGCTGCCCGGGCGGGCCTGATTCAGGCCGGCGCGCGCTGCGCCACCGTGCCGCCCCGGCGCGTCAGCCGGGCCAGCAGCGCGATCACCGCCATCGTCAGCACCACGCGCCCCACCAGCACCACCCAGATGTCCGCGCCCAGCGCGACCATCAGCACCGTGTCCTCGATCAGCGAATGGCTGAGCGACAGCCAGGACAGGGCCAGGAACCGCGTGCGCGCGGGATACTGCTGCCGATCGGCCTCTTCGATGATCAGCGCGCCGCCATAGGTGAGCCCCAGCAGCACGCCCACCGTAGTGACGGGCGTGACCCGAGGATCCAGGCCGGACACGCGCAACAGCGGCGCCATTGCGGCGGTGATGGCGCGCGTGATGCCCAGGCGTTCCATCACGTCCAGCAGCACCAACAGGGCCACCAGCACCACGTAGGTCAGCAGCAGCGACACGACGGTGCCCTGGACCCAGGGCCAGAAGCTGGGCGCGCCGCCTGCCTGTTCGGCCAGCGACGATTGCTGCAGCCAGTGCAGCGACATCGGTTCCTGCAGCCAGCCGCCCCAGCGGCAGGCCCACGACACGGCTGCGCCGTAGCCCAGGGCGGCGGCCACCCGCAAGGCGCCGGTGGCCCAGAAGCTGGCGCCCGCGCGCCGCACGATGGCCTGCTCCACCGGCAGGCTGTGCGAGAACAGCAGCATGGCTGCCAGCGCGCTGAACTGGGCCACGGAAATATCCAGCGTGGGCGCAAAGCTGATCAGTGCGCCGATCGCGCCGTAGATGCCGATGGTGGCGCTCGCCACCCATACCATGCCGGCCTCGGGCGGCAGATCCAGCAATGCCATGGCGGGCGCGAAAAGGCGGCCCAGTGCGTCGATCCAGCCCAGCCACTGGCCCACCTGCACCACCACCATCACGGGCAGCATCACCTTGACCAGGGCAATGAACAGGCGCGCACTGCGACGCCAGAGTTGAAGCAGATACGACATGGCGGGAAGCAAACTCGGGAGAAAAGAAAAAGGGACGCCTAGCATAGCGGGGGACGCGCGCAATAGGCGCGCGATATCCTGTCTTGAAGGCGGAAAGATTGATATAAATCGTGCACTGCACACAATTTTCTTGCGCCACCATGACTGCCCTTCCCTCTCCTGCGCTGGACGCCCTGGACCACCGCATCCTGGCGATCCTGCAGCGCGACGCCGATCTTTCCAACCAGGCACTGGCCGACCGCGTGGGGCTATCTCCGTCGGCCTGCCTGCGGCGCGTGGTGCGATTGAAGCAGTCCGGCGCCATCCGGGGGATCGTGGCGGTGGTGGACCCGGCACGGATGGCGCGCGGCCTGACCGCCATCGTCACCGTGGAGTTCGCGCACCATGGCGCCTCGTTCCGCCAGGGCTTCACGCGGCGCGTGCGCGAAGAGGCGGCGGTCAGCCAGTGCTACATGGTGACGGGACAAGTATCCTGCGTGGTGATCGCCCACCTGCGCGACATGGATGAATACCTGGCGCTGGCCGAGCGTCTGTTCGAGCGCGACAGCAACGTGCAGGCCTTCTACACCCACATCGTGATGCAGACCATCAAACACGAGCTGGCGCCGACGGGCTGACCACGCGCCGCGTCAAGTGGCCGCGCTAGCTAGCGCAGCGCCTGAACGGCCCAGTCGGCCAGCGGCAGCGGCGCTTCGGTGCCGGCGATGCGGGCCAGGATCCGCTTCAGTTGCGGCGCCCCGCCGCGGTCGCTGGGCCAACGGCGCGGCGTGACCGGATGCCACGCGCCATCCGCGCCGCGCTCGGCCATGACGAAGCGGAAGGTGTAGTAGCCCGCGATGCCCATGCGCAAGTCGGTGACCACCAGTGCGTCGCCCAGGGCGTCGTAGCGCAACCAGTCGGACGTGAACCAGCGCAGCCGTTCGTGCAGCGGCACGCCGGCCAGCGCCTGGCCGACTTCCGGATGCAGGGGCAGGCGCAGCATCTCGGGCGGCCCGCGGTCGAACCAGCCGCTGACTGCCTCGTAGTAAGCACCGTCCGCGGTCTTGGCCATGACGCGCCACAGCAGCGTGTTGAACGGCATGGGCGTGGCCAGCATGCGCACCGGCTGCACGCCCTGCGCGCGCAACGCGGCCTCGACACGCGACTCGGCGTGCCAGCGACCGGCCAGGCCGGCGCCCAGATACAGCGTGCCGAACACCAGCGTGGCAGCCATGGCCCGCCGTGTGCCGGGCGTGACGCCCGCGATGGCCGCGGCGATGACGGCCAGCGCGATCGGCACCGTATAGACCGGGTCGATGATGAACACGGCGGACCAGCTCTCGGGCGTCCACGCCAGCGGCCAGAACAGCTGGGTGCCGTAGACCGTGAAGGCGTCCAGCACCGGATGGGTGACAAGCACCAGGAACAGGGTAAGAAACAGCCTGCCCGCGCCGTACGGTGCCTGCGGCCAGCGCCGGCGAACAAGCCAGGCCAGGACCGCCGCCAGCCCCGTAAGCACGAAGGCGGAATGCGAAAAGCCGCGGTGGTACGTCATGGACGAAACCGGGTCGGCATAGCGCACCAGCACGTCCAGGTCGGGCAGCGTGGCCAGCGCGCCGCCGTACAGCAGCGCCTTGCGGCCCTGGAAGCGGCCCAGCAGGGCGCCCTGGATGCCGGCCCCCAGCACCGCTTGCGTCACAGAATCCATGCGTATCCTTTTTCTTGTCCGGCGCACGCACCACCCGGCGCGCCGGGCCTGGCGCGCCGCCCGCGCGGCGCCGTTCAGGCAGGCGTTAAGATACAGGATGCCCACAGCTGCGGGTTCTCCCAGGAATATGGAAAATTACATCGAACAGATCGGCGCCTTCATCCAGGCCCACCACGAGTGGGCCGGCCCTCTGACATTCCTGCTGACGCTGGGCGAATCCATGGTGGTGCTGGGGCTCTTCATCCCCGCCACGGCGCTCCTGCTGCTGACGGGCGGCCTGATCGGCGCGGGCACGCTGGCGCCCTGGAGCATCGTGTGCTGGGGCATCGCGGGCGCGATCGTAGGCGACGCGCTGTCGTACGTGCTGGGCCGCTGGATGGGGCCGGGCGTGCTACACCGCTGGCCACTGAACCGGCAACGTCGCCCGGTGGCGCAGGCGCGGCTGTTCTTCCGCCGCTACGGCTTTGCCTCGGTGGTCATCGGGCGTTTCCTGGGTCCGCTGCGCTCCACGGTGCCCACCGTGGCCGGCGTGATGGGCCTGAAGCCCTGGCGCTTCCAGGCCGCCAACGTGCTGTCTGCCGTGCTGTGGGTGCCGCTGATGCTGGCGCCTGGGTACTTCACCGCGCGCGGCCTGGACTCGGCCCGGACCTCGCCCGAGACCAGCCTGATGATCGGCTCGCTGGCGGCAGTGGTGTTCGGCGCCGCCCTGATGATACTGATGATGCGCCGCCGCCGGCCAGCGGCTGCCCGGCCGGCCCGCCGCGACTGACCCGGAGCCCGATCCATGGCCCTGCCCCAGGAACCGAAGAACGGCGATTTCGCCAGCTATGTAGAAGCGCTGAGCCGCGGAGGCGGCCGGGCGCCCGGCGAGGTGGGCGCCCCCACGCGCGCGCCCGGCGCCAAGGGCTGGGGCCGCTCGGCGCCCGCCGGCGAGACCGGCGATCCCTGGACCCCGCTGCCCGGCCGAAGCACCACGCCGCACATCCCGGCCCAGGCCCAGCATCCGGCACCGGGGCCGCAGGCCTCGCCCGCATTCGAACCGCCGTGGTCCGGCAATACCGCTCCCGACGCGGCGCCCCAGCCGCTGGCGGCGCGCGGCGCGCAGCGCCGGGTCTCCGTCATCATGGCGCTGGTCTCGCTGGTGGTGGCGTGGGTGGCGCTGGGCCGGCTGGTCGAGGCCATCAACCATCGGCCGTTCGCGTTCGAAAACCTGATTCCCGGGTTGTTCCTGGCCGCGTTCGCCTTCATGATCTACAAGGCCTCGCGGCAAAGCCGCAACAAGGCGGCGCGCGGCGAGCTACCGCGTTATGGCAAGCTCGATTCGCTGTCCGGCAAGCCGCGCACCGGCGGCAACAAGCGCTAGCCGGCACGCCGGCCGCAGTGGCATCGGGTTGCGTCCCGGCCGCCGCAAACGTTCCCTGCCGTTCTTTGCTACCCTTCCTGGCGCTCGCCCGCCTCCGTGGGCGTTTTCCCCCGCACCGATATCCCAGATGAAATCCGTAGACCTGAAGATCCTGGACGCGCGCATGCGCGACTACCTGCCCGCCTACGCCACGCCTGGCTCCGCCGGCCTGGACCTGCGCGCCTGCCTGGAAACGGCGCTGGTGCTGGAGCCCGGCGCCACGGCCTTAGTGCCGACCGGCCTGGCGATCCACATCGCCGATCCCGGCTATGCCGCGCTGATCCTGCCGCGCTCGGGCCTGGGCCACAAGCACGGCATCGTGCTGGGCAACCTGGTCGGCCTGATCGATTCCGACTACCAGGGCCAGCTCATGGTCTCGACCTGGAATCGCGGCCGCGAGGCCTTCACGTTGGAACCCATGGAGCGCCTGGCCCAGCTCGTGATCGTGCCGGTACAGCAGGTGGCGTTCAACGTGGTCGACGATTTCGCCGAATCGCACCGCGGCGCCGGCGGCTTCGGCAGTACCGGCCGCGGCTAGCTAGCGCGACCGGCGGCAGGCCGCCGCCGCGCCGGTGTCAGCCTGCGCGCATCAGCGCTGGCCGATGCGCACGTCGCCGAACAGCCCCTTCTGGCCGTGCGGCTGCGAACGCCAGTACTGCTGCGGCGCCTTGACCTGTGCGCCCAGCTCGGCCGCGGCATGCCATGGCCAACGCGGGTTGTACAGGATGCCGCGCGCCAGCGCCACCATGTCGGCCTGGCCCTGCGTCACGATGGCCTCGGCATGCCGGGGATCGGTGATCAGCCCCACCGTGATGGTGGGCATGCCGACCTCGCGCCGCACCTGTTCGGCGAACGGCACCTGGTACCCCGGCTCCAGCGGGATCTGCTGCTGCACGGCCACGCCGCCGCTGGACACGTCGATGAAGTCGCAGCCGCGCGCCTTCAGCGCCTGCCCGAACTGTACGGTCTGGCCGACGTCCCAGCCCTGCGGCACCCAGTCGGTGGCCGACACGCGCACGCCCAGCGCGCGCCCCGGCACGGCCGCGCGCACCGCTTCGAACACCTCGAGCGGGAAACGCATGCGGTTCTCGAGCGAACCGCCGTAGGCATCGTCGCGGCGGTTGGCCACCGGCGACAGGAACTGGTGCAGCAGATAGCCGTGCGCCGCGTGCAGCTCGATTACGTCGAATCCCAGGCGATCGGCCCGCCGCGCGCTGTCGACGAACGCCTGCTTCACCCGCGCCAGGCCGGCCAGGTCGAGCGCCCGCGGCGCCAGCTCGCCCTCTTTGTGCGGCACGGCCGACGGCGCCTCGGCCAGCCAGCCCCCTTCTTCCAGCGGGATCTGCGCGCCGCTGTTCCAGGGTGCGTGGCTGGAAGCCTTGCGCCCGGCATGCCCGAGCTGGATGCCCAGCCGGATGGGGGCGTAGCGGCGGATAGCGCGCACAACCGGCGCCAGCGCCGACTCGGTTTCATCCGAGTACAGCCCGATGTCGCCCGGTGTGATGCGGCCGGTGGGCTCGACAGCGGTGGCTTCCACGATCAGCAGGCCCGCGCCCGACAGGGCCAGGTGGCCCAGGTGGATCAAGTGCCAATCGTTGGCACGGCCGTCCTGCGCCGAGTATTCGCACATGGGCGAAATGACGACGCGATTATCCAGTGCGACGGGACCGAGCTGAACAGGGGAAAACAGCTGACTCATGGGAGGCGGCTCCTGGCGGGGAAAGGCGCCAGCATAGCGCCGGCGCCCTGCCCATGCCCCGATCGCCATGCCGGCGGGTAGGAAATGCGCCCCGCACGCGCCCTATTCGGCCTCGATCACCGACTGCAGGAACTGCTGGGTACGCGGTTCCTGCGGCGAGCTGAACAGCGTGGCCGATTCCGCATCCTCCACGATGTTGCCCTGGTCGAAGAACAGCGTGCGGTCGGACGAGCGTTCCGCGAACTTCATCTGGTGCGTCACGATGAGCATCGTCATCGTGCGCTTGGCCGCCAGGTCGCGCAGGATCTGCAGGATTCCGCCGACCAGTTCCGGATCGAGCGCCGACGTCACTTCGTCGAACAGCATGATTTCGGGCCGCATGGCCAACGCGCGGGCAATGCCGACGCGCTGCTTCTGCCCACCCGACAGCTGCGCCGGGTAGGCATCCAGCTTGTCGCCCAGCCCCACCATATCCAGGTATTCGGTGCCGCGCTGCACGGCCTCGGCGCGCGACAGCCCCTCGACGTGGATGGGCGCCTCGATGACGTTGCCCAGCGCCGTCTTGTGCGGAAACAGGTTGAAGTGCTGGAACACCATGCCGATCTTGCCGCGCACGCGCCGCACATGCGGCGAATTCGGCCCCATCTCGCGCCCCTGGGCGTCCTTCCACATGGACTCGCCGTCGATCAGGATCTCGCCGCTGCTGGGCCGATCCAGCGTCATCAGCAACCGCAGCAGCGTGGACTTGCCCGAGCCCGACGGGCCGATCACCGACACCGTCTGGCCGGCCGGGATCTCCAGGTCGATGCCACGCAGCACCTGCAGGTCGCCGTATTGTTTTCGCAATTGCTTCAGGCGAATGCTCGCGCTCATCGTGTTCCTCCATACAGTTTCAGCCGGCCCTCGACACGCCGCACGCACCACGCCGCCGCCAGGCTGAGCACGAGGAACAGTGCCCCCACCAGCGTCAACGGTTCGGTGTAGCGAAAGGTGGTCGAGCCGATCATCTTGCTCTGCTGCAGCAGCTCCACCACCGTGATGGCCGAGAGCAGCGGCGTGTCCTTGAACATGGCCACCAGGTAATTGCCCAGTGCGGGCACCACCGGCGGAATGGCCTGCGGCAGCAGCACGCCCACCGCCGTGCGCCAGCGCGACAGGTTCAGCGCGGTGGCCGCCTCGAGCGTGCCGCGCGGCACGCCCTCCAGGCCGGCCCGGTAGACCTCGGCACAGTACGCGGCGTAGTGCACGCCCAGCGCCAGGATGCCGGTGGTCAGGGGCGACATGCTCAGGCCCGTGGACGGCAGCACGTAGAACAGGAAATACATCTGTACCAGCAGCGGCGTGCTACGCACGAACTCCACGATGAAGGCGGCGGGCGCCGAGACGATCCACAGCGGCGCGCGGCGCATCAGCGCCAGCACCAGGCCCAGCGTGACCGCCACCAGCATGCCGATCAGCGTAGCCTGCACCGTGATGATCAGCGCCTGCCCCAGCGTGGGCAGGATCTCCCAGGCGAAGTTCCAGTCGAAAATCGGTTTCATCGGATCCTGAACCTCCGTTCCAGCATGCGCACGCCCGCCGTCATCAGCAGCGCCACCGCGAAGTACAACAACAGCACCACTACGAAGATCTCGGTGGTACGCAGGGTCTCGCTGCGCAGCAGCTGGCCCCGGAAGGTCAGGTCGGTGATGGTGATCAGCGAGACCAGCGCCGTATTCTTCAGCAGCTCGATCATCAAATTGCCCGCCGGCGGCAGCATGGCCGGAAAAGCCTGCGGCAGCACGATGCGGCGCAGCGTCTGGGAGGCCGTCAGGTTCAGCGCCACGGCGGCCTCGCGCTGGCCGGGCGGCACCGCGGCAATAGCGCCGCGCACCACCTCCGCCCCGTATGCGCCGGCGTTGGCGGCCAGCACCACGATACCCACCAGCAGCGCGGGCAGGCGCAGGCCGAACATGGGCAGCACGTAGTAGAACCAGAACAGCTGCACCAGGGCCGAGGTACCGCGAAAGATCTCGACGTAGACCGTCGACACGGCGCGCACCGCGCGCAGCCGCGAGGTGCGCGCCATCCCCGCGGCCAGGGCCAGCGGCACGGCCAGCACGGCCGCGCCAAAGGTGATCTGCAGCGTGACGGCCAGCCCTTCCAGTAACGGCGGGAACAAGGCAAGCAGGTCGTCCATGCGGCCTCCCGTCACTGGCCGGCGCAGAGCTTGGCCGCAGTCACGTCGCCCGGCAGTTCTCCGGCGGTGAAGCCGAAGGGTTCGACCAGCTTGCGGTGCTCCTCGCTACCCACGAACTTGGTCAGTTCGGCGTTGAAGGCATCGGCGAATTCCTTGTCTTCCTTGCGGAAGGCAAAGGCGCCGTAACCGCGCACCCCCTTGCCGTCGATGGTCGGATCGGTGAAGGGTTCGGCCTTCTCCAGCGCCTGGCCGGTGGTCTTGTTCATCAGGTCGTTGATGGTAAGCGCCGTGGCCGCGTACGCGTCGGCCCGGCCGGCGTCGATCCCGGACAACGCACTGACGGCATCCGGAAACACCACCACGCGGTCGGCCGGGATGTCCAGTTTCTGGGCGTACTCCCCCTCGATCGCGCCCACCACCACGCCCAGCTTGGCGTCGGCGTGCTTTGCGATGTCTTCGTAGCTGTGCAGGTTCTTGGGATTGCCTTGCTTCACCAGGAAGGCCTCGCCCACGCCGTAGGTGGGGTTGGAGAAGGTGACCTGGCCGCAGCGCTCGGGCGTGATGTACATGCCGGCGGCGATGATGTCGAAGCGCTTGGCCTGCAGGCCCGGGATCAGCGAGCCAAACTCGGTCAGCACGCCTTCCACCTCGGACACCCCCATGCGCTTGAGCACGACGCGGGCGATCTCGACCGACTCGCCCGTCACCTTGCCTTCCTTGCTGTCCATGTAGGCATAGGGCGCCTCGTTGGCGTAGCCGATGCGCACCCTGCCCGCCTGCTTCACGGCCGCCAGCGTGCTGGTGGACGCGGCGCCGTCCTGGCCCCCCGCCTGCCCGGCCGCGGGCGCATCGCCCGACCCGGAGTCCGAGCAGGCCGCCACCAGCAGGCCGACGCCTGCAGCCACCAGGATTCGTTTCGCTGTATGGAGGATGGGTGCCATATTCTTTTCCTTTAAATAAAGATTGCCAGTGCGATGAGTTCGCCAAGAATCATATGCTATTTAATCATTTGACCACGAATCATATGGTCACAAAAAAAGGCAGGCCAGCGCCTGCCTTCCCGGGAACGCCCGCCGAGCGGGACGATCGACTGTAACCGCCCTACTGCCCCGCGTAGGAAAACCGGCCGTTGCGCACCACGCCCATCACCCGGGCGCGCTCGTCGAAACCCTGATGATTCTGGGCCGAGATATTGAGCACGCCATTGGGCACGATCAGGTCGCGGGTGTTTTCCAGCGCGTCGCGCAGTGCCTTGCGGAACTCGGGCGTGCCCGGCTTGGCGCCGGTCTTCAGGGCGCGGCCCACCGCCGAATCGAGCAGCATCCACGCGCCATAGGCATCGCCCGCGAACTGCGTCAGCGTGTTGCGGCCGTACTGCGCCTCGTACTTGTCGGCGAACGCCACGGCCACCGGCTTGACGGGATTGCCGTCCGGCAGCTCGCGCGCCACCACACCCGGCCCGGTGGGAAACAGCGTGCCTTCGACGTCCTTGCCGCCCACCTGCAGGAACTCCAGCGTGCCGATGCCGTGAGTCTGGTAGATGGGCCCGGTGTAGCCGCGCTCCAGCAGCGTCTTCTGCGGGAGCGCCGACGGCGTGCCGGCGCCGGCGATCAGCACGGCGTCGGGCTTGGCGGAAATGACCTTGAGCGCCTGGCCCACCACCGAGTTATCGCTGCGCTGAAAGCGCTCTTGCGCCACGATCTTCAGGCTGCCGCCGGCCGCCTCGTTGAAGGCCTGCCACCAGCTGTCGCCATACGAATCGGCAAAGCCGATGAAGGCGACGTTGCGCAGGCCCTTGCGCTTCATGTCCTCGACCAGGGCCGAGGCCATCAGCGTGTCGTTCTGCGGCATCTTGAAGGCCCAGGCGCGCTTGGGGTCGCTCAAGGGTTCGACGATGACGGCCGAGGCCGCCAGCGCCACCATCGGCGTGCCGGTCTCGGCGATGACGTCCAGGCCGGCCATCGCGGCGGCAGTGGTATTGGGGCCCACGATGGCGTCGACCTTGTCTTCGGAGGTCAGCTTGCGCAGGTTGCGCACGGCGCGGCTGACGTCGGTGGCATCGTCCAGCACCACGTAGCGCGCGGGCTCGCCGCCCAGCGTGGCCGGCCACAGGCGGATGGCGTTGTTGGTCTGAATGCCGATGGCGGCGGCCGGACCGGTGGACGAGATGTCCACGCCGATGACCACTTCGGCATGGGCGGACAGCAGGGGCAGCGCGACCGCGGCAGCGGCGGCCAGTCGGGCAAGCGCGTGAGGCATGGCGAACTCGTCGAAGAGAAGGGAAATGAGTGGCGCTATTGTGCCTGATGGTTACCGCTGCGCCCAAGCCCGGCCGGCCCTCGGGCGGGACGTGGCGCCCTCAGCCCTTGCCGGCCACGTGCTCGTACACCCGCGCAGCCAGGGTCAGGTCTTCCAGGGCGCTGCCCACGGCCTTGAACACCGTCAGTTCGCCGGCATCGCGCCGCCCCGCCACGCGGCCCGCCACCAGGTCGTGCAACGTGCCACGCAGGCCGTCGCGCCGCAGCGTACCGGCCTCGAAGGCGCGCAGCAGGTCGCCCGCCTTGGTGGGCGCCTCGTCCGTATCCACGTAGACCGCGCTGCCGGCGAAGCAGTCCGGATGTGCCTCCTGCATGTCGGGCTTGAAGCTGCCGATCAGGTCCAGGTGCGTGCCCGGCCGCAGCCAGGCACGGCGCACCAGCGGCTCGGTCGACAGCGTGGCGCAACTGACGATGTCGGCCTGGCGCACCGCCTGCTCCAGGTCTTCTACCGCCTCGGCGTGCCAGCCCTGCTCCGCCAGCTGCCGCGCCAGCGCCTGGGCGCCGGCAGGGCGCACATTCCACACCAGCACCCGCTCGATGGGCCGGACGCTGCGCATGGCCGGCGTCAGCAGGCTGGCGATGCGGCCCGAGCCCAGCACCAGCAGCACGCGCGCGTCCTCGCGCGCCAGATAGGAGGCACCCAGCGCGGCCGCACCCGCCGTACGGAAGGCGGTGACGACGTCACCGTCGACCTGTGCCAGCGGCACGCCGGTACGCGCGCTGTACAGGCTGTAGGTGGCGTGCAGGCCGGGCAGGCCCTGCTGCGTATTGTCCGGAAAGATGTTGATGACCTTCACGCCGAAATAGCCCTGCGCGTTCCAGGCCGGCATGATCAGCGAGGTGCCTTGCCGGCCGTCGCACTCGACGGCATGGACGTGGCGCGGCGGCACCGTGACGCCGCCACGGAAAGCCTCGCGCAGGGCGGGCACCACGTCATCGAAGCGCAGCGCGGCGCGTGTCGTTTCGGTATCGATCACCAGCATCGGTCCGGGTCTCCAGTGCGATAGGGGCAGGCGGAGCATTATCGCCCCGCGGAAACGTAGCGACATCCATTTGGCAGGGGTCTGGCCGTATGATCGGACGGCAGGCCCGCCGCCTGTGGCGTTTCCGTTGCGGCGTCGCGACGCCGTCCCATCCCGAGGAGTCTCCCATGAAAAAGACCGCATCCGCAGTCTGGCAAGGCGATCTCAAGTCCGGCAAAGGCACCATCTCGACGCAGAGCGGTGCCTTGGCGCAGCAGCCCTATGGCTTCAATACGCGCTTCGGCGACCAACCCGGCACCAACCCCGAGGAGCTGCTGGGCGCGGCGCACGCCGGCTGCTTCTCGATGGCGCTGTCCAACATCCTGGGCGAGGCCGGCCTGAAGGCCGATCGCATCGACACCAGCGCCGAGGTCACGCTGGACAAAAGCGATGACGGCTTCACCATCACTGCCGTCCACCTGACGGTGGTGGCCAGCATTCCCGGCGCCGACGCCAAGGCGTTCGAGGAGGCGGCCGGCAAGGCCAAGGCCGGCTGCCCGGTGTCGAAGGTGCTCAATGCCCGCATCACCATGGATGCCAGCCTCCAGTCGTGACGCCATGCGGCCCAGGGGACCGGGAAAAGACGAGAATTGAATAAATTTATCGAATAATTGTTTTAATTAATTTGATCTAAATTTTGGCGGCCTGGAGAATAACAACCATTCTCAAGGACTGCCGCCATGACCCGACTCATCCTCGCCCTCTCGGGCGCCTCCGCCCTTCCCGCCGCGCCCCTGCGTGCCGCGGGGCTGCGCGCCATGGTTGGCTCCGGCATCCTGGTCGCCGTGGGTTACATCGACCCCGGCAACTGGGCCACCGACATCGCCGGCGGCAGCGGCTTCGGCTTTGGCCTCGTGGCCGTGGTGCTGGCCGCCGCGGTCCTGGCCATGGGCTTCCAGATCCTGACCGCCCGCCTGGCGCTGGCCACCGGTGCGGACCTCGCCACCCTGACCGCGCGCCACCTGCCCCGCCCCGTGGCACAGGGAGCCTGGCTGGCCGGCGAGGCCGCCATCCTGGCTACGGCACTGGCCGAATTGATCGGCGGCGCCATCGCGCTGCGCCTGCTGCTGGGCTTGCCGCTGATGGCCGGCGTGGCGGTGACGGCGCTGGGCACGCTGACGGTGTTCTACGTCGCGCGCCGCAACGCCGAGCGCCACGAACAGGTGATCGCCGTGCTGCTGGGCGTGGTAGCAATGGCCTTCGTCTACCTGCTGGTACGGGCCCAGCCGCAGGCTGCTGCCGTCGCCGAGGGCGTGGCCGGTACCGCTCGCACGCTACGCGACCCGCAGGCCTTCCTGATCGCGCTGGGCATCCTCGGCGCCACACTGATGCCGCACAACCTCTACCTGCACTCGGGCACCCTGGCGCAGCGCGCTGCGGGCCTGGCCCGGGCAGACCGTCCGCTGGCCATGCGCGTGGCCCGCAACGACACCATCATCTCGCTGACGATTGCCATGCTGATCAATGCGGCCATCATGGTGGTGGCGGCCGCTTCCCTGTCGGGCTCGGGCCCGCTGGTGGCCAGCCTGGACGGTGCGCACGCCGCCATCGCCCACACGCTCGGCGCCGGCGCGGCCATCGTGTTCGCGGTGGCGCTGTATGCCGCCGGCCAGAGTTCGACGATCACCGGCGTCATGGCGGGCCGCGTACTGTCGCGCGGCTTCCGGCCGGCAGGCGGCTGGTCGGATCGCCGCCGCGCCGTGGCCACCCGTGTCGTGGCGGGCTTGGCCGCGTCGGGGCTGCTGGCCACCACGGGTGGACAGGACCCCGACAGCCTGCTCGTCCTCAGCCAGGTCATCCTGAGCCTGGCCCTGCCCTTCGCGCTGATCCCGCTGGTGACGCTGGTGCGCCGGCGCGACGTGATGGGGCGGTATGCGGTATGCGGCGCCTGGGGCATGACAGCCATCGCCGCCACGGCCGGCATCGTGGTGCTGGACGGCTACCTGCTGGTACAGACGCTGGTCTTCTGAACGGCCGGAGCAAAAGCAAAGGCCGCGGCCATCGGCTCGCGGCCTTGCGTACCCCGACCGGGGCCGGCACACCCGCACAAACACCCGGACCAACCGGAGCCCATGGCCCGACCACAACAGCGCCCGCCGGGCCCGCCGGGCTCGGGAAACCGCCCAGTGCTCCTTCCGCTGCCGCCGGTCAGCGCCGCCGGTACGCGGAAATCACGGGGTGCATCTCGCGGGCGGCCTCGACCTCGCGCAGGATCTCGCCCACGGCGTCGCCAAAATCCCCGCCCAATCGCTTCAGGCGGCGCAGCGCGTCCACGAAAGCCGCCCGTGAACCGGCATGAGCCCGGACTGAGGGGATCTTTACGTCGTTGCGTACAGCGTCATGCATGGCTCTCTCCTGGAGAAGGCGCTACAGGAACTGTGACGAGTCCATCTTAGGCCTGTCCATGCCGCATCGACACAAACGAGGCAGGGATTTCCCCCGGACGTTGCGCGCAGGACACGGTGCCGGCCCCGGCCCGAGCCGGGTCAGGCCTGGTCGAGCGCGTGAAGATCGATGGGCAGCGCGCGGTTCAGCGCCGCGGCCACCTTCACGCGCAGCGCGTTCGAATGCGCGCGGCGCACCTCGCGCTTGACGTCGAGCAACTGCTGGGGATGCATCGAGAACTCGGTCAGCCCCAGGCCCAGCAGCAGACGCGTGAAGCGCGTGTCGCCCGCCATTTCGCCGCAGACGGCCACCGGCTTGCCGGCGCGCTCGCCGGCATTGATGGTGTGCGCGACCAGCCGCAGCACCGCGGGGTGCAGCGGGTCGTACAGGTCGGAGACGTCGTGGTCGCCGCGGTCGATGGCCAGGGTGTACTGGATGAGATCGTTGGTGCCGATGGAGAGGAAGTCGAGCACCTGCGCAAAGGGCTCGATGGCGATGGCAATGGCTGGCACCTCGACCATGGCGCCCACCTCGATGCGCGGCGCATAGGCCTGGCCGCGGGCATCGAGCTCGGCACGCGCCGCGTCGATGGCGGCGAACGCCGAGCGCACTTCGTGCATGTGCGCCACCATCGGCAGCAACAGGCGCACCGGACCGTGCGCGGAAGCGCGCAGGATGGCGCGCAGCTGCGTGGCGAACATGTCGGGCCGCGCCAGGCAATAGCGGATGGCACGCTGGCCCAGCGCCGGATTGGTGGCCACCGTGGCCTCGTCGTCCAGCGTCTTGTCCGCGCCGATGTCGAGCGTGCGGATGGTGACGGGGCGACCCGCCATCACCCTCACCACCGAGGCGTAGGCCTGATACTGCTCTTCCTCGCCGGGCAGCGAGCGGCGGCCCATAAACAGGAATTCGCTGCGGAACAGCCCGATGCCGTGCGCGCCGGCGGCCAGGGCCTGCTCGGCCTCCTCGGGCAATTCGATATTCGCGTGCAGCACGATGTCGATGCCGTCGAGCGTGATGGCCGGCACGTCGCGCAGCTGCGCCAGCTCGGCGCGCTCGTCGGCGTAGGCGCACTGCAGCGCGCGGTATTCGGCCAGCATGCGGGCCGACGGATTGACCAGCACCGCACCGGTGGCGCCGTCGACGATCAGCATGTCGCCATCGCGCACCAGCTCGCGCACGTTGCCCATGGCCACCACGGCCGGCACGCCCATGCTGCGCGCCACGATGGCGGTATGCGAGGTCGGGCCGCCCAGGTCGGTCACGAAGGCAGCGAAGCGTGCGCCGCGCAGGCGCAGCATGTCGGCCGGCGATATGTCGTGGGCCACCACCACCAACGGGTCGTCGCCGTCGGCGCTGACCCCGTCGGGCAACGCATGCGTGGTGCCCGACAACACGCGCAGCACGCGTTCGATGGCCTGCCGCACGTCGGCGCCCCGCTCGCGCAGGTACTCGTCCTCCATGGCGTCGAACTGCTCGGCCAGCATCTGCCCTTGGGCCGTCAGGGCCCATTCGGCGTTGTACTGGCGCTCGGCGATGAGCGCGAGCGCGGGCTCGGCCAGCACGGGGTCGGCCAGCAGCAGCCGGTGCACGTTCAGCATCGCGCCCAGTTCGCGGGGCGCGTCGTCGGGCAGCGTATCGGCCATTTGCAGCAGCTCGTCCTGGGCCTGCGCCAATGCATCGGCCAGGCGGCGGCTTTCGGCCGGCACGTCTTCGGGGGCGATGCGGTAATGGGCGACCTCGAGCGCGGCGGCGCCCATGACGACGGCGCGGCCGATGGCATAGCCGCGCGCCACCCCCTTGCCGCGCAGCGCCAGGACGGCGCCGGGCAGGACGGAGGTGCCGGACGCCGTGTCGGCCGACGAACGGGCCGGCACGGGCCCGGTTGCGGATGCCTTATTCGTGCTCACCGAATTTGCTGTCGAACAGGGTTTGCAACTCGGACAAGGCCTGGTCGGCATCGCTGCCGCTGGCCTCGAGCCGGATGGTGACGCCCATGCCGGCCGCCAACATCATCACGCCCATGATGCTCTTGGCGTTGACACGCTGGGCCCCGCGGGAGATGAAGATCTCGCTGTTGAAGCGGCTGGCCAGCTGCGTGAGCTTGGCGGCCGCGCGCGCGTGCAGCCCGAGTTTGTTGCTGATGACGATGTCTGAGGTCGGCATAGGTATTCTGACAAGATACGGGGCCGCGCCCCGGGCGCGGTGGCGTGCCGGAAAAACGCGATACCGCGATGATATAGGGCAAAATGCTGCCCGTCAGTCTACCTGCAAGCAACCTTGTACACCGCCGGCCAGCGCCTTCTCGCGCGTCTCGGCCAGCGGCAGGTGGCGGTAGGTGAGCGCACGCAGCAGCATGGGGGTGTTCAGCCCCGCCAGCACACAGCAGCGCACGCCCTGCGCCTGGGCATCTGCCACGGCGCGCTTGGCGATGTTGGCCGGCGTAGCGCCGATCAGGTCGGTCAGGACCAGCACGCCCTCGCCGCGGTCCACGCGCAGGATGTCGGCAAGCACCCCCGGGGACGTCCCGTCAGGCCGGTCGTCAGGCTGGATGTCGTGCACGGCCAGCGTGTCGGCGACCACGTCGCCCAGCACGTGGCTGGCCAGTTCGTGCATGGCATCGCCCAGCGGTGCGTGCACAACGATGACGATACCGGTCATGTCGATTCCGTTCAGGCCGCGGCGCGCTCGAGCGCCTGGGCGAACATGTCACCTACGTTGAAGCCGGTCTGTTCGGTGATCTCGACGAAGCAGGTGGGACTGGTGACGTTGACTTCGGTGACGTAGTCGCCGATGACGTCCAGGCCCACCAGCAGCAGGCCTCGGCCGGCCAGGCGCTGCGCGGCCGTGGTGGCGATGTGGCGGTCGTGCTCGGACAACGGCTGGGCCACGCCGCGGCCGCCCGCGGCCAGGTTGCCGCGGGTCTCGCCGGCCAGCGGGATGCGCGCCAGGCAGTACGGCACCGGCTCGCCGCCGATCAGCAGCACGCGCTTGTCGCCCTTGACGATGTCGGGAATGTAGCGCTGCGCCATGATGGTGCGGGTGCCGTTGTCGGTAAGGGTCTCGAGAATGGCGTTGCGGTTGGGCTCGTCCGCCCGCAGGCGGAAGATGCCGGTGCCGCCCATGCCGTCCAGCGGCTTGACGATGACGTCCTGGTGCTGCGCATGGAAGGCCTTGATGCGGGCCATGTCGCGCGTCACCAGCGTGGGAGCCGCCAGGTCGGCGAATTCGGTGATGGCCAGCTTCTCGGGGTGGTTGCGAATGGCCGCCCCGCTGTTGAAGACCTTGGCCCCCTGTTGCTGGGCGTATTCCAGCAGGTGGGTGGAATATACGTATTCCATATCGAACGGCGGATCCTTGCGCATCACCACCGCGCCGAACTGCGACAGCGGCAGCTCCTGCGGCGCGGCTTCACGCCACCACGCATGCTCGTGCAGGTCGGCTCCAGCCACCAGTTCGATGGGCGTGGCCCGGGCGTAGACGATGCCGCCGTCGATATACAGCTCGCCCTGCAGGGCCACGCTGAGCCGGTGCCCGCGAGCGACCAGCGCCTGCATCATGGCCACGGAGCTGTCCTTGTACGCCTTGAGCAGCGGCAAGGGGTCGATTACGAACAAGACGTGCATCGGATACACCCGTTATGGCGCCGCCGCCCGGAGGCGACGGCAATCGATGATCATCGTAGCTGATAAATGGAGGCGTGGGCGCCGCTACGCAAGCCCCTGGACGCAACACGGCCCGGTGCTCCTGGTGGAGCCCGGGCCGCAATGGGACGTTCAGCCTGCCGTGTCGCCCTTGGCGGCAGCCTTTTTGCGCGGTGCCAGCACCATGACCATCTGCCGGCCTTCCAGCTTGGGCATGGCTTCCACCTGGGCCAGTTCGGTCAGGTCGTCGCGGACGCGCTCGAGCACTCGCATGCCAAGTTCCTGGTGGGCCATTTCACGGCCGCGGAAGCGCAGCGTGACCTTGGCCTTGTCGCCTTCCTCGAGGAAGCGGCGCAGGTTGCGCAGCTTGACCTGATAGTCGCCCTCGTCGGTGGCGGGACGGAACTTGACTTCCTTGACCTGGATGACCTTCTGCTTGGAGCGGGCCTCGGCCTGACGCTTCTGCTCCTGGTACTTGAATTTGCCGTAATCCATCAGACGGCAGACCGGGGGTTCGGCGTTGGGCGCGATTTCGACCAGATCCACGTCGCTTTGCTCGGAAAGCCGGAAAGCGTCGGCGAGCTTGACGATGCCGAGCTGCTCTCCGTCCAGGCCTATCAGACGCACCTCCGGGACGCGGATTTCACCGTTGATGCGGATGCTCTTTTCAGTGGCGATGTTGACGACTCCTAGTTAGTTGAGGGCACTACCTTCAGGTTGCGACACGCTGCGGCGGGTGGCGACATCTTCGGCCAGCCGCGCGGCAAATGCTTCGGCGGAAATGACGCCGAGGTCCAGGCCGCCCAGGCCGCGGACCGCAACCGTCCCGTTCTGCATTTCCTTGTCGCCTACGACCAGGATGTACGGGACCTTCTGCAGGCTATGCTCTCTGATTTTACGAGTGATTTTTTCCCCGCGCAAATCGGCATCCACCCTAAAGCCTTGTTTTTTCAGGGTTTGCATGATTTTTGCGGCATATTCGGCAGAATGCTCGGAAATGCAGCACACCACGGCCTGCACGGGAGACAGCCACGGCGGCATGGCGCCGGCGTGGTTTTCGATGAGCATGCCGATAAAACGCTCCAGCGAACCCAGAATGGCCCGGTGCAGCATGACGGGCGGGCGGCGCTGGTCGTTCTGGTCGACGTACTCGGCGCCCAGGCGCACCGGCATGGAAAAGTCCACCTGCATGGTGCCGCACTGCCAATGCCGGCCGATGGCGTCCTTCAGCGTGTATTCGATCTTCGGACCGTAGAACGCCCCATCGCCTGGCGAAACCTCGAATTCGCAGCCCGTGCGGCGCAGGCTTTCCATCAAGGCCGCCTCGGCCTTGTCCCAGGTTTCGTCGCTGCCGATGCGCTTCTCGGGCCGCGTGGCGACCTTGTACAGCACGTCGGTGAAGCCGAAGTCGCGGTAGACCTGCTGCAGCAGCGCCGTGAAGTTGGCGCACTCTTCCTGCATCTGGTCTTCGGTGCAGAAAATGTGGCCATCATCCTGCGTGAAGCCGCGCACCCGCATCATGCCGTGCAGTGAGCCCGAGGGCTCGTTGCGATGACACTGGCCGAACTCGCCGTAGCGCAGCGGCAGTTCGCGGTACGAGTGCAGCCCCGCGTTGAAGATCTGCACATGGCCCGGACAGTTCATGGGCTTGAGGCCATAGACGCGGTTCTCGGACTCCGTCGTGAACATGTTCTCGCGGTAGTTGTCCCAGTGGCCGGTCTTCTTCCAGAGCGACAGGTCGAGGATCTGCGGGGCCTTGACCTCCTGGTAGCCGTTGTCGCGGTAGACGCCGCGCATGTACTGCTCGACCTGCTGCCACAGCGCCCAGCCCTTGGGATGCCAGAAGATCAGGCCCGGCGCCTCATCCTGGAAATGGAACAGGTCGAGTTCGCGGCCGATCTTGCGGTGGTCCCGGCGCTCGGCCTCTTCGAGCATGTGCAGATAGGCGTCCTGCTCATCCTTGGAGGCCCACGCCGTGCCGTAAATGCGCTGCAGCATCTCGTTGTTGCTGTCGCCGCGCCAGTACGCGCCCGCCACCTTCATCAGCTTGAAGACCTTCAGCTTGCCCGTGGACGGCACGTGCGGGCCGCGGCACAGGTCGATGAAGTCGCCTTCGCGGTACAGGCTGAGCGTCTCGTTGGACGGGATCGACGCGATGATCTCGGCCTTGTATTTCTCGCCGATGCTTTCAAAGAACTTGACGGCGTCGTCGCGCGTCCATTCCTCGCGCGTGACGACCTCGTCTTTCTTCGCCAGCTCGGCCATCTTCTTCTCGATGGCCTGCAGGTCCTCGGGCGTGAACGGGCGCTTGTACGAGAAATCGTAGTAGAAGCCGTTGTCGATGACGGGCCCGATGGTGACCTGGGCATCCGGGAACAGCGACTTCACGGCGTAGGCCAGCAGGTGTGCCGTGGAGTGGCGGATCAGGTCGAGGCCGTCCGCATCCTTCGCCGTCACGATGGCCAGCCGCGCGTCCTGGTCGATACGGAAGCTGGTGTCCACCAGCTTGGATTCGCCGCCGTCGAACCCGACGCGGCCACCCAGCGCGGCCTTGGCCAGGCCAGCGCCAATGGACTGCGCCACCTCGGCGACCGTGACGGGGCCGGGATACTGGCGCTGCGAACCATCGGGCAGTGTGATTTGTACCATCGGAGAGTTCCTGGGATGAGAAACGACGAACGCGGCCATGCGCCGCGTTCGATCTGAGTGCCTTGCTGGGGTTGCTGCCTGGAGCGTACTGCAGAACCGACGCTTGGATGCCTAACGCGACAAGGAGCGAGAGGATCCGGTCGTAGTTCGGACGGGCATGAGAGGCAGCATGACGGTAGGAGTCGGTAGGAAGCGTGTTGCCGCTGCGTCCGGGAAGCGGGTTGTCCGCGATGGTGGGCGGCTGCTCCACGTACCGCGGAAGGCTTCACGCGGACAGGCTCACGGATTGTAGCACTTTATGGGCTTCCCCTGGCCGATTGTCTGCATTCCGGGACAAGAGAGCTGATTCTGTCTGATTTTTCGCAGAATTTCCGTCCTATTCTCGAATAAACGTAACATATCGTTACTACACCCGCAATGCTGGGCCTCCATTTTATTTCTGTCTGCCCTGTCTCGCACCCTCATGCCCCTGCCGTATTCCCACCAAGCATCCGCCCCGTCGCCCCACCCGGGCGAGCCGGGTTCCCAGGCGCCTACAAGCCGCCAGTACATGCTGCTTTCGCGCCCCAGCCACCGCCTGCGCGTCGCCCTTCTCGACGACCATCCGGTCACTACGATGGGCATGGCCTCGTACCTGCGCAGCAATGCCGACCTCGACGTGGTGCATGCCGAAACCTCGGCGGAGCGCCTGGTCGCCAGCCTGCGCGAGACGCCATGCGATGCCGCCATCGTGGACTTCTACCTGCCCGACGCGCCCTGGGACGGCGTGGACTTCATCCGCCGCCTGCGGCGCCAGCACCCCGCCATGGTCCTCATCACGTTTTCGGCCGGGCGCATGCAGGACACGCTGTACGCTGCATTCCGCGCCGGGGCGAATGGCTACCTGTCCAAGAGGGAGCCGGTGGACGCCATCGCCGACATGATCCGAGCCACCGTGGCCGATCCGCGCAATTTCTACGTCAGCATGGAAGGCCGCGTGCAGCGCACCGAACCGCAACATCCCGATGCGCAGCTCACACCGGCCGAGACCGAGATCCTGCGGCACATCGCGCTGGGCTTTTCGGTCACGCAGGTGGCGACGCGGCTGCTGCGCAGCAAGAAGACCGTCAGCACGCACAAGCGCCGTGCCATGCGCAAGCTTGGCCTGGCCGACGACCTGGCGCTGGCGCTCTACCTGAAAGAGAAGTTCTCGCGCAACCTGACCGGATAAGCCGCTTGACCGCTCCTGCCTTCCGGGCGGCGCCAGGCCGTCCCCACGACGCTGCGGCACTGGACCCATTGCCGATGCTCGACCTGCCCGCGCTGCGCCGGCTGTGTACCCACGCCCCCAAGCTGCGCCGCCTGCTGGGCCTGGCGCTGGAAAACCTGCGGATCGATGGATGGCGGGCCAGCCAGGCGCTGGCCGACGGCGATCTTTCAAGGTTCGGGAAATGCATGCACCGGCTCGAAGGCGCGGTATGTGTCCTATGTGCCAAACGCAGTCCTATACTGGAATGCTTTCAGCGCGTACAGCTGGCGCAGGCTTCCGGCGATCTTTCGCAAACGCGGCATGAAGCCCAGGCGCTGGACCGGCAACTGCAAAAACTGCAGCAGGAATTGCAGCGGGCGCTGGACGACCTTGCGGCGTAGGCTTGCGTCCGCCTGGGTAGCAGCTGCGCATCCTTCGGAAAGCAAAAAGCCGCCAAGACAAACTTGGCGGCTTTTTCGGCCGTGCAAGGCACGGCAGTAATGCTTGGAATTCTGGTAGGCGGTATTGCTCCCGCCGACTAGACCCACAGGCGTTATTTTATGCGGGTTTGCGTCGATTATCAATCATCGTGGGGACTTGTCCGGGTATCTTGAACCAGCTTGGTGAACCTGACATAATCAATTCATGCCCAGCCCGCCGGCGCCTGAAGGCCGGAGTCACGGGGACGATGGGACACTGCGTGGGGTAGCAGCCCACCTTTACGAGACGACGCGACGGCAGCGGGATCATTCCCGCGGGATGACCCCCTTGGCCGGACAGCCAGCACCTTTTCAACAACGTTGAGGAGCTGCTGGCTTTTTCATGCCAGCAGCCCCCTCCCTGAGGGTACTGACATGACCAAAACCGAATTCCCCCCCGTCCACGATGGTGAGTTGCTTCGCGTGGCGGACATGCTACGACTGTTGCGTGTGGCGAAGACGACGTTATACCAATGGGTCAACCAGGGCATTTTGCCGCCGCCTTCGCGTGTGGGAAAACTATCTTACTGGAACGCGCGGGAGGTCCATGAAAGGCTCAAGACCGTCGCGCCTGGCCTTTACACTGGTGCGGCCATCCTCGTGCGGCAGGAGTAACGCACGTGGAACAGACCCCAGTAGCACGCATGCTTCGAATGCTTGATCGGATAGTTTCCAGTGGTACCGTGAAACTTCAGTTTCACGGCGCCCTGGGTAGCAAATTTCATCAGGACTTCGTCCAACTAGAAAGAAGCATCAAGATGGTCGGCCCGAGGGTTTGGGCTAAAGCCGCCAAAGCGCAGCTGAAAGCGGCCGTTGATGAAATGCAAGCGGAGCAGAAACGCGCCGAGACGCCTCGAGAGATATTCCTGCCTGGCTTCGATATTGGAGCCTTCCCCAACCACCTCAATCGTTCCAGTTTCATTGCACCAATCGCACGTGGTCGGCGCGAGTTCCATCGTCAGAAGGTGATGGTCACCCGCCGCGATTGTGTCTTGGAATACACCGGGGAACAACTGGATGAGGCAGACGGTGACCTTATTATGGCGCTGATCGCCTGCGCCCGACCCTACGCCATCGGCACTACCGTGCCACTAAACCGTGCCGAGCTGCTACGCAAACTCAAGCGCGGAGCCGGCAAATCTCAGTACGAGTGGCTGCACCGCCGTATCAAGGCACTAACCGAAGCCACGCTATTTCTTGAAGCCAAGAAGCCAGACGGCTCTACCCGCTACGCCATCGGCAAGACTGTGTCCTTCCGAGTCATCACAAACTTCGCGTACGACGACCACAACGATACTGACCTGCCCCCGGATTTAGTACGGTATTGATTTAGAGTCCGGAGTTAAAAATCTGTTCTTGCCGGTAGCCCTTGGCGAACTGCTCCGGCGCCAGATAGCCCAGAGCACTGTGGGGCCGTTCG
>Ga0182737_1000782_pt1 | contig 37993 bp, 36 predicted proteins | sample eDN5th30CBELigOP_FD_128878 | JGI IMG/M metagenome (GOLD analysis project Ga0182737, IMG submission 128878) | Enriched Organic Plus compost microbial communities from Emeryville, California, USA - eDNA 5th pass 30_C BE-Lig OP (version 2) (version 2) ... | reverse complement strand
CGGCAAGCCGATGCGAAGCGGCGGCCCGGTTTTCCCGGATTTGTCCACGGCCGCTGTGGACAAGCCTTTGGACAGGCTGAGGGCAGCCCGGAAAAAGGCTTTGCCGACAAGGCGTTGAGAATTCCGCTCACGATTCACGCAATTGCATACTTGCGGTTTCCTGCATCCGGCGCAGGGATTCCGCCGTATCATCGGAACACTTACAAGATGCTGCGCTGCGGTCCCGCCGCCCGGCCGGGCCCGTCCCCGCCTTCCAGGAGCATCCGATGAGCACCCCGCTGACACCCCGCATCGCGCAACGTCCGGCCCTCGTCGCGCGGCTGCTCGCAGCCGGCCTGCTGGCCAGCGCGGCGCAATTGCCGGCGGCCGAGTTGCCCGTGCCGCCGCAGCCGCCCGGCATCCCCGGCTTTCCCGGCCCGCTGCAGCCGCCCGAAGGCATGGCCCCGCCCCAGGGGCAGCAGGTCAGCATCGGCGACTTCTCGGTGGTCGAGCTGCGCAGCCGCGCGCTGCCCGATGCGCGCATGTCCCAGCTGGGCGCCGACCGGCAGGGCGGCGGCATCGTGATCGACGACAAGGGCCTGATCCTGACCATAGGCTATCTGGTCGTCGAGACCGAGAAGATCGAGATCATCAACGAGGGCAAGCCGGTGCCGGCCACGCTGCTGGCCTACGACAGCGCCACCGGCCTGGGCCTGGTGCGCGCGGCGGCGCCCCTGCGCGTGCCGCCCATCGAGTTCGCCGAGTCGGCCAAGGCCGGCGTGCCCGAGCCGGTGCTGGTGGTGGGCTTCGACGGCGTGGCGCCGGCCTACGTGGTGTCGCGCCGGCAGTTCGCCGGGTCCTGGGAATACCTGATGGACGACGCGCTGTTCACCGCGCCGGCCACCACCGGCTGGAGCGGCGCGGCGCTCATCAACAAGGAAGGCAAGCTGCTGGGCATAGGCTCGCTGCTGGTGCCCGACGCGCTGGGGCCGGACCGGCCGCTGCCGGGCAATATGTTCGTGCCGATCGACCAGCTCAAGCCCATCCTGTCCGAGCTGATCGACAAGGGCCGCACCTCGGCCCCGCCGCGGCCCTGGCTGGGCGTGAACGTGCGCGACATCGAAGGCAGGCTGCTGGTGACGCAGACCTCGCCCGACGGCCCGGCCGCGCGCAGCGGCATCGCCGAGGGCGACATCATCGTCGGCCTGGCCGGCCGGGAGGTGCGCGACTCGGCCGATTTCTACACGCGCCTGTGGGGCAGCGGCAAGGCCGGGGTGGAAGTGGAGCTGGACGTGCTCAAGGGCATGGAAGTGCGCCACATCCCGGTCAAGACGGCCGACCGCGCCCAGTACCTGCGCCAGCCGCGCACGTATTGACGGCGGCCGGGCAGCGCAGCCGCCACCGGGTCACGGGCCCGGCTGCGTCGACCGCCTGCCGCTTCGCCCCGCCCGGTGCACGGCTGCGCGCCCGCGGCGGCGGCCTCGCCCGGGTGCCGGGCCGGCCGCCCTGTGCGATCATTCAGCCTTCGACGCCTTCCGCCCCGCGGCGCGCGGCCGCCCTGCCGGCGCCTGCGCGCCGCGGCCATCACGACGCATCCATGAACGACGCAACCACGCAAGAACTGGGCCGCGAAGTCCGCCAGGTCCTGGTCGGCCTGGGCCTGAACCGGCAGCCCGGCTGGAATTTCCCCGGCAATTTCCTGCAGATTTCCTTCGACGAGCTGGGCGGCGACCACGCGCGCATCAGCATCGACGCCGGCCCGCACTGCGAGGACGCCGACGGGCAGGTCAACCTGGCCCCCTTCAGCGTGCTGGCCGACATCGCCCTGGCCAGCACCATGCGCGGCCACCTGGGCCGCGCCATCCGCATGGCCACGGTGGCCATGACGCTGCAGCTCACCGGCGCGCCGCGGCGCGGGCGGCTGCAGGCGGACGGGCATTACGACGGCCCCGTGGCGGACGTGCCGGGCGAACGCCAGGGCCTGGCGCGCGCCGAGATCCGCAACGGCGACGGCGAGCTGGTCTGCACCGCCAGCGGCACCTTCATGGCCCTGCACACCCACGAGCTGGAACCGGTGCCGCTGCGCCGGCGCGGCGACGGCCACGCGGCCGAGCCGCTGCCCGTCGACGAATTGAGCGACGAAGAGAAGATCGTCTACGAACGCGCCTGCGCCTGCGCCGGACCGGGCGAAGGCGCCTTCATCGAGCGCTTCTGGAGCTTGCAGCCGCAGCGCGACGCCGAGGGCGCGTCCTGCGAATTCGTCAACGGCCCGCACGCCGGCAACCGCGTGGGCCACACCCAGGGCGGGCTGACCTTCGGCCTGGCCGCCGTCACCGGCCAGGCCGCGCTGGGCCCGGACTGGGCCCTGGTGGGGATATCCGCCTGGTACCTGCGCCCGGGCACCGGGCCCATGCTGCGCGCCCGCGCGCAGATCCTGCATCGCGGCAATCACACCGGCGTGGTGCGGGTGGTAGTCTCCGACCTGGAAGGACGCAGCGTGCTGGAGGCCGTCACCCACCATTCGCGCCTGCGGCAATAGCGCCGCGCCGACGGCGGGCCGCACCGGGCGCGCCAGCCGGCGCGCGCCCTACCATCCACCCAAACCAAGGAGTCCAGAGACATGGGAAAGACCGTAGCACTGCAGGCCGCCGACGGCCACAAGTTCGACGCCTACGTGGCCGAACCGGCCGGCAAGCCGCGCGGCCTGCTGATCGTGGCGCCTGAAATCTTCGGCATCAACAGCCACATCCGCTCGGTGGCCGACGGCTACGCCGCCGACGGCTACCTGGCCATCGCCCCGGCGCTGTTCGACCGCGCCAGCCGCGGCTACGAGTCGGGTTACAGCCAGCCCGAGATCGCCGCCGGCATCGAAATCATGAAGAAGATCGCCTGGGACGACGCCGTGCGCGACGTCGAGGCCGCCCTGGCCTGGGGCAAGGATGCCGGCAAGGCGGCCATCGTGGGCTATTGCTGGGGCGGCGTGATCGCCTGGCTGGGCGCCACGCGCGTGGACGGCCTGGCCGCGGCGATCAGCTACTACGGCGGCGCCCTGCCCAACTTCGTGGACGAGCAGCCGCGCTGCCCGGTCCTGCTGCATTTCGGGCTGGAGGACCAGTCCATCACCGCCGACAAGGCCCGCGCCTTCGCCGACAAGCACCCGGAAGCCGAGACCCACTACTACCCGGCCGGCCACGGCTTCAACTGCGACCAGCGCGGCTCCTACCATGCGGAATCGGCCGGGCTGGCGCGCGAGCGCTCGGTGGAATTCCTGCGCAAGCACGTGGGCTAACGATCGGCCCGTCCCGGACACCGGCCGCGGCAGCGTGCCCATGCAAGGCGACGCGCCGTATGCAAGCGCCGGCCCCTGGCCGGCGCTTGCGCTTTCAGGTGGAGCCGCGCTGCACCAGTTCGAAGCCGAGATCCTGGATGGCATGAGCGGGCTCCTCGCCCTGCATGCGTTGCACGAGGCTGAGCGCGGCAAGCTCCCCCAGCCTGCGGCTATCCACGCCTATGCTCGACAATGCGGGCACGGTATCGGCGCCCAGGGCCTGGTTGCCGAACCCCAGCACGCCCAGGCTGCCCGGCACCGGGCGGCCGATTTCATGGGCGTGGGCCAACACCCCCTGCGCCAGCGCATCGGAACTGCAGAAGACGGCGTCGGCTTGCGGATCCCGCTGCAACAGGCGCTTGAGACCCTCCCTGCCCCGCTGGGCCTGGGGTAGCGTCTCCGAGAACACCACTTCCGTCGGCGGCGCGAGGCCGGCTGCCGCCGCGGCTTTCAGGAAACCCTCTGCGCGCCGGCCCGCGCGAATGTCGTCGGCGCGCAGGATGGCGGGACGGCGATAGCCTCTGTCGTGCAAGTGCCGAAAGGCCGCCGCGCCGAGTTCCTCGTGCCGGAACCCCACCGCCATATCCAGCGGATTGACGCTGAAGTCCCACATCTCGACCACCGGGATGGCAGCGGCGAGCAACAGCTTCTTGGCGCGCGGCGTGTGGTCGATGCCGGTCAGGGCGATGCCGTCGGGACGCCGACTCAGGATGGCGGCCACCAATTCCTCTTCCGCGGCGGCACCATAGCGCGACAGGCCCAGCATGGTGTGATATTCGTGAGCGGCCAGTGTGTCGATGAGCGACTGCACCATTTCCGAGAACAGACTGTGCGCCACCGACGGGACGATGGCGGCCACCAGCCGGGTGCGCTTGGAAGTCAGACCGCCCGCCAGCGAATTGGGCACGTAGCCGGTCTGCTCGACCGCTTGTCGGACCTTGTCGCGGGCCCGCTGGGACACCAGTTCCGGCCGCGTGAGCGCACGCGACACCGTGATGGGCGACACGCCGGCCAGCCGTGCGACATCCTTCAAGGTCACGTGGCGTTGCCCGGACGCCTCCTGCACGGCCGGCATCTCGGCATCGGGTGTCGGGGCGGCCATGGCATCTCCATGCTGAAAGGTAGCGCAATCATATCAGCATGGAGATATATCCCTTTGTTTTATATATGCCTTATAGAGGGTTTTCCCGAATAAGAAGACAAAATGATTGCGCAATCATTTGCTGCGATCTACCATGCGAGCCGTTTCATCGATAGCGTGCACCATGGCCCACAATCTCTATCGCCCCTTCCCCAATACGTTTCGCCGCGACATGCTGGCGCGCAAGCGCCTGGTCGGCTGCTGGTCTTCGCTGGCCTCCCCTGCCGTGGCGGAGGTGCTGGGCATGGTGGGATTCGACTGGCTGCTGCTCGACGGCGAGCACACCGACGCCGAGATCGCCACATTCGCGGCGCAGCTGCTGTCGCTGCGTTGCAGCGTGAGCAGCCCCGTGGTGCGGCCCCCGGCCGACGATCCGGTCGTCATCAAGCGGGTGCTGGACGCCGGGCTGCACAATCTCCTGCTGCCCTTCGTCCAGGATGCCGATCAGGCCCGCGCGGCCGTCGCCGCCACCCGCTACCCGCCCCACGGCATGCGCGGCATGTCGGGCTCGCACCGCGGCAATGGGTTCGGCACGCTCGCCGATTACTACGGGCAGGTCAACGACAACATCTGCGTGACCGTGCAGATCGAGACGCCCGAGGCCGCGCTCGCAGCGGCTGAAATCGCCGCGGTCGACGGCGTAGACGGCCTGTTCATCGGCCCGTCGGATCTGTCCGCGTCCATGGGCCACATCTGCAACCCGAACCACCCGGAAGTGCAGCGTGTGATCGCCGCGGTATTCGCTCAGGCCGAACGTGCGGGCAAGGCCGCCGGCATCCTCGCCCCCGTGGAGGAGGACGCCCGCCGCTACTTCGAGATGGGCGCGACCTTCGTCGCGGTGGGCATAGACCAGGCCATCCTTCGCCAGGGCGCCCAGCGCCTGCACGACCTGTTCATGGCATAGCCGCCCGGCCGGCACGGCCGGCCATGCAAGCCACCCCGAGCGAACGAGAGGCGGCCCAAGAAGGAGACTTCGTGACCTACGATCTGAACTTTCCGGCCCTGTGGCCGTACTGGCCACAGTTCCTGGACGGCATACGCCTGACGCTGGCGCTGACTGCGGCAGCCACGACGCTCGGACTCTGCCTGAGCATACTCGTGGCGATCGGCCGGCGCAGCGACAGCCCGGCCCTGCGGACGCTGTGCGGCATCTACGTCGAAGTGCTGCGCAACACGCCCTTCATCGTCCAGATATTCATCTTCTACTTCGGCCTGTCCAGCGCCGGCATCCAGATGTCGGCCGCCGTGGCCGCGGCCCTGGCGATGGTCATCAACGTCGGGGCCTACGGCGCCGAGATCGTGCGCGCAGGCATGGATGCCGTGCCGCCTGGCCAGATCGAGGCTGCCGAATGCCTGGGGCTGTCGCGGCCAAGGATCTACTGGCACGTCGTCATGCAGCCCTCGCTGGAACGGGTCTATCCCGCGCTGACCAGCCAGTTCGTGCTGATGATGCTCATGTCCTCGGTCGCGTCGCAGATATCCACGGAGGAACTCTCCGCCGTGGCGAACAATATCCAGTCCGATACCTACCTGTCCCTGGAAACCTATATCGTCGTGGCCGCCCTCTACGTCGTGCTGGCGCTGCTGCTCAAGCTGTGCTTCTGGGCCATCGGCGAGGCCGTGTTCAGGCGCCGCCGCATGCTGCGCCAGGCGGCCCGGCACAACCGCATCGCCGTCCAGGGAGGCGCATGATGTCCGGCATCTTCGGCGCCTTCACCGCCACCCATCTGCTCTACCTGGCGCAAGGCGCCGTCTGGACCGTGGCCTTGTCCATGCTGGCGTTCCTGCTGGGCGGCATCGCCGGCTTCGGCGTCATGCTGATGCGCATTTCCCGCTGGGCCTGGCTGCGCGCCGCCAGCGCGGCAGTCAGCCAGGTCGTGCAGGGCATTCCCCTGATGGTGCTGCTGTTCCTCTCGTACTACGGCGTGGGAATGATGGGCATCGACGTGCCGCCGCTGCTGGCGGCTTCGCTGGCGATGATGATCTACACCAGCGTATTCCTGGGCGATATCTGGCGCGGCTCGGTCGAATCCATGGCCCGGACCCAATGGGAGGCGGCCGAGTGCCTGTCCCTGACGCGCTGGCAGGCGATCCGCCTGGTCATCGTGCCGCAGGCGGTCCGGCTTTCGCTACCGTCCACCGTCGGCTTCCTGGTGCAGGTGCTGAAGTCGACTTCGCTGGCGTCGGTCATCGGCTTCGTGGAAATCACCCGGGCCGCGCAGATCGTCAACAACGCCATCTTCCAGCCCTTCCTGGTGTTCTCCCTGGTCGGCGCCTTCTATTTCCTCCTGTGCTACCCGCTGTCGCGCTGGAGCCGCCAACTCGAAAGGAAGCTCAATGTCCGCAATCGCTAGACTGGAGAACGTGCACAAGCACTTCGGCAGCAACCACGTGCTGCGCGGCGTGTCCTTCGAGGTTCGCAAGGGAGAGGTCGTCGCCATCATCGGCCAGAGCGGTTCCGGCAAGAGCACGGCGCTGCGCTGCCTGGACAGGCTGGAAACAGTGGAGAGCGGGCGCATCGAAGTCTGCGGCCACGACCTTGTCTCGCCCGGCCTGGACCTGCGCCAGCTGCGGCGCGACGTCGGCATCGTCTTCCAGAGCTACAACCTGTTTCCCCACCTGACGGTGCAGGAAAACATCACCCTGGCCCTGCGACACGCCAAGAAGCAGCCTCCCGACCAGGCTCGCGAAACCGCCTCGCGCGTGCTCGAACAGGTCGGGCTCGCCGAAAAGGCCGGCCAGTATCCCGAGCAGTTGTCGGGCGGACAGCAGCAGCGCGTGGCCATCGCCCGCTCGCTGGCGATGGCGCCCCAGCTCATGCTGTTCGATGAAGTCACCTCGGCCCTGGACCCCAAGCTCACGGGGGAAGTACTGAAGGTGATGGAGGATCTCGCGGCCAACGGCATGACAATGATTCTGGTCACTCACGAAATGGGCTTCGCCGCAAAAGTGGCCGACCGCATCATCTACATGCGCGACGGCGTCGTCTGGGAACAGGGCGGCCCGGACATCCTGCGCTCGCCGGCCACGGCCGAACTGCGCGACTTCATCGGTTCCGAACTTTGACGCCGATTTCGGCACGCTGCACAACGACACCCGGAGACTCCCCATGAAACCCAAGGCTCTTTCCACCTTTTTCGCCGCCGCCGCCATCGCCCTGGCCGGCACGGCCGCCCGCGCCGACGACCTGGCCGACATCAAATCGGCCGGCGTCGTCCGCATCGCCACCTCGCTGGGCGTGCCGCCCTACACGTACACCGACGAGAATCTCAAGCCGGTCGGTTCGGACGTGGAAACGGCCCGCTTGCTCGCGCAGGATCTCGGCGTCCGCCTGGAACTGGTCAGCACCACCGTGCCCGCGCGCATACCCAGCCTGCTCACGCGCAAGGCCGACCTGGTCATCTCGGTCCTGGCGCAGACGCCGGAGCGCGAGAAAGTGATCGATTTCTCCATTCCCTATTCGGTCAACGAGAATGTCGTCATGGCGCTCAAGGACATGAGCCTGTCCGGCTACCCCGACCTCGACGGGCAGGTGGTGGGCGTCACGCGCGGCACGATCGAGGACAGGATCGCCACGGAGAACGCCAAGGGCGCCACGATCCGCCGCTACGAGGACGTGCCGACCCTGATCACGGCCGCGGTATCCGGCCAGGTCAAGATACTGACCGGTTCGCTCACGACCCTGGCCGAGGCGAACAAGGCCGGCAACAATCGCTTCGAGCGCAAGTTCACCCTACTCGACGCGCGCCTGGGCATAGGCATGCGCAAAGGCAATCCCGAACTCAAGGCATGGGTGGACGACTGGGTCCGAGCCAATCTGGCCAACGGCAAGCTCAACGAGATATACAAGAAGTACAACGACGCGAACCTTCCCGCCGACATGCTTAAACCCTGAGCCACGACAGCGCCGCAAGGAATCCGCCATCATGCGCGTCACGCGAATCGAGATCATCCGCACCCGCGTTCCCTACCGGGACGGCGGCGATGGCACGCCCGCCGGCACGAGCCATGTGATGACGGGCTTCGCGCAGGGCAAGGCCATGGAAAGCCTGATGCTGCGCGTGAGCACCGACACCGGCCATACGGGCTGGGGCGAGGCCTTTGGGCATCACTGCAACCCCGCCACCCTGGCCGCGCTGACCGAGATGGTCGCTCCCTACTTCCTGGGGGCGACTATCAACGGCGCCAGCCCGGACAACGCCTCGGACCGCCTGGAGCAGGCCTGCAGGGCCTTCCATCTGTTCGGCCGCACCGGCCCGGTCATGTATGCACTGTCGGGCATGGACATCGCCCTGTGGGACCTGAAGGCCCAGGCGGCGGGCCAGCCGCTCTACGCGCTGCTGGGCGGCGGCCGGCGCAGGCTGCGCGCCTACGCCAGCCTGGTGACGTACGACGGCCGGGCCGATCTGGCCGCCGCCAACGCCAGGCAGGCCTACGACGCGGGTTTCCGCGCCATCAAGCTGCACGAACTGGAGATCGACGCCATCGCCGCGGCACGCGCCGCCTTGCCCGGCGACGCGCTGCTCATGACCGACGTCAATTGCGCATGGTCCCCGCAGGAAGCCGCCCGCCGCGCCCAGGCGATGCGCCCGCTCGGCCTGGCCTGGCTGGAAGAGCCGGTCTGGCCGCCCGACGACAGCGAAGCCCTTGCCGGACTGCGCCGCCATGGCGTGCCGATCTCGGCCGGGGAGAACGCCTCGGGCATCGAAGGCTATGCGCATTACCTCAAGGCAGGGTCGGTCGACGTCATCCAGCCCAGCGTCGCCAAGCTGGGCGGGGTCACCGCCATGCGCCAGGCGCATGCCCTGGCCCTGCGCCACGGCGTCCGGATGCAGCCGCACTGCTACTACTACGGCCCCGGGCTGCTGGCCACCGCGCACCTGATCGGCGCCCTGGTCCCCGACGCCCTGCTCGAACAGCCCTGGGTATCGTTCGAAGCCCTGCTCACTCCCCACATGCAGCCGGCCCCCGAACTGGAGCTGCCCGAGCAACCGGGACTCGGCTACGAGCCGGACCCGATGCTGCTCGCCCGCTATACGGTCCAGTCCGCCAGCGTGGAGTAGGCGGCCGCCGGATCAATGGCTGATCATCCACGGCCGCGCCCCGGCGAACGTCTTGCCGCCGTCGGCGCTGCGCCGGGTGCGGCCGGCCTTGGCCGTGGCGCCGCCGCAGCAGGCGCAGCCCATGCCGTGACCGGCGCGGGTGCTGCGCGGCTCGTGGGCGCTGTGCTCGTTGGCCGCATAGGCCGCGCGCATCGCCCCGGACAGCGCGCCCAGCGCGGGCGCGCTGGCCACCACCCGCCCGCTCTCCCGCCCGCAGCGCGGGCAGGGCGCGGGATCGCGGAACTGCGCCAGCGGGCGCAGCGCGTCGAAAACCCCGCAGTCCGCGCAGGCGTATTCGTAGACCGGCATGGACGTCCCCTCCCCTACAGGTCCGGCGACAGCGGCATGTCCACCGCGCCCGACACGTGCTTGACCGGGCCGTCCGCGCCGGGCTGGATGTCGAACTCGAAGATCTCCGTGGGCAGCCACAGCGTGGCGCAGGCGTTGGGGATGTCCACCACGCCGCTGATGTGCCCCTGCACGGGCGCGGTGCCCAGCAGCGAATAGGCCTGGGCGCCCGAATAGCCGAACTTCTTCAGGTATTCGATGGCGTTCAGGCAGGCCTGGCGGTAGGCGATGTGCACGTCCAGGTAATGCTGGCCGCCCTGCTCGTCCACCGAGATGCCTTCGAAGATCAGGTAGTCCTTGTAGTTGGGCGTGACCGGGCTGGGCTTGAAGATGGGGTTGCGGATGCCGTACTTGGCCATGCCGCCCTTGATGAGCGAGACGCGCATGTGCACCCAGCCGGCCATTTCGATGGCCCCGCAGAAGGTGATCTCGCCGTCGCCCTGCGAGAAGTGCAGGTCGCCCACCGACAGGCCGCCGCCGTCCACGTAGACCGGGAAGAACACCCGCGCGCCGCGCGACAGGTCCTTGATGTCGCAGTTGCCGCCGTGCTCGCGCGGCGGCACGGTGCGCGCGCCCTCGCCCGCGGCCCGGTCGCGCGCCGCGCCGGCGAGCTTGCCCATGTGCGCGGTCTTGGCCATGGGCGGGTTGGCCAGCGGCGGCACGCGCGTGGGATTGCTGTCGATCAGCTGCTGCTCGCGCCGGTTCCAGGTGTCCAGCAGCGCCTGGTCGGGCAGGCAGCCGATCAGGCCCGGGTGGATCAGGCCCGCGAAGCGCACGCCCGGGATATGGCGCGAGCGGGTGAACATGCCTTCGAAATCCCAGATGGATTTCTGCGCGTAGGGGAAATGCTCGGTCAGGAAGCCGCCGCCGTTCTTCTTGCTGAAGAAGCCGTTGAAGCCCCACAGGCTGTCGGGCTTGGCGCCGATGTCGAGCAGGTCCACGACCAGCAGGTCGCCGGGCGCGGCGCCTTCCACGCCGACCGGGCCGGACAGGAAATGCACGGTGGACAGGTCCACGTCGCGCACGTCGTCGGCGCTGTCGTCGTTCTTGATCGCGCCGCCGGTCCAGTCGTAGGTCTCCAGCACGAAGTCGTCGCCGGGCTTGACCCACACGGCCATGGGAATGTCCGGGTGCCAGCGGTTGTGGATGTTCTCGTTTTCGTAGGGGGACTGGGCGAGATCGACTTTGATCAGGGTTTCGGGCATGCTCGGGCTCCTCGTCTGGGGTAAGAATTCATACGGACAGGTAGCGGCTGATCGTGGCCTCGTCCACCTCGGCGCGGGCGTTCTCCAGCACGAAGCGGCCGCGGTCGATCACGACCAGGCGGTCGGCGATCTGCAGGGTGAAGCTGAGCACCTGCTCGGACACCACGATGGCCAGGTCCTTCAGCTTGCGGATCTCCAGCAGGCTGCGCGCGATGTCCTTGATGACCGAGGGCTGTATGCCCTCGGTGGGCTCGTCCAGCAGCAGCACGCGCGGCTCGGTGACCAGGGCGCGGGCGATCGCCAGCTGCTGCTGCTGGCCGCCGGACAGGTCGCCGCCGCGGCGCCGGCGCATCTCGTGCAGCACCGGGAACAGGGCGTAGATCTCCTCCGGCACGGCGTCGGCCAGCGCGCGGCCGCGCATGCCGGTGCGGATGTTCTCCTCCACCGTCAGGGTCGGGAAGATCATGCGCCCCTGCGGCACGTAGGCGATGCCCGCGCGCACGCGCTGGAAGCTCTCGCAGGCCGACACGTCCCGGCCGTCCACGCCGACCCGGCCCTGCATGGCCGGCAGCACGCCCATCAGCGTGCGGAACAGCGTGGTCTTGCCCATGCCGTTGCGGCCCATCACCGCGACGATCTCGCCGCGCGCCACGTCCAGGTCCACGCCGTGCACCACGCGGCTCTGGCCGTAGCCGGCCACCAATCCCCTGACTTCCAGCATCTGCGGTCTCCCGGACGTGCGGCGGGCTCAGTGGCCCAGATAGACTTCGATCACGCGCGGGTCGTTCTGCACGTGGTCCATCGACCCTTCGGCCAGCACCTTGCCCTGGTGCAGCACGGTGACCTTGTGGGCGATGTGCTTGACGAATTCCATGTCGTGCTCGATCACGATCATGGAACGGTCCCGGCCGATGCGGTTGAGCAGCTCGGCGGTCTTCTCGCGCTCGGACACGCTCATGCCGGCCACGGGCTCGTCGAGCATCATCAGCTCGGGCGACTGCATCAGCAGCATGCCGATCTCCAGCCACTGCTTCTGGCCGTGCGAAAGCAGCTCGGCGGGCTGGTCCAGCATGTCGGCCAGGAAGATTTCGCCGGCCACCTGCTCGACCCGCTCGACCACGTCCGGCGTGATGCGGAAGGCCAGCGCGCCGAACACCGTGCGCCCGCGCGGGAAGGAGACTTCCAGGTTCTCGCGCACCGACAGGGTCTCGTAGATGGACGGCGTCTGGAACTTGCGGCCGACGCCTGCGCGCACGATCTCGTGCTCGCTCATGCGGGTCAGCTCCACGTCGTTGAAGCGGATCGAGCCCGCGGTGGCCTTGGTGCGGCCGCAGATCAGGTCCAGCACCGTGGTCTTGCCGGCGCCGTTCGGGCCGATCACCACGCGCGTCTCGCCCTTGTTGACGTACAGGTTCAGACCGTCGACGGCGACGAAGCCGTTGAAGGACACCGTCAGGCCTTCGACGTACAGGGCGAATTCCTGCACCTTGACTTCGGGGGCGACCTTCATGCCGGCTCTCCCGCGGGGGCGGCGCGCTTGGCCTTGCCCTTGCCCGCCGCCGCGCGCGCCAGCCGGGGCCGCACGTAGTCCTTGTAGATGCCCGCCAGGCCGTTGGGAAAGGCCATCACCACGGCGATGAACAGCCCGCCCATCAGGAACAGCCACAGCTCCGGGAAGGTCTCCGAGAAATAGCTCTTGCCGAAGTTGACGATCAGCGCGCCGTAGACCGCGCCCAGCAGCGACAGCCGCCCGCCCACCGCGGCGAAGATGACCATTTCGATGGACGGCACGATGCCCACGAAGGACGGCGACATGAAGCCCACCTGCAGGGTGAACATGGCCCCGCCGATGGCGGCGAACACCGCCGCCACGCAGAACACGAAGACCTTGAAATTGGCCACGTCGTAGCCGGAGAAGCGCACGCGCTCTTCCTTGTCGCGCATGGCGATCAGCAGCTTGCCCAGCTTGGAGGCGAGCAGGAAGCGGCCGAACAGGATGCAGGCGAACAGCAGCGCGCCGTTGACGTAGTACAGGACGAGCCGGGCGCCGTCCGAGCGGATGTCCCAGCCCAGCATCGTCTTCAGGTCGGTGATGCCGTTGACCCCGCCCGTGTAGCCCTGCTGGCCGATGATGAGCACCGACAGGATCAGGGCCACCGCCTGGGTGACGATGGCGAAGTAGACCTCGCCCACGCGCCGCTTGAACATGGCCGCGCCCAGCACCAGCGCCAGCAGCGCCGGCACCAGCACCGTGGCCAGCAGCGCCAGCGGCAGGCTGCGGAACGGCTCCCAGAACCACGGCAGGGCCGTGACCTGGTTCCAGTCCATGAAGTCGGGGATGCCGGGGGTGGACTGGATGGCCGTGGCCTCGGGCGTGGAGGCCTCCAGCTTCAGGAACATGGCCATGCAGTAGCCGCCCAGGCCGAAGAACACGCCCTGGCCCAGGCTGAGGATGCCGCCGTAGCCCCAGCACATCACCAGCCCCACCGCGACGAAGGCGTAGGTCAGGTACTTGCCCACCAGGTTCAGCCGGAACACGTCCAGGAACAGGGGGAAGACGACGAACACCAGCGCGGCCAGGACCAGCAGGCCGGCCAGGCCCTCCCGGGCGCCGATGACGTTCTTGTAGAAGGCGGACATCGCGGTTCCCCTATTTGCGGGTCTTGATCGAGAACAGGCCCTGCGGGCGCAGCATCAGGATGACGACGATGGCCGACAGCGTCAGCACCTTGGCCATGGAGCCCGTCATGAAGAACTCCGACACCGACTGCGTCTGGGCGATCAGGAAGGCCGAGGCCACCGTGCCGAACAGGCTGGCCGCGCCGCCGAACACCACCGTCAGGAAGGTGTCGACGATGTACAGCGAGCCGCTGGTCGGCCCGGTCGCGCCTATGGTGGTGAAGGCCGCCCCGCCCATGCCGGCGATGCCGCAGCCCAGGGCGAAGGTGACCCGGTCGACCCGGCGCGTGTCGATGCCCACCGCCCCGCTCATCAGGCGGTTCTGCACCGTGGCGCGCACGTGCAGCCCCCAGGTCGAGCGGAACAGCGCGAGCAGCAGGCCGCCCGTCATCACGAAGCTGAGCGCCATCACGAACAGGCCATTGATGGGGATGTCCACGCCGTCCAGCGGCTGCCAGGAGCCCATCAGCCATTCCGGCAGCTCGGGGCTGACCTCGCGCGGGCCGAACACCGAGCGCAGCGCCTGCTGGATGATGAGCGACAGCCCCCAGGTGGCCAGCAGCGTGTCGAGCGGGCGCCGGTACAGGTGCCGGATCATCAGCCATTCCACCAGCCAGCCCACCGCGAAGGCCACCGCGAAGGCGGCGACGACGGCGAACAGGAAGTAGTACGGCATGAAGCCCGGCGCGTGCGCCTGCACCACCGTGGACATCAGGTAGGTGGTGTAGGCGCCGATGGCCAGGAACTCGCCGTGGGCCATGTTGATGACCCCCATCTGGCCGAAGATCAGGGCCAGGCCCAGCGCCATCAGCAGCAGCACGCTGAAGACGGACAGGCCGTTGAAGCCCTGCATCAGCAGGATGGCGCCCAGGTCGGAGAAGGATTCCATGTCGCAGTCCCGGAAGTCCGCTCGGCCCGCCCGCTTACTGGTAGCCCTTGGGGAAGGGATCGGGCTTGATCAGCTCGGGCGTCTCGTAGACCACGTCGAACTGGCCGTCGCGGCGTATCTTGCCCACCCGCGTCTTGCTCCACAGGTGGTGGTTGGGGTCGATCTTGACGTAGCCTTCCGGCGCGCCGGTGAATTCCAGGTCGGGCGAGGCCGCCACCACCTTGTCGACGTCGAAGCTGCCGGCCTTCTCCACCGCCATCTTCCACAGCCAGGGGCCCAGGTAGGCCGCCTGGGTCACGTCTCCGATCACCGACTTCTCGCCGTACTTGGCCTTGAAGGCCTGGACGAACTTCTGGTTGTTGGGGTTGTCCAGGCTCTGGAAATACTTCATGCACGAGAAGAAGCCTTCGCAGTTCTCCCCGCCTATGCCCAGCAGCTCGTCCTCGGTCACCGAGATGGTCAGCAGCTTCTGCTTGTCGGCGGTGACGCCGGCCGCGCGCAGCTGCTTGTAGAAGGACACGTTGCTGCCGCCCACCACGATGGCGTAGACCACGTCGGGCTTGCGCAGCTTGATCTTGTTGATCAGCGAGCCGAACTGGGTATGGCCCAGCGGGTAGTATTCCTCGCCCACCACCTCGCCCTTGAGCACGTTCTCGATGTGCTTGCGGGCGATCTTGTTGGAGGTGCGCGGCCAGATGTAGTCCGAGCCGATCAGGTAGAAGGTCTTGGCCTGGGTCTCGCGGTTGACCCAGTCCAGCCCCGCCAGGATCTGCTGGGTGGCCTCCTGGCCGGTGTAGAAGACGTTCTTGGACTGCTCCAGGCCTTCGTAGAAGGTCGGGTAGTAGAGCAGGCCGTTCTCCTTCTCGAACACCGGCAGCACGGCCTTGCGCGAGGCCGAGGTCCAGCAGCCGAACACCGTGGCGACCTTGTCGCTGACCAGCAGCTTGCGGGCCTTCTCGGCGAAGGTCGGCCAGTCGGAGGCGCCGTCCTCCTGCACCACCTTGATGGTGCGGCCCAGGATGCCGCCCATGGCGTTGATCTGCTCGATGGCCAGCCGCTCGGCCTGGATCGAGCCGGTCTCGCTGATCGCCATGGTGCCGGTGGCCGAATGCAGCTGGCCGACGATGACCTCGGTGTCGGTGACGGCCAGGCCGGTGGTGTTGACCTCGGCGGTGGCCGGCGCGGCGGCCCGGCCCAGGGCCGGCAGGCCGGCCGCCAGGGGCAGGCTGGCCATGGCCAGCGCCATGCGCCGGCGGGCGGGAGAAAGCAGGACGTCGTCGGTATCGGGTTTGCGGGCCATATCGGGCGCTCCTAGCGGTGGGTTCTGCCTGGGAACCGGCCTGGCCGGCCAGCCGGAAAAGCTGGCGGTTTGCCGGGCTACGGTGCAATACTAGGCAGCCGCATTGCGCTGCAACATACGTCGATTGACGTAGTGGCGGCCGGCGCCGCAGAGGGTAAAAACGGGGCATACGTCATTCGACTGATCCGGCGCGCGCCGCCCCGGCCCGGGGCCGGCCCGCCGCCCCGCTTCCTGGAGCCCAAGGCATTGGACACGAGCGCCCCGCAACGCATCGTCAAGGTCCGGCGCGACTACAACACCTGGGTCGCCAACGAGACCCTGGAAGACTACGCCCTGCGCTTCACGCCCCACTCCTTCCGCAAGTGGTCGCTGTTCCGGGTGGCCAACACGGCGGGCGGGGCGGTGTCCTTCCTGGCGCTGGAGGCGATAGGCGGGGCGCTGGCGCTGAACTACGGCTTCGTCAACGCCTTCTGGTCCATCGTCGCCGTGGCCGTCATGGTCTTCCTGACCGGGCTGCCGATCTCCTACTACGCCGCCAAGCACGGCCTGGACATGGACCTGCTCACCCGCGGCGCGGGCTTCGGCTACCTGGGCTCCACCCTCACCTCGCTGATCTACGCCTCCTTCACCTTCATCTTCTTCGCGCTGGAAGCGGCCATCATGGCGCTGGCCATCGAGCTGGCCACCGGGCTGCCGCTCAGCCTGGGCTACCTGCTGTGCGCCCTGGCCATCATCCCCCTGGTGACCCACGGGATTACCCTGATCAACCGCCTGCAAAGCTGGAGCCAGCCGGTCTGGCTGGCCATGCTGCTCACGCCCTACGCCTTCGTGCTGGCCGAGCAGCCCGAGGCCCTGCGCGGCCTGCTCGGCTTCACCGGCCACGCGGGCGAGGCCGGCGGGCGCTTCGACCTGCTGCTGTTCGGCGCGGGCGCCGCGGTGGCGGCTTCCCTGGTGACCCAGATCGGCGAGCAGGTGGACTTCCTGCGCTTCCTGCCGCGCCAGACGCCGGCCAACCGCTGGCGCTGGTGGGCGGCGCTGCTGGTGGCCGGGCCGGGCTGGATCGTGCCCGGCGCGCTGAAGATGCTGGGCGGCGCCTTCCTGGCCTACCTGGCGCTGGGCCACGGCGTCAGCATGGAGAAGGCCGTGGATCCGACCCATATGTATTGGGTGGCCTACCAGTACGTCTTCGCCGACCCGTCCTGGGCGCTGGCGGCCATGGCGGCCTTCGTGGTGGTCTCGCAGGTCAAGATCAACGTCACCAACGCCTACGCCGGTTCGCTGGCCTGGTCCAACTTCTTCGCCCGGCTCACCCACAGCCACCCCGGCCGGGTGGTCTGGCTGGTCTTCAACGTGCTGATCGCCATCGGCCTGATGGAGCTGGGCGTGTTCGACGCCCTGGAGCACGTGCTGGCGGTGTTCGCGCACGTGGCCATCGCCTGGATCGGCTCGCTGGTGGCCGACCTGGTGATCAACAAGCCGCTAGGCCTGAGCCCGTCGGCCATCGAGTTCCGCCGCGCCTACCTGTACGACATCAACCCGGTGGGCGTGGGCAGCATGGTGACCTCGCTGGCGGTGTCGCTGCTGGCCTTCGGCGGCGCCTTCGGCCCGCTGGCGCAGGCGCTCTCGCCCTTCCTGGCGCTGGCCGTCACCTTCGTGGCCGCGCCCGCCATCGCGCTGTGGACGCGCGGACGCTACAACCTGGCGCGCGAGCCCGAAGGCGCCGCCGGCCACGGCCTGAAATGCGTCATCTGCGCCAACGCCTTCGAGCCGCCCGACATGGCGCACTGCCCGGCCTACAGCGGCGCCATCTGTTCGCTGTGCTGCACCCTGGACGCGCGCTGCCACGACCGCTGCAAGCCCGGCTCGCGCCTGCAGGACCAGATCGGCGCGGCGCTGCGGCGCATCCTGCCGGCGCCGGCCACGCCGCTGTTCCATTCCCGCCTGGCCCACTACCTGACGGTGCTGGCGGTGGTGGCCGCCCTGCTCGCCTCCATCCTGGCCCTGCTGTTCTACCAGGAGGCCGCCAGCCGGGCGCTGACCGGCGCCGACATCGACGTGCTGCGCGCGGCCTTCGTCAAGCTGTTCGCCGCCCTGCTGCTGATCGGCGGGGTGGCCGCCTGGTGGCTGGTGCTGACCAACGAAAGCCGCCAGGTCGCGCAGGAGGAGTCCGACCGCCAGACCAACCTGCTGCTGCGCGAGATCGCCGCGCACGAGCGCACCGACGCCGCCCTGCAGCGCGCCAAGGAGGCGGCCGAAAGCGCCAACCTGGCCAAGAGCCGCTTCATGAGCGGCATGAGCCACGAGCTGCGGGCGCCGCTGAACAGCATCCTGGGCTACGCCCAGATCCTGGAGCGCGACCCCACCCTGCCGGAGAGCCGGCGCGACGCGGTCGACGTGATCCTGCGCAGCGGCAAGCACCTGATCGGCCTGATCGACGGCCTGCTGGACGTCGCGCGCATCGAGGCGGGCAAGCTCAGCCTGGAGAACCACGAGTTCCGCCTGCCGGAGTTCCTGGACCAGATCGTGATGATGTTCCGCCCCCAGATCACCCTGAAGGGGCTGCAGTTCACCTACGAGCCGGCCGAGAACCTGCCCAGCATCGTCCAGATCGACGAGAAGCGGCTGCGGCAGATCCTCATCAACCTGCTGAGCAACGCCGTCAAGTTCACCCAGCGCGGCCACGTCGCCTTCCGCGTGCGGCACGCCTCGGACATGGCCCTGTTCGAGATCGAGGACAGCGGCGCCGGCATTCCCGAGGCCGACCTGGAGCGCATCTTCCTGCCCTTCGAGCGCAGCTGGGCGGGCATGGAGCAGGCCGACACCGGCAGCGGCCTGGGCCTGACCATCTGCCGCATGCTGACCGGCATCATGGGAGGCGAGCTCACCGTGCGCAGCGCGCCCGGGCAGGGCAGCACCTTCACGCTCAAGCTCTTCCTGCCGGCGGTGCGCGCCCCGCGCGGCGGCCTGCTGCCGGCCGGGCGCATCGTCGGCTACGAGGGGCCGCGCAAGCGCATCCTGGTGGTCGACGACCAGGCCTCGCAGCGCGAGGTGGCGCGCGACATGCTGCAGCCGCTAGGCTTCGTGCTGGGCGAGGCCGACGGCGGCCGGGCCGCGCTGGACCGGGTGCAGCCCTTCGCGCCCGACCTGATCCTGATGGACATCTCCATGCCCGGCCTGACCGGCTGGGAGACCTGCCGCCTGATGCGCGAGCGCGGCGTGCGCCAGCCCATCGTCATCGTCTCGGCCAAGGTCTATACCCGCCAGGCGCAGGACGGCGAGGCCGGCGGCCACGACGACTTCCTCGGCAAGCCGCTGATCCTGGGCGAGCTGCTGACCTGCATCGGCCGCCACCTGGACCTGCGCTGGCACGAGCTGGCCGGCGCCCAGGCCGAGGCCGCGCCGCCGGAAGTGCTGCACCGCGCGGCGCTGGCCCGCGGCGAGGTCGAGGCGCTGCTGGAGCTGGGCGCCATGGGCTACATCAAGGGCATACTCGGCCGGCTGGACGCGCTGCGCGCACAGCGCCCCGACGCCGCCCCGCTCATCGAGCACCTGCAGGCGCTGGCGCGCAACTTCCAGCTCGGCGAATACCAGAGCACGCTCAAGCAGCACATGCAGCAGCAGGCCCATGCGACGCAAGGGCCATGATCCGGCGAGACCGGCCAATACACGACAGGGGGGAATCATGATGGACATCGCGGCATCCGGCGGCGGGAGCGGGCATCTCGTGCTGCTGGTCGACGACCTGCCCGACAACCTGAAAATGCTGTCCGACGCGCTGGACCAGGCCGGCTACCGCGTGCTGGTGGCCACCGACGGCCAGTCTGCGCTGGAGCGCCTGGACTTCGTCACGCCCGACATCGTGCTGCTGGACGCGGTCATGCCGGGCCTGGACGGCTTCGAGACCTGCCGCCGCATGAAGGGCCACCACCGCGCCGGCCACGTGCCGGTGGTCTTCATGACCGGGCTGACCGAGCCGCAGGACGTGGTGCGCGGCTTCCAGGCCGGCGGCATCGACTACGTCACCAAGCCGCTGGAGGTCGGCGTGGTGCTGGCCCGGCTGGACGCGCACCTGCGCAGCCACCGCCTGATGTCGGCCGCCATCGACGCCATCGACGCCGCGGCCGGCGCCGTGGTCGCCCTGGACGCGCGCGGCCGCGCGGTCTGGCAGACGGCGCGGGCGCGCCAGTGGCTGCAGGCCTACTGCGGCCAGGAGCCCGGCGAGGCCGCGCTGCCGCCCGGCATCCAGGCCTGGCTGGACGCCCAGCTGGCCGGCGACGGCGCGCCGCAGGCGCTGCGCATCGCCGGCGCCGCGGGCGAGCTGGCCCTGCGCCTGGTGCGGCGAGGCGCCGGCCAGCCCGCCGGGCACGCCGGCGAGCTGGCCCTGCTGCTGGAGGAGCAGCCCCTGCCGGTGGACCCGCGCGCCAGCCTGGCCGAAGCCTACCGCCTGACCGCGCGCGAGCTGGACGTGCTGCTCTGGCTGGCCAAGGGCAAGACCAACCGGGACATCAGCGACATCCTGGGCATCAGCCCGCGCACGGCCAACAAGCACCTGGAGCACATCTTCGTGAAGCTGGGGGTGGAGACCCGCGCCGCGGCGGCGGCGCTGACCATGAAGCACCTGCACCGGGGCGGCGGCGAAGCGGACGGGGCGTGGAGCGCGAAGGCTAGTTGAAAGCGCGCGCCGCGTTGCTGATCGAGCGCGCGCACTCCATGATCTTGAAGGCGAGCTGCTCGCGCACCGCCTCCATGGTCCAGCGGCTGGGCGGGGTGATCACGTTGACCGAGGCGATGGGCCGGCCCTGGCTGCCGATGACCGGCGCGGCGATCCCCATGTCGCCCAGGTAGAGCTCCTCGGCGTTCAGGGCGTAGCCGGCGGCGTGGGCCTGCTTCATCAGGTCCTTGAGCGCGCCCCGGTCGGTCACGGTGTTGGCCGTGTACGCGCGCAGCGGCATGGCCTCCAGCATGGCGTTGCGCTCGGGCTCCGGCAGCGCCGCCAGGTAGGCCCGGCCCGAAGCGGTGCAGAACATCGGGATGCGGCAGCCTATGGGCATGTGCATGGGGATGTAGCGGTGGCTGGCGAAGCGCGCCACGTACACCATGTCGAAATCGCTGGGCTCCATCATGTTGACGGTCTCGCCGGTGGAGTTCGACAGCTCGGCCAGGAAGGGGTTGGCCACGTCCACCAGGGTGTCGGCGGCCAGGTAGTTGTAGCCGATGTCCATGACCTTGGGCGTGAGGTGGAAACGCCGGGTCTTGGGGTGCTTGACCACGTAGCCCATGGCTTCCAGCGTGTGGACGATGCGCTGCACCGAGCTCTTGCCGAGCCCGGTGGCCTCGGCGATCTCGCCCAGCGTCATGGTGCGGCGCTGGGCGGTGAAGCTGCGCAGCACCTCTATGCCCTTTTCCAGCACCTGGACGAACAGGGGGTTGTCGCGCGCCGCGCCGGCCTCAGCCTTCATGGCGCCTCCTGCGTCCGCCCTGCCGGTCTGCCGCGGCGGCGGGGATGCCTCGTCGTCTTGCGCGATGCATTTGCGTGCTTATACGGCCAGGAATCGCTGTTTGATGTCATGGGCGGCGCGGAATTCGGCCGCGCCGCCATGATAGACGATATGGCCTTCCTCCAGGATGTAGTGGCGCGCCGCCAGCCGCTCGCACACGGCCAGGTTCTGCTCGACCAGCAGGATGGTGACGCCGCGGGCGGCGATCTGCGCCAGGGTGTCGGCGATGTGCTCGACGATCACCGGGGCCAGGCCCTCGGTGGGCTCGTCCAGCAGCAGCAGCGACGGCCCGCCCAGCAGCGCCCGGGCGATGGCCAGCATCTGCTGCTCGCCGCCGGACAGCTTGCCGCCGCCGTTGCGCCGGCGCTCGCGCAGGCGCGGGAACAGGCGGTAGACGTCGTCCATCTGCCAGGGCGAGCCCTTGCGCCAGGCCACGCGCAGGTTCTCCTCGACCGTCAGCAGCGAGAAGATCTGCCGGTCCTCCACCACGAAGGCCACGCCGCCGCGGGCGATGCGGTGGGTGGGCATGGCGCTGACGTCCTGCCCGCGCAGCAGCACCCGGCCGCCCCGGCAGCGCACCAGGCCCATGACGGTCTTGAGCGTGGTGGACTTGCCTGCGCCGTTGCGCCCGAGCAGGGTGACGATCTCGCCCTCGTCCACGTGCAGGTCGATGTCGCGGATGGCGTGGCTGGCGCCGTAGTAGCCGTTGACGCCTTCCAGGCGCAGCAATGCGGTCATGACAAAGCCCCCGTACCCAGGTATGCCCGCTGCACGTCGGGATGGCCGCGGATCTGGTCGGCCGTGCCCTCGGCCAGCACCCTTCCCTGCGCCATCACCGTGATGCGGTCGCTGATGGTCAGCACGATGCCCATGTTGTGCTCGATCAGCACCACCGTATGGTCGCGCGCGGCGTCGCGGATCAGCTCGCGCATCATGGGCAGGTCGTCCACCCCCATGCCGGAGGTGGGCTCGTCCAGCAGCAGCAGCCTGGGCCGCGCGGCCAGGCACATGCCCACTTCCAGCATGCGCTGCTGGCCGTGCGCCAGGGTGCCGGCGGGCAGCCCGGCCAGCCGCTGCATGCCCAGCCGGGCCAGCAGGCCGTCGGCGATGTCGGCGGCCTCGCCCAGGCTGGCGACCGGCTTCCAGAAGCAGGCCGCGCGGCCGCGCATGACCGCCTGGGCGGCCAGGCGCAGGTTCTCGCGCACCGTCAGCTGGGCGAACAGCGAGGTGATCTGGAAGGACCGGGCCATGCCCAGGTGCACCCGCTCGGCGTCGGGCAGCCGCGTGACGTCCCGGCCGGCGAACGCGATGGTGCCGCGCGTGGGCGCCAGCGCGCCGGCCAGCAGGTTGAACAGGGTGGACTTGCCCGCCCCGTTGGGCCCGATCACCGAATGTACCTGGTTGGGCGCCACGCGCAGGTCGACGTCGGACACGGCGTGGAAGTCGCCGAAGCGGCGCGACAGGCCGCGGGTTTCTATCATGGGCGCGTCGCGCGACGCGGCTTCAGCCTGCGGCATCCCGCACCTCCCCGGGTTGGCGCCGCGACAGCAGCGCATTCTGCAGCCAGCCCCACAGCCCGCCGGGCGCGCACAGGCTGATCGCCACCAGCAGGAAGCCGATCAGCATGGGCCAGCGCGGCCAGAAGGCCGACAGCCAGGACGACAGCACCACGTAGAACAGCGCGCCGGCCAGCGACCCGGCCAGCGTGCCGCCCCCGCCTATCAGCGTCATGATCAGGATGGCCTGGCTCATGGTCACGTCTATGGTGGTCAGGGTGGCGATGCCCAGGAAGGGCGCGTGCAGCGCGCCCGCCAGCCCGGTCAGCAGGCCCGAGAAGGCGAAGGCCGCCAGCTTGAAGCCGCGCACCGAATAGCCGACCGCGGCCGCGCGGGTCTCGTTCTCGCGTATCGCCACCAGGGTGGAGCCGAAGGGCGAATCGATGACCCGCCGCAGGCCGAAGAAGGCCAGCAGGAAGAGCGCCGCGCAGAAGACGTAGAAGGCCGGCGCCGATCCCAGGTCCAGCGCGGCGCCGCCCGGCAGGGCGATGGGCGGGCGAGGCACGTCGGTCATGCCGTTGTCGCCGCCGGTGACGTCGCGGTAGGTGTAGGCCAGGAAATAGAAGAGCTGCGCGAAGGCCAGCGTCAGCATGACAAAGTAGACGCCGCGCTGGCGGATCGCGAAGGCCCCCACGAACAGCGCCGCGGCCATGCCCAGCAGCGCGCCGGCCGCCAGCATGGCGGGCAGCCCCAGGCCCAGCTGGCTGCCCGCGTAGCCCGCGGCGTAGGCGCCCACGCCGAAGAAGATCCCCTGCCCGAAGGACAGCAGCCCGGTATAGCCCAGCAGCAGGTTGCAGCCCAGCACGGCGATGGCGAAGACAATGACTTCGGTCGCCTGGTCGTAGCTGGGCAGCACGAAGGGCAGCACGGCCAGCAGAATGGGCGCGGCCAGCAGATCGGCGGCGCGCAAGGCGGTATCGCGCATCATCCTCTCCCGAAAAGCCCGTAGGGGCGGGTCAGCAGCACCAGGGCCATGCACAGGTAGATCACGGGCCTGGCCATTTCCGGCCAGACGCTGCTCAGCACGCTTTGCAGCACGCCCACCAGCAGGCCGCCGACCAGCGCGCCGGCGAAGCTGCCCATGCCGCCTATCACCACGACGACGAAGGCGATGCTCAGCCCGTCCAGCCCCATGAAGGGCTCCACGCCGCGGATCGGCGCGGCCAGCACGCCGGCCAGCGCGGCCAGTGCCGCGCCCAGGCCGAACACCAGCATGAACACCCGCGGGATGTCGTGGCCGAGCAGCGCGGTCATGTCGCCGAACTCGCTGCCCGCGCGCACGACGGCGCCCAGCCGCGTGCCTTCCAGCAGCCACCACAGCAGGCCCGCCAGCGCCGCGGTGAAGGCCATCACGAACAGCCGGTACTTGGGGTAGATGAAGCCGCCCCACTCGACCACGCCGCCCAGGGCGTCCGGCGTGGGCATGTGCAGCCCGTCGGTGCCCCAGATCACGATGGCCAGCTCCTGCAGGATCATGGACAGCCCGAAGGTCAGCAGGATCTGCGCCATGTGCGACAGCCGGTAGGCGCGGCGCAGCAGCACCCGCTCCAGGGCGACGGCCAGGACGAAGACCAGCGCCGGCACGGCGGCCAGCGCGCTCCAGAAGCCCATGCCCAGCGACACCGACACGGCGTAGGCCAGGTAGGCGCCCACCATGAAGAAGGCGCCGTGCGCGAAATTCACGAAGCGCAGCAGCCCGAAAATGATGGACAGGCCGACCGCGATCAGGAAGTACAGCATCCCGATGCCGACGCCGTTGAATATCTGCAGCAGGTACAGGCTCATGGCGATCCCCCGCCGGCCGGTGCGGCCGGCCCGCGTCCCGGCCTCATGCCCCGGCCATCTTGCACAGGCTCTGCTCGACCGGGATGGTCGACTCGCCCGAGCTGACGATGACCGCCATCTCGTCCGGGTCGCTCACCTCGGCGGCCGGCTTGCCCTTCATCAGGTAGTAGTCCTTCAGCCCCTGGTGGTCGAAGGCGCGGATCTCCTCCGGCCCGGTCAGGCCGTCGTACTTCCAGCCTTCCAGCGCCTTGGCGATGCCGGCCGGGTCGGCCGAGCCCACGCGGTTGATGGCCTCCAGCGTCAGGCGGGTGGAGATGTAGGTCAGCGCGGTGTTGTAGGGCGGCGTCACCTTGAAGTTGCGCCGGCACAGCTCGACGAAGTGCTTGTTGGTCGGTGCGTCCACGCCGTGCCAGTACTGGCAGCCGAAGTACACGTCCTCGACGATGTCCTTGCCCAGCGAATGGAACTGCGTCACGCCGTCGGAATAGGCCATCAGGATGGTCATCTTCTGCTTCATGCCGAAGGACACGGCCTGGCGCAGGGTGGCGGTCGATTGCGCGCCGTAGTTCAGGATCAGCAGCACGTCCGGCCTGGCGGCCATGGCGTTGGTCAGGTAGCCGCTGAACTCGCTCTCGGTCAGCGAGTGGTAGCTGTTGCCCACGTGCTCGATGCCCATTTCCGAGAAGATCCGCTTGGCGTTGTTCAGCAGCGCGTCGCCGAACACGTATTGCGGGGTGATGGTGTACCAGCGCCTGGCCTGCGGCATCAGCCTGGCCAGCGGCCGCACGGTCTGCTCGATGGCGCCGTAGGTGGTGCTGGACCAGCGGAAAGTGGCGCGGTTGCATTCCGAGCCGGTCACCTCGTCGGCGCCCGCGCCCACGAAGGCCACGCCGCCCGCGCGGTTCATCTCCTTGCCGACGGCGATCGCCTCCGAGGACAGCAGCGCGCCGCTGACGTAGCGCATGCCGGTGCGCTGCATGGCCTCGCGCACCTTGCGCACGGCCACGCCGGGGTTGCCCTCGCTGTCGATGGAGACGATGCGCGTGGGCTTGCCCAGGACTTCCGGCACGTCCAGCGCGGCGGCCTGCGCGCCGATCAGGCTGTACTTGCCGATCTCGGCGAACACCCCCGACATCGGCGTGGCGCAGCCCATGGGGAAGCCGTCCGCGTCGGCGGCGAAGCTGCGATACCAAGGCAGCCCGCCCAGCGCGAGCCCGCCCGAAACCTTCATGAAGCTACGGCGATCCATATGACACCCCTTGTCTGTAATGCTCGGTTCACGAAAGGACGGCGGCCGGCCGGGGCCCGCCGCCGGGGACGGCGCGCCGGTTCAGCCCCTGTAGCCGTAGGCTTGGGCGGCGACGCCGGGAGACAGCAGGCCGGCGGCGATGTCGCTGCGTATCGCCTCGCGCGGCCGGCCGGCGGGGTTGCCGTAGCCGGCCCCGCCGCCGCAGAACAGTTCGACCCGGTCGCCCTTGCGCAGCCAGGTCGAGGACTTCGACGCCACGCCGAAGCGCTCCTGGCCGCGGTGCACCACGCAATGGCCGACCTGGGCGGGCGTGCCGCCGAACAGGCCTTCGGGCCGGATGCGGAAGCGGTCGGCGTAGAGCTCCAGCTTGACGTCGTCGGCCAGGATCTCGTAATGGCGCGAGAAACCCGCGCCGCCGCGCTGCGCGCCGTGGCCGAAGGAGTCGGCCTCGATCCGGTGGGCGGTCACGCGCAGGAAATCGTGCTGCGCGTCCAGCGCCTCGACCGGCGTGTTCGAGCAGTTCGACAGGGGCGAGTCCACCGCATCGCAGCCGTCGGCCGTGGCCGAGGCGCCGTAGCCGCCGCCGAATATCTCCAGGCTGATGTGGTAGCCCTTGGCGTCGTGGCGCGAGAAGCAGATCACCGCCGTGGTGTCGAAGCCCGAGGCGATCACCCGCTGCGGCACGGCCTGCGCCAGCGCCTTCATGATGGCGTTGAAGGCGCGGTAGGCGGCCTCCATGCGCGCGCGCACCGGCGCCGGGTGGGTGGGGTTGAGCAGCGTGCCGGGCGGCACGTGGATGTGGATGGGCCGCTTGACGCCCTCGTTGTAGGGGATCTCGCTTTCCGAGGCCACCGACTTGACCACGTTCAGCGCCGCCGAGTGCGTCGAGGACAGCGGGCAGTTCACGTTGCGCATGACCTGCGCGCAGGTGCCGGTGAAATCGATGTGGATCTCGTCGCCGCGGACCTCGACCTTGACCTTGACGGGCAGCGGCTGGTCGCCCGCGCCGTCGTCGTCGACCGCGTCCTCGCCGTAGTAGGTGCCGTCCGGGATCTGCGCGATGGCGTGGCGCATGCGCCGCTCGGAATAGGCGATGAACTCGTCCATGACCTCGCAGACCGCGTCCACGCCATACTTGCGGCACAGCGCCCGGACCCGGTCGGCGCCGATGGCGTTGGCCGAGTGCTGGGCGTTGAAGTCGCCTATGGTCAGGTCCGGCACGCGCACATTGGCCGCCACCAGGCGCTCGAAGGCGCCGCCGTTCCAGTCGCGGTGGATGTTGTACTTGGACGGCGGGATGCGCAGGCCTTCCTGGAACACGTCGGTGGCGCTGCTGTTCAGGCCCGGGCTGCCGCCGCCCAGGTCCAGGTGGTGGGCCACGCTGGCGCCGAAGCCGACTACCCGCCCGTCCACGAAGATAGGCGTGAAGATGAACACGTCGGGCAGGTGCTGGCCGCCCTCGAAGGGGTCGTTGTTGATGAAGAAGTCGCCCTCCTCCAGCGTCTCGACGGGATGGCGCGCCAGGCAGGGCTTGATGGTCATGCTCATGGGCCCGAGCTGCATGGGGATCAGGTCGGCCTGGGCCACCACGTTGCCGCGCGCATCCAGCAGCGCCGAGGCGCCGTCGCGCGCCTCGCGCAGCACGGTCGAATAGGCCGAGCGGATCAGCTTGGCGCCCATTTCGTTGGCCGCGGCGTGCAGGGCCTGGCTGATCACCGCGTAGTCGATCGGGGAAACGTTCATTGCGCGCTCCGGGTCAGGATCAGGTTGTCGTTGCCGTCCAGGGTGCCGGACCAGCCGGCGGGTATGGATACCGTGGCGGTGCCGCCCTCGATCACCGCCGGCCCCGCCACCGCCCGGCCCGCCTGCAGCGTGCCTTCGGCCACGCGCCGGCAGGCCTGCCAGTTCCCGTCGCCGAAGATCGGCGTATCGGGCAGCTCCTGGGCCGGCACGGTCTCGCGCACCAGCCGGGGGATGCTGGCCAGCGGCTTGCGCGCGGCCACGCGCACGCTGATGATCTCCACCGGCCGCGTGGATTGCCCGCCGTGGAAATAGATGCGCTCGTGCGCCTGCAGGAAGCGCTCGCGCAGGTCGGCGTCGGACAGCGCCGCGATCTCGTCGCGGTCCAGCTCCACCGCCACCTCGAAGGCCTGGCCGACGAAGCGCATGTCCACGCCCACCTTCCATTCGAAGGGCGCGTGCAGGCCGATGCCGGCGAACTCCGCCGCCAGGCCCTCGCACAGCTGGCCGATGTCGGCGGCCAGCGGCGCCATGGCCTGCGGGCCCAGCGGGGCCTTGTGCGTGCGGCTCTCGAACTTGACGAAGTCCGAGGCCAGCAGCCCGTAGGCCGAGATGACCCCGGCGTTGGGCGGGATCACCACCGTGTCCACGCCCAGCTCGTCGGCCACGCTGGCCGCGTGCAACGGCCCGGCCCCGCCGAAGGGCACGATGGCGTAGTCGCGCGGGTCGCGGCCGCGCTCGGTGGACACCAGCTGGATGGCGCGCACGATGTTGGCGTTGGCCAGCCGTATCGCCGATTCGGCCGCGGCCTCGATGCTCATGCCCAGCTTCTGCGCCAGCGGCTCGAAGGCGCGCCGCGCGGCTTCGCGGTCGACCTGGATGTGCTTGCCCAGCTTGACGTCGGCGCGGATGGTGCCGCACACGATGTGCGCGTCGGTCACCGTGGGCTGGGTGCCGCCCTTGCCGTAGCAGGCCGGGCCCGGGGTGGCGCCGGCGCTGCGCGGGCCCACGCGCAGCATGCCGCCCTCGTCCATCCAGACGATGCTGCCGCCGCCCGCGCCCACGGTGGCGATGTCCAGCACCGGCGTGCGCACCGGCAGGCCGTCCACCACGGTTTCCGTGCTCATGCGGAACTCGCCGCCCTCGATCAGCGACACGTCGGTGCTGGTGCCGCCCATATCGAAGGTGATCAGGTTGCGGTAGCCCGAGCGGCCGGCCTGGCGGGTCGCCCCCACCACGCCCGCGGCCGGGCCGGAGAACAGCGCCGAGACGGCGTTGCGCGCCATGGCCTCGGCCGGCAGCCGGCCGCCGTTGGATTGCATGACCGAGAAGCGGCCCGGGAAGGACTGCGCGGCCAGCCGCCCGGAAAAGCGCGCCAGGTAGCCGGCGATGACCGGCTGCACGTAGGCCGACAGGGCCGTGGTGCTGGCCCGCTCGTATTCGCGGAACTCGTTGACCACGTCGGTGGACAGCGTCACCGTGGCGTCCGGCAGGCGCTCGGCCAGCAGCTGCGCCACCCGCCGTTCGTGCGCGGGATTGGCGAAGGCGTTGAGCAGGCAGACCGCCACGGCGCGGTAGCCGCCGGCCGCCAGCGCCGGGGCCAGCCGCCCGATCACGTCGGCCTCGTCCAGCGGCGCGGCCACCGAGCCGTCGCTGAGCATGCGCTCGCGCACCTCGAAGCAGGACTGGCGCTCCACCACGCTGGGCGGGTTGGCGTAGCGCAGGTTGTAGATGTTGCGCCGGTCCTGGCGCTGCAGCAGCAGCATGTCGCGAAAGCCTTCGGTCGTGACGAAGGCCACGCGCTCGCCCTTGCGCTCCAGGATGGCGTTGGTCGCCACGGTCGAGCCGTGCGCGAAATCCTCGATGGCCGCCACCGGCAGGCCGGACTCGGCCACCGCGTCGAAGGCGCCCCGCTCCGGCGCGGCGGGCGTGCTGGGCACCTTGACGATGGTCACGGCATCGCCGTGGAAGGCGACCAGATCGGTAAAGGTGCCCCCGACTTCAACACCGACTCGCATGAAACTTCCCCTTGTACGTCTGTGCGGAAAAAGGACGATGGCCGCTCGGCAGGCCGGCTCGTGGATTCAGAACAAATCGCGGATCTTGTAGTACTGCACCATCAGCGACACGAAGACGCGGTGCATGCGGTGGAAAGGAATCGGCACGATGGGCATGGCGGCGAACGGCAGCGGGCTGGCGTCGCCGGCCAGCAGGTGGCCGGCGATGGCCTGGCCGACCGCGGTGGTCAGCGCCACGCCGCGGCCGTTGCAGCCCAGCGCCATGGTCAGGCCCGGCGCGGGCCGGTGCAGGTGCGGCATGCCGTCGCGCGTCATGGCCAGCCGGCCGGACCAGCGGTAAGGCAGCGGCGCGTCGGCCAGCTGCGGGAAGGTGCTGACCAGGGCGCGGCGGATGTGCCGGTAGGCGCCCTCGTCGTCGCGGTCCGACAGCGGGCCGCGCCCGCCTATGACCAGCCGGCCCGCGGCGTCGAGCCGGTAGTAGTGCAGCAGCCGCCGGGCGTCCGAGACCGCCTGCCGCCCGGGCAGGATGGTCTCGCGCAGCGCCGCCGGCAGCGGCTCGGTGGCGATCTGCGAGCTGAGCGCCGGCACGACGGAAGTGCGCAGGCCCGGCCAGAGGTCGTCGGTGTAGGCGTTGGTGGCGATCACCACCTGCCCGGCCTGCACCTGCCCCCGGTCCGTGGCGATCCGCCAGCCGGCCTGGGCGCGCTCGATGCGCCGCGCGGCCGACTGCTGGTACAGCCGCGCGCCGCGCGCGGCGGCGGCATCGGCCAGGCCGCGCGCGTAGTTCAGGGGGTGGACCGAGCCGGCGCGGCGGTCTATCCAGCCGCCGCGGTACAGGCCCGGGGCGCTGCCCACCATGCGGCCGATCTGTTCGCCGTCGAGCAGCTCCACGTCGGCCCCGCAGGCCTGCCACTGCGCCGCGCGGCGCCGCGTCGTGCGCAGCATGGTCTCGTTGTGGGCGCCCTGGATCCAGCCGTGGCGCACCGCGTCGCAATCCATGCCGTAGCGCGCCACCGTGTCGAACACCCGGTCGGCCGTGCGGCCGGCGAAATCGATCATCGCCTCGGCGGGGCCGGCGCCGTACAGGGCGCGCAATTCGTCGGGGTCGTACTTCAGGCCGGGGATGACCTGCCCGCCGTTGCGGCCCGAGGCGCCGAAGCCCGGCGACTCGGCCTCCAGCAGCACCGCGTCCGCGCCCGCCTCGGCCAGCTGCAGCGCGCAGGCCAGCCCCAGGTAGCCGCCGCCGACCACGGCCACGTCCGCGCGGACGGACTCGCGCAGTTCCGGCAGCGCGGGCGCCGGGTTGCCCGTGGCCTGCCAGAGCGACAGGCCGGCATCCCTGCCGGCCGCGCCGGCTGCGCCCGGGAGCACGTCGCTGTTGCGCAGAATGGGGTTGTGCATGCTGCTGCGATCCTTCGTTGCCGCGCGGCGCGCTGGAGGGGCGCCACATAACGCGATTTCCGAAGGATATAAAAGACTTCAACCATATTGCAAAGCATTTTTTTAATATCGATAAGCGATATTTTTGATCCGAAAATCCGAAAAAATGCTAGATGGCGCCCCCCCCGGCAGGGTCGGCCAGGACGGACGCGTCGCGCCGTGCCCGCGAGCGCGGGCCGGAGGGAAAACGAGGGAAAAATTGGCGCAAGGCCCGCCATGCGAGCCATCGCGCGCGCGGCGAGCAGGCGGAAAGCGAAGGACGCGGGAGCGCGGAGCCGGGCCGGGGCCGCGCGGGAGCTCAGGCTCCCACGCGTCCGGGCGCGCGCATCACCAGCACGGCCAGCCAGTGCGGGCGCCAGGCCAGCGTCATCGCCACGGCCAGCGCCCCGGCGGCCAGGGCCATCACCCAGACCAGCGCCGCCATCGAGGGATGGTCCACCGCCAGGCACAGCGCCAGGGACGCCGCCAGCGCCAGCGCGCCCAGCGCGCGCAGGCAGGCCACGCAGGCGGGCCGGCGCGGCGCGTCGCCGCGCACCTGTTCCCAGTGCACGTCCATGGCCAGGGCCAGCCAGCCCATGCCGGCCACGCTGGCCGCCACGGCGGCCAGCAGCATCAGCGCATCAGGCACGGGCGGCCTCCGCGACCATGGCGCGCGCATCGGCCGCGCCGCGCACGCGCCGGCCCAGCCGGCGCGCGGCATAGGCGGCCAGCGCGGCGGAAACCAGCATGAACAGGTCCACCCCGGCCACCGGCCAATAGCCCGCGGCCAGCGTGCGCAGCAGGTGGTCGCCGGTGGTCAGCCAGTTCAGCAGCACGGCGGCCACCGCCATGGCTGCGACCGCCCAGCACTGCTCGCGCCAGGCGGGCGCCAGCCGGCCCTCGGCCACCGGCGCGGTGCGCCAGAAGGCGTGCGCCATGGCCAGCAGCCACGCGCCCCAGAAGCAGTACTGCTCCCAATCGCCGCGGTTGGGCAGGTTCTCGGGCAACAGGCGGTTGGCGATGAGCATGCCCAGCGTGGCCACCAGCATGCCGGTGACGGTGGTCACGGCCATCGCATCGGCCACGCGCGCGCCGCTGGAGCCCTGCTTGGCGTGCTGGCGCTTGCGCTTCTCGACGAAGAACACCAGGCCGGTGGCGATGCACACGCAGCCGGCCAGGCCGCCCAGCACGTACAGCCAGCGCAGCAGCCAGTGGCGGAAGTGCTGCAGGTGCAGGCCGGTGAGGAATTCGGCCACGCTCGCCACCGCCGTGGGCGGCGGGTCCTCGTGCAGCACTTCGCCGGTGGAAGCCTTGAAATGGATGCCCTCGCCGGTCAGCGCGATGCGGTCGGTGCCGGCGCGGTAGATGCTGACGTAGCCGTTGGCGTCGCCCACGTGCTGCAGGGCCAGGAAGCCGACCTCGCCCGCCATGCCGCGCGAGGCCCAGCGGCGCTGCGCCTCGGCCACCATGGCGTCGACCGAGGCGAGCGGCGCGGGCACGCCCGCGCGGTCCTGCGGCAGGCCGGTCTCCTGCTCCTCGTGCTGCTCGTGCAGCTCGTGCAGGGGATGGAGCTGGGTGTGCGTGACCGGGAAGTACAGGCCGGCGAAGATCACCAGCCCGGTGAAGGCGAAGAAGAAATGGAAGGGCAGCGCCACCACGCCGGTCAGGTTGTGCAGGTCCAGCGCGCTGCGCTGGGTGCTCTTCCGGGGCCGGAAGGTGAAGAACTCGCGGAAGATCTTGCGGTGCATGACCACGCCGCTGACCAGCGCGGCCAGCATGACCAGCGCGGCCAGGCCGACGATCCAGTAGCCCAGGTCCAGCCAGTGGAAGTTGAGGCTGTAGTGCAGCGGATAGAAGAAGCGGCTGCCGATCTTGAGCCGGTCGTCGGGCAGCGCCGCGCCCGTGCGCGGATCTATGGTGCGGCTGGCGAAGATGGCCTCGTCCGGGTCCTTGGCGTTGGGGACCTCGTAGCCGGCGAACACGCCCAGCACCGGGTCGCGGTGGGTGGTGTAGGCGCCCCAGCGGCGCACGGTGTCGTAGCGCTCGGGCATCGGCCCGTCGACCCGCGGGCGCATGCGGTCGATGCTTTCCTGCGTGGGCTGCATGGACTCGAAGACGGGCTTGAGCACCTTGTCGAAGGACGGCATGGGCTGGGGCTCGAAGCGCGAGGCGGGAATGCCCCAGCGGTCGATCTCGCGGTCGAACACCGACAGCGCGCCGAAGAAGAACACGACCATCAGCACGAAGCCGAGCACCAGCCCGAACCAGGTGTGCAGCCAGGCCATGGCGAGGCGGAAGTTGGCGAACATGGCGTAGGTCTCCTGCGTCAGACCAGGGTGTGCTGCAGCAGCGATGCCAGCCCCGCCATGGCCGCCCCGGCGCCCACCAGCACCGCGCCCGCGCGCCGCAGGCCCGGCACGGCGAACACCCACAGGAAGACGGCCAGGTAGGCCAGGATGCCGAGCATGCTGCTCAGGAACTCGGCGTCGTGGAAGGGCATGCCCGCGGCGAACAGCGCCGAGGTGCCCAGGGCGATGAAGCCCCAGGCGAACGCGTAGCCGCCCAGCAGGGCGGCCGCCACGCGCAGGACGATGTGCTGTCGGGAGGGGTCGAGGACACGGGTAGACATCGCGAGCCGGCCGGCCGCGCGATCCTGCCGGGCCTGTGTACGGCCGGTCCCTGCGCGCGCAGGCCTTCAATGAATGATAAACCTTCTCATTCTAGCGCATCGCCGCCCTGCCAGGGCAATCCCGCGGGGCCGCGGGCGGCGCCGTCGGTCCGCGACACAGGAAAACACATAGCGAAACTTGAACCGCCCGGGGTTCGCTTGCCATGATGGAAAGCCGACACACCGAACCAGGAGGTTCCCCATGCAGCGATCCATCCATGCCCGCATCGTGGCCGCCCTGCTCGCGACGGGGCTGGCCGGCGCCGCCGCGGCGCAGGACGCCGCGCCCGCGCCGCAGCCCATCGTCTCGCCGTCCGAGACGCAGCTGGACAAGTACGCCAGCGCCGTGCAGAAGGTAGCCGTGGTCGCCGAGCAATACCGGCCCAGGGTCCAGGCCGCGCAGGACGACGCCAGCCGGCAGCAGGTGCTCAAGGAAGCCGACGAGAAAATGGTGGGCCTGGTCCAGGCCGACAACCTGACCGTGGAGGAATACAACGGCATCAGCCAGGCGGTCCAGCAGGACCCGGAACTGCGCCAGCGCGTGATCGAGAAGATCAACGAGCAGGCCGGCCCGGGCAGCGGCGGCGCGCAGCAGCCCTAGCGTTCTGTCCCGCAAGTTCGCCGCGGAGGCGGCGGGAGCGGCATTGTCACGGCACTACGCGGATTGTCACGTATTGTCACGCTGCGTTCCTGGCCGCTCGGCCCGGCGACTACCATTCGCGGCCTAGAGGTTCACGGCCCGGGAGCCCGCCTGCGCAACGACACGCTGCGCAGCCAGGCACCGGTAGACGCGCCTCGCCGCAAACAGCCCTTGCCCGGATTCGCCGGGAAGGAGGGCATTCTTTGCTCCCTTTTCTGAAACGCGAGGCCAATGCCGTTGCCCGCCTTGGCGGCCAACGCACGCCTGCCTGCCCGAAACTACCGTACCGCAACGAAGAATCAAATGACACTATCGGACTACAAGATCGGCACCCGGCTCGGAGCAAGCATAGCGCTTTTGCTGGGCCTGATCGTCGCCATGATCGGCATCAGCCTGTGGGGAACGCAGCACCAGGACAAGGCCAACGCAACCTTGGCCGACGCCATGGAGCGTGCCCTGCTGGCCAGGGAATGGCAAGGCATCCTGGATTCGCACATGGAAATGATGTCTGCGCTGCTGCGCACGGACGAGCCGGAGGAAGAACAACGCATCCAGGACAAGGTCAAGGGGCAAACCGCCCGCAGCAACGAAATCCGGCAGATGCTGGGGGCCGATGCCACGGAAGAGAGCGAACGCCAACTGGCCGCCATCGCCGCGGCCGCGGCGAAGTTCCGCGAAATCCGGACCCGCGCGCTGGAGATGAAGTCGCGCAACGACCCCAACGAGGCGCCGCAGCTCCATGCATTGATCGGCAGCGAACTGCGTCCCACCCTGCGGACCTACATCGCCGAGATCGGCAAGTACGGCGTCTACGCCGACCGGCAGGCCGAGCAAGCCCGCGCCGAAACGCACAACGTGGCCGCCTTGGTGCAAAAACTGCTGCTGGGCGGCGGCATGGTCGCGCTGGCGCTAGGCGCCCTGCTCGGCTGGTTCGTCACCCGCAGCATCACCCGGCCCATCGCCCATGCGGTCAGGATCGCCGAAGTCATCGCTGCAGGCGACCTGACGCAGCGTATCGAGGCCAAGGCCAAGGACGAAACCGGTCAACTCCTGCAGGCCCTGCGCACCATGAACGGCAACCTGGCCAGTACCGTTGGCCATATTCACGCGGGTACCGAGACCATTTCCACCGCCGCCAGCCAGATCTCGGCGGGCAATACCGACCTGTCCTCGCGCACCGAGCAGCAGGCGGCTTCGCTGGAACAGACCGCCGCCGCGATGGAAGAACTGGCATCCACCGTCAAGCAGAACGCCGACAGTGCCCGCCAAGCCAGCCAGCTGGCCATTGGCGCTTCCGAAGTGGCCGAGCGCGGCGGTTCGGCCGTCGCCGAGGTGGTGGATACCATGGGCGCTATCTCGGCCAGTTCGGGACGGATATCCGAAATCGTGTCGGTGATCGACGGCATCGCCTTCCAGACCAACATCCTGGCGCTCAACGCGGCGGTGGAAGCGGCTCGCGCCGGCGAACAGGGCAAGGGCTTCGCGGTCGTCGCGGGCGAAGTGCGCAGCCTCGCCCAACGCAGCGCCCAGGCCGCCAAGGAAATCAAGACCCTCATCGAGAACTCGGCGGAGAAGGTGACTTCCGGCGCTCAGCAAGTCGAGCGCGCCGGGGCGATCATGCAGGAGATCGTGGCCTCGGTGAAACGCGTGACCGATATCATGGGCGAGATCTCCGCGGCCTCGGAAGAACAGTCCATAGGCATCGAGCAGATCAACCGCGCCGTCTCGCAGATGGATGAAGTCACGCAGCAGAACGCCGCGCTGGTGGAGGAGGCGGCCGCCGCGTCGGGTTCCCTGCAAGAGCAGGCCAATGAGCTCGTCCGCTCTGTCGGCACTTTCAAGGTACCGAATGCCATGGGAACGCTGTCGGTATTGGATGCGGGCACCGCAGTCGCCGCCGGCCGCGCGGTGCCCCTGCTTGCCGCCTGATCGGGATGACAGCCATGAATAATGCGAACACCGAAAGCGCCGGCCGTCTGGAACTCCTGACGTTCCGGCTTGGCGACGAACACTATGGCGTGGACATCCTCAAGGTGCAGGAGATCCGCAGCTGCGAGCCGATCACGCCCATTGCCAATACGCCGCCCTACGTCAAGGGCGTCATCAACCTGCGTGGCATGGTGGTACCCATCATCGACCTGCGGCTCAGGCTCAACGCCGGCGCCGGCACGTTCGACACCACCACGGTCGTCATCATCCTCAACCTCACCGCGCAGGTCGTGGGCATGATCGTCGACGCCGTATCGGACGTGGCGGCAGTGCCGGCCGCGGCGATCAAGCCGCCCCCCGGAGTCGCCGCGGGCGAGACCGCGGGCTACCTGGCCGGGGTCGCGCCGCTGGACGACCGCATGCTGCTGTTGATGGACATCGAGCGGCTGATGTCCGCGCCGGCGGCGGGCACGCCGCAAGCCGCCGTCGCCTGACCCGCTCCCGGGATACAGCCGTCATGCGCATGAATCGCAAGCATGGAAACAGTCGAAGAATCGCAGGCCGCCACACCCGTTGCGCTCGAGGCGAAGCGGCCGCCCCCTCCTGACCGACAGCCTGGACGAATCGTGGACCAGGACATTCAGGAACTTAACCTGGCCTACTTGCTGCTCGCTCAGAAGCTGATCAGGCACGACGCGGCCCTTGCACAGTTCCGGCTCGGCCTGTCGGCCGAGGTAACCGGCATCCTGGCCAACCTGTCGCTGTCGCAAACAATCCAGCTTGCCAAGGCCAGTGAACCCTTGTGCAGCCTGCGCATCCACGCCCCGGAAACCCTTTCCGCCTTGCTCGCCCCCCACCGAGTGCCGGAACTCCCTGCGCTCCACACCACGATCCTGTTGGCGGCCCAGCCCGTCGAAGAGATTGGCTAGGAAACGCGGCGCGTCGGTCAGTGCGCGTTCGCCCGAATCGGCGTAGCGGCCTATACGCGCGTTGAGCATACAATGCGCGGAGGATTTGCCGCCTGCCCGGCGTAGCCTGCCTCATCGGTGCCTTATGCCCTCCTTGCGGAAGCTCGAAAGCCCCACACCGGCCGCCATCAAACAGGCCCGCGACAACGCAGGGCTAACTCAGACCAACGCTGCGCTGACGGTCCAAGCCTCATTGCGGACCTGGCAGCAGTGGGAAGCCGGCGACCGCAGAATGCCCGCCGGACTTTTCGAGCTATTCATGCTGAAGACCGGCCAATGGCCGCTCAATGGCGACGGCACGAGCCGGCACCGGCCAGGATAGGCTTGTGGCCATCGAAAGAAGCAGGCTAGTGGATACGGCGCCGGCATCCAGGCAGCGCCTGCGGGCCGGGCTTCCCGGCCGGACACGGCGCCCCCGACAGGGTTCGAGCGCGGCCGACGGGGAACGCGCATCGGGCAGGAAATGCCCCGAATCTGTCCCAACAAACAGACCGAACAATCGTAAATCATTGATTCAATGAATAAAGTAGACCTATCTGCGCACACGCCCAT
>Ga0182737_1000780_pt1 | contig 38099 bp, 29 predicted proteins | sample eDN5th30CBELigOP_FD_128878 | JGI IMG/M metagenome (GOLD analysis project Ga0182737, IMG submission 128878) | Enriched Organic Plus compost microbial communities from Emeryville, California, USA - eDNA 5th pass 30_C BE-Lig OP (version 2) (version 2) ... | reverse complement strand
GGGTTGGAAACGTTTCAGGTAGAGAGGATTCTCGATGAGCGACATGCGCGACATGTTCGTCGAGACAGCCAGCCGGCTGTTCAGGGACTACTGCACGCCAGACCTGCTCCGCGCCGCCGCGGCGGGGTCGTTCCAGACGCAATTGTGGGACGCGATGGTTGAGGCCGGCCTGACCAAGGCCGCCGTCGCCGAGGACGCTGGCGGCAGCGGCGCCGAGCTTGCCGACGCCCTGGCCCTGCTGGTTCCGGCTGGCGCGAACTCCGTCCCCGCCCCCCTGGCTGAAACGCTCATCGCCGGTTTCCTGCTCGGCGAGGCGGGCGTTGTGGTTCCCGACGCGCCGCTCACCATTGCCATTCCCCGTCCCGGCGAAACCCTGCGCGCTGTCCGCAAGGGCGACGGCTGGCTCATCACGGGCGCTGTCGCCCGCGTTCCTTATGCGCGCTTCGCTTCCGGCGGCGTGACGGTGATCGCCGAAACCGCTGAGGGACCGCTGCTGGCGCTGGTTGCGCTGGCTGACTGCAAAATCGCGGAGGCGGCCAATCTGGCCCACGAAGCGCGCGACGACGTGGCGTTCAACGAGGCGCCGGCCCAGGCTGCGAAGCTGACGACGCGCCAGGCCGCCGACGTCTACGCCATGGCCGCCGCCGCCCGCAGCGCCCAGATGGCCGGCGCCCTGCAGACCGTGTTGCAACTCTCCGTGCAATACGCCCTGGAGCGCAGCCAGTTCGGCAAGCCGCTCGGCAAGTTCCAGGCCATCCAGCACAATCTGGCCACCCTGGCCGGCCAGGCCGCCGCCGCCACCGCCGCCGCCGACGCCGCCATCGCCCATGCGGAACATGGCGCCGGCTCGATCGCCATCGCCTCGGCCAAGGCCCGCGCCGGCGAGGGGGCCTCCATCGCCTGCAACATCGCCCACCAGGTGCACGGCGCCATCGGCTTCACCGCCGAGCACGCGCTGCATTTCAGCACCCAGCGGCTGTGGTCGTGGCGCGATGAATTCGGCAATGACGCCTTCTGGGAACTGAAGCTGGGCGACCAGGCCGTCGCCGCCGGCGCTGATGGCCTGTGGGCCATGCTGACCGACGCCGCCTGACAGCCAACCCTTTGGCGCCAATCCGGTGAGCTCCGGTTCACAGGATAGGCCCTGTCTCTTTGATTTGATGCATTTTCGCGACAGGCGGTCCGCCGTTTTTGAAAATGCTCCAGAAGGAGTTGAGCCATGGAAGCGCTCAGTTTCGCCCCGCCGCCCGTCTCTGAAGAAGCCGAACGCGTCCGCGCCGAAGTGCGCGCGTTCCTGAAAACCGAACTGGCCACCCGCCCGCCTTTCAAGAAGGCGGATTCCTGGAATGGCGCCGACCCGGCCTTCAGCCGCAAGATGGGGGCCAAAGGCTGGATCTCCATGACCTGGCCGAAGCAGTACGGCGGCCATGAACGCAGCGCCCTGGAGCGCTATGTGGTGCTGGAGGAGATGCTCGCCGCCGGCGCGCCCGTCGCCGCCCACTGGATCGCCGACCGCCAGAGCGGCCCGCTGATCCTCAAGGCCGGCACGGAAGAGCAGAAGCAGTCGATCCTGCCGCGCATCGCCGCCGGCGACTGCTATTTCTGCATCGGCATGAGCGAGCCCGACACCGGCTCGGACCTCGCCTCGGTGCGCACGAAGGCGGTGAAGGCCGACGGCGGCTGGGTGGTGAACGGCACGAAGGTCTGGACCACCGGCGCCCACATCGCCCATTACATGATCCTGCTCTGCCGCACCGCCGAGCAGACCGCCAACCGGCACGAGGGCCTGACCCAGATGCTGGTGGACCTGAAGAACACCGACGGCGTCCAGATCAACCCCATCTACGACCTGGCCGGCCAGCATCACTTCAACGAGGTGGTGTTCCGCGACGCCTTCATTCCGGACAGCGCCGTGCTCGGCAAGCCGGGCGACGGCTGGAAGCAGGTGACCAGTGAACTGGCGCTGGAGCGCAGCGGGCCGGAGCGCTTCCTGTCCTCCTTCACGCTGCTGGTGGAGCTGGTGCGCGCCCTGGGGCCTGATCCCTCGCCGGCGGCGAAGATCGCCATCGGCCGGCTGGTCGCCCACATCTACACCCTGCGCCGCCTGTCGCGCTCGGTGGCCGGCATGCTGCAACGCGGCGATGATCCGGCGATCCAGGCCGCCCTGGTCAAGGACCTCGGCGCGCTGGTGGAGCAGGAGATCCCCGAGATCGCCCGCCAGCTCATCGCCGCCGAGCCGGATACGAAATCCACCAGCGATTTCGTCGCCGTGCTGGCCCACACCGTGCTGAACGCTCCATCGTTCTCGCTGCGCGGCGGCACCCGCGAGATCCTGCGCGGCATGATCGCCCGCGGCCTCGGCCTGCGCTAGGGCGTTTTCAGGCGAACCGCGCCCCGGTTCGCCTGAAAAGACGCGCCGGATCAAAGACATGGCGCTGCCAGCGGGCCAGCTCGCCGACAGCGCTTTCATCCGCAAGCCAGCCATTCCCGAACCACTTTTCCGCATCCAGGAGACCCGTGATGCAATCGCCGCTCGACTACGCCCAGGAAGGGCCGCTCGTCATCCTCACCATGAATCTTCCCGACGTGCGCAACGCCATTTCGTCGGAAGAGATGATCACCGCCCTTGAAGACGCCTGCGAGCGCATGAACGCCGACATGAGCGTGCGCGCCGCCGTGCTCACCGGCGCTGGCACCGCCTTCTCCTCCGGCGGCAACGTCAAGAAGATGAGCGGCGAGGGCGGCCTGTCCGACAGGCTGCCGGCCCAGACGCGTCGCAACTACAAGCTGGGCATCCAGCGCATTCCGCTGGCGTTCGACAAACTGGAAGTGCCGGTGATCGCCGCCGTCAATGGCCACGCCATCGGCGCCGGCTGCGACCTCGCCTGCATGTGCGACATCCGCATCGCCGGTGAGAGCGCCAAATTCGCCGAGAGCTTCGTCAAGCTGGGCATCATTCCCGGCGATGGCGGCGCCTGGCTGCTGCCGCGCGTCGTCGGCTATTCCAAGGCCTGTGAAATGGCCCTGACCGGCGACATGGTTGACGCCGCTGAAGCGCTCGACATCGGCCTGGTTTCGAAGGTGGTGCCAGACGCCGACCTGCTGGAGGCGGCGAAGAGCCTGGCGCTGCGCATCGCCGCCAACCCGCCCCACGCGGTGCGCATGACCAAGGCGCTGATCCGCAAGGGTCAGGAAACCTCGCTGCCGGCCCTGCTCGACCTTTCGGCCGCCTATCAGGCGCTGTCGCACGCCACCGCCGACCACGGCGAGGCAATTTCCGCCTTCCTGGCAAAGCGCAAGCCGACCTTCACCGGCCAGTGAATCACGCACGCGACGGCGAGGCCTGGCGTGCGATCCATCCGGCGCAGCCTGAATTTCGCCGCACGCGGCGCATGTGGCCCCGGCGCAAGCCGGGGTTTTTTTGTGGGCGCCCCGGCTTGGGGCGGGCCCGCCGGTCGTTGGGCTTAAAGCAATTGTAAATACAACGTTTTACGCTCCTGATACGGGCGCCTGCGCCTGTCGTCGGCGCTGTTGCGCTTTCGCCACTGTCCGTATCTGGCGACCGTTGTTCGGGAATATTCAACGCAATCTCGCCTTATTGGCTTGGGATCGCATGCATTCACGGCGGCGCCCGTCGCCGCATGGCCGCCACCCTGCTTTCCGTGGGGAGCGGCCCAATCACAAGACGGGAAACCACCTGGAGCGGCTTCCCGCGGCCCTGTCGCGGTGACGTCGTTTCCGCCGGTTTTTCCGGTTTTTGACTTTTCAATTCCGGCCATCCGCCTTCACTGGCGCGTGGCCTCCCGGGACCTGAATGACATGATGGATCGTCGACGTTTTTTGCTGGCCGCGCCGGTGTTTCTGGCTGCCTGTACGGACCGTAGCCGCCCGGAGCTGGCGGCGCCGCCGCCCGTCGACCCCTATTACGCCCGCATTTACCAGGAAATCGACGACGGCCGTTTCACGGTCGCCGCCGTTGACCTGACCCAGATCGATCCCCGCTTCCTGCGTCGCGAGGTGGATTACGACACCACCGAGCAGCCCGGCACGATCGTGGTCGATCCTGGCGCGCACTATCTCTATCTGGTCCGCCCCGGCGGCCGCGCCATCCGTTACGGCGTTGGCGTTGGCCGCGCCGGTTTCCGCTGGAACGGCCGGGCGACCGTGGCCCGCAAGGCCTCCTGGCCGGTGTGGACGCCGCCAGCCGCCATGGTCAAGCGCGACCCCAAGGCGCGGCCGTGGGCGAAGGGCATGCCGGGCGGCCCCGACAATCCGCTGGGCGCCCGGGCGCTGTACCTGTTCCAGGGCAACCGCGACACCCTGTATCGCATCCACGGCACCAATGATCCGGGCAGCATCGGCCTGTCGCTGTCGAGCGGCTGCATCCGTCTGCTGAACCAGGACATCATCCACCTGCACAGCCAGGTTCCTGTCGGAACCAAGGTGGTGGTGAAGAAATACGACGGCCCGGTTCCGGCCGGCCCGGTGGAAGATGAGGCTGTGCCGGACGCTGTGGCCGCGGCGGAAGGTTGAGCGGCCCGGCTGCCTGCCTGACCTCCTGACAGTACCCGCGCCCGGAGGACCGCCACGGTCTTCCGGGCGTTGTCATGGGCGTCCTGGCGCTTGGCGCGCGCGGCGCCCGCCCTTTCCAGTCCTCGCCCCATGAGCAACCGCGCGCCGCGACGGCGCCCGGATTTTACCTGCCAGGGCCGCCATTTGCGCCTGTTGACCAGGGCGGCGCGGGCGGGTAGGGCGAGGCCATGACCGCTTTGACGACCGCTCCATCCGCACATTCCTCCGTCGCCTCCGCCGCCCCCGCGGGCGAGCGCCCGCTGCCGCCCGGCTTCCGGCCGCTCCGCGTTGGCGCGGAGACGGACTTCCTCGCGCTCACCGGTCCCTTCGCGATGAAAATCGCCGACGGTCAGCTGCGACTGGGATTCTATGTCCAGCCGAAGCATTGCAACGTCGCCGGCATCTGCCATGGCGGCATGCTGCTGACCTTCGCCGATATCCAGATGGCGATCGCCGGCAAGCATCAGGAAGACCTGCAGGGCTTCCACATGACCGTGTCTCTGACCTGCGACTTCCTCGGCGCCGGCAAGCTTGGCGGCTGGATGGAGGGGCGCACCGAGGTGGTGCGCAACGTCGATCGCACCCTGTTCGCCCAGTGCATCCTCACCTGCGACGGCGAGACGGTGCTGCGCGCCAGCGCCGTGTTCCGCGAAGGCGCGGCGACGCCCGAGATGGTGGAGCGCATGCGCCTCAAGTCCTGAGGACGGGAAAGCGGCTCAGGCCGGCCTGGCGGCCGCCTGCCTTGGCCGTCCCAGCTTCTCCGAGAGGAAAATGCCGCCCAGCACCAGCGCCAGGGCGGCGGCCTCGTAGACGCCGAAGCGCTCGCCGAGAATGACGACGCCCATGATCGCGCCGAACACCGGCGTGAGATTGAGAAACACCGCCGCCCGGTCGGCGCCGATCAGCTCCACCGCCCGCATGTAGAACATCTGCGAGATCAGCGAGGGGAAGATCGCGATGAACATCAGGATGCCCCAGCCGGCCGCATCGGTCGGCCAGATCACGCGGCCGCTGGCGATTTCCCAGCCGAGCAGGGGAATCGAGGTGAGGAACGCCGCCGCCGCCATGCCGGCGAACAGGGTCTGGCCGCTTACCGCCGGGCGTTTGCCAAGGCCGATGGTGTAGATGGCGTAGAGCACGCAGGCGATCATCGTGAGAATGTCGCCGAAGTTCAGCCGTAACTGCTTCAGGCTGGAAAGGTCGCCATGGCTGGCGGCGATGGCCACGCCCGCCATGGTCAGCGCCAGGCCCAGCAGCTGGATCCATGTCGCCCGCACGCCGAACGCCAGAAAGCTGCCGACCAGAATCAGCGCCGGCAGACAACTCTGGAACAGGGTGAGATTGATCGCGCTGGTGTACGCCCCCGCCGCGTAGAACAGCGCGTTGAAGATGGTGTAGCCAATCGCCCCCAGGAACAGCACCGTTGGCCAGCTGCGCTTCAGCACCGGCCATTCGCGCGCGATGCTGCGCCGGAACAGCACAAGCACGATCGCCAGCACCACCATCCAGCGCACGCAGGTCATCAGCATGGGCGAGAGGTGCCCTGGAGCCAGCCGGCTGGCGACGGCGTTGCCAGCCCACATCAATGTGGTGAGCGCGAGCAGCACGGGGCCGTTGCCGTAAAGGCCGGAGGCCAGACGGCGGAGCGACGACGGAGAAGGAGCGTTTGCGGGCGCTGACATGCGCCGAACGTGGCACAGTCGCGGCGCCGGCGCCATGGGCCTTTGTATCGGCGCGTGCGCGCCGTGGGGGCGCGCCGGACAGCGCGTCGCCCTTGACCTTCCGGCGCGAATGGAGCAAAGGGAGGTGCAAGACCCCGGCCTTGCGCCGGGGTTTTTTGCTGTCGGGCCTGTCGGATGGCGGCCCGTTTGACGATCGGGGATATCAGAGAGTTCGCGATGACCAATGTCGTGGTGGTGGGCGCCCAGTGGGGCGACGAGGGAAAGGGCAAGATCGTCGACTGGCTCTCGGAGCAGGCCGATGTTGTCGTGCGTTTTCAGGGCGGCCATAACGCCGGCCACACGCTGGTGATCGATGGCGTCACCTACAAGCTGGCGCTGCTGCCTTCCGGCATTGTCCGCAAGGGCAAGCTGTCGGTGATCGGCAATGGCGTCGTCGTCGATCCGTGGCACCTGGTTGAGGAAATCGCCAAGCTGACCGGTCAGGGCGTCGCCGTCACGCCGGACAATCTCAAGATCGCCGACAACGCCACGCTGATCCTGCCGCTTCACCGCCAGCTGGACGAACTGCGCGAGAACGCCTCCGAAGGCCTGAAGATCGGCACCACCAAGCGCGGCATCGGCCCGGCCTATGAGGACAAGGTTGGCCGTCGCGCCATCCGCGTCGTTGATCTGGCCGACATCGACGCCCTGCCTGGCAAGGTGGAGCGCCTGCTGGCCCACCACAACGCCCTGCGTCGCGGGCTTGGCATCGCCGAAATCGACGGTCGCGAGCTGATCGCGTCGCTGGCGGAGATCGCGCCGAAGATTCTGCCGTTCGTCGATACGGTCTGGGCCCGCCTCGACGCCATGCGCCGCGACGGCCGCCGCATCCTGTTCGAAGGCGCCCAGGGCGCGCTGCTCGACATCGATCACGGCACCTATCCGTTCGTCACCTCCTCCAACATCGTCGCCGCCCAGGCCGCCACCGGCTCCGGCCTTGGCCCTTCGGCCATCGGCTACGTGCTGGGCATCGCCAAGGCCTACACCACCCGTGTCGGCGGCGGCCCGTTCCCGACCGAGCTGAACGATGAGATCGGCGAACTGCTCGGCGTGCGCGGCCGGGAGTTCGGCGTCAACACCGGCCGCAAGCGCCGCTGCGGCTGGTTCGACGCGGCGCTGGTGCGCCAGACCGTCCGCACCTCCGGCATCCACGGTCTTGCCCTGACCAAACTCGATATTCTCGACGGCTTCGAGACGATCCGCGTCTGCGTGGGTTATGATCTGGACGGCCGGCGAATCGATCACTTGCCCGCCGGTCAGGCCGAGCAGGCGCGGGTGGTTCCGGTGTATGAAGAGATCGAGGGCTGGTCCGAATCAACCGCCGGCGCACGCAGCTGGGCGGAGCTTCCGGCCCAGGCGGTGAAGTATGTGCGCCGCATTGAAGAGCTTGTCGGCGCGCCGGTTGCGGTTCTGTCGACCAGCCCGGAGCGGGATGATACCATATTGGTGCATAATCCATTCGAAGGTTGACAACCTGACAGGCGGGAGCGATTCCAGCAGCCATGGCGGACTTTTATCCTCTGTTGGATCGGGCCATCCGCGGCCTGCCGGACAACACCCCTGAAGCGCGCAACGCTTTGTTTGCGCGCGCCAGGGATGTGCTTCTCGCCCAGTTGCGGGGCATGGACCCGCCGTTGCCAGAGGCGGATATCGCCCATGAACTGGCCGCGCTCGATGATGTGATCGCCCGCATCGAGCGTGAACAGGGCGGTGAGGGCAGGGGTGGGCAACCGCCAGCGCCCGCCGTTTCGCCGGCTCCGGCGGCGTCAGCTCCGTCCACTCCCGCCGCTTCGCAGAACCCTGCTCCGCAAGGCTCCGCGCCCCGCGCGCCTCAAGCTCCCACGCCTCAGGCCTCCGGGGCCCAGACCTCCGGGCCTCAGACCTCCGGGGCCCAGGCCGGCGGCGCCTCTTCAAACGCCGCGCCCGCCACGGGCGATTCGTCTGCGTCTCCCGCGCCGAAGCCGGCGTCACAGCTCGGCCACACCGGCATCCGTCCCGCCAATGGCGCGCCGCAAGCCAGCGCCGGAGCAGGCGGGGAGTCCGCCTCCACGGGTAGCTCAAAGGCCGGACCTTCTGGCGTCGCGCCTGACGGGGCGCCGGTGGTTGACGAGACGCGCCTGCGCCCCCCGTCGCAAAAGCCCGCCGGCAAGGGACGTCGCAACGCCCTGATTGGCGCCTTGCTGGTGGTGGCGCTGGCAGGAGTCGGCGGCGTCGCGTATTGGGCCAACAAGGTGAACCAGCCGACGCCGCAGCCAACGGAGGCGCCCGTCGCCGCCGCGCCGGACGCGGGCAATGAGCAGAAGTTCGGCCAGCGGGTCGATGCGGGCCGGGCGCCGGCCGGGCAGCAGGGTGGAGCGGCCCAACAGGGGCAGACCGCCGAAGGGGTCCAGCGCGCCATCCTGTATGAGGAAACGCCGGACAATCCACAGACCCCGAAGGTTTTTCAGGGCACGGTGACCTGGCGGCTCGATTCCGAGAACCCGGGCCAGAACCAGCCGCTCGAGAACGTTGTGCGCGCCGACGTCACCATTCCCGAGGCCGGGCTTGATCTCAAGATCACCCTGCGTCGCAATACGGATGCAGCCCTGCCGGCGTCGCATCTGATGGAGCTGACGTTCAGGAAGGGCGCGACCGGTGACGGGCGGGTGATCCGCGACGTTGGCGTTCCCCAGTTCAAAACCGAGGAGAACGCCCGCGGCGTGCCGCTCGCAGGCCTGCCGGTGGCGGTGTCGGAGTCGGTGTTCCTGGTGGGCCTGTCGAACCTGCCCAACGACGTGGAGCGCAATGTCGACCTGATCCGCAACCGGCCATGGATCGATCTGCCAGTGCGGTATGACAATGGTCGCCGCGCTGTGATCGCCCTGGAAAAGGGCGCGACGGGTGACCGGGTGATCGCCGAGGCTTTCAAAAGCTGGGGCGCCGCCAACTGAGGCCCCGGACGGGGTGACTGACCCACCCGGCCCTGAAAGGCTCAGGCGCGCCCTGATCCGGGCCGGGTTTGAGGCATCGGTCCCGCCCGCGCGCGCGAGGTGACTGGCGCCGGCGCTTCCCGCCCGCCCGGGCCATGACAGGGCGTAAAACGTGAAAAGCCCGCCTGAACCAGGCGGGCTTTTGTAATTTTCAGGCGCCGGTGGCGCGGGCGCCTATCGCACCGCCGCGCCCAACGCCGGCGCGGTCTTCCGCTTGCCTGGGGCCTCAATGCGCGCCAGGGCGCGCTTCACGGCCTCCTGCACCTTCTCGAACGCCCGCACCTCGATCTGGCGCACCCGTTCCCGTGAGACGCCGAATTCGCCTGAAAGCTCTTCCAGCGTGATCGGATCGTCGGTGAGGCGGCGGGCCTCGAAAATCCGGCGCTCGCGTGGATTGAGCACGCCCAGCGCGTCCATCAGCGCGGCGTGACGGTTGTCGCGCTCTTCCGCCGCCACCAGCAGGCTCTCCTGGCTGGCGCTGTCGTCGACCAGCCAGTCCTGCCATTCGCCGTCGCCCTCGCCGCCGGCGCGCAGGGGCGCGTTCAGCGAGGCGTCGCCGCCGAGGCGACGGTTCATCTCGATGACGTCCTGCTCCGGCACGCCGAGCTGGGTCGAAATGTGCGCCACGTGCTCTGGCTTCAGGTCGCCGTCTTCCAGCGCCGAGATGCGGCTCTTCGCCTTGCGCAGATTGAAGAACAGTTTCTTCTGGTTGGCCGTGGTGCCCATTTTCACCAGCGACCACGAGCGCAGGATGTACTCTTGAATCGCCGCCTTGATCCACCACATGGCGTATGTGGCGAGGCGGAAGCCCTTCTCGGGCTCGAACCGCTTCACCGCCTGCATCAGGCCGACGTTGCCCTCGGAGACAACCTCGGAGACTGGCAGGCCATAGCCACGATAGCCCATGGCGATCTTGGCCACGAGGCGCAGGTGGGAGGTGACAAGCTTGTGGGCGGCCTCACGGTCGCCGTCGTCGCGCCAGCGTTTGGCCAGGTCGAATTCTTCCTGGGGCTGCAACATGGGGAACTTGCGGATTTCGTCCAGATAGCGCGAAAGTCCGCCTTCGTTCGCGAGAACAGGCATCGATGTTGTGGCCATAGGACACTCCTTTCGCGCCCCCCTTTCTGGGCAGGCGCATGAACGGCCGCCGCGCGGGCCGACCGCAGAACGTATGGTCGCCGGCAACCATGGCTGAAACTTGGCGTCCGCGCCATTGCAGACTGGCGATCAGCCCATGGTTCTGGAGGTCATTCGTTCTGTCCGGGCAATATATGCCTGCCAGACTGCCGTTCTTCCCTGTTTAAACTGGCGCCCGACCCATGCTGGCGCGGTGCGCTGCCGCACCTGATCAGCGGTTTTTCGCGCCGAGATCTTCATTTCGCTGTTCAGCGCGATGCAAAAAACTTCTCCCCGGCGCGCTCCGGGCCGTCCGCTCCAAATTTTCCAGTTTTCGTCGTGTGCTGGCGCCGGCCAAAGGAGCCGCCGTCAGGCGCCGGTTTCGTCAAGCGCGCGCAGGAGCCGTTGCAGGTCTTCCGGCGGCGGCGCCTCAAACCGCATTGGCGTCGCCGTCAGCGGGTGGGCGAACCCCAGCATTTCCGCGTGCAGCGCCTGCCGGTCCAGCTGTTCCAGCGCGTCGCGCGCGGCCGGCGTCAGTTTCGCCGCCCGCGACATGAACCCGGATCCATAGAGCGCATCCCCCAGCAGCGGGTGGCCCTGGGAAGCCAGGTGCACGCGAATCTGATGCGTTCGCCCCGTTTCAAGTTCACAACGCAACAGGGTGGCGACCGGTTCCGTGGCGTGGCGTGCCTGCGGCGTCCAGGACTTTAGCGTCGAAACGTGGGTGATGGCTTCGCGCCCCCGGTCCTCGCCCACCACGACGATCTTTTCCCGGTTGTGCGTGCTGCGCGCCAGCGCCTTGCGGATGGTGAAGCGGGGCAGGGAGGGCGCGCCCCAGGCAAGCGCCAGGTAGGCGCGCCGCAGCGGCCCGCTGCGGCCATGATCAGCGAATTGCGCCGACAGCGCCTGATGCGCCTGATCGGTCTTGGCCACCACCATCACCCCGGAGGTGTCCTTGTCGAGCCGGTGGACAATGCCGGGCCGCCGCACGCCGCCAATGCCGGACAGGCTGTCGCCGCAATGGGCGAGCAGGGCGTTGACCAGGGTGTCGTCGTGATGCCCCGCCGCTGGATGCACCACCATGCCCGCCGCCTTGTTGATGACGATGAGGGCGTCGTCCTCATAGATGATGTCGAGTGGAATGGCGCGGGCCTCTGGCCGCGCCGGCTCCGCCTCCGGGATCTGCAGGGTGATCCGCGCGCCGGCCTTCACCTTTGTCGACGGCGCCGTCACGACAACCCCGTCCACGCTGACGCCGCCCGCGCGCACCACCTGTTGCAAGCGGCTGCGCGACAGTTCGGGAAAGGCGTCGGCAAGCAGTTTATCGAGCCGGCCGGCAGCTTCTGTGGTGAAGACGGCGGCGCCCGGAGGCGCCCCTTCCAGCGGCCCGCTTTCCCCCGGAGCCCTTGCCTGCGCCGCCTCTGCCTGCGCCGCCTTTGCTGTGGGCGTGATTTCCGAGGGCGCGATCACCCCGGGCGCGGACCTTGCGCCCCGTGCGCGCGCATCTGCCTGTGCATCGTCCTGTCCCGTCACGCTGTCCACCTTGCGCCCTTGCTCGCGCCTTTGCCGAAGCACGCCTGTTTTCTGAAAACGCCGCTGCTTCGCCAGACAAAAACCGGTCCCCGCCGGATCGCGCCGGAGTTGTACGCGATCCGGCGCGCTTTTGCCGGAAAATCTTTGGCGGACAAGGCGGAAGCCGCGCATGCCGCGACGGCCGCAACCCGCCAGAGGCCGATATCTGCAAAACTATGCACAGATAAACCCGCAAGGCCCTTGAAAGTCTCCCGGATGCTGGATATACGGCAGTCCTCCGCAGCGGCTCCCATCGTCTAGCGGTCCAGGACGTCGCCCTCTCACGGCGAAAACAGGGGTTCGAGTCCCCTTGGGAGCGCCATTGCCATGTTGGCTCATTGAGCAATATGGCGGTCGTCCATTATAGCCCGCCATCAGGTTGGCTGCGGTTGTGCCTTACCCCCGATCTTTACGTCACGCGGTCTTCTCGTTTCTCGCAAGTTGCGCCTGTTCGGCCTCCCGCGTGTAAACTCTGCGTGGCCGCCGCCGGCATGGCCCCCGCGCGTCCATAACCTGTCTGGTGATCGCGCGGCCTTTTTCGAGCATTTTCGCCCGCGTCCTTCTCGGGCGATGTCGTGAATGGTCAGGCGCAAGGCCGGATTTGGTCGATTCCGCCATTCCGTCAGTTCGTGCTTTGTATGAGAACCGCCTGGCGGTCCCGCGGGTTGTTGGGGGAGAGGTGTCACATCAACAGCCCCCTGGCATGAGGGGCCACCGGTGCAAGGTTCCTGCCGGATGGCGGTCTGGCCGCCGCCCTCAAGCAACGTCTCCCGCGTCGCAAAAATAATCCAACAAGTTATCCGTATTTGGAAAAATATTCTACGAAGGTCATTTCCGGCAGCCGTCGTGTTCTCAAAACCTGGCGCGGTGTTGACCTGTTTTTGGCGTCGCTCCTAGAAGAGGGGGCTTTCCTCCAGTGACCAGGTCAACATGTCTGTCCGTTCTCTTGCCGTTGGGCTCGCGGCTGTTCTTGCCCCCTTGCTGTTTTCGCCTGTCGCCGCCGAATCCCCGAAGCCCCTGCGCATCGGCGTGCTGAACGACATGTCGGGCATCTACGCCGACATGGCGGGACCGGGGTCGGTGATCGCCGCGCAAATGGCGGTCGAGGATTTCGGCGGCTCGGTGCTCGGCCGCAAGATCGAGATTCTCGCCGGCGACCACCAGAACAAGCCGGACGTCGGCTCGGCCGTCGCCAACCGCTGGATCGATGAGGACGGCGTCGATGTGATCGCCGATATTCCCACCTCCTCGGTGTTGCTCGCCGTGCAGGAGATTGGCCGGCGGAAGAACAGGCTGGTGCTGGCCTCCACCGGCGGCTCGTCGGATTTCACTGGCAAGTTCTGCGCGCCCACCGGCATCCACTGGACCTATGACACCTACGCATTGGCCGTTGGGACCGGCGCGCCCCTGGCCAAGGACGGCCCCTGGTTCTTCATCACCGCCGACTACGCCTTTGGCCACGCCCTGGAGCGCGACACATCCGACGCGGTGCGCAAGGCCGGCGGCGAGATCCTCGGCGGCGTCCGCCATCCGCAGGGCGCCAACGACTTCTCGTCCTATCTGCTGCAGGCCCAGAACTCCGGCGCCAGGATGATCGGCATCGCCAGCTCCGGCGCCGACCAGATCGCCACCATCAAGCAGGCGACCGAGTTCGGCCTGCCGCAACGCGGCGTCAAGCTCGCCGGCCTTTACCTGCACATCACCGACATTCACGGCATCGGCCTTCAGGACGCCCAGGGGCTCATCCTGACCCAGGCGTTCTACTGGGATCTGAACGACGAGACGCGGGCCTGGTCGAAGCGGTTCTATGAGCGCCACAAGGCCATGCCGACCATGGGCCAGGCCGGCGTCTATTCCTCGATCATGCACTACCTCAATGCCGTCAGGGCGGCCGGCACGGCTGATACCCAGGCCGTGGTCGCGAAAATGAAGGCCACGCCGGTCAATGACTTCTTCGCCAGAAACGGCGTCATCCGCGCCGACGGCCGCATGGTGCACGATCTGTACGTCTTCGAGGTCAAGAAGCCGGAAGAGTCGAAATACCCGTGGGATTATTTCAGGCTGGTTCGCACCATTCCCGGCGACCAGGCTTTTCGCCCGCTGGGTGAAGGCGGTTGCCCGCTGGTCAAGAACTGATATGGGGCCGGCGCGGCCGCCGGCTTCACGTCAATGCAAAAAGCTCCGGGGCGCAGGCGCCGGAGCTTTTTTGTTGGCGCCCGGCCCGCCGCGACGGGGCAGGCAAGGTCAGATGGCGCGCGCGTGTCCCGCCCAATAGGGCTCGCGCAACTTGCGCTTGAAGATCTTGCCGGAATCCTCGCGCGGCAGGCTGTCGGCGAAGTTGATCTGGCGCGGAACCTTGTAGCCGGTCAGGGTCTTGCGCAGCGCGGCGCGTAGGGCGTCTTCCGTCAGGTCGGCGCCGGGAGCGGGCTGCACCACCGCCATGACGCTCTCGCCGAATTCATCGTCCGGCACGCCAAACACGGCGCAATCCGCCACGCCGGGCAACTTCAGCAACTCGCCCTCGATCTCCGCCGGGTAGATGTTGGCGCCGCCCGAGATGATCATGTCGTTCTTGCGGTCGCACAGATAGAGGAAGCCGTCGGCGTCGAAAAAGCCGATGTCGCCGGGCGTCACGAGGCCGTAGCGCTCCATGGAGGCGCGCTTTTCCGGCGCGTTCTGATAGGTGAAGTTCAGGCCGGTCAGCGGTCCGCCGATGACCTCGCCCACCACGCCAGGCGCCGCGTCTTCGCCGGTTTCGGTGATGACCCGAACGCTGACGCCGGGCATCACCCGCCCGACGGAGCCGGGGTGCTTCAGCCACTCTTCCGACGACAGGTTGGTGACGTTCCCCATCTCGGTCGAGCCGTAGTATTCGTTGATGACCGGCCCCCACCAGGAGATCATCGCCCGCTTCACCTCCAGCGGGCAGGGCGCCGCCGCATGGGTGACGTATTGCAGCGACGACAGGTCGTAGCGCTGCTTCACGTCGTCCGGCAGTTGCAGTAGCCGTTTGAACATGATCGGCACCATGTTCAGGTGGGTGATGCGCTCCTGTTCGATCAGCCGCAACAGCCCTTCGGGATCGAAGCGCGGCGTCACCACCACATTGGCGCCGATGCGGATGGAGAACGCCGAATGGGCGTTGGGCGCCGCATGGTACACCGGACCGATGATCGCCGTGGTGATCTCCTCCGGACTGCGCCGCCCCTGCAGATGGTCGGTGTAGCCATAGGACCAGCCGAGCATGGCGTTGGCGGCGGCGATCTGCGCCTCTGTCGGCGTCGGGCGCTTCACGCCCTTTGGGCGGCCGGTGGTGCCGGAGGTGTAGATGATCGAGCTTGGCGCGGGTTCGGGCTCGCGCGCAAGCGGCGCGGCGTCGTCCAGCAACGCGCGCCACGGCACGGCGCCGGCGGGCGACGCGACGTCGGCGAGGCCATAGGCGGCGATGATTTCCGGCGGCGTCTCCACCAGCACCACCGTGACGCCTTCAGGGATGGCGTGGGCGATGGGCGGCAGCAGGTCGGCGTGGATCAGCAGCACCTTCACGGCGCTGTCGCGCAGGAGATACTCCGCCTCATCCGCCGTGTAATGCCAGTTGACCGGTATGGAATAGGCTCCGAGCATGCCGACGCCGAACGAGGCTTCGAAATAGGCCAGCTCGTTGCGCAGATACAGGGCGACGCCATCACCCTTCCGGACGCCCAGGCTTTCCAGCGCCCCGGCGGCGCGCAGGGCGCGCGCGTTGAATTCAGGGCCGCTGAGCGTGCGGTCGCCGCTTTTGATCCACCCCACGTTTCGTCTCCCTTGCCGCTCTTTTTTATGTCAGCGCGCGGCGGCGACGCCTCCCGTCACTCCGGTTTCAGGCTGCGCGCGGACCGCCGATTTATCCAATTGGAGAAGGCGCCGTGTCAAGGATGCGCCGCTGCCGGCGGCGGCCTCATCGGGAACACGCGGGCCGGTGGCCGCGTTCCCGTCCAACAGACCTGGCGCCCCCATGTGGCCGCCGCAATGACAGGGGGAGACCTGACATGACGTTCTGGAAACATCACGGCAAGGTTGTGATGAGCGATGAACAGGCCCGTGAGGGTCCGCTGGGCCGCAAGGTGCTGTATGTGCTTGTGGCGAGCCTGTTGCTCGTCGGTCTTGCCTGGGTCATCCTGGAGGCGTGGTGGGCTTACAGGGTCGTGTGATCCTGGACGTGGAAACCCCACCGTGGCGTCCCCAGGGCCACTGAAAACGCACAGGTAACTGGCGCCGCCGCCGTGAAACGGCGTTGCGATGCCGGACAACCGGCGACATGGTGTCTGAAATCGACCCAGTCGTCGCGATTCGCTCCTGTTGCGCAAGGGAGCGGGTTGGACGGCTCATCGCCGGAGCACCGATGTCCGACGTCGCCACGCCGACCCGCGCGCGATCCGTGAAATCCAGGCCGGAGTTCCGCCAGCTCTGCGAGCGCGCGGGCCTCACCGTGGCGGAGGCGGCGGAATTGCTGGCGGTTTCGGAGCGGACCATCGCCCGCTACGCCGCTGGCGACGCGCAGCCTTCGCCCCTGGCCATGCGGGTGTTGCGCGCGGCGGCCGAACGGGCCGCGCTGCAACCGGAGCCGGCGACGTTCCGCTTCATTGACCTGTTCGCCGGCATTGGCGGTTTGCGCATCGGCTTCCAGGGCATTGGCGGCCATTGCGTTTTTACGTCGGAATGGGACGTCAACGCGCGCAAGACCTATGCCCTGAACTTTCGCGACAATCACGAACTCGCCGGCGATGTTCGCGAATACGCCGCCGACCCGGGGCGGGTTCCCGAGCATGACGTGCTGCTCGCCGGCTTTCCCTGCCAGCCGTTCTCCATCGCCGGCGTTTCCAAGAAGAACGCCCTTGGGCGCCCGCACGGCTTCCTGTGCGACACCCAGGGCACGCTGTTCTTCGACACCGCGCGCATCATCGCCCATCATCGTCCGGCGGCGTTTCTGCTGGAGAACGTCAAGAATCTTGAAAGCCACGACCGCGGGCGCACCTTCGCCACCATCATGCATGTGCTGACCGAAGAGCTTGGCTATCATGTGCAGAGCCGCGTTATCAGCGCGGCCCACTGGGTTCCCCAGAAGCGTGAGCGGATTTTCATCGTCGGCTTCCGTGAGCCAACGGCGTTTGACCTGAACGCGCTGGAACTGCCGGCCGGCGGACCGAAGCTGGGCGACATCCTGCTGCCACATGCGGAAGTCGATGAAAAATATACCCTGACGCCGCGCCTGTGGGACTATCTGCGCGCCTACCGCGACAAGCACGCGGCGAAGGGCAACGGCTTTGGCTACAGCCTGTTCGGGCCGGGCGACGTCGCCCGCACCCTGTCGGCGCGCTACTACAAGGACGGCTCGGAAATCCTCATCGACCAGCCGGGCGGACGCCCACGCCGGCTGACGCCACTGGAGTGCGCCCGGCTGATGGGCTTCGACCGGGGCGAGCGCCGCTGGAAGATCGCCGTTTCCGACACCCAGGCCTACCGGCAGTTTGGCAACGCCGTGGTGGCGCCTGTGGCGGAGTTTCTGGCGGAGGCGATGCGGCCGCACATCGCGGCCGCGCTTGACCAGAGCTGATGCGCGTCTGTCCGCCTTGCTTGCGCGACGCCTGGTCGACCAGGCGATCCGTCTGGCAAAAGCGTTTCAGGCCGCCCCGTGCTGGCGGCGGATGAACCTGGCTGCGGCGGCGATGGCCTGGGCGCCCTCGTCGAGCTGACGCCAGTAGAAGTGCCAGACGTGGAACATGTCCTTCCACAGCGACAGCTCCGTATCGACGCCGGCCGCGATCAGCCGCTGGTGAATGCGCACGGAATCACCGAACAGCACCTCATGGTCGCCCACCTGGATCAGCGTCGGCGGCAGGCCCTTCAGGTCGGCGAACAGCGGCGAGGCGAGGCCCGTGAGCAGATCGGCGCCAGCGAGATAACGGCCCGAATGCCAGACGATGTCCTGCCGCGACAGGATTGGATCGACGCCGCTGAGGAATTCATAGCTGCTGCTGCTCGCCGTCATGTCCACCCACGGACTGATGGCGACGAGGGCGCGCGGCGCCGGCAGGCCCTGGTCGCGCGCCGCGATGGTCAAGGCGAAGCTGAGGCCGCCGCCGGCGGAATCGCCCATCACGGATATGGCGCGTCCGGGGTCTGACTCGTGCAGTTCCCGCCAGGCGGCGACGGCGTCGTCCACGGCGGCGGGAAACGGCGCCTCCGGCGCCAGCCGGTAGTCGATGGCGTAAACCACGCCCTGCAAATCCGCCGCCAGTTTCGAAATCAGGTGGCGGTGCGAGCGGATTGATCCCAGCGTGTAGCCGCCGCCATGCAGATACAGCACGCAGGGGCCATCGCCGGCCACATGGCGCTCGGCCGCCACGCCGCCCAGGGTCATGGGCGTGATCGTCACGCCTTCCGCTGGGGGGAACAGGTCGGCGAAGCGGTCGTATTTGGCGCGGTTGACCGCTTCACCGTCCGCAAGGTCCAGCGGCCGCTTGCGGAATTGCGCCACAAGCGCTGTCAGTGTCTCGCTGGCCATGCGGTTTTCCTCCGGCGTTATTGGGGCAGGGCCAGCGTTTGCAAACGTCCAGACCCTGTCCATTGGTTGACCCCGATCCGCAGCGAATGTCGCGCTTCGGCCGGAGCGGTTCTGGACAATCCCGCCATTTGGCCCGATGCGCCGGCCGCTGGCAATCGCTCGCGTGATGTCACCCCTGCCAGTCGAGGCCGATATCCAGCACCGGCGCGCTGTGGGTGAGCCAGCCAATCGAGATCAGATCGACGCCGGCGGCGGCGATGGCCGGGGCGGTGGCGGCGGTGACGCGGCCGGAGGCCTCGGTGATGGCGCGCCCGCCGGTGATGGCCACGGCCTCGCGCAGTTGCTCCGGCGTCATGTTGTCGAGCAGCACCGCGTCGACGCCAAGGGCAAGCGCCTCGTGCAACTGCGCCAGGGCGTCCACCTCGACCTCCACCTTGACCATATGTCCGACGCTGGCGCGCACCCGGCGGATGGCTTCGGTGACGCCGCCGGCGATGGCGATGTGGTTGTCCTTCACCAGCACCGCGTCATCGAGGCCGAAGCGGTGATTGGAGCCGCCGCCGGCCCGCACCGCGTATTTTTCGACGGCGCGCAGGCCAGGCGTCGTCTTGCGCGTGCAGACGATCCGCGCCTTCTGCCCCGCGATGGCGCGGACGATGCCATTGGTGACGCTGGCGACGCCGCTGAGATGGCCGAGAAAGTTCAGCGCCGTGCGTTCGGCGGTGAGCATGCCGCGCGCCGGGCCGCTGATCGTGGCGATGACCTGACCAGGCGCCAGCGTCGCGCCGTCCGTGACCGCGATATTGATGCGGATCGCCGGATCGATGAGCTGGAAGGCGAGCACGGCCAGATCGAGGCCGGCGAGCACGCCGTGATCGCGCGCCGTCAGCGTCATCGTCGCCCAGGCGCCGGCCGGGGCGATGGCGTCGCTGGTGATGTCGCCGGCCCGGCCCAGATCCTCCAGCAGCGCGGCGCGCACCAGCGGCTCCAGCATGACGCGTGGCAGGGGCGTGACGGCGGCCTCCGGCGCGGCGGCGGGGGCGGCGGCGGAAAATGTGCTGGCATGCTGCGACGCGGGCGAGATGACGGTGGCTTGGGTCATGATGCAATCTTTGTGACGTAAGGGGTTGAGGCAGGCGCGGCGCTGTCCGCCAGCACGTCGGCCAGAAGAACGGGCGCGCGTCGCGGGGCAGCCGGCGCCGGGGTGGGGAAATCAGTGCGGAAATGGGCGCCGCGGCTCTCCTGGCGCGCCAGCGCCGCATGGGCGATGAGCAGCCCGACCAGCGCCGCGTCGGCGGCCGGATGGGCCTGGTTGGCGGCGAGCGGCGTGAGACGCGCCAGCGCCTGGCGCAGCCCGTCCGCGCTCCGCTCAAGGCCAACGCAGCGGCTCATCAGGGCGCGAATCGGCGCGAGGTCCGCGTTCGCAAGCCCTGTCACGTTCGCAAGACCCGGCGGGGAAAGACCCGCCGCCGGCGACCGCAGGACGGCGCTCCCGCCGGCGGCGCCAGCGCAGGTTCCCTTCAGATCGCTGGCGACAAATCCGGCGCAGACCAGCGCCTCGACCAGCGAGTTGCTGGCCAGCCGGTTGGCGCCGTGCAACCCGGTGCAGGCGACTTCGCCGCAGGCCCACAGGCCAGGCAACGAGGCGCGGCCGCGCAAGTCCACGGCGACGCCGCCCATGTGGTAATGCGCCGCCGGCGTCACCGGCAGCAGGTCGCGGGCCGGGTCGAGCCCGGCCGTGGCGCACAGGGCGGTGATCGCCGGGAAACGGCCGGCAAAACCGGCGCCAAGGCTGGCGCGCGCGTCGAGGAACACCCGGCGCCCCGCCTGCTGCTGGCGCCAGATGGCCCGGGCGACCACATCGCGCGGCGCCAGTTCCGCCCCCGGCGCGCCGGTCATGAAACGGACGCCGAGGTCATTGACCAGGAGGGCGCCTTCGCCGCGCACCGCTTCGCTGACCAGCGGCGCGGGGCCGGGAAACCGGCCGGCAAGCTGCCCCGGCTCCAGGGCGGTGGGGTGGAACTGGACGAACTCCATGTCGGCGACCGCCGCCCCGGCGCGCGCCGCCAGGGCGACGCCGGCGCCAATGCTGGACAACGGGTTGGTGGTGCGGGCGAACAACCCGCCAAGCCCGCCGGTCGCCAGCACAACCCTGGCCGTCGCCAGCACGCAGTGGCTGGTTTCGCCGTTGGCGATGTCATGCAGCGCAACGCCCGCCACGACGCCGTCGCGGGTGAGAATGTCGCGCGCGATGACCCCTTCGAGCACCGTGACGTGCGCCGCCGCCCGCACGGCGGCGGCAAGGGCGCGCACCACCTCGGCGCCGCTGGAATCGCCATGGGCGTGCAGGATGCGGCGCCGGCTGTGCGCGGCTTCGAGCCCCAAAGCAATTCCAGCAAAAGTGGCTCCCACTTTTGCGTCCGGAATTGCGTCCCGCCAGGAAGGCCCTTCAATTCCAGCAAAAGTGGCTCCCACTTTTGCGTCCGGAATTGCGTCCCGCCAGGAAGGCTCTTCAATTCCAGCAAAAGTGGTTCCCGCTTTTGCGTCCGGAATTGCGTCCAGTGTGGAAGGCGCCTTGGTTCCAGCAAAAGTGACGCCCGCTGTTGCGTCTGGAACCGTCTCCGTGGCGGCGGCCAGGTGGCCGCCGTCGTTCCGGTCGAACCGCGCCCCGAGGCGCAGCAGATCGGCGATGGCTTCTGGCGCGGCGCCGATGATCGCGGCGGCGGCGGCGGCGTCACAGTAGCCGTCGCCGGCGGCCAGGGTGTCGGCCAGGTGCAGGGCGACGTCGTCGTCGGCGCCGATGGCGGCGGCGAGGCCGCCCTGGGCCAGAACGCTGGAGCTGGTCGCATCGCTACCGGCCGCGTCAATGGGCCCGGGGCTGACCAGCACGCAGGGCATGGGCGCCAGTTGCAGGGCGGTCATCAGGCCCGCCGCGCCGGCGCCGACGATGACCGGCCGGTTCGCCAGGGATGCAAGGGAAGGGCGCGTGGGCATCGGTCGCCTCAGACCGCCAGCATGCGTTCGACGGGGAGGCGCGCCCGCGCCAGGATGTCGGCCGGGATGGTCACCTCATGTTCGCCCAGTTCCAGGCAGCGGCGGATATTGCCGAGGGTGATGCGCTTCATGTGCGGGCACAGGTTGCACGGGCGCACGAACTCCACGTCCGGGTGATTGACGGCGACGTTGTCGCTCATCGAGCATTCGGTGAGCAGCACGACGCGGGATGGCTTCACGTCGCCGACATAGTTCGACATGTGGGCGGTGGAGCCGGAGAAATCGGCCTCGGCCACCACCTCCGGCGGGCACTCGGGATGGGCCAGCACCACCACGCCTGGCCAGTTGCGGCGCATTTCCTGCACGTCGGCCGGCGTGAAGCGCTCGTGCACCTCGCAATGGCCCTTCCAGGCGATGATTTTCACGGCGGTTTCGGCGGCGATGTTGCGGGCCAGATACTCGTCCGGGATCATGATGACCTCGGGCAGGCCGAAGGATTCAACAATCTTCAGGGCGTTGCCGGAGGTGCAGCAGATATCCGATTCCGCCTTCACCGCCGCGGAGGTGTTCACATAGGTGATGATCGGCAGACCAGGGTGGCGCTGGCGGATCAGGCGCACGTCCTCCGGGGTGATCGAATCGGCCAGCGAGCAGCCGGCGCCGAGGTCAGGGATCAGCACCGTCTTGTCCGGGTTCAGCATCTTGGCCGTCTCGGCCATGAAATGCACGCCCGCCAGCACGATGACGTCGGCGTCGACGCGGGTCGCCTCGCGGGCGAGGGCCAACGAATCACCAACGATATCGGCGACGCAATGGAAGATCTCCGGCGTCTGGTAATTGTGCGCCAGGATCACCGCGTTCCTGCGGCGCTTCAGATCGAGGATGGCGTCGACGTCATCGGCGAAACTGGCCCATTCCATGGGCGGAATCACCCGGCGGACCCGCTCGTAGAGCGCGGCGGAGGCAACGGCTGCGCCACCGGCAGCAAGGGCGGTAGAGGGCATCTTATATGCTCCGAATGAGTATAATTCGGACATATGCTTAAACTGAGTATAAGCGTTGTCAAGCCGTGATGAGAAAGCTTCTCCGGCGCCGGGAGAGCGGATCTATGGGGGAAACGTATTGAATATCAACGGTATACGAAGCTCAGGATCCGCCATCACAAAAATGGGCGACCGGCTTTCGCGCGCTGGCGCATGGGCGGCATGGGGCGCGGCGGTGGATGCGCGGCGGCTCAGCCGGCCGGCTTGGTCCCGGCGATGGCGCGCTCCAGCAGCACTTCCTCGCGGAAACGGAACAGCCGGGCTGGCCGGCCCACCCGCGTCGTCGACATTTCGCTGGTCTCCTCGACCAGCTCCTGCTGTTCGACGAGGCGGCGGAAATTCTGCTTGTGGGTGCGGCGTCCGGCCAGCGCCTCCACCGCCTTTTGCAGGTCAAGCAACGTGAAGGTTTCCGGCATCAGCTCGAACACCACGGGACGATATCTGATCTTGCCGCGCAGCCGCGCCACGCCAGTGGCGAGAATGCGCCGGTGATCGCCGGTCATGGCGTGGCCTGGCGCGACCACCACCGGGCGCTCCGCCTCCGGGACATGGCGCAGCGATTCAGGCGTCAGGCGCGCCTCGTGCAGCAACTCATAGCGCTGCAACACCATCTCGTCATGCCAGGTCGCGCCGTCGAGGCCGAAGGCGGTGGCGACGCGGCGGCGGCGCTGCGCGCGCATCACGGTCGAGGGCGCGGCGGCGGCCCATTGCATGAGGGCGGGGGCAAGAATCTCACGCACCACCGCGGGCTGTCCGTCCCGCCAGTCCTCCCATGGAAAACAGGCGTACCAGCCGAGCCAGGTCCCCTCCGCCTGCGCCCGCCGCTCCGCCTGTTCGCGGGTCAGGGCGAGGTAGCTGATCGACATGATGCGCTGGCCATCGGCGCCCGTGCGGTCGCGATCGGCGAAGGTGTACAGCTGCTCCACATAGCCGAGGGGGTGATGGGTCTGGCGCTCCACCCAGTCGCGCAGGCCCGTCTGCAATGAGCGCGCATCGGAGCCGAACGGGCCCGCCGGCAGGCTGGCGCCATTGTCGAGGGTCAGCACGCGCGGCTCGTCATGACTGACGGCGACCACCACCGCCACCAGATCGACGAGCACATTGCGCTCGGCCAGATCGCCGGGGCGGGCGCTGTCGGGCGCAGGCAGTGGGGCGGCGGGCGCATCGGCGGCTTGAGCGCTGGTCCGTTGGGCCTTGCGATGGGTCATGAGCGCGACGGCGGCCTCGCGGGTCGTTCCTGTCCGGGGTGATCATAGCCGTTGGCGCGAAAGCGCGCGCGCGTCAATCCCATGTGGCAGGCGGGGCCATGCCTTGCCTCGCCCGCGGGCTGACGCATCCGTGCGCCAGAGGCGTTCCGTTACGGCGCGGCGCCAATCACTCCGCCACGGCGGCGATCGTCGTCGCGGCGGCCCGGCCGCCTTTCATCATGTTGCCAGCCACCGAAAGCTGGAGGGAAACCGAAGCGACCACCAGGATCATGACGCCTGCCGCCAGCATGAGGTCGCGTAAACGCATGCCGGTCATGTTGTATCTCCTTCTCACCGTCCCCTGTTTTTTTAAAGTTTGCGGCAATCCAGCCTAACCAAAAGTGAACCGCCAGACATCCAGGGCCAAATTGTTTTACATGTAACAATAGGTCGTACGCCCGTTGGCTACGGTTCAACGCAATGGCCAGCAAATGGCGGGATGGTCGATAAAAACGGACAGGCCCCCGTAAAACGGGGGCCTGCCATCTGGTCAGGGTGATTGGCGCGCGCCGGTCAGAACGCGTCGATATAGGCCCGCTTGCCGCCGGCCGGGGTCTTGCGCGGCGGGGCCGAGGCAAGGCCGCGCAGGATCCATGTGCGCGTCTCGGCCGGATCGATGACATTGTCGATCTCCAGCACCGAGGCGATGGAGGTCGCCTTGCCTTCCTCGTACTTCTTCGCGACCATTTTCTCGTAATAGGCCTGGCGCTCGGCCGGGTCCTCGATGGCTTCCATTTCCTTGCGGAAACCAAGGCGCACGTAGCCCTCCAGGCCCATGCCGCCGAACTCGCCGGTTGGCCAGGCGATGGTAAAGAACGGCGCCTGGAAGCCGCCGGCCGCCATGCCCTGGGCGCCGAGGCCGTAGCCCTTGCGCAGCACCACGGTGAACACCGGCACGCTGGCGTTGGCGCCGGCGAGGAACATGCGCGAGACGTGACGCACCACGCCGGTCTTCTCCGCCTCCGGCCCCACCATGAAGCCGGGGGTGTCGCACAGGGAGATCACCGGCAGGTCGAAGGCGTCGCACAGCTGGATGAACCGCGCCGCCTTGTCGCCGGCCGGGGCGTCGATGGCGCCGCCGAGGTGCTTGGGGTTGTTGGCGATGAGGCCGAACGGCTTGCCCTCGATGCGCACGAAGGCGGTGATGATGCCGACGCCGAACTCCGGCCGCAGCTCCAGCACGGAGCCCTTGTCGGCCATCAGGTGGATGACGTCGCGCACTTCATAGACGCGCAGGCGGTTTTCCGGGATGACCCGGCGCAGCAGGCGCTGGTCTTCCGCTTCCCATTCGCTGATCTCGCCCTGGAAGTAGGAGAGGTATTTTTTCGCGACCTCGGTCGCCTCGATCTCGTCCTCCACCAGCACGTCGATGACGCCGTTGGGAACCTGCACCGACACCGGGCCGACCTCCGCCGGGTGATAGACGCCGAGGCCGCCGCCCTCGATCATCGCCGGTCCGCCCATGCCGATGGACGAATTCTTCGTGGCGATGATGACGTCGCAGCAGCCAAGCAGCGCGGCGTTGCCGGCGAAGCAATAGCCCGAAACGACGCCAACCACCGGCACCTGGCCGGAGAGGCGGGCGAACTCCACGAAGCTGGTGGTGTCGAGCCCGGTCAGGCCGCCGGTGTCGGTGTCGCCGGGACGGCCGCCGCCGCCTTCCGCGTAGAGCACCAGCGGCAGCGACCATTGCTGGGCCAGGTGCATGGCCCGGTCGAGCTTCTTGTGGTTGCGCTTGCCCTGGGTGCCGGCGAGCACGGTGTAATCGTAGGACACCACCATGGCGCGGGCGACGTCGGCGCCAAAGTGCCGGCCGTTGATCGAGGCGGTGCCGACGATCAGGCCGTCCGCCGGCGTGTTGATGATCAGATCGTCCAGCGCGCGACGGCGCGACTGGGCGGCGATGGCGAGGCCGCCGTATTCCATGAACGTGCCGGCGTCGACCAGTTGCGCGATGTTCTCCCGCGCCGTGCGCTGGTTGGTCTTGCGGCGGCGCTCCACCGACTGCGGCCGGTTTTCATCGAGCAGATTGCCCTGGCGCTCCAGCACATGGGCGAGGTCAGCGCGAATGTGGTCGAGGTCGATGGCTTCGTCCGCCTCCGCGTCGGCGCCCGCCACCTCCTGCGGCTCGATATGCAGCACCGGCTCGCCGGCCATCAGCGTGTCGCCGGCGCCGGCGGCGATGGCGCGCACCACGCCGCCATGGGCGGCGGCGATCAGGTGCTCCATCTTCATCGCTTCCAGCACGGCGATCTGCTGGCCAGGCCGCACCAGATCGCCGACCGCCACGTCGATCGAGACGATGGTGCCCTGCATGGGCGCTGCGGTCGGTTGCGTGCCCTCCGGCGCTGTCGTTTCGGTTTTGGCGGCCGTGTCGGCGGTTTCGGTCTTCGCCGCGAAGAACAGGTCGCGGTGCTGGTCGGCGCTCGCGCCAGCAACCAGCTCGGCGACAATCTCCTCCAGGAACTTCGTCGTCACCTCATTGCGCTGCACCGCGTCGTTGCACAGCAGCGCCTTCAGGAACGGCAGGTTGGTGCCGACGCCCTCGATGCGGAACTCGCGCGCCGCCCGGTAGGCCTTGGCGACCGCCGCCGCGTAATCTGGCGCATTGCTGTGCACGATCAGCTTGGCGAGCAGCGAGTCGAAGGCCGAACTGGTGCGGTAACCGGCGTAGCCGAAGGTGTCGACGCGCACGCCAGGGCCGGAGGGCGGCTCGAACACCGCCAGCGTTCCGCCCTGGGGCTTGACGTTCCCCCTGGCGTCGATGGCCTCCATGTTGACGCGCAACTGGATGGCGTAGCCGCGCGGCGCCGGGATCTGCGTTTGCAGCAGGCCCAGGTCCGCCAGGGTGGCGCCGCCGGCCACCCGCAGCTGCGCCTGCACCAGATCGACGCCCAGCACTTCTTCCGTGACCGTGTGCTCCACCTGCAGGCGCGGATTGGCCTCGATGAAGGCGAAGAACGGCTCGCCCTGGCCAGATGCGCCGGGCGTGGCGTCGAGCAGGAATTCAAAGGTGCCGAGATTGTCGTATTTCGCCGCCGCCGCCAGCTCGCGGGCGGCCAGGGTGATGCGTTCGCGCAGATCCGGCGTCAGCGCCGGGCTGGGGGCGATCTCGATCACCTTCTGGTTGCGGCGCTGGATGGTGCATTCGCGCTCATACAGGTGCGAGATGTTGCCGGCGCGATCGCCGATGATCTGCACCTCGATATGGCGGGCGTTGCGCATCAGCCGCTCGACGTAAACCGCGCCGTCGCCGAACGCCGCCGTGGCTTCTGACTGGCAGCGCGCATAGGCTTCCGCCAGATCAGCGCGCGCCGTCACCGGCCGCATGCCGCGACCGCCGCCGCCGGCGACCGCCTTGATCATCACCGCCGCGCCATCGCCGAGGCTGTCGAAGAAGGCGGTGGTTTCCTCCAGCGTCGTCGGGCCGGACGTGCCCGGGATCACCGGCACGCCGACCTTTTTGGCCAGCTCGCGCGCGGCGGTCTTGTCGCCAAACAGGCCAAGCCCGCCCACCGACGGGCCAACAAAGACAATGCCATTGTCGGCGCAGGCCTTCGCCAGATCGACGTTTTCGGACAGGAAGCCGTAACCCGGGTGCAGGCCGTCGCAATTGGCCGCTTTCGCCGCCGCGATCACCGCGTTGACGTCGAGATAGGCGCGGGCGCCGCGCCCCTCCAGCGCCACCGCCTCGTCGGCCTTGCGCACGTGCAGGGCGCTTTCCTCATCGGTGGAATAAATGGCGACCGTATGCACGCCCAGTTCGCTGGCGGCGCGGGCGATGCGGATGGCGATTTCGCCACGATTGGCGATCAGCAGGCGGGAGATCATGACATATCCGTTTGGCTGGCGGTGGCGCGGCGGCGGGCGCGGCTCTGGTCCGGCGGCGCGTCGCAAATGGCTTGCAAAGGGGAAAGGGCCCGGGGGCGGACGACTGTGGGCCGGACGCGCGCCGTTCAGGCGCGCCTGGCGCGGCTGCGCCTGGCGAGGCGCGCGCCGGCTGCTGGCGGGTGTCTGCCTGGTGCTGGCGTCATGATTCTGGACGCGGTTCCTCCGGCTGGAGGCGCGTTGCTGGCCCTCTCACGCATCACTGTCGTTTGCTCCCTGACCGGCCTGTTTTGGCGCCTGGCGGCGCGCGGCCTTCTTCATTTGCGGGCATTCCCGGTGAAACCGGCTCACAGGGAACGCTCCATCTTTCTACCCTGGCGCACGTTCCGCGCGGTTGTCGCGCGCGGGTCGCGTGCTTCTCCTCACGAAACGCCGGCTTCACATGCCCGCGCCGGCGCCTCATGTCCGCGAGCGGGCCCTCACGCCATCATGCCTGTGGCGCGGGGCTCATCAAGTCAAAATCGCGGCAGCCATGCCCTTACGTTATGGGGCGGGGCGCCGACCTTATTTGTGCGCATGCCCGTGATGGTGGCCGTGGGCGTGATCATGTCCGTGATCGTGGTCATGATCATGATGGTGATGGTCGTGACCGCAGCCGCAGCCATGGCCATGCTCATGCTTGTGGTCATGGTCGTGGGCATGGCGGGCGCGCTCATGGCCGTGCCCGTGGTCATGCCCATGATGGTGGTGTCCGTGATCATGCCCGCAACAGTCATGCGCTGCGGCCCGGTCGGGACTGAAGGGGCGCTCCACCGGCGTCACCGCGCAGCCAAGGCCGCGGATGGCTTCGGCCAGCGCGCCGTCCGGCAGGATATAAAGCGCGTCCGCTTCCGCCTGGGCCAGGACATGGGCGCCGCCGGCCAGCAGGGCGGCGCGCAGCAACCGGGCCGGGTTCTCGGCCCGCACTTCCAGCACCCGCTCGGCGGCGGCCCGCACCAGCGCCAGGCTGCCGTCCTCCAGCTTCAGGGCGTCGCCGTCGTGGAGCAGCGCGGCGCCGGGCAGCGCCAGATCGACGGGCAGGCCGCCGTCGCCGCGCAACGGTCCAGCTTCCCCCGCCTGCAGGTCGCGGGCCCGATGATCGAGCGTGATGGTGTCGACGACGCGGTCGGCCTTGACGGCGGCGCGGCGGGTGATGGCGGTGGCGCGTGGCATGACGGTTCCTGACCCGAAAGAGTTTTCCCCTCATAGCACGCCTGCGCCCCGCGTTGAAAATCTCCCCTCCGGGGGGCCGGAAGTCCCCCGATCCGCGGGCGCCAGCCCAAGCGGTCGCGGGTGCGGGCGTAGTGGCCGAAATACTGGTTGATTCCCGGCGCTGACCCTGCTCATCTTCCGGTTTCGGATATCAAATAACAAATATTTGCCGGAGGGGTCCCATGGTCTTGCGTAATCTTGCCGAGGTCGAGGAACTGGAGCGGACGCCGCTCAGCGTCCATGTGCCCGAGCGCAGCGTTTACGAGCGTTTGCAAAACGCCTGCGCCCGAAATCCCGACCGGCTGGCTTTTCGCCTGTTGCGCGAGGGCCGTCCTGACGAGGAAACGCAGGACACCACCTACGCGCAGTTCGGCCGCCAGATCACCCAGGCCGCCAACATGTTCCGCACGCTGGGCGTGGGGCCGCGGGACGCGGTCTCCATGCTGATGCCGATCTGGCCGGCGACCTTCACCGCCATGTTCGGCGCCCAGGTCGCCGGCGTCGCCAACCCCATCAACTTCATGCTGGAGAAGGAGCATCTGGTCGCCCTGCTGCGGAGCGCCGGTTGCAAGGTGCTGATCGGCCCCGATCCCGACGTGTTGCCGGGCGTTTGGGACCGCATCGAGCAGATTCGCCATGAAATTCCGGGACTGAAGGCGGTGATGCGCATTGGCGGGCCGGCGGAGCGCCCCGGCGTCGACGCCTTGCACTTCGACACGGAGCTGACCCGTTACAACGGCGACCGGCTGGACTTCACCCGCGACGTCTCGCTGGACGATACGGCCTCGCTGTTCCACACAGGCGGCACCACCAGCGCCCCCAAGCTGGCCCGCCACACCCAGCGCGGCCTGCTGACCCAAAGCTGGACCAACGCGCTCGCCATTCTGGTTGGACCCGGCGATGAGCAGGTGCTGCTGAACGGCCTGCCGCCATTCCACGTGGGCGGGGCCACCTGCGCCGGCCTGGCGCCGCTGAGCCAGGGCGCGACCATCGTCATCATGACCTCGGCCGGCTATCGCAATCCACTGGTGGTGCAGAACCTGTGGGCTCACGTCGCCCGCTTCCGCGCCACCTGCCTCGGCATGGTGCCCACCAGCTGGGGCGCGGCGCTGAATGTGCCGGTCGATGGCCATGACGTCAGTTCGTTGCGGATTACCCAGAGCGGCGGTTCGGGCATCGCGCCGGAAGTGGCCCGGGCGGTGAGCGCCAGGCTCGGCGTACCCATGATGGAAGGCTGGGGCATGACCGAGACCCACGGCTTCGCCACCATGAACCCGGGCGCCGGCGAGTGCCGCCCCGGCTCCATTGGCGTGCGCCTGCCGTTCTCTGAAGTGATTGTCGCGGAAATCGTCGACGGCAAGGTCGCCCGGGTTTGCGCGCCCAACGAAATCGGCAGCGTGCTGGTGCGCGGCCCGCAGGTTTTCGGCGGTTACGCCGACCCGGACCAGGACGCCAAGGCCTGGGTGCGGCCGGCGGATGACGAGCAACGTCCGGCGTGGAGCGAAGGCGGGCGCTGGCTCGACACCGGTGACCTCGGCCGCATGGACGAGGAGGGCTACGTCTGGCTGACAGGCCGCGCCAAGGACATCATCATCCGCAGCGGCCACAATATTGATCCGGTGGTGATCGAGGAGGCTCTGCACGCCCATCCGGCGGTGGAGGCGGGCGCGGCGGTCGGCCGGCCCGACGCCTACGCCGGCGAGATGCCGGTGGGGTTTGTCCAGCTCAAGGCCGGCGCCGACGCTGACCCGGAAGAAATCCGCGAGTTCATCCGCGGCCTGATCCCGGAGCGCGCCGCCGTGCCGGCGGAGATCTTCATTGTGCCGCAGATGCCGGTGACCGCGGTCGGCAAGATTTTCAAGCCGCAGTTGCGGCTGATGGCGGCCGAAACCACTTTGGCCCGCATGGCCCGGGCCGTGCTGGGGGAGAGCGCCGATATTGACGTGGAAGTGGCGCCCCACCTCAGGCATGGCGTGCTGGCCACCCTGCGCATCGCCGGGGCCGGGCAGGACGCGCTCGATGACCTGGGGCGCCAGCTCGACAAGCTGCAATTGCGCCATGTCATCGAGGCGCGGACAGCGGCGCTGTCCTGAACCGGCTCGCGGCGCGTCAGACCGGCCTGGTTGACGCGCCGCTGCCCGCCTGGGCGCAAAGGTCAGGCGGCGCTCCACCTCCATACGCTATGGCCGGAACGGTTCCGCCTACGCCAATCCCGGCGGCTATGGACGTGTCCGTCTGTCGCCAAACCGGCGCGCGTCGCATCGGAGGGGGGTAACGCGGCAAGGCGCCAGACCTTGGGAGACGCCAGACGCGGCGCGTATGCGCGCGCCGCCTTGTTGCCGCCAGCCCCGGGACCGGCCTGGCCGCCGCGTCGCTCCAGCCTCTTCTCAGGAAGCGCTCTTGCGCGCCTCTGCGCGCGCTTCCGGTCGCGCGGCCCGGCTGGCGCGCCGCCTGGGGGCGGCGGGGGCCTCGGCGTCTGGCCGCGCCATGATGGCGTCGGCGACATCGACGATGCGCTGGCGCAAGGCGCCGGCGGCGCTGTCCGTTACGCTTCCGCCCTTTGCCGCGTGCGCCAGATCGGTTTGCAGCCTGGCGATGTCCGCCATCACCGCGTCCTGCTTTCCGCCGCTGACGCCTGCTTCCGGCGCGCGGGCGGCTCCGGCCGGGCGCGAGGCGCTTTCGGCCGCCAGTTTGTGGCGAAGCGTCTGGCATTCGCCCTGGGCCTGGGCGAGGCGCTCGCGCAGGGCGCGGATTTCGGCTTCCAGTTTGCCAACGGCGCCGCTGGCGGCGCGGGCCTCGTCCCGGGTCTTTTCAAGGGCCGCGATCCGGTCAGCCAGGCGGGCGGCGTTGGCGCGGTGGCTGGCCAGGGTTTCCTGAAGCGTCCGCACCGCGTTCTGCTCAACTAGCAGCTCATCGGCGCGCCGTTCCGCCAGACGCTTCTGTTCGCCGGCTGCCGCCGAAATGGCGCTGATCCGCTGCTCCAGTTCGGCGATGGCCACGCGCTGGCCTTCGATGCGCTTGACGGCGTCAGCCTGTTCGCGCGTCAGCCGCTCCTTTTCGGCGCGGACAGAGGCAAGCTCCGCGTCCAGGGAGGTCCGGTCCGTCGTTGTTGTTTCCACCTGTTTGCGGGCTTCAGCGAGGTCGGTTTTCAGATCCGCGTGCGCAGCCTCCAGCGTCGACAGCCTGGCGCGGGTCTCGTCCAGCTCACGTTTCAGCGCGTTGGCGAAGGAAAGCTGTTTGCCAGCGTCGCCGAGCGCCGCGGCCTTTTCTTCACGCAGACGGTTCTGCTTGCGCTCCATGTTGCGCGTGGCCACAGCGAATTCCGCCCGCAGGTGATCCCGTTCCGCCGCCACCTCTTCGAGGGAGACGGGAAACATTGCCCGCATGCGGCGATTGGCCAGCCGCTCTGCCCGCTGGTTCAGCGCCGAGGTCAGCAACACGGCGATAAACCCGGCGACCAGAAAGCCAAGCGCGAAGAACATCGATTGCTCGACCACCAGTGACTCCCTGTCAGAACGGCCTGTGCGGCGACAGTTGCCAGAAAACCAGATTCGGCGTGCGCAAACAAATACAGCCTGCGCGCCGGGTTCAGTTTTGTCGGGCCGAACCTGTTTTCAGCGTCCGGTTTTATTTCTGGACCGCGCCGGAATTATTGCCGGATGCGCCTTTTATACAAGTCTGCTCCTGAATGGGCGCGCGCCCGTCGCACATCAGAAGGGGTTCCAGGTCGCGGTCGGCGTGAACTTCAGATACCCGATATTGACGCCGAGGCGCGCGCCGACGCCAGAGCGGATGGGCACCACAACCATATTGTCCGCCACGGCCGCCGTCAGACCGAAGCCGCCAATGAAATAGGCCGAGCCGTCAAGGCCGAGGAAGCGCCGGAATATGCCGTCCATGGAGGGCAGGTTGTAGACCAGCATCATGGTGCGCGCGCCTTCGCCGCCCACATCGAAGCCAACGGTGGGCCCCTGCCAGAACACCTTCATCTGGCCCGCGTTGCGGGTGTAAAGCACGCCCTCGCCATAGCGCAGCCCGCCAATCAGGGCGCCGGAGCCTTCCTGCCCAAGGATGTAGCCGTTGGGCGCGCCCCAGCGCCGGAACGCTTCCTGAACGGTCAGCGCGATGCCGCGCGACACGGTGCCGAAGAAACTGTGGCCAGCCTGAACGATCTCCTCAGGCTGGAATGTCTCGTGTTGCTGGATCCGGGGGCCCTGTGCGAACGCCGGCGCCGACAGCAGCGCCGCCATGAAGATCAGCAGGGCTCTCAGGGTTGCTTTCATGGAATTCAGCCTCGGGTTTGGACAGGGCGGAGCAGGGGCTCCGCCATGCCAGAGTCGGGGTGTAACGACGTTTCCGGTCATGGCCGCCGGGCTCCAGGCCAGACGGCGCCCCCAAACAGGCGGCATGACTGAAAACCCCGCGGACGTCGCCGCGCCGCAGGCGTGAAAGACAATATGGAAACTGCCTCCCATCCTTGGCCGAAACGTGTCCGTTCCGGCCCAGCATGTCAGGTGAATTGCGTAGAATTCGTTGCCATCGGAAGAAAAAAGCAATCCCGCTCCTGACAAACTGCCCGATCAGGGCTGAAACAGCCCCAAAGCGCCAAAAACCTCGTCGCGGGTTTGCCCGGTGATGGCGCGGGCGCGCTGCACGCCCTGCCGAATCACCGCCCGGATATGGCCGGGATCACGGGCCAAAGCCGCCCTGCGGGCGCGAATGGGGGCCAGCAACGCCTGCAGCAGATCGTCCAGCCGGCGTTTCAGCAATGCGTCGCCCAGTCCGCCGCGTTGATAGTGCTCCTTGAGCCGCGCCACTTCCGCCGCGTCCGGGTCGAAGGCGTCGAGAAAGGCGAACACCACGTTGCCCTCGACGCGTCCCGGGTCAGCGGCGCGCAGATGTTGCGGGTCGGTGAACATGGCGCGCACCGCCGCCGCGATCTGTTCAGGCGTCGCCGAGAGGGGAATGGCGTTGCCCGATGATTTGCTCATCTTGTTGCGGCCGTCGATCCCTGGCAGCCGTCCCGCCGCCGGTATCAGCGCCTCCGCTTCCGGCAACACCGGGGCGCCGGCGGTTGCGTTGATGCGGCGGACAATCTCGTTGGACTGCTCGATCAGCGGCGCCTGGTCGGCGCCAACCGGCACGAGCGTGGCGCGGAAGGCGGTGATGTCGGCGGCCTGGGCGGCCGGATAGCAGAGAAAGCCGGCGGGGATGTCGCGGCCGAAACCGCGCGCGCGGATTTCGTCCTTGATGGTCGGGTTGCGCTCCAGCCGCGCCACGGTGACGAAGTTCAGGTAAAGCATCGACAGCTCGGCCAGCGCTGGCAGCTGCGATTGCAGGCAGATGGTGCTTTTGGCTGGATCGACGCCGACCGCGAGGTAATCGAGCGCGATCTCCATCACCGCGTCGCGCACTTTGGCAATGTCGCCGGCATTGTCGGTCAGCGCCTGGGAATCGGCCAGCAGCAGGTACTGGTCGTGGGTTTCCTGCAGGGCGAGGCGGTTGCGCAGCGAGCCGGCGTAATGGCCCAGATGCAGCGGGCCGGTGGCGCGGTCACCGGTGAGGACGACCGGGCGGCCGGCGGAGGCGGCGCTGTTTGTTGGCGCGGCGCAACGGGTTGGGGTGGCGCAGGTGGTCATTGGTTGTTCTCCGTTGGCGGGGCAGGCGCGCCACGCCGAACGGAAAACAAAAAAAGGCCGCCCGACGCGGCGGCCCGAACCTCATGTGCATGAATGCCCGACCGCTCCTTATGGGGAGCGGCGCCAGTTGCGAAGCATGGCGAAACGGCGGTTCATACCCGCTTGATGGGGCGGGGAGGCGCTGGAGTCAAGCCGCCTCTCAGGCCAGATTCCCCAGGCCAGACTTCCCCAGGCCAGACTTCCCCAGGTCAAACTTCCCCAGGCCAGACTTCCGCAGGTCAGGCTTCTCTTCCGGGTCCGGCTTTTGGCCCCGCGTGCGTCAGGGCCGCCAGCGGGTCGCCCCAGGCGATGAACGGGCCATTGGCGAAGCCGCCGCGCCAGTCGCCATAGCGGAACATCCGGCCATCCGGTTCCGTCACCACGCCGCCCGCCGCCGTCAGCACTGCCTGGCCGGCGGCGGTGTCCCATTCCATCGTCCGGCCGAAGCGCGGGTAAACGTCGGCCTCGCCGGCGGCGATGACGCAGAATTTCAGCGATGACGAGGCGTTGCGCCGGGCGCTCACCGGCATCCGCGCCAGCCAGGCCTCCGTGGCGGCGTCGCCATGGCGGGCGCTGGCCAGGGCGACGAGGCCGTCCTCCGGCGCCGGGCGCGTATGCAGGGGGCGCCAGGCCAGGGCGCCGGCCGGCGTGCTCAGCACGGCGTCGGCGGCATGCGCCGTGGCGCCGCCGGTCCACGCCCGCGCCTGCGCCGGGGCGAGAATGACCCCGGCGATGGGCGCGCCGTCATGAATGAGGGCGATGTTCACCGTGTAACCGTCGCCGCCGGCGACGAACTCGCTGGTGCCGTCGATCGGATCGACGAGGAAAAACAGCGCGGGCAGCGGCCCGCTGGCCGCCGACGCGGTTTCCTCGCCCACCACGGCGACGCCAGGAAACCGCCGCGCCAGTTCGGCGACGATCAGCCGCTCCGCCGCCACGTCGGCGTCGGTGCAGGCGCTGCCGTCCGGCTTCTCGCTGGCGACGACGCCGCGCGCGGTGATGTCGCGAATCAATTTGCCGGCGGCGATGGCGACATATGCGAGCTCACGGGCGATGGCGTCGCGCCCCGCCCCATTGAGGCGCAGATTTCCAGCTTCGTCGGTGAACGCCATCTCCGGTTCCATCGCTGCCATCGTGTTTCCCCGCACAGAGCATTATTCTGTAAAGCGCGCGTCTGGGGTGAAGCCCCAGGGCGGGCTGGCCGCGACCGGCTTCACGCCAGATTGCCAGCGCCGCGCCGCCATGTAACACATCCGGTTCACTGCGGGAGTGATTTCCCCCTGGCGTCTGCCGGCGGCTTTCGACCGTCGGGATGGCCGGCCTGGTCGCGCGATCGCGGCGCCCCGGTCAGGCTTCCTGCGCCCCTTCTTCTTGCATAGCGGAGCCGCGCCCGGGCGCTGCCCGCGCCGGAGATCGAGATGAATCCTGTGAGCCTCGACGCGCTCGACCTCGCCGCCCTGCTGTGCAGCCGGGTGTGCCACGACGTGATCAGCCCCGTCGGCGCCATCGTCAATGGGCTGGAGGTTCTGGAGGATGAAAAAGATCCCTCCATGCGCGAATTCGCCCAGGAGCTGATCGCCAAGAGCGCCCGCCAGGCGTCCGCCCGCCTGCAGCTGTGCCGGATCGCCTTTGGCGCCGCCGGTTCGGCGGGCGCGGAGATCGACACCGGCGACGCCGAGCAGGTGGCGCGCAATTTCTTTTCTGACGACAAGACCCGGCTCGACTGGTCCGGCCCCCGGCTGCTGTTGCCCAAGAACCGGGTGAAGCTGCTGCTGAACGTGCTGCTGATCGCCGCCACCGCCATTCCGCGCGGCGGCCAGCTCCATGTGGAAATCGGCCCGGAAGGTCGCGCCTTTACCGTGCGCGCCCAGGGCGTGAACGCCCGCATTCCGCCACATGCGGAAGAGCTGATCGCCGGCGCCCCGGCCAGCGGCTCCGTCGACGCCCACGCCATCCAGCCCTACTATGCCGGGCTGATCGCCCGCGCGGCGGGCATGGCCGTCGCTTTCGCCATCCAGGCGGATGTCGTCACCATTAACGTCACGCCCGCGGGCTGAACGCGGCAGGGGCGAGACGCGCGCCGGCGCCCCCTTGCGGCGGCGGCCTCCTGCGCCAGCGTCCGGGTCCGCGCCCGGACAGCAAAAAAACGCGGCGAGGCTGAAGCCTCCCGCGTTCGGTGCACCGGCACATGTCCGGCGGGCGATTTCACGCCTCCGCCGACCATTCCTTACGCTTTTCAGGCGGAGATCCGCTCCTCGCCGGCCGGCTCGCGCAGCACGTAGCCGCGGCCCCAGACCGTCTCGATGTAGTTCTTGCCGTAGGAGGCGTTGGCCAGCTTCTTGCGCAGCTTGCAGATGAAGACGTCGATGATCTTCAGCTCGGGCTCGTCCATGCCGCCATAGAGATGGTTCAGGAACATCTCCTTGGTGAGCGTCGTGCCCTTGCGCAGGCTGAGCAGCTCCAGCATCTGGTATTCCTTGCCGGTCAGATGCACGCGCTGGCTGCTCACTTCCACCGTCTTGGCGTCCAGGTTGACCACCAGGTCGCCGGTGATGATGACCGACTGGGCGTGACCCTTCGAGCGCCGGACGATGGCGTGGATGCGGGCGATCAGCTCGTCCTTGTGGAACGGCTTGGTCAGATAGTCGTCGGCGCCGAAGCCGAGGCCCCGCACCTTGTCTTCCGTGCCGGCGAGGCCGGACAGGATCAGGATCGGCGTCTTGACCTTGGCGACGCGCAGCGAGCGCAGCACCTCGTAGCCCGACATGTCCGGCAGGTTCAGGTCCAGCAGGATGATGTCGTAGTCATACAGTTTGCCGAGGTCGACGCCTTCCTCACCGAGATCGGTGACATAGACATTGAAGCTCTCGGACTTGAGCATAAGCTCAATGCTCTGCGCTGTCGCGCTGTCGTCTTCAATGAGCAGAACGCGCATCTCGGCTCCCCAACGTCGTATCGGTTATGGGCATGCGCCCTCCATGGCCGCCGTCGCCGCTACCGGCGCTGGCCACCCTGTCGATCCGATTCGAAACGCTAACCACTAACGGTTAACAAAATCTGATTCAGGCTAGCAAGGTCGACTGTCAGGTGGTGACAAAAATGTGTCCATGCTGTTGAGAAATCAGATTTTTAGGTTCCAGAAAATAGTTAACGAACTGGATTAACGAATCGGCGCAAGTGATTCTGTCGACTCCGGCCTGCGCATCTGTCGCGGCCCGGCGTCGGTCATGCCAATCTGGTCGTCAATGGTAAACAAAATGTTGCCAACAGGCGCCAGAACCAGGGCGCCATGTGGACAGCCGCCGCCACGCGGTAAGGAAGGCTCAACCTTCCCAAGGCATTGTGTCCCGAGGTTTGGCGCCAGCGGCGCGAGCCCCCGCCACGCGTGGCGCCGGCCCACCCGGTGAAACGCCGCACGCCTTCATGAGGCTGCACATGGCCGGGCGCGTCGCCGGCCTTGGACGGGGAGCCAGGGACGCTCATGAAATCGCGTGATACATTGCTGCGGCTCAAGCGCTTTCAGGCCGATGGCAAACGCCGTCGCGTCATGCAGATCGAGACCAT
>Ga0182737_1000779_pt1 | contig 38163 bp, 31 predicted proteins | sample eDN5th30CBELigOP_FD_128878 | JGI IMG/M metagenome (GOLD analysis project Ga0182737, IMG submission 128878) | Enriched Organic Plus compost microbial communities from Emeryville, California, USA - eDNA 5th pass 30_C BE-Lig OP (version 2) (version 2) ... | reverse complement strand
GGCCGCGTCGATCGTGCGTGCCGGCGCATACGCGCGCGCCACGTCCGGGCCCACCGCGACGATCCGGTCGCCGCGCACTACCACGTCGCCGGTGCTCGAGGGGCCGCTGCCGCCGTCGTGTACCCGGCCGCCGACGATGGCCAGGTCCGCCGGTTCAAGGGCTTTGGCACCAGTGGGGAGAATTGCGGCCAATGCGGCGGCAAGCAGCGCGACAGGCGCGCCGGGACGGTGGGACATGGGCTACCTCATGAGGGATGAGACCACTGCGGGCTTCGTTCCCATGATCGGCAGGGGGGCGGGGGGGCGGTACTGAAAAGATGCAGGTCATCCATAGCTGGGAGCTATGCGGAGCCCGCGTGCCCCGCCGCCATTGGCATTGCTGCACTGCAGCGCAAAACGCGTGAGCCGCAGTCAATAGTTGCAGCGAGGGTAGAATCGACCCATTCCCGCGCGGCAGCGCCACCCGAATCGAGCACGATGTCCGAACAAGAAGACTTCAAGCAGGCCGCCCTCGACTACCACCGCCATCCGCGCCCGGGCAAGATCAAGGTCTCGCCGACCAAGCCGATGCTGACCCAACGCGACCTGGCGCTGGCCTACTCGCCGGGCGTGGCCTACGCCTGCGAGGCGATCGTGGAGGACCCGCAGCAGGCCAGCGAGCTGACCGCGCGCGGCAACCTGGTGGCGGTGGTGTCCAACGGCACCGCGGTGCTGGGCCTGGGCAACATCGGCCCGCTGGCCGGCAAGCCGGTGATGGAAGGCAAGGGCGTGCTGTTCAAGAAGTTCGCCGGCATCGACGTGTTCGACATCGAGATCGACGAGAACGACCCGGACAAGCTGGTCGACATCATCGCCTCGCTGGAGCCGACCTTCGGCGGCATCAACCTGGAGGACATCAAGGCGCCGGAGTGCTTCATCGTCGAGCGCAAGCTGCGCGAGCGGATGAACATCCCGGTGTTCCACGACGACCAGCACGGCACGGCGATCATCGTCGGTGCGGCGGTGGTCAACGCCCTGCACGTGGTCGGCAAGAAGATCGAGGACGTGAAGCTGGCCACCACCGGCATGGGCGCCGCCGGCGTCTCCTGCGTGGACATGCTGGTCTCGCTGGGCCTGAAGCCGGAGAACATCACCGCCTTCGACCGCGGCGGGGTGATCCACAGCGGCCGCACCGACCTGGACCCGGACAAGCGCCGCTACGCCCGCGATACCGACGCCCGTACCCTGGAGGAGATCGTCGCCGGCGCGGACATCTTCCTGGGCCTGTCGGCCGGGGGCATCCTCAAGCCGGAGATGGTGACCAGCATGGCCCCTCACCCGATCATCCTGGCCCTGGCCAACCCGTACCCGGAGATCCTGCCGGAGGACGCCCGCCGGGTGCGCCCGGACGCGATCATCGCCACGGGCCGTTCGGACTACCCGAACCAGGTCAACAACGCCTTGTGCTTCCCCTACCTGTTCCGCGGCGCGCTGGACGTGGGCGCCACCGGGATCAACGAGGCGATGAAGGTGGCTTGCGTGCACGCCATCGCCGCCCTGGCCCGCAAGGAGGCCTCGGACCTGGGCAGCGCCTATGGCGACGACGTGCCCAGCTTCGGCCCCGAGTACCTGATCCCGCGGCCGTTCGACCCGCGCCTGCTGGTGGAGCTGTCCAGCGCCGTGGCCCAGGCGGCGATGGACTCGGGCATCGCCACCCGCCCGATCGAGGACATGGCTGCTTACCGCGAGAAGCTGGGCCAGTTCGTGTACCGCACCAGCCTGCTGATGAAGCCGGTCTACGATCGCGCCCGCGCCGACCGCAAGCGCGTGGCCTACGCCGAGGGCGAGGAAGAGGTGGTGCTGCGGGCGGTGCAGACCGTGGTCGACGAGGGCCTGGCCTTCCCGATCCTGATCGGCCGGCCGGAGGTGATCGAGACCCGGATCAAGCGCCTGGGCCTGCGCATGCAGGCCGGGGTGGACTTCGAGATCACCAACCAGGACGACGACCCGCGCTTCAACGACTACTGGCAGCATTACCACGCCCTGACCGAGCGCCGCGGCGTCACCGTGGCGGCGGCCAAGAACCTGATGCGTTCGCGCCCGACCCTGATCGGCGCGGTGATGGTGGCCCGCGGCGAGGCCGATGCGCTGCTGACCGGCATCGTCGGCCGCTTCCACAAGAAGCTGGGCTACGTGCGCAGCGTGATCCCGCTGGAGCCGCGGGTGCAGTCGACCTCGGCGATGACCGGGGTGATCAACAATCAGGGCGTGTTCTTCTTCGTGGACACCCACGTGCAGGAGGACCCGACGGCCGAGCAGATCGCCGAGGCGACCCTGCAGGCGGCCTACCGGATGAGGCTGTTCGGGATCGAGCCGAACGTGGCACTGCTGTCGCACTCGAACTTCGGCAGCCACGAGTCCAAGGACGCGCAGAAGATGCGCCAGGTGCGCGAGCTGCTGCGCAAGCGCAGCCCGCGGCTGAACGTGGACGGCGAGATGCAGGGCGATACGGCGTGGGACGAGATCCTGCGCAGCAAGATCATGCCCAACAACACCCTCAAGGGCCGCGCCAACCTGTTCGTGATGCCGAACCTGGAAGCGGCGAACATCGCCTACAACCTGGTGCGCGTGTTCACCGACGGCGTGGCGATCGGCCCGATCCTGATGGGCGTGAGCAAGTCGGTGCACATCCTCACCACCTCGGCCACCCCGCGCCGCATCCTTAACATGACCGCCATCGCCGCGGTGGACGCGCAGATCCGCCAGGCGCTGGAAGAGGGGCGCAAGCCGTAAGGGTCAGAAAAGGACTACACGCGAGCGCGTAGATCTGCCATTGCGGGGGTGGGTCATGCGGTGCCAGCCTGATGGCGGGCCCGTAGGGCCCACTCCAATCGCATACTCAAGGAGGAGATCATGCGTTCGCTCGAAGTGAGGGAAGTCAGGCTCGTTGCAGGCGGCAACGGGAGTGGCGGAACCAGCAACAGCGGCTCCGCGGCCCGACAGGCCGCGGTGGAGCAGTGCCAGGGCCTGCCGGACAGCACCAAGGTCACGTTCGAGATCAGCATCGAAGCGAACGTTTCCGGCAAGGTCGTGGGCCTCGGTGGCGAAGCCACCACGACCCAGACCGTCACGATCGAGACCACCTGCGGCGACCTGCGCGCGGCGTCCGGAGGCGGTGGCTGATTTTCCCGGCGCACCGCAAACTGCGGTGCGCCGTTCCCGCAGCAGGTGGGACAAATGGGGTGGAACCTGGTGATGGCGGTTGCACAGGCCCTGTCGATCGCGATCGATCCTGTGGCCTGGACGCAGGTACAGCGGATCGAGTGGCCTGGCGAATCGCACCGGGTCGAGGTAGTCCAGCCGGTGGCCGGCATGTATCGCACCGGTTGCGGAGACTTGCCGGCGGCAAGTCCATCCGGCGGGCAACACTCGTTCCGGATGGGCGAGTACTGCGAGCAGCTCGTGGTGCTGATAGACCTTTCCGCCGGAACCAGCGATCCGCAGCTGGCGGAGGCCTTCCTGGCGCGCCACGAGGCATTCCACGTAGCCGCGCAGATGTACGGGTCGAAGATCCCGCTGGAATTCCTGGAGATCGAACCGTCCCTGGTCGAACGCTTCGCCGGCAGCTCAGCGTTCCAGCCCCTCTTTGCCGAGGTGGATGCGCTGTTGGCCGCCCTCGATTCGGGTGGCGAACTGTCATGTCCGGCCCTGGTCGACGCCTATCGTGCCCTCGCGGACGACGAGCGGCGCTACCTCGACTACAAGATGTTCTGGGAGTGGCCTGCCGAGTTCTATGCGCAGCAGACCACGTTCGGAAGCGACACCGCTTCCTACCGGAACTTCAGGTCCAAGCTCTTCAACGGCGGGAACGAAGGGTTCGAGCTGTTCGTGGCCGGGGTGGAAGCCGGCCTCATCCTCGATCGCGCCATGGGCCGCGAGGCTTGGCAGAAGGCTGTCGCCGAGGGGAGCTCGATGTTTGACCTGGTCTTGGCCACAGCAGGATGCGCTGGACCGGAGCGGGGTGTAAGGGTGCGGATGAGACGCGTCGAGCTGCTTTGAAGTCGCCATCCGGCAGCGCCGGGCTGGAGCGCCCCGCTTGACCAGGAGCAGATTTCTCTGACAAATGATTCGGGGATTCCGGCCTGCCATGGGCGAGGCCCGATATGCGATACGTAGACGGCCGGCAGGAGCCGGCCGTGCGGGCCAGGGTGGCCCGCTACGCACACCAAGGAGTGGATGTCATGCGTAATCTGACTGTCAATGAACTTGCGTGGGTCGCCGGCGGCACTGGTGGCGAAGCGACGGTGAAGGTGGAAACCCCCGTCGGGGGCGTGGAGGTCAAGTCGGATACGAAGGAGCTCGGTGATGCACTCATCGAGACCTACGAGGGGATCGTGCAGTTCGTTTCCCACGTCATCGAGCGGGTTGCCGAATCCCTGCCGTGATCTTCGCCTGGGCGTGACCCAATGTGGTCACGCCCATCTGGGGAGCATGCGATGAAGCAATTCTCTTGGCTGCTGCTTGCGAAGTACGTTGGCTCGATCGCTGTCGGGTACGCCATCGCGGACATGTACCCCGGGGTAGCCAGCCCTGAGCGATTCCTCGATACCCGGCGGCAGGTCGCAATGCTGCTGGTCCTGCCATTCCTCGAGACGCTCGTGCTGCAGCTTGGCGTGATCGAAGTGATCCGGTGGATGTCCGGGAAGTACAGGAACACGGCTGGCCTGTGGGCGGGCGCCCTGGCATCGGCCCTCCTGTTCTTCTTCCTCCACTACCGCTTGAATGGTGCCTTCAACGGCTTCGCCTACGGCGCGGTGGGTGGATTGATCTATGCGAGCATGTACGCGCTCAAGCGCCCGGACGGAATGAAGGCAGCCTTCGCCTACACCTGGATGCTGCACCTGGCGTCGAACGCCCTGTTGACGGCGTCGTACGCGTACTTCGCCAAGGTCATCCTCGGCTAGAGATCCCGCCCCGCGCAGCGATCAATCGTCGCTGTCGCCCTCGATCACCTTGCGCTGCATGGCGTACAGGTAGGCGTCGGCTTCTGATGGGGGTCTTCGAGTGATCGGCCGCAAGGGCGCGGCCTGGCTGCGCCCTTGCCACGGGAAACAGGAATAGGGGAGCGGTGCATGAAGTATCTGCCCATCATCCTGGTGCTTGAATATCCGGCGATCCTGGTCCTGGGGCTGCTGTTCCAAGGCCTTCTGCAGGCACCGGTCAACCTGGACAAGTTCCTGGGCACACGCTTCCTGCTGCCGATGCTCCTGGTGATGCCGTTCATGGAGACGGCAATCATCCATTCTGCATTGACGGAGCTCGCACTGAAGCTTGGAAGGGGATCCCGCGTGGCGCTCTATGTGGGAGTCTCGCTGTCAGGGCTCGTGTTCTTCGCGCTGCATCTCCTCATGAACGGCGCGTTCAACGGACTCGTGTACGGCCTGACGGGAGGCATCACCCTGTCGATCATGTATGCCCTGGCACGGAAGGAAGGCGCACAGAGGGCCTTCTTCGCGACCTGGATGCTCCATTTGTGCAGCAACGCGCTTGCCGTGCTGTCGATGGCGTTCTATGGAATGGCCTTGGGGGTGCGCTAGCGCGTCGCCCGCCGCTCCGCGGGAAGGCCAACCTCGTGACCGCAAGCACCCTGCTGGCGCTCGCCTTCTCGTGGCACTACCGCGCCGATTCCGTGGAGCCTATGGCAGGCGGCCATCAACACGAACGCCGCCCTTGAGGCGGCGTGCGTGTGATCCGTCCTGTTTCGTAGGGTGGGGCAACCTCGCCCCGCGCAGCGGTCAATCGTCGCTGTCGCCCTCGATCACCTTGCGCTGCATGGCGTACAGGTAGGCGTCGGCTTCTTCGACCGAAGTGAAGATCTCGTTGAGCGGCACGGCCTTGACCATGTCGAAGACCTTCTGGATCTGCGGCTGCGGGTTGACCACCAGCACCTTGCCGGCGCGGGCGGCCAGCGCCTTGCGCGCCTTGAACACCGAGCGGATGCCGGCGCTGCTGATGTAGTCCAGTCCCGCCAGGTCCAGGACCAGCGAGAACACCGAATTGTCCGCCAGGATCGGCGCCAGAACCTCGTCCAGCTGGGCGTAGGTGTGCGTATCCAGGCGGCCGCCCAGGATCACTCGCTGGACGCCGTTGCTCGCCGGGGTGGTCTCCAGCCTCAGCAGGCTCATGCAGGTTTCTCCGTCTCAGGCGCGGCGTCGTTGTCGAGCCGCAGGGTCACGCGAAGCACGTTGCAGTCGTCGATGCGCTGGTACTGGACCTCTTCGGCCAGCTCGCGCACCAGGTAAACGCCCAGGCCACCGATCTCGCGCGACTCGATGTCCGCGTCAAGCTGCGGTGCCGGGCAGGTGGTCGGGTCGAACGGCTCGCCATGGTCGCGGAACTCCAGCTGCAGGCGACCGTGGTCGACCTCCGCATGCAGTTCCAGCGGCGCGTCCGGCGTCACCGCATGCCGGACCGCATTGCAGGCCACTTCCTCCACCACCAGCCGGGCATCGTGCACGACCGCCTGGCTGGCGCCATGGCGCGCCAGCAGGTCGTCGATGGCGTCTGTCATGCGCAACACGTCATGTGATGAGCGCGCCAGGCTGATGTGCACCGGTTTCTCCCCGTCCCGCGGGCGAAGAATGCCGGTCGGAGGGGCCGTTGTCGAGGCCGAGGCCCCGGCCCCAGCTGATCGCCAGGATCGTGGTGTCGTCCGAAGGCGGGGCGTCGCCGATGAACCGGCGCACGTCGTCGAGGATCTTCTGGCAGGCTTCGGCCGCGCCGGCATTGCGGTCCAGCCCTTCGAGCAGGCGGGCCAGGCGCTCGTCGCCATAGGCTTCGTTGCCGAGGTTGAACGCCTCGGTGACGCCGTCGGTGATCGCCACCAGGCAGTCGCCGGCGGCCAGGCGGCCGGCCCACAACGGGAAGTCGTCGCTCACTTCGAAGCCCAGCGGCGGGCCTGCCAGCACCGGCACCGTGGTGACCTGGTGGCGGCCGATCAGCAGCGGCGACTCGTGGCCGGCGCTGGCCATCCACAGCTCGCCGGTGTGGACGTTGATGCGGCCGCACAGCACGGTGGCGAACATGCAGGTGTCGTTGCCGCGCGCCAGTCGCCGCGAGGCCTCGGCCAGCGCGTGCGCCGGGGTGGCGGCGGTCTGGATGGCGATCTCCAGCATGGTCACGGTGCGGGCCATGAACATCGCCGCCGGGATGCCCTTGTCGGACACGTCGCCGATCACGAACCACAGCTCGTCGCCGTGCTCGATGAAGTTGTAGAAGTCGCCGCCCACGGCCTTGGCCGGCTCCAGCAGCGCATCCGCTTCGAGGTGGTGCAGGCCGATGTCGAAGCGGCGGCCGTCGGCCAGCAGCGCCTCCTGGATGTCGCGGGCGATGGACAGCTCGCTCTCCAGCTTCTGGCGCGCCGCGCCCATGTTCTCGATCTGGCTCAGCTGCGAACGGATCGAATGCCGCGCCTGTTCCATGGTGCGCGCCAGCACGCCCACCTCGTCGAGGCGATGCTGCTGCGGCATCGGGTCGCCGTGGATCTCCGCGATCGAGCGGCCGTCCACGTTGTTCATCGCCTTCACCGCCGAACGGGTCAGGTCTTCCATCGGCCGGCTGATCTGCTCGCCGATCTTGCGCACCAGGAACGCGCCCAGCAGCGCCACCACCATGCTTCCGGCCAGCAGCAGCGCCAGCGCGCTGTTGAAACGGCCGATGATCGGGTCATAGGTCTGCCCGACCATCAGCACCCAGCCGCTGTCGCCGATTGGTTCCAGCACGCTGAAGCGCAGCTGCCCGGTCTGGGTGTCGCGGTGCGACTGGTAGGTGGGGCGGCGTTCGCGCGCGGCCTCGACCAGTTCGGCCAGGTCGGTGCGGCCCTCGCGGCGGATGTAGTCCTCCATCTTGCTGCGCAAGGCGATGCCCGGCAGCGAGCTGAAGGCGACCAGGCCCTCCGGCGCGAGCAGGGTCGCGCGCACGCCCGGCAGGTGGGCCAGGCTCTCGATCGGCGCGATCAGGTCGCCCAGCTCCATGTCGAAGCTGACCATGCCCACGGCGCCATCGGGCAACGGCACGTTGTAGGTGGTCATCCAGACGCGGCCGGCGGTCTGGTTGAGGTAGGGATCGGACCACCAGCCGCGCCCGGCCGCGCGCGTGCGCCCGAACCAGGCGCGGGCGCGGTAGTCGAAACCGTCGGTGATGAAGTCGCGGTGGCGGCCGTTGCGGCCGATGTAGCGCGCGTAGTGCGCCTCGCCCGGCTGGCGCGGCTCGACGATCAGCAGCGTACCGGCGGCGCCGGGCACCGCCTGCAGCGCGGCGATCTGCGCCTGCTCCAGCTCGTCCGGGGTCAGCGAAGTGTGCGCGACCAGCCGCGCCAGGTTGTCGCTGGCAATGGTGAGCGTGCGCAGGTTGTTCTCGAGGCGCCCCGCCGCGTCCGCCGCGGTGGCCCGGGTATCACGCCTGGCGTTGTCGAGGATTTCCCGACGCAGGTACCAGGCGCTGGCCAGGGTCACCCCGACCAGGAACACCAGGATGAGCAGGCCGCACCACAGCGCGATGCGGGTACGCAGGCTGTGGTACCAGCGGACGCGCCCTTCCAATGGGCTGGTTACGGCGCCCTCCATGGACTCCGTCATCGTTTCGACACCTCCCCCCCGGGTGGAAGGCTGCATGATATGACGGCGTACGCATCGAAAAAGTGCAATACGTCACGGAACCTCGCGGCGCCGGCTGATCGCCAGGATGGTGATGTCGTCCGATTGCGGGGCATCCCCGGCGAATCCGCGCACGTCCGCCAGCAGGCGCTGGCAGGCTTCGCTGGCGCTGCCGCCGCCGGCCAGGGCGCGCAGCAGCCGCGCCGTGCCGTAGGCCTGTTCGTCCAGGTCGAAGGCCTCGGTGACCCCGTCGGTGTAGCCGACCAGGGCCGCGCCGGCGGCCAGCACGCCTTCGTGGCGCGGGAAATCGTGGCTGGGCTCGATGCCCAGCGGGCCGCCGCCGGCCAGCGCCAGCAGTTCGGCGCGGCCGTCCGGATGCAGCAGCAGTGGCGGGTCGTGGCCGGCGCTGGCCAGGGCGAAGCGCCCGCTTTCCACCTCCAGCCGCCCGCACAGCACGGTGGCGAACATGCAGGTCTCGTTGTTCTCGGCCAGGCGCACCGAGGCGGCGGCGAGGATCCGTTCCGGCGAGTCATGGCGCCGTGCCTGCTGTTCCAGCACGGTCAGCGTGCGCGCCATGAACAGCGCCGCCGGGATGCCCTTGTCGGACACGTCGCCGATCGCGAACCACAGCACGCCCGGTTCCAGCTCGGAGAACTGGTAGAAGTCGCCGCCCACCTCGCTGGCCGGCTCCAGGATCGCGTGCGCTTCCACGTGCATGTGCCCGGTGTCGAAGGCGCGTCCGGCCGGCAGCATCGACTGCTGGATGTCGCGGGCGATCGACAGCTCGCTCTCCAGCTTCTGCCGGGCGCTGGCCATCTGCCCGATCTCGCGCATGCGCGCCTTGATCGAACTGCGCGCCGCGTCGAACGCGCGCGCCATCACGCCCACCTCGTCCCCGCGCTGCACGTAGGGGATCGGATGGTCGAACTCGCCCTCGGTGAAGTGGTGCGCGCTGTCGGTGAGTTCCTCGATCGGCGCGGCGATGGCGCCGCTGTAGCGTCGCGCCAGGGTCAGCGCGACCAGCAGCGCCACCAGGCTGGCCAGGGCCACGCCGACCGCGACCCGGTCCAGCCGGTGCAGGAACCAGCGGTCGGACGCGGTCAGGGCGAAGGTCCAGCCACTGTCGCCGACCGGCAGCACTACCGTACCCAGCGCATCGCCGCGCACGTCGTGGTGCTCGAAGCTGGCCGGCGAACGCGTGGCCACCGCCGCCGCCAGCGGCGCCAGGTCGGCGTCCGGCCCGCGCGCCGCCAGGGCGGCCACGTCCAGCCGCATCTGCACGTCCGGATCCGGATGCACCACCGCCAGCCCTTCGGGCGAGAACAGCATCGGCTGCAGCCCCTGGCCGCTCACGCCTTTGGCCAGTTCGGCGAGGCGGCCGACCGGCACGTCGAGGCTGACCATGCCCACCTGCCGCCCCCCGCGCCGGGCGGCCGACACGCGCAGGGGCAGGTTGAAGGTCGCGAAGTACTCGCCGCCGGTGGCCGCGTTGGCGTACGGCTCCGACCACCACGGGTCCGGCGAGGCCGCCGTGCGCAGGTACCAGGGCATGATCCGGTAGTCGTAGCCCAGGTCGGCCACCGACTGCTCCACCAGGTGCGCGCCATCGCGGCGGACGTACCAGGTGAACCCGTCCACGTCGCCGGGCAGCTGCCTGGGTTCCAGGATGACCATCGCCCCGGCGATGTCCGGGTCGCCGGCGAGGCTGGCCAGCAGCAGCGAGCGCAGGTTCGAAGGTTGCACGCCGACGCTGGTGGCGCCGGCGGCGAGGGTGCGTCCGCTGACCTGCACCGAATCCAGTGTCGCCTGCAGGCTGCGCACGGTCTGCTGCGCCAGGTTCTCGGCCTCGGCGCGGGCGTTCTGCACGATCAGGGCGCGGGCGCCGGCATAGAAGGCCAGCGCCATGACCAGCAGCAGCCCGGCATTGAGCAGGCTCGACCACAACACCATCCGGGTGCGCAGGCTGTCGCGCCAGTACACCCGCCGGGCTGGCCGTGCGGACTCTCGTTGAATACCGCTCGAAGCTGCTGCCATGGGCGCCCGCGGTACAGGGGGACGCCCCGATCATAGGGGGGAACGGTGAAGCCGTCTTCGCGCTCAGTCCAGGCGGACCAGCAGCTTGCCCAGGTTCTCGCCGCGGACCAGCCGTTCCAGCGCCTGCGGCAGCGTGTCCAGGCCTTCCATCACTTCCTCGTGCCAGCGCAGCTGGCCGTTGCGCAGCAGCGCGCCCAGTTCGCTGATGAACTGCGGATCGGCCAGGTACTGCGGATGCAGGCGGGTGATGTCGCGCGAGGTGAACGGACGCACCTGCAGCTGGCGTTCCAGCATCGCGTTCAGGAAGACGGGCAGGCGGTCGCCGGTGGAGCGGTCCCACTCCACGTCCAGTGCCCCGCACAGCGGCACGCGCGCGAACCGGTTCAGCAGCGGCAGCACCGGATCGATGCAGCGGCCGTCCACGTTCTCCACGAAGATGTCCACGCCGTCCGGGCAGGCGGCACGCAACGCATCCTCGAAGCCGGGTGCATCGCGGTCCAGCACCACCGCCGGATCGAAGCTGCGGCGCACGTGGGCGCATTTCTCCTCGCCGCTGGTCACCGCGACCACGCGCGCCTGGCGCGCCTGCAGCAGCTGGCACACGGTCGCACCGATCGGTCCGGCGGCGGCGGCGACGACTGCGGTGTCGCCGGCCTTGGGCTGGCACACCTCGCGCACCGCCGACCAGGCGATGTAGCCGTACAGGCCGTAGATGCCCAGCGCCGTGGCCACCGGCGCGACGTTCGGATACAGCTTGCGGCGGATCTCCGAGGCGTCGACCACCTCGTGCGTCTGCCAGCCGCTGTGCGCGAGCACGTACTCGCCCTCGCGGAAGCCGCGGTGCCGCGACGCCACCACCTGCGACACCGTGGCGCACGGCATCACCTCGCCGAGGTCGAGGCGATCGGCCGGGCCGGCGTCCGCCTGCATGCGCGTATGCGCGCAGATGTCGATCGACAGCAGGTGCGTGCGCAGCAGCAGTTGGCCGGGCCCCGGCTCGGGCAGCGGGAAGGATTCGCGGGCGAAGCACTCGCGCAGCGGACGCGCGCTGGCGTACTCGCGAAGCACCAGGCGCGAGGCCTCCACGCCTGGCGTACGGGCGAGGGCGTGCTCGACTTCGGGGGCGTGGGCATGACCGTCCATGGGCCGCATCGTAGGGCCGCGCGGGCCGGGCCGGAAGCAGGGCGCCGCCCACGGGGCGTCAGGGTCCCGCCCCGGCGCATCCTGCCGGGGAACAGGATGCGCCGGGCCGGGAGTAAAAGGTGCCGGCAATACCCGGCCGGCGCGGGTTTCCCTGTCCGGTGGAGACGATGCCGGACATCGTCGCCGCCACCGGATCCGGGCAAGGTCGCTGCTACCTGCAGAGGTAGGCGCTGGAGCCTGCCGAGGGTCCCTCAACCCTGGCAGTGGTCGGCAACATCCTGGTTGCCCGCCGGACCGCAGTACGGTCCGGCGCGGAGGCCCTGCAGGCCGGCTGCAACGCCAGGCCATCGGCATGGCCGGGGCGGACCTGCTGGAGAGTCAGGTCCATCCGCGGCGACATGCCTTCCTGCCTGGCGTGCAGCGGCCGCTCCACGAAACCGTGGACGACATCCATGTCCGCTCCGCCACCGGGCGCCGCCGGCACGCGGCCGGCCACCTCGCCCGCACCCGGAGCCCTGGCCGGCCCACCGCCGGCAAGGCCCGTTGCACGCAGTTCCGCGATCGTCCATCCGCAACCTTTGCGCTGCGCCTGCATCCGGATCGTTCCTTCGACCGGAACCGGCGTTGCCGCCGGGCTGGCGTTGCACCGGCCCAACCGGACGGCCGGGGCATGGGGCTGTCCACGACTGGCGGCCGTCTCCGCCAGGCAATCCACCTCGCGCCGCTGCCCGGCCATGGCCTGGCCAGGCAGCCCCTGGACGCCGGCCACCGGGGAAGGGGCGGCCAGCGACGGCGAGATCGGGGTGGAAGGGACAAGGTGCATCGGACGTGCGGGACCTGCGTGGGGCGTAGTCGCACTGTCGCAGTACGTGATGGCGCGCACGACTGCATGTCGTCACCCGGACCGATTGCAGGCGTCGAAAGTCATCATGACTTCCGGCCTATCCACGGAAGCCATCGGAAGAAAAAGCGCGGAATTCCCGCGCTTCCTTCAGTGCCGGTCCCGCGCGGATCGGCGAGGGACGGAGAAAAAGTAACGCGTGCAACCTTGCCAGCGCGGGCGCGCCGTTGTCGAGTGCCTGCCGGCACGCGTTCGCAGATGGGCTGCTCCTCCTGCACCGGTGAGCGAGGTGCTCAAGAACGCCACAGCCCCTCTCCTGGCGCTGACAAACCTGCGTTCCCCTCTCCCGCGGGAGAGGGGCAAAGGGAGAGGGCCGGTGGCCCGTAACGGTTCCGCTCACTGCGCGGCTGTTGCCCCGACGTCCCGCTGCGTTTCCCGGATGCGGCCTGCGGCTTTATCCGGGCTACGACACCCGCCCGGCCGGGATGGGCGCACGTTCCCCTCTCCCACCGGGAGAGGGGCAAGGGGAGAGGGCCGGTCGCCCGTAACGGTTCCGATCGCTGCGCGGCTGGTGCACTGACGCCGCGCTGCGTTTCCCGGATGCGGCCTGCGGCCTTAACCGGGCTACCACGGTCAGGCCACGCGTACGATGAGCTTGCCGAAGTTCTCGCCGCGCAGCAGGCGCTCCAGCGCAGCCGGCGCGTTCTCCAGGCCGTCGACGAACTCCTCGCGGTAGCGCAGCCTGCCGCTGCGCATGAGCGTGCCCATGTCGGCGATGAAGTCCGGATCGCAGATCAGCTCGGGAACCAGCGGGGTGACGCCGTGCGAGGTGAAGCCGCGTACTTCCACGTGGCGCGACACGATCGCCGTCAGCAGCGCGGCCAGGCGGTCGTGCGACAGCCCGCTGGCCTCGGGCGGCTGGTACATCGACATGCCCCACACCGGCATGCGCGCGCCGGGATTGAGCAGCGGCAGCGCCGCGTCGAACACGCGATAGTCCATGCCCGGCATGAACAGGTCCACGCCGTCCGGGCAGGCCGCGCGCAATGCGTCCTCGAAGCCGGGTTGATGGCTGTCCACGGCCGCGTCGAAACGGGCTTCCTCCAGCAGCCAGCGGCATTTTTCCGCCGAACTGGTCACGCCGACCACGCGCGCGCCGCGCAGTTTCGCCAGCTGGCCGGCGGTGGCGCCGGTGGGCCCGGTGGCACTGCCGACCAGCATCGTCTGCCCGGCGCGCGGTGGCGTGGTGCGCGTCATCGCCGACCAGGCGACGTAGCCGTAGGCCCCGTACACGCCCAGTGCGGTGCTCCACGGCGCCACGCGTTCGTAGAGCTTGCGCTTGAGCAGGCTGCCATGGACCACGTCGTAGTCCTGCCAGCCCGAATGCGCCAGCACGACGTCGCCGGTGCGGAACGCCGGATGCCGCGAGCGCACCACCTGCGACACCGTGCTGCAGCGGACCACCTCGCCCAGGTCCATGCGCTCGCCCAGCACCGACGTGCCCGTGGCGCGCACGCGCGCGGAGGCATCGATCGATATCATCCGCGTGCGCAGCAGCACTTCGCCGGTGCCCGGGGAGGGGGCGGCGGCCTGTTCGATGCGGAAATCGGCGATTGAAGGGTCACCTGCGGGTCGGCCTGCAAGCACGATCCGGGTGTTGGAAACGTCATCCATGACCTGGGACGTCAACGAGCCTGGGGGCGGATCATCGGGCCCATGCCTGGCACGGGCACCTGCGAAAAGTCACCGGGACTTAGGGTTGGAAGCGCACTTCGTGGCCTCCACGGTGCAGTTGCATTCGAAACCGGCGCCATGGTTTCCCCGGGCATCAGGCCACGCGCAGGGCCAGCTTGCCGAAGTTCCCGCCGCGCAGGACGGCCTCCAGCGGCCGGCGCGTTCTCCAGGCCGTCCACGAATTCCTCGCGGTAACGGAGCTGGCCGCTGCGCAGCAGCGTGCCCATGTCGGCGATGAAGTCCGGATCGCGGATCGATTCGGGGGGCAGCTGGGTGAAGTCGTGCGCCCCGTTGCGGGCGCGCGCGCGTCCAGGCGTGTGGTGACGATCGCGGCCATCAGGGCCGCCATCCGGTCCGGCGCCAGGCCGCCGGCATCCCCGGTCTGGTACATGGTCATGCCCCGTACCGGCAGCCGTGCCCCGATGTTGAGCAGCGGTACGGCCTCGAAGACGCGGTGATCCAGCCCGGGCACGAACATGTCCACGCCGTCCGGGCGGGGAAAAGGGGGCCGCTTGCGCGGCCCCCAATGTTGAAGCGTGGTGCCTGCACGCTCAGAAGTCGTAGCCGACGGTGAAGGTGACCGCCCGCGGATCGACGAAGCTGCGCGGGTGCTTGTAGGCGTACGACTTGGTGCCGCCGCCGTCGTCCCACACCTCGACCACGCGGTAGTGGTCCTTGCTGTTGAGGACGTTCTCGACGATCACGCCCATCTTCAGGCCCTTCGCCCAGGTCGGCGTGTAGTCCACGCGCAGGTCGAGCACGGTGGCCCACGGCACGCGGCCGGAGGTGCCGCGCGGCTTGAGGCTGTCGTCCACCGAGTACGGCAGGTCGACGCCTTCGCCGCAGTAGAACGAGGCCGCACCGTACTGCACCGCTTCCTGGTCCGGGCCATCGCCCGGGTAGACGCCGAAGCAGTTCACCGGACGGCCGCTCTGCGAGATCAGGGTGCCGCCGATGCTCCACTCCGGGTTGAAGCGGTAGGCGCCGAACAGCTTGATCGCGTGGCGGCGGTCGTTCGGCAGTGCGCCGTAGGCACCGTCCATCAGGCCCGGGAAGTCGAAGTCCTGGGTGATGCCTGCGTCGGTCTGGGCGATGTCGGACTTCACGTAGCCTTCGGTGTTGCCGCGGCTCTTGGACCAGGTGTACGAGGCCTGCATGAACCAGCGGTCGTCCCAGGCGCGCTCGAGCATGAACTCCACGGCGTGGTACTTGCGCTTGGCCGTCGGCAGGCCCAGCGCCTCGCCGGGGATGTCGACGCGGGTCAGGGTGCCGCTGCCGTCCAGGTCCACGTTGGCCGACAGGTTGCGGCCCGGGTTGGTCAGGAAGCAGTGGCCCAGCGCACCGGCGATGGCATCGGCCTCGTCGGCGCTGTAGCCGTTGGCCAGCGCCCAGGCGTGGGCGCCGTCGCCGGCGCAGATGTCGTCCATGCCTGCACGCAGCTCGCGGTACACGCCGCGCACGCCCGCGGTCCAGTTCGGCACGAACTCCCACTGCCAGCCCAGGATGTACTCGTCCTGGTACATCGGCTTGAGGTTGTTGTCGACCACGGTGCGCGGGTCGGCGACCTCGCCGTTGCTGCTGTAGTTGCGCGGACCGACCTGCGGGCCGAGGTTGATCGGGGCGCCGGTCACCGGGTCGATGCCGGTGAAGGTGTACCACTCGTTGTAGTCCAGCTCGGCGCCGGCCAGGCGCACGTTGGTGTTGGCGTACACCGGGATGTAGTAGCGGCCGGCGTTGCCGAACACCTTCATGCTCGAGTCGCCCTTCGCGTCCCAGGAGAAGCCCAGGCGCGGCGACCAGGTGTCCTTGATGTCGATGAAGCTGCCGCCTTCGGCGTTGAGGTTCTCGAAGCCCTCGTTGCGCAGGCCCATGTAGGCCATGAAGCGGTCGTTGACCTGCCAGGTGTCCTCGACGTACCAGGCCTTGTTCTTGGTGGTGAACGTGCCGCCGTTGTCGAGCACGCGCAGGCGCACCATCTCGGTCACGCCGTCCGGGACGACCACGCCCGGCGCCACGGTGGTGCCCGGCGTGGTGTTGTAGTAGCGCCACAGGACACCGCCGGAATACGAGCTGCCGTCGCGGGTCACGTACTTCTCGTCGTCGACGCCGAAGCGCAGGGTGTGGTCGCCCACCACCCATTCGCCGTCGACGCGCCAGGCGTTGCGCGTGTCGCCGGCGCCGGGCTGGCGCACCGACCAGTTGATCCAGCAGCCGCGGACGCCCACCGGCTCGGTGCCCTGGCTGCGGCCGTCGTAGATGTACGGGCAGTCGCTGGCGTTGGAGTTCTCCTCGCTGCGCGAGTACTTGCCGTAGCCGTACAGCGCCGACAGGGTGAAGTTCTCGGTCAGGTAGCCGGTCCACTTGCCGATGTAGTTGTCGCCGCCGCGGGTCTCGCGGAAGGTGCCGATTGGCGAACCGCCGCCGAAGGTGCGGTCGTCGGCCGCGCGCTGGTAGGTCACGCCGTTCTCGACCTGCTTGTCGCGGAAGGCGGTCAGCTCGACGCGGTGGTTGTCGTTGATGTTCCAGTCCAGCTTCACCAAGCCCTGCGGCTAGTCGATGGTGGAGCGGTCGTGGCCGCCCTCGAACGCCTCGACCTCACCGGTGTCCTGGCCCTGGAACAGGCCGAAGAAGAACAGCTTGTCCTTCACCAGCGGACCGCCGCCGTAGACGTTGTAGACGACCTTGTCGACCTTGCTGTCGGTCTCGATGATCCGGTAGGTGCCGTCGCGTTCCACATCGTGCGCGGCGTAGCGGCCCTTGGACAGCCCGTCCGGGCTCCAGAACACGTTGGCGCCGCCGTGCCACTCGTTGGTTCCGCGCTTGGTTGTGACGTTGATCACGCCGCCCAGCGAACGGCCGAACTCGGCGCCGTAGCCGCCGGTCTTCAGCTGCTGCTCGGCGATGGCCTCGAACGGCACCTGGTTGAAGGCCAGGCCGGTGACGATGTTGGTCACGTTGAAGCCGTTGATGTAGTACACGTTCTCCGCGGCCGAGCTGCCGCCGAAGGAGGCGACGTTGCCGAAGCGCGGATCGCCCTTCACCGTGCCCGGCGCCAGCAGCGCCACGTCGGTGATGTTGCGGGCCACCGGCAGCGCATCCAGCTGCGCCTCGGTAAAGATCGTGGTCGATTCCACCGACGACAGGTCGATCGGGTTCACCGCCGCCATGCCGCGCACCTGCACGGCGTCCAGGGTGGACGTGGCGGCGTCGGCGAACGACACGCTGCTGCCGGTGCCGGTATTCACCACGACCTCGCGGGTGGTGGCGGTGCCGTCCGGCCCGGTGCGGGTGATGCGGTAACGGCCGGCGGGCAGGGACGAGAAGCGGAAGCTGCCGTCGGCGCCAGCGGTGATCGAGCGCTGGAAGCCGGTGTCGTCGCTGATGGCGGTGATGGTGTCGCCCGATCCGGCCTGGCCGGAGATGGTGCCGGTCGTGTTCGACTGGGCGTGGGCGCCGCCGCTGATGCAGGCCGCCAGGGCCAGGCTCAGCGCGGTCAGGCGGACTCTTCCGCCGGTGGGACCTTTGGTCATTGCGCAATTTCCATTCGGTTGGGTGGACTGGCCACTCCCCGGTGCGGCCAGACGCGGCACCGTAGGTACCCGCCGCCAACGCCACGACTGCCTGTGGTCGGGATGAAGGAAAGCGGTCGCCGGAAGTCACCGTGACTTCCGGCCTACGAATGGAACGCTTTGGACCATTCCGGATGCTGCACTGCGGCATCGGCGCGGTGTCCCGGGAATGTCCGGGACATGTGCCCGATTGCGCACGAAACCATTGGATTCACAGGCACATACGCCCCCGTAGCGACGCAGCGGAACCGGTTCCTTGCGCTAAACTCGGTGGTCCACAAGAACGCATAGCGCCGCGGCCCCCCACGCGCGGCATCGGAGTGATATGAACTGGCTGAACGAGGTGTTGCAGAACGATCCGGATCCGGCGGAGACCCAGGAGTGGATCGAGTCGCTCAAGGCGGTCATCGACCGCGACGGACCGGAGCGCGCGCACCTGTTGCTGGAGGACCTGGTCGAGCTGACCCGCCGTTCCGGCGCGTTCCTCCCCTTCTCGCCGACCACCGAGTACGTCAACACCATCCCGCCGCACATGGAGGCCAAGAGCCCCGGTAACGCGGACCTGGAGTGGCGCATCCGCTCGATCATCCGCTGGAACGCGATGGCGATGGTCGTGCGCGCCAACCGCAAGCCGGGCGACCTGGGCGGCCACATCGCCTCCTTCGCCTCGGCGGCGACCCTGTACGACGTCGGCTTCAACCACTTCTGGCGCGCGCCTTCGGACCACCATCCGGGCGACCTGCTGTACATCCAGGGCCACAGCGCCCCGGGCATCTACGCCCGCTCGTTCCTGGAAGGCCGCATCTCCGAGAACCAGCTGGACAACTTCCGCATGGAAGTGGACGGCCGCGGCATCTCGTCGTACCCGCACCCGTGGCTGATGCCGGACTACTGGCAGACCCCGACCGTGTCGATGGGCCTGGGCCCGCTGGCGGCGATCTACCAGGCGCAGTTCATGAAGTACCTGGAGCACCGCGGCCTGATCGAGCCGTCCGACCGCAAGGTCTGGTGCTTCCTCGGCGACGGCGAGACCGACGAGCCGGAGAGCCTGGGCGCGATCGCGCTGGCCGGCCGCGAAGGCCTGGACAACCTGGTGTTCGTGGTCAACTGCAACCTGCAGCGCCTGGACGGCCCGGTGCGCGGCAACGGCAAGATCATCCAGGAACTGGAAGGCGTGTTCCGCGGCGGCGGCTGGAACGTCATCAAGCTGCTGTGGGGCTCGTACTGGGATCCGCTCCTGGCGCGCGACACCAACGGCGTGCTGCGCAAGCTGATGATGGAAACCGTCGACGGCGAGTACCAGAACTGCAAGGCCTTCGGCGGCGCGTACACCCGCGAGCATTTCTTCGGCAAGTACCCGGAGACCGCCGCGATGGTCGCCTCGCTGTCCGACGAGGACATCTGGCGCCTGAACCGCGGCGGCCATGACCCGCACAAGGTCTACGCCGCCTACCACGCCGCGGTGAACACCAAGGGCATGCCCACCGTGATCCTGGCCAAGACGGTCAAGGGCTACGGCATGGGTTCGGCCGGCGAGTCGCTCAACCCGACCCACCAGACCAAGAAGCTGGACGACGACGCGGTGCGCGCGTTCCGCGACCGCTTCAACATCCCGCTGTCGGACAAGCAGCTGGCCGACGCCGAGCAGGTGCCGTTCTACCACCCCGGCGAGGACTCGCCGGAAGTGCAGTACCTGAAGGAGCGTCGCGCCGCGCTGGGCGGCTACCTGCCGCAGCGCCGTCGCAAGGCGAGCAAGTCCTTCGCCGTGCCTGGCCTGGACAAGTTCGAGCGCCTGCTCAAGGACAGCGGCGAGCGCAGCTACTCCACCACCATGGCCTTCGTGCAGACGCTCAACATCGCCCTGCGCGACAAGGAAGTGGGCCCGCGCCTGGTGCCGATCGTCGCCGACGAGGCGCGCACCTTCGGCATGGAAGGCCTGTTCCGCCAGATCGGCATCTACGCGCCGTTCGGCCAGAAGTACAAGCCGGTCGACTCCGACCAGCTGATGTACTACCGCGAGGACCAGACCGGCCAGGTGCTGCAGCAGGGCATCAGCGAGCCGGGCGCGATCGCCTCGTGGATGGCGGCCGGCACCAGCTACTCGGTGTCCGACGTGCCGATGCTGCCGTTCTACATCTACTACTCGATGTTCGGCTTCCAGCGCGTGGGCGACATCGCCTGGCAGGCGGCGGACATGCGTACCCGCGGCTTCCTGCTCGGCGGCACCGCCGGCCGCACCACGCTCAACGGCGAAGGCCTGCAGCACGAGGACGGCCACAGCCACCTGCTGGCCGGCGCCATCCCGAACGTGCGCAGCTATGACCCGACCTTCGGCTACGAAGTGACGGTGATCATGCAGCACGGCATGAAGGCCATGCTGGAAGACCAGATCGACGAGTACTACTACGTCACCCTGATGAACGAGAACTACACCCATCCGGAAATGCCGGCGGGTGCGGAGACCGGCATCATCAAGGGCATGTATCTGCTCAACGACGCCGGCAAGCCGAAGAAAGGCGAGCTGCGCGTGCAGCTGATGGGCAGCGGCACCATCCTGCGCGAGGCGATCGCGGCGGCCGAGCTGCTGGACAAGGACTTCGGCGTCACCGCCGACATCTGGTCCTGCACCAGCTTCAACGAGCTGCGCAAGGACGGCTTCGACGCCGAGCGCTGGAACCGGATGAACCCGGAAGCCAAGACCCCGCGCAAGCCGTACGTGACCGAGCTGCTGGAAGGCCGCCAGGGCCCGGCGATCGCCGCCACCGACTACGTGCGCACCTTCGCCGACCAGATCCGCGCCTTCGTGCCGATGCATTACACCGTGCTGGGCACCGACGGCTTCGGCCGTTCCGACACCCGCGCCAACCTGCGCCGCTTCTTCGAGGTGGACCGCTACTACATCGCCCACGCGGCGATCGCGGCCCTGGCGAAGGAGGGCAAGATGACCGGCAAGGACGTGTCGAGGGCGATCAAGCTGTACAAGATCGATCCGGAGAAGGCGAATCCGATTGGGGTTTGAGTCGAAGAGAGCATGAAAAGAAGGCGGCCATTGGCCGCCTTCTTTTTGCCAGTGCTTCAACTTGGAGAATCAGCCGGATGGAATTCACATCGACCAAGTTCGCCGTACGTTTAGCTGAGCACGCTGTAGTTGATCGCCCACCTCTCTGGCAAAAGGATGATGCGGTTAGAGCTTTGACGGAAGAGGTATTAATAGGCCCTTGGCTTGTCATGAAAGGGTTCGCCATAGTTTGGAAGCGCGTAGCTTGGGGGCTTGTTGCGACGGTGCTCTTCTCGACCCTTGTTGAGGTTGTCGACACTGGTTCTTCGGGCTCCGCATGGCTCGCAGCAATGATGTTCGGTGCGGGCTGCGTCTACTTCGGCCTGCCAACCCGTACAGTGTTGGCAGGAGTGTCCGAGGAGCCAATACAGAGAGTGAGTGAAGGAATCCAGCTCCAGGTAAAGAATGCAGACGCCTTGGATCGCCTATCTTCAGGAGTTCAGGTCGTAAAGTTGCACGCCATGGAGCGACTTGGTCGTTTAAATGTGTTTGTTGGTGTTGTCTGGGGTGCGCTGTTCTGGTTCGTTAGTGCTCGTGTACTGTCGCCCGACGTTTCGCTAGAAGTTCTTCGGGTAAGCGTTCCTTGGGTATATATCCTTGGGCTGTTCTTCTGTCTTTTGTTCGTTGCCGCTGTCAGCTATGCGGCGGCGGTCCGTGCGGTGTTTCAGACGCTTGATTTCGCGCTCATTGAGGTTCGTGGGAGGCTCTCAGGGCCAGCCAAAATGTCTTGACACAGCCGGTGGCCGCCATGGGGATTCGTTCCGAAACCCGCTCAAACCTGCGCTGCATCTTCGAGGTGGGCCACGACCACACCGCCCACGTGGCAAGCACGGTCTTGGCGAAGGAGGGCAGACAACCGGCAAGGACGTGTCGCGGGCGACTAAGCTGTACAAGACCGACTCGAAGAAGCGGGGTTTGAGTTTCCCTAAAACAAGAGGCAAAAAATGCGGACATTGGTCGCCTTTTTCTTGAACCGGGTTCTCGTAGGCCTGCGGGGTGTCATGTCTGCGCCGTGTACATTGCCGTCGGGGCCATATCCAGCTTGTTGATATTCAGACGTCGTTCTGGAGGGTCTGTTGGCTAGTATTGGAAAACAAGTCAGGATCTTGGATAGACTGCTTCATATGGGGGTTGCCATGTCCTACAGTGTAAGAAGCGTGCGGGTTGCTGGTCTGCACGACCAGTTCAGTGTTGAGCTTAGGTTTGGCCCTGGATTGAATATCATCTACGGCAAGAACGGTCGCGGGAAGACGACTGTCCTTCATATCCTTGCGAATCTTATGGAGAGGGATTTTTCGAGGTTCCTTTACCTCCAATTTGCCTCTATCTCGGTTAGATTCAACAGCGGGGATTGCATCGAACTTATCAGTGAGGATAGTCGACAGGCTCGTGGCATCGCGGTGGCAATCAATGGTCAGCTGCTTCAGACGTTCTACGACTTAAACGGCCAGGTCGAGGTGGGTTTAGCGAGGGCATTGGATAAGGTGCTTGGTCCGCGGGCAGTATATCTTCCGGCATTTCGGTCGATATTAGAGCGCACTAGCAACCCCTATCGATATACTGCGCCCAATGAAGCGAAAGCCGAATACGACAAGATCGTCAAAGGTGAGGCGGAGATATCAAGAAGCCATGGTGCGATAAATATCTTCCCTCGCCGTGACGAGGTTCACCACGCTACTGCAGCTAAGACGCTTCAGTGTCGCCAGTGGTTTGGCGAATTTGTGCCAGTGATTCGATACCCTTCGCTCTCTGACGTAGAGCAGCGTCTAACAACTGAGTATCGACAAGCGAAGCTGGAGATGGCTTCGATTGAGCAGAAAGTGTTCTCGGAGTCGTTTGCACGTGTTTTCGATGCCCTCGCTGTCGATTGGGAAGGGCCGCGCAAGAAAACTGCTGATCTCCTTCGTGATGTTTCCTCCTTAGTGGGGAAGATTAGGTCTAAAGCTGAGGGGCAAGACGAGGATATTTACGGCAGGATCTTAACCGCCGTTCGTCGTCTATATCAGGAAGGCGATACTAGTGCAGAAACCACAAATCGAGTACTTTCCCTTTATGCGGAGCTTCTGAAGAGGCGATCCGACGAGCAGGATAGACTCTTTTCCAAGATTGAAGACTTCGAGTATTCGGTTAATAAGTTTCTCGATGGGAAGGTGCTCACTGTAGGGGATTCAAGCAAGGCCGACCGATATTTAGGCCCATTCATCCGCTTGGGCGGTGGCCGTAGATTGAGGCTGAGTTCGCTCTCCTCAGGCGAGCGTCAGGTGCTTACGATGATATTTTGCGCCAGCCGTATGAGTCAGGGGCAGGGAATATTTCTCGTCGATGAACCTGAGCTATCGCTTCACGTAGACTGGCAGCGCGACATATTGATGGAAGTGGCGCGTCAGGCTGGCGGTCGGCAGGTCATTGCTTGCACTCACTCCCCTGAGGTTGGTGCGGACAATCCGGAATGCATCCAATTCTTTGAGCCGGATTGGTCTGAAAGTTATCTTTTCGGAGATGATGTGCTAGATGACGACCTCTCGGAGGGGCTATGAGCCAGTATTCCGTGGGTGGCTATCAGATTGCGGTAATGGCTCGCTCTGGAAAAACCCTTCTCGTAGAGGGCAAAGACGATCGATTGGTGGTTCAGAGAGTCTTATTGGAGCCAGTGTTGGGTGGCCCTATCGGACGAAAGGTGCGTGTTGATTCCACCGAGCTAGTACGAGATGACGTCGTCCAGGGAAAAGGCGCGCGTGACAAGGTCCTTTATCTTGCTGATCGCCTGCGGTTCTTGGAAGGGAAGGTGAAGGGTCTTGTGGATCGGGAGTGGGAGTTCTTTTGTACAGAGACTTATATTGAGAGACCCGAGCACGATTTCGGGGGTAATGTATTTATAACGCGCGGTCATTCAATAGAGAATTACTTCTTTTCACCCGATATATGCTGCGACTTCCTAAAAGAGAAGCATGCTTCAACTATTTCTCCCGAACTTCTGGATCAGGTTGAAGAATCGTTCTCGCGGATAGTCAAGTTCGCTTTTTCCTATTCGGTCGCCTGTAGGCGCCTTGGGCTGATCGACCGTTTGGACAATTTCATATCGCCCCGCCATCTAATTTGGGATGTGGATTTCTCGTGCGATGAGCAATTCGCACTTGATTTGCGTCGAAGAGGTGTTTCTGACCAGTTGGCTGTTAGCCTCGTAAGTTTAATTAAGGAAATATCGGTCGACATCGAGACTCTGAGGGTGAGTGAGTTATGTGGCCGCTGGAACGCTCATGGTCATCTGGGTGGAGATGCGGTATGGGCATGCATTGGGCGTATTGCGGCTAGCCATGGGGCCAGCCCCGCTGAGGCAGACCAGATATGCCATGGGTATCGGGACGATCGTTTGAAAGCCTCGGCACATGTTTTTGCCAGAAACTTAAACGAAGAGGCTGTTCCTTTTGACTCTATAATAAGATGGGCTCACTCGTAGGTTCTGTGTTATTCCCGTCACTGGGGTGCGGTTAAAAAATGGTGCAAAGACGCAAAGGGTGAAGGGTCTGCTTCCGGTGCGAGTAACGAGTTACTAGAGCGGGGGTAGTCCATCTCCGGCGAAATGAGGTCAGGTTCGCTTCTTGGTTTGGATAAGCGGGGCGAGCTGCGTTTCGTTCGCCTGGAGCGTGTGGTCGCAAGGCACGCCCCGTTGTAGCTCGCCCCCCGTTTGCCCACATCGCCTCGGCTAGCACCGCCGGCAGCCGCACACAGATCACGCCCGGAGCGCCAGGTAATCGGAGAAAGCGCCGATGTCGCTGAAGCCCGGCCACGATCGCGGTGACCAGTCGCGCCGATTACGACGCAGATGGAACAGGATCAGCCGGCCTCGCCATCGAGCTTGCCGACGCGGCGCTCGGCCCATGCGGTATACACGGTAAGCCAGCGAGGAAGCGGCCATGATGCGGCCAAGGGGTGAGGAAGAAGTCTGAGGTTTTCCATGCGGAGCTGCATGTGACCTTGCGATGATGGCAATGATGCTGTGAAAACTGAGCACTTCCGGCACGAGGGCGTTGCATGGACGGTGGAAGTGGCGGGCTCCCATATCGCGCATCGTGATCGACGCCTGAACTATCAGGTGGAGATGGATATGTCATTATCCGAACTTATCTTGGGTATTCCTGGAGGCCAGCTTCTTCTTGTTGGCTTATCCATGGCCTCATATTTGATCGGTGCCAACCTGGTGTTTAATTTGCATAGGCGGCGTACTGGGAAGAAGGGGTGGAACATATTGAGTCCATTCCTTGACATGGCAAAATTCAATCTCAAGGAGTGGGTTGGCTTTTCTGCCTCTATTATTTTCGCTCTCATATTTATGCTTATGGCAATTAATTAATTAACATAAGCATGGGATCTTGGCTTTTGCCTTGGTGTGGAGCGCGTGTCACCAGTGCAGGCCCGCGCCCGTTTTGCTTCCAGCACGGAACGGTGAGAGATACGATTCAAAGTTGACGGTTGGAACCGAGGTCAGGGAGGTTCTGGAGTCGCATGCGCAAGAACATCCGGTGGTTGCTGACCTTCCTTCTCATCACGCTGTTCTTGGCAGGATGCGCGCACGGCGTCGAGCGCGGGGGGTTCGACACTGCGTAGTCGGCAGCACATGCATGCTAGGAGGGGAGTAGGAACTATTCCCAGGCGAGCCAGCGGGTGCGGCCGTTCTGTCAGTTGGCAACCAGTGCGCCAAACTGGCGTTGTCTGATGGCTTATACAGATCCTCTGCGCAAGCGGTGGCACAAACAATCGGTGAGAGTGGAAGGCCGAGCGTTCGGCCAGCCGAGCACTGGAACTGTATGGGCGTGCTCAGCTGGTATGCAGAGGGAGACCGGAAGCTTGCGACCGGCATGTGCGACCAAGGCGTAGGTATCTACGTGGACACCCTGCGATCGGCTTCCGGAGAGGCGTGGCCAGATCGATAGAGCCGGCCGGATCGATGTTCCAGAGTTATTGGTCGACGGAGGCCACCGACAACGCTGCAAGCGACATGGCCCGCATCGCGGGCCTTGTTGGGTGGAGCGGTGTCAACGTTCAGCCAGTGCGGCTCAGGTGAGGCCAAGGTCGCACTCGGGAAATCCCGAGCGGGCATTTGAGAACTCCGGGCGCGCTTCGCTTACCTCGGCTACGTCTGAGAACCGGATCAGGTTCGCGTCCCGGCTTAGTAGCGAGTCCGGCACTCAGCGCCTCCCTGCTTAGTCATACGAAAATTTGGCTCGACGCTGAGGCGATGCCGGGAAGGTCGAAGCGTGACAGGCGGGCCATGCGGGCAGGATGCGACCGGGTTCGCAGTCTGTCTGTCCGCACCTTCCGGAGTCTCTGTCAGACTCCCTTGCTACAAGTGTTAGGAAGTGAACCTGACCCCGTTTCGCCGCAAGGAGATCCTGGATGAAGTCGATCGCATGCGTCGCGCTCCTTTCCGCCACCGTGCTTTCCGCGCCAGTCCTGGCGGAAGTGCCGCAGCAGACGCCCGACACGTACGCCGCCGCAGGCGAGCGCGTCACTATCGCGCCGGGCCGTGCCTTGAACCTGCGCTGCAGCGGCGAAGGCCCACGGACCGTGCTGCTGGAAGCCGGTGGCAATGCCGATTCGGCGACCTGGTTCCGGGTGCAATCGCTGCTGGGGCCACAGGCGCGCGTGTGCGCCTATGACCGTGCCGGCTATGGCTTCAGCGATGAAGGGCCGCTTCCGCGCAACCTCGAGGCCGATGTCGCCGACCTCGCCGCGCTTGTCGAGGCGGCCGAACTGCCGAAGCCGCTGGTGCTGGTCGGGCATTCGCTGGGCAGCAATATCGTGCGCGCCTACGCGCAGCAGCATCCGCAGGACGTGGCCGCGCTGGTGCTGGTCGATCCGCCCGAGCAGGGGGCCGAGGCGCAGCTGCCCGCGGACTGGAAGCAGCAGGGCGAGGCAGGGCGCGCGCAGCGCAACGCTTTCCTGGATGGCTGCCTGGCCGCAGCCGAGGCGGGCACGCTGGATGCAGGCGAAGGCCCGCTGGCGTCCTGCCTGCGCGCCGCACCGCCGTGGCAGAGCGCGGCGGTCGCCGCGGCCACGCGTGCGTACAAGCTCAAGCCTGCCTACTGGCGCACGCTGCGCTCGGAGCTGGACGCCAACACCGCGATCTTCGCCTCGCCAGTGCCGGAGACCGAGTCCTATGGCGACCTGCCGCTGGTGGTCGTCGCGGCCCCGGCGGCCGAGATGCCGGGCGTACCGCCCGAAGTCGCCAAGGCACTGCAGGCCGCCCGCGAACAGACCCATACCCGCCTGGCCGCGGCTTCCCGCAACGGGCGGCGCTTGGAGGTACCGGACAGCTCGCACGACGTGCAGCTGGACGCGCCGGAAGCGGTAGCCGAGGCGGTGGCCAGCGTGCTCGTGCCGGAACCCAGGGCGAGAACGGGCTCGGGTTCACTTCCGTGAGGCCTAGGCCTGTTGGCTGCGCTGCGATCCTGGCCGCCGGCCTCGTCGGATGCTACGACGACGCCGAGGAGTCCCCGCCTCGCGTCGACCTCTCCGGTCTGGAGGAGATCCGGTTCGACCGCATACTCGCGGGCTTGGGGCCCTCGGGAGTTAGCCCGTAAGTGAACCTGAGCGCGTTCTGAAGACTCATCTCGCCGCCCCCCCGTGCTGGCGGTACGTTCGTGTTTCCACACACCGGACGTTCGCCCTGCGACGAGGAGACGGCCATGCCACTGTATGCGGCTTGCGACCTGCATTCCAACAACACGGTGCTGGCGGTGCTTGATGAGGCCGGGAGCCTCAAGCTGCGCCAGCGCGTTCCCAACGATCTGGACCTGATCGGTGCGGCGCTGGCGCCCTTCCGCAACCAGCTGCAAGGCGTGGCGGTGGAGTCCACCTACAACGCCTACTGGCTGCTGGACGGCTTGGATCGGGCCGGCTATCCCACCCGGATGGTCAACACCTTGGCCGTGCCGCAGTACGCCGGCCTCAAGCAGGCCGACGACAACACAGATGCCCGCCATCTGGCCAACCTGATGCGGCTGGGCCTGCTGCCCACCGCCTACATCTACCCACGCCCGCAGCGTGGCCTGCGCGACCTGCTGCGTCGCCGCATGCTGCTGGTCCAGCAGTCGGTGCGGCTGCTGCAGTCCGTGCAGGGCTACTGGGCACGCGCCACCGGACAGCGACTGTCGGCCAATGCCTTCCGCCACCTCACCCGGCAACAACTGGACACCACCTTCGTCGATCCTAGCGAGCTGTTCGCGGTGGCCACCCTGATGCAGAGCTGGCTGTACCTGCAGCACCGCATCGATGCCATCGAGCATTGGCTGGACGACACCGTGCGCCGCCGCCCCGACCTGGCCGCCCTGCGCACCGTGCCCGGCATCGGCCCCATCCTTGGCCTGACCATCGTTCTGGAGAGCGGCCAGATCCAGCGCTTCGAGCATGTCGGCCAGTACACCTCCTACTGTCGACTGGTACCCGCCCACCGCGTCTCCAACGGCAAGAAGAAGGGCACCGGCAACCGCAAGTGCGGCAACCGCTACTTGGCCTGGGCCTGGATCGAGGCGGCCAACTTCGCTATCCGCTTCGCTCCGCCGATCAAGACCTGGTACCAGCGCAACGCTGCCCGCAAGCCGCGCGTGGTCGCACTCAAGGCGGTGGCCCACAAACTGGCCCGTGCCGGCTTCCACCTGCTGCGCGACGGAGGACGGTTCGACGTACAACGCGCCTTCTGCTGAACCTGCGCGGCCGAGATCCTGTTACAGGGGTCTGGCACAACCACCAATCTGAAGAGGACCGGCCGTGCAGCTTGCTTCCATCGCCCGTCGCCCGAGCCCGAACAGGGTGGCCTTCAAGGCCGCGAATCTGAGGCATCCATGCCTGTGGACGAAGCGACGGACAACCCGACGAGTGTTGGGCGCCATGTGCGTGGGCAGCTTCGGCTGCTAGATCCAGAAGGGTGACGGAGGCGGTGGTCCCGCCTCGCATCGAAACACTCCGGAAGACGATGGCAGGGACAGGCGCTCTATCCCGGGCCCGGATGCGGGAGGACTACTTGCAGCCTGCTTGAACTAGGCGGCGAAATGGCGACCCCGTTACCGGCGGCGCGCCATACCCAGGCGCGCCGCCCGGTTCGGCCTCACGCCTTGGCGAGGGCCTCCAGCAGTTTGGACAAGGCGGAGGCCGCCGCGGACGAGGAGCGGACGATCTTCGCGATGCCCTCGGCCTTCTCGCGCGCCTCCTTGATCGCGTCGTTGGCGGCCTTGGCTTCGTCGAAGATCGCCTGGATCTTCTCGTTGTTCGCTTCCAGCGCGGCGGTGGCGGCCATCGACCAGTTGGCCTGGTGCCGCCACCAGTTGGCTTCGATCTTCTGCAGCAGTGGCGCATTGCCTTCGGCGGCGGCGACATCGGCCGAGTAGTTGCGGTCGGCGTCCACCCACGCGCGTGCGAACTCGTCCAGCTTCTTCTGGCGGCTGGTCATGGCTGCTTCTCCTTGCCCTGGTCATCCAGTTCCTTGAGCAGTTCGGCCCACAACCGGACCTCGCCGAGGGCCTGGGCGATGCCATCCAGCGATACCGGCTGGCCGGCCTGGAAGGCATCGTGCTGCTTGATGAGTTCCTCGAAGGCCTTGATGTTCGACGCGTAGGCGGCGCGTGTCGCGGCGGCCGAGCGGCGGGCCTGGTGCGCGTGGATCGTCCGCGCCGCGGCGACGACGCTGGGATCGTTGGCCTTGATGTCGGCCAACGCGCCCATCCGGTTGCGGGCGGCGAAGTCGGTCACCAGCGGTCTTGGATCGAGGATGCCGGCTGCCAGCAGCGCGTCGGCCACCTGCAGGCGGTTGCTGAGCAGCGTCTCGCTGATGTTTCCGTAGATCGCCGATTCCTCGCGCAGCAGTTCCAGCAGTTTCCTGTCGATGGCCTGCAACGCCTGGCTGGCTTCCAGCAGGCGGCGCTTCTGTGCGGCCTTGGCTGATTCGCCGGCCGCCTTCTGCGCGATCTTCATGACGGGGATCACCGCCGCCGTGCTTCCGCCGGTCAGCGTGGCCATCGCGCCGGCGAGTGTGTTGACGCTGTCGGTGAGCTTCCCCAGCGATTCGTCGATGTCGCCTTGGGCGTCGTACTTCGCCTCGTCGGCGAAGGCGCCGTAAGCCGAATGCAGCTGCATCAGCGCACGGGCCCGCAGCGAGATCACCCCGGCCAGCTTTTCGTTCTGCGTGACCGCATCGTCCGGCGCCGTGCTGATTTCGCAGGGCGTGGACGGACTCTTCTGCGCCTTGCACTTCACCACCGAGAAACGCACCAGGTTGCGCTCGGTGACTCCACCGACTTCATTGGCCAGGTCGACCAGTGAGGCCTGGCTGGCTTCGGCCGCCTTCTGTCCGGCGGTACTGAGCTTCAATGCTTCCTCGCGGGGCACCGAAGCACACCCCGAAAGGAAGACCAGCAGAACGACGATCAGCGTGCGTGACATCCTTTCACCCCCTCTGTCGCGGAACGTGCCCGGTTGGGCTGGAAGTCCGCCTGGCATGGGGCTGGCAAGTCCGGTGCGCCCGATGCCAAGGTGCGGACGGATGGCGCAGCAGGCACGGGTGTCCAACGATGCCGGGATGATTCCGGCCGGAGCCCGCCTGCTGCGGTTGAAGCGACCGCCAGCAGATCCTAATCGGCCCGCGCGGCGGTGCGGGGCCGGACCAGTCTCAATTGGCGGCGCGGGGCGCGAGGCCGACCAGCGGACAGGCCTCGGCCCGCACCATGTCCACCGCTCGCCAACGTCCGGCACATGGGCATCACGGCGGGGCGGGCTATGGTTGCGACAAGGCCGACCGGGTCCGGCGCCAACCGCCGAGGTTTCCGGAGCAACCACCCCGGAGTCCCGCGGGTGCGCATCCAGGTCCGCCCGCACTGCATACCCCCGTCTTGTCCGACCCGCGTGCGGTGCGGGAAGATGCTTTGTCCCTGCGGGGACATCAGGAGAGGTTGGTCCACGGAGGAACCATGCGTCTGCTACTGGTTGTTGCTGTCCTGTCGTTGTCCGCCTGTAGTGGCGGAAAGCTGGCGTCCCCCGCCGATGTCATCGCGAAAGCGGACGCATCCCCGGCAAACGCACTTGCAGCCGCCCGCCAGGGTGGGTGGGGCCACGCGCATTACTCGGTCGGCAGCACTACGGTCACCTTCAGGCACGCGCTGCGGCTGCCCGACTTCGACGGCAAGATCCGCCTGCTGCTGACGCCGGACGTGCTGGACCCGGAAGAGCAGGAGCGGATCCGCAACCACCCGATGCCCGAGCTGCTGCTGCTCACCCGCACCGCGGCCGGCTTCGGCGAGCGCTATCCGCACGTGATCATCGACATCCTGCCCGACGGCAGCTTCCGTTCCGGCGGGGTCAGCTACCTGTCGGTGACCGCTTCATGCATCGTCGGTCCCACCCATACCGACAACATCAGCCGCACCGGTTCCGCCCACGGCGTGGAGCTGCTGGAAGTGGACGACGACAGGGTGCGCCTGCGTGCGCGCGGCCATGCCGTGATCGACGGCGTCCGCCGCGACTGGGTGTTCGACGTCACGACCTGAGAGACAGTCCGCAGGGGGCGGATGCTGGATTACCTGATCGACATGGCTACCGCGGCGGCGGCAGGCGACCGCCAGGCCTGGCTGTTCTGGATCTGCCTGTACGCCTTTCTCACCTGCGGTTTCGGTGCCGTGCGCCTCATGCGCATCCGCCGCTGGCCCGAAGTGCCCGGCGAGCTGTACGAGGCTGGCCAGGTGCCGTTCGGGACGGCAATGGTCGCCAGCGAACAGACCTGGCGGTATGAAGTCGGGTACGGCTATGTCGTCGACGGCACGCATTACCGCGGCCACCGGCTGTCGGCGTGGCCGATGATCGCGTCCGGCGTCGGCCGCGGCGTGCTCGACCTGCAGGCCCGCGGCATCCGCCGCATCGGCGACAAGGTCCGGGTCATCCATCACCCCCGCAAACCCCAGCGCTCGTACCTGGTGCGGCCGGGGTGGGGTGGGATCGCCGTCCTGCTCGCCCTGGCGCTGGTGCCGCCGGCGCTCTACCTCCTCCACTTCGCATCTGAGGTCCCACGGGGGATGTCGATCCGCGCGGTCGTCGCGCGTCGCCTCCACGAATCCACCCTGGAGAGCCGCCATGGCCAGCGTCGAGAAAGTGAAAGGTCCCGCCTCCTATTTCCCGTCGATCGAGAAGACCTACGGCAAGCCGGTCGCGCACTGGTTCGCGCTGCTCGATGGCGTGGCCGGCCGGAAGCATGGCGAACAGGTCGCCTTCCTCAAGTCCGAACACGGGCTGGGCCACGGCCACGCGAATGCGCTCGTGGCCTACCCCCGCAACCATGGCGGCGCGCCTGCCTGAGGCGCGCCGCGTGGAACAGCCGCCGCGAGGGCGGCCCTGGCGTCAGCGCTCGAACGCCACCCGCTGCATGCCGGTGGCTTCGGCGGCGGCCAGGATTCTCACCAGGCCTTCGTACTCGGCGCCTTCGTCGGTGGCGATGCGCAGCTCCGGCAGGTTGCCGGCGTGCACGCTCGCCTGTTCCTGCATGCGCGGCAGCAGTTCGGCCATGGCGATCGGCGCGCCGTTCCAGCTGAGCTGGTTGGAGCCGTCCAGGCGCAGCGCGATCGGCGGAGGTGGCTCAGGCTGCACGAGCGGCCTGTCGGTCGGCTGCTTCAACTGCAGCGGGAGCGGCCGGGTCACGATCGGCGCGGTGACGATGAAGATGATCAGCAGGACGAGCATCACGTCGACCAGCGGAGTGACGTTGATGTCGGCCAGCGGTCCGGTTCTTCCTGCGGTACTGAACGCCATGGTCCGCTCCAGCAGCGGGGCCGGTTGCCCCGTGGTCGACATTACGCCTGGGGGGGGTGAGGCGGGAAGAGCTCGACTCCGACTCCCCTCCCCCTCCGGGGGAGGGGTTGGGGGAGAGGGCCGCAACCCGAGGCGCCCGAAGGGCTCCGATAGCTCTTCCTCTCTCTGGAGAGGGGTTGGGGCGTGTTGATCCGGTAAGGCGCAGGTCTGCCGACCCTCTCCCCCAACCCCTCTCCCGAAGGAGAGGGGGGAGGGCCGTAGCCCGGATAAGGCCGGAGGCCGCATCCGGGGGGTGCGCATACCTGTCATGCGCCTGCTGCCTTTCGTCCCGGATGCGCTTTGCTTATCCGGGCTACGCGGGAGGCCCTCTCCCGTGGGAATAGGGGGGGGGGGCTGCGATCTGGTGGGGAGAAGGTACTCCGACCCTCTCCCCCAGCCCCTCTCCCGGAGGGAGAGGGGGGCTAGTTGGTCGGGCGGTTGCGGTCGTTGACCGACTCTTCGATCAGGGTGGCGACGCCGCGCGGGTCTTCCTGCTGGGCGACGTGGCCGCCGGGGAAGGTGCGGATGGTCCAGCCGCGCTTTTCGGCGTTCTGCCAGCTCCTGTCGGTCTTTGCGCGCTCTTGGGCGTCCTGGCCTTCCGGCACGAAGGCCACATAGGTCACCGGCAGCGCCAGCGCGGCCGGGTTCCGGTACGACACCGGCTGCTCGAAGCACTTGATCGAGTGCTTGACGCTGTACGGCGGCTTGTCGCCGGGCTTCACCCACGGCACCTGCATGAAGCCGTCCTTGAAGCGGTCGGCCGGCAGTGGGCCGCGGCTGCCGAACAGGTCCCACAGCGACTGCCCGTCTTCGGGCACGGCGGCGTCGAGGAACACCACGTGGCGGATGCGCTCGGGGATGCGGTCCATCACCCCGGTGACGACCATGCCGCCGTAGCTGTGGCCGGTGAGCACGACATCGTGCAGGTCCTCGAACAGGATCAGGTTGACCACGTCGTTGATGTGGGTTTGCAGGTCGATGTCGGGGCTGTTGAGGTGTTCGCGTTCGCCCAGGCCGGTGAGGGTCGCGCGGTAGACGGTGTGGCCGTCGTCGGTGAGGAACTGGCCGGTGCGCTTCCACTCCCAGGCGCCGGCAGTGGCGCCGTGGACGAGGACGAAGGTCTGCTTCGAGGTGGCCGGCGCGGCGTGCGCGGCGCTCGCCAGCAGGAACAGCAGCCCCAGGAGCGGGGCGATCGGACGGAACGGGCGGAAGCTCATCATGGACATCCATCTGGCCGGGGATCGGAGCCTGCAAGCGTGCCATCGCGCCGCGCGCGAACCCATGGACAAACGCGGTGGCCGCGATAACAGTTCCGGTATCGGACGCCGGGCCGGGTCTTACACGCCGGACCACGGCAGAGAGCGCCTGCAGCTGCAGGCCAGTGCGTGGATCGTCATGCCCGGGGCAGCTCGCGACGCATGGCCTGCTGCAGTCAGGCGGCGATCCATGCCAGCAGGGCCCCGCGCTACGCGCGCCGGGCCACATCCGCCCCACCGCAGCCACGTGCCACTGGTGTTGCGACAGCGAGGGCTACGGCATCCGGGCGCCGGCACCGCCTGATGCCGGAAGGCGCGCACACGCGCCGGTTACGGCTCGGCGTTACGCCGCAGCAGGTTCGAGTACGACTTCGTGAGCAGGGCCACCGCGCGCTCCGTGCCTTCCATCCCGGAGATCAGTTCGCGCGCCTCGGAGATGTCGTGCAACAGCTCGCGCACCGCCGGCTCGCGCACCAGGCTCTGCACCCAGCCGACCACCGCCAGCCGTTCGCCGCGTTCGACCGGGCGCACCCGGTGCAGCTGCCCGGTCGGGTAGCAGATCGCCGAGCCGGCGGGCAGCTTGAACGCCTGTTCGCCGCTGCCGTTGTCGAAGGCCAGCTCGCCGCCTTCGTAGCTGTCCGGATCGCTGAGGAACAGGGTGAACGACACGTCGCTGCGCACGTGGTTGGGCTCGCCCATGATCGGCGCGTCCACGTGCAGGCCGTAGGTCATGCCCGGCTCGTAGCGGCTGACCAGCATCGCCGCCAGCCGCCGCGGCTGGGCGATGCTCATGAACGGGTCGCAGCGGCCCAGCGCCTGCATCACCACCTGGGTGATGTCCTTCATCACCGGATGTCCGGGCGGGATCTGCTGGTTGTTCTTGACCTTGTGCAGCATCTCGCCTGCGGTCGCGCGACCATCGGTGAACGGCACGGTGGCGACCTTCTGGCGGATGAGCGCCAGTTCCTCGGGCGTGACCAGGTTCGGAAGTGTCAGGATCATCAGGCATACCCCTATGCCGCGTACTGCTGTCCCCTCGGGCAAGTGTAGGTGCTGCGGCCGCGGGAACAAACCGCGACGTGACGGAAGGCGGGCGCTGCCGGTCATCGTGACGCCAGGGGCTCGGCCGCGCGCTGCCGACCCGCTAGACTCGGGCGCATGACCATCGAACATCCTTCCGACATCGAGGCCCTGCAGCGCGTCGGCGGCCTCGTCGCGCGAGTGCGCGAAACGATGCTGGCCACCGCCAGGCCCGGCATGACCACCGCCGAACTGGACGCCATCGGCGAACGCATGCTGGACGAGGCCGGCGCGCGTTCGGCGCCGCGCCTGGTCTACAACTTCCCCGGCGCGACCTGCATCAGCATCAACGAGGAAGCCGCCCACGGCATCCCCGGCAGCCGCGTACTGAAACCGGGCGACGTGCTCAACGTCGACGTGTCGGCCGAGCTGGACGGCTACTACGCCGACACCGGCGGCACCCGCGTGCTGCCGAAGGCGGCGCCGCGCGACGTGCGCCTGTGCCACGCGGCGCGCACCGCGCTGGCCGAGGCGATGAAGGTGGCGCGTGCCGGCCAGCCGCTCAACGGCATCGGTGCGGCGATCGAGTCCACCGCCCGCCGCTTCGGCTTCCGCGTGATCGAGAACCTGGGCAGCCACGGCGTGGGCCGCGGCCTGCACGAGGATCCGGGCCACATCGCCGGCTACTACGACCCCACCGATACCCGCGTCCTGCACGAAGGCATGGTGATCACGATCGAGCCCTTCATCTCGACCCGCAGCCGCATGGTCGAGGAGGGCGCCGACGGCTGGACCCTGCTGGCCGGCGCCGGCAACCGCTCGGCGCAGTTCGAGCACACCATGGTCATCACCCGCGACGCGCCGATCGTGGTGACGCTGCACTGAGCCGCTCCGGAAGCCCCTCTCCCTCTGGGAGAGGGGTTGGGGAGAGGGGTGGCGTGCCGACGTGGGTCGATTCCCGACCCTCACCCCCGGCCCCTCTCCCGGCGGGAGAGGGGGGTTACGGCATCCCTCACGGCGCGCCGATCCGCCTCTTCGTATGTTCGACGCATGCCGCCGTCATGGCGCGGCGCGATGTCGAGGCGACGAGGAACGCATGGAAGACCTGGTCGGATGGGCCGCTTCGCTGATCCTGCTGGCCACGCTGGGGCGGCAGATCGTCAAGCAGGCGAAGGACGCCAACAGCGAAGGCGTGTCGACCTGGCTGTTCATCGGCCAGGCGACGGCGTCGGTGCTGTTCGTGGTCTATTCGGTGATGGTCGGCAACACCGTGTTCGTGGTCACCAACAGCTGCATCCTGGTGACCGCGCTGGTGGGCCAATGGATCCACTGGCGCAAGCGGCGGAAGAAGGCAGCGCGGGAAACTCGCTAGGGTTCCACGAGAGGTCCATGGTTGACCACGCAAACCAGCGCCCGCGCGCGCAGTCCGTAGACGCGCCGCTCACGCTGCGGCAGCGGCGGACGCCTCCCCGCTGCGCACGCACCCGCGCGGGCCTCTCCTCCATCTTCAGGTTGGGCGCACGCTGGAACGCGGCGGTGGATACCCAGTCCGCCGACGCGGCACGTGGGCGGGGCTGTCCCCGCTTTGTACAGACGTTGCGAGCACTGCATGCGCGCCAACGCGATGTGCCCATGCCGCCGCCGCGTCCCCCCGCGCGCTGACGAAAGCTTCAGGCTGGTGAACCGTGACCTTCCGGGTGCACGGTTTTTCACGGGTGCTTGTCCGCCGATGCGGAAGCCTGCGGGCCTGTCCATCAGAACGGAGACCCGCATGAACATCTCCCGCCGCATGTCGATCCTCGTTGCTGCGCCGCTGCTGCTCGGCGTCGCCGCCGCACACGCGCAGACGCGCTACGGACCGGAGGACGAAGGCCGCCGCTTCAGTGACGGCAGCCGCGTGGTCTGCGAGAAGGTCGAGGTCGAGCGTTCTTCCGGCGACCCGAACCGGATCGCCGGCACTGCCACCGGCGCGGTGATCGGCGGCCTGCTCGGCAACCAGGTCGGTGGCGGCAAGGGCAAGAAGCTGGCCACGGTCGGCGGCGCGGTCGCCGGCGGCGCGATCGGCCGCAAGGTCCAGGGCGACCGCCAGGAAGCGCGCGGCGATCGCGTGGTCGAGACCCGCTGCGAGCGGGTGTGGCGCTGACCCTGCAGGTCAGACGCACCAGGTGGCGTCGCCCTCGCGCACTTCCAGCGCGAGGGTCGGCGTCTCGCCCGGCCGCCACAGCGGGGTGCGATGGCGGACCCGGTAGTTGATCGGCCCGCCGTCGGCGCTCTCCGCCCGCTCCATCGGCCGGGCGATGCCGACGAACTCCACTTCCAGCTGGCCTTCGCCGGCAATCACGTGGCCATAGCCGTGGCCGCCGCGATCGAGGAAGCGCAGGTGCGGCGCCACCTCGGGATTGCGCAGCGCCAGCGCGGCCTGCAGGTCGCCGCCGTTCTCCTGCAGCGCCAGCGCCGAGCGCACGCCATGCAGGAAGGCCACGTTCATCGCCGGCAGCGGCGGACCATCCGGACGGTCGCACAGGTACAGCGCCCGCAACGGGTCGTCCTTGCGCACGCCCTCGGCCACTTCCAGCAGGGTCGACTGCGAGATCGAACCGGTGACGAACTCCGCGCCGACCGGCTCGAACGTCTCCGGCGGCAGCGACTTCGACACCAGCCCCGACTGGAACGCGTGGCGGTCGCCGGCGACGAGCGCCAGGCCGGTGATGCCGCGCTCGCGCACGAAGTCGAAGATCTCGCCGCGCTCGTGGTGGAAGCTGTTGTTGGACAGCGCGTACCCCAGCTCGGCCGGCCACTGCACGCCGGTGGAGGGGGGCAGGTTGAAGTAGTCGCTGCGCAGGTCGAGGGTGCCGAAGGAGTGGCCCCATATCTTCCAGGTCGCGGTCGAGCCGGCCAGCCTGTCGAGCAGCCACTGGCGCTGGGTGCGCCCGAGGAAGGTCTGCCGCGGCCCGTCCTTGGCCGGGTTGGGCAGTTCGCGGCCGAGGAAAGCGATGGTCTCCGGCGGCTGGCCGGCGTTGTAGGTGCGCCCGCCGTCGAGCACGCGGTC